>Ga0247809_1000867_pt1 | contig 13517 bp, 14 predicted proteins | sample UWRJL104311B1_FD_180951 | JGI IMG/M metagenome (GOLD analysis project Ga0247809, IMG submission 180951) | Plant litter microbial communities from Arlington Agricultural Research Station in Wisconsin, United States - UWRJ-L104-311B-1 | ecosystem: Environmental > Terrestrial > Plant litter >...
GCGACACCAGCGTCCAGCTGATGGTCAGCCTGGCGGCCGAGCTGCAGCGCCGGCCGACGGCGCAGGAATTCGACGGCGCCGTGCTCAAGCTGGTCAAAGTGGCCGCCAAGCGCATGACGTCGGTGATCGACGACCAGCTTGCCGAGTCGCGCTACAAGGAGACGGCGCGCCACGTGCTGCACTCCGGACACCTGTACGGCACCGGCATCCTGAAGGCGCCGCTGGTCGAGCGCAAGACCCGCAGCAAGTTCGTCATCGAGCGCGGCAAGTGGGTGATCAAGACCGAATCGTATGTCGTCCCGTTCGTGGACTACGTGCCGCTGTGGCGCTGGTATCCGGACATGTCGGCCACCCGGCTCGACGACTGCCGTTACGTGTACGAGCTGCACAACATGACGCGCGCGGCGCTGGCGTCGCTGGGGAAGAAGAAATCCTTCCGCAAGGACGTCATCAGGGACTACATCCTCGCCAACCCGAAGGGGGCCAAGCAATACCGCAGCTACGACAGCGACATCCGCGAGATCGGCGAACGCTCGGCCGCACAGGGCAAGGACGACGGCACGTACGAGGTGCTGGAGCGCTGGGGCTGGCTGGAGGGCGAGGTGCTCGCCGCCGCCGGCGTCAACGTGCCGCCGGAGCGCATGCACGAGACGTTCTTCTCCAACGTCTGGCTGCTGCCGAGCGGCCAAGTCATCAAGATCGTGCTGCAACCGCTCAACGGCGTGACGTGGCCGTACCACCTGTATTACGCCGACAAGGACGAAACCAGCATCTTCGGCGACGGCTTCGCCGCCATCATGCGCGACGACCAGACCATGATCAACGCCGGCACACGGATGATCCTGGACAACGCCGCGCTGACCGCCGGGCCGCAGCTGGAGGTCAACATGAAATTGCTGGTCCCCGGCGAGGTGGCCGACGACATGTATCCGTTCAAGATCTGGAAGCGCACCGGAGAGGATCCGGCGTCGCAGGCGATCCGGGTGCTGAGCATCCCCAACGGTCTGGAGGAATTATTCCCGATCGTTAACATGTTCAAGGAAAACGCGGACGACGTCACCGCCATTCCGCGCTACATGCAGGGCGAGAACACCTCCAGCGGCGCCGCCGGCACGGCGTCGGGCATGTCGATGTTGATGGCGAACGCCTCGATCGTGATGAAAGACCTGATCACCAACTACGACGAGGGCATCACCCGGCCCTTCATCCAGGCGCTGTATTTCTGGAACATGCAGTTCAATCCGGACAACTCCTGCAAGGGAGACTTCGATATCAAGGCGCGCGGCACCGCCTCGCTGATGGCGAAGGAGGTACGCGCCCAGCAGCTCGACATCTTCGCCAGCACGCTCAGCCCCGAGGACGCGCCCTACATTAAGCGCGAGGAGCTGCTGCGCCAGCGCGCCGAGGCGCACGACCTGGCGAGCGTGATCAAAACCGAGGAGGAGGTCAAGGCGGAGCAAAACACCGACGCGGCCAAGGCGGCGGCGGCGCAGGCCCAGCAAATGCAGGATCTCAATCTCAAGCTGGCGCAGCTCAACGTCGAGAAGATCGCGGCCGAAGTGGGCCGCCTGACCGCCGACATGGACCGCCTTCGCGCGACGGCGACCAAAACCAACGTCGACGCGGCGTACGCGGGCATGCAAGCCGGCGGCGTCGCCACCGAGCGCCCCGAAATCGCGCCGGCCGGCGATGCGATCCTCAAATCGGCCGGCTTCGTGGACCAAACCCCGGCCGCCGGCACGCCCGGCGCGCCGGCGGCACCGGACCAGCCGCCGCAGGATCCCGCCATGCAGGGCGGGGCGGCGGCGGTTCCGATCGCGCAGCGCGACCCGCAAGGCGGCCAGATCGGCGCCAACGTGGGCGAGCACGCCGGCATCCACACGGCGGAGATTGAATGATGCGCGACAGCACCCAGCGGCGCGCCGCCATCCACCGCGCGATGCAGGATCTGGCGGCGTTCGCCGGCTCCACGCTGCTCAATCCGTTCGTGGCCCTGCTTGACGCGCTGGCCGAGGAGGCGATCGCGGACCTGATCGCCATCACGCCGGAAAAACTGCAGCGCAAGCAAGGAGTGATTTCCCAGCTGCAGGCGCTGCGCGGCGCGCTGGCGAACCCGACCCCGGACGCCTCGCCAATCGCCACGTAAAGCGCAGCACCCGTAGAAGACCCGCCCCGCGCGGGTTTTTTTTCGCCCATCAACAGGAGAGCGCCACCATGGCCACCCAAAACGAGCAAGACAAAGGCAACGAGGATTACGCCGAGCAGTTCAACGCCGAATCCGTCAAAAAACCCGCACCGACCGACGACGAGGCCTTCGGCCTGGGTCCGGAGGCCGGCACCGACACCGGCGCGGCCGACGTCGACGCGACCGCCGCGCCGGCGGCCGCCGACGCCATGGCCGCGCCGCCCGCCGTGGATGAAAAGGCCAAGGCGCTGCAGGAGCGCGAGGATGCCCTGAACGCGCGCGAGCAAGAGCTGGACGGGCGCGCGGCGGCGATGCAGAGCTCCAACACCAACGAGATCCAGACCAGCGAGCCGGCAGACGGCGGTGGAGGCGACGACGCCGATGCCGGCGGCGGCGGAGAAGACGCCCCCAACGACGCGCGCGCGGCCCTGGCCGCCGACTTCGGCCCGGAATTCATCACCCTGCTGGAGGCGTTCATCAAGGACGTCATCAACGGTTCCGTGACCGACGAGATCGGCGGGCTGCGCACCACTGTACAAAGCGTGATCGACGGCCTGACGGCCGAACGCAACGAGGCGCACTTCAAGAACATCAACGCGGCGCACGAGAACTTCATGGACATCGTGGAGTCGCCCGAGTTCGAGCAGTGGATGGCGAGCCTGCCCGAAGCCGACAAGGCCATCGCCCAACACGCGGTCGACGCCGGCAGCTCGCAGCAGATCATCGACATGCTCACCAGCTTCAAGTCGTCGCAGGCGGCCGCCCAAGGCGACCAATCCGCCGCCGACGACAGCGCGCTCGACGACGCCGAGGGCGTGCGCTCGGCCGGCATCCGACTGCCCAAAGAACCCCACGCCTCGGAGGACTACGCCGCCGCGTGGAACGCGGCTTAAGCAGCACCGTGCCAGTGCGGACCACTGGCGAACGTTGCTGTTGACGCCCCAACAGACCTCACAACACCAGCCCGGAAGCCCGACACGGACTGCGGTACGCCATTCGGCGCCGCAGCGATTCCGCACGTCCGGACCGATGGGCCTCATCCCCATCCAATAGGAAAAAACTGAAATGGCAGATACCAAATACGGCGACATTTCGCCACGCACCGCCGCTTACGCTGAAAAAGAACTGCTGATGCGCGCGATCCCGTTCATGGTGCTGGAGAAGTTCGGCCAGTCCAAAGCGCTGCCGGCGCACAGCAGCAAGACCATCACCTTCCGCCGCTACACCGCGCTGGACAACACCCCGTCCGCGCTGACCGAGGGCGTCACCCCCGGCTCGCAAACCATGACGTCCACGGACGTGCCGTGCGTGCTGACCCAGTACGGCTCGATGATCACCATCACCGACATCATCATCGACACCCACGAGGACAACATCCTCAACGAGTCGATCGAGCTGCTGGGCGAGCAGGCCGCGCAGATGATCGAGCGCATGCGCTACGGCATCCTGCGCGCCGGCACCAATGTGGTGTACGCCAACGGCGCCGCCCGCGTCGCGGTCAACACCACCATCAACCTCGCCGCGCAGCGCCGCGTCGTCAAGGCGCTCAAGCGCCAGAACGCCGAGCCGATCACCAAGGCCGTCAAATCGACCGCCGCCTACGGCACCGAGCCGGTCAACAAGGCCTACATCGGCCTGATCCACCCGGACATGGAGGGCGACGTGCGCAACATGCTGGGCGCCGACGGCAAGTCGTGCTTCGTGCCGATCGAGAAGTACGGCTCGATCACCCCGTACGAGAACGAAATCGGCAAGGTGGAGGACGTGCGCTACCTGACCTCGACCATCTTCACGCCGTTCCCCGACGCCGGCGGCGCCAAAGGCCTGATGTCCTCGACCAGCGGCGTCAACGCCGACGTGTACCCGGTCCTGTACATCGGCGCCAACTCGTACGCGATCGTCGCGCTGAAGGGCATGTTCGCGCTGACCCCGATGGTCACCAACCCGAAGCCGTCGGACTCCGACCCGCTGGCCCAGCGCGGCCGCGTCGCATGGAAGGCCATGCAGGGCGCCGTGATCCTGAACGACGCCTGGATGGTCCGCCTGGAAGCGGCCGTCACCGCGTAACGCGGTCCCACCCCACCCCGAAATGCCCACCGTGAACCGGTGGGCATTTTTCATTGAACCGACTGAAAGCACCCCACCATGTCCAAAAACCTCCCGAAAGACACCACCGTCATCACCAGCATCGACGACCCGCAGGACGCCGCCCTGGAGCAGGCCGAAGCTGCGCCGACCATCGCCGTCACCGACGCCCACGGCACCTTCGAAGGCGGCCGCGCCGAACTGACCATCCATTCGGGCGAAGGCGAAATCGGCCAGCAAGCCGTGTTCCTGGGCATCAACGGCCACGGCTTCAACATCCCGCGCGACAAGAAAGTCAACGTGCCGATCGAGGTGGCCCACCAGCTCGACAACTGCATGATGACGATCTATGAATCGATCGCCGGCGGCGGCACCCGCGAACGCGAAGTCAAGCGCTTCTCGTATGCGTACAAAGAGCTGGCGCCGGCCAAGTAAATACCATGGCGACGATTCAGGACTTCATGCCGTATGTGCTGCCGTCCGTCCAGGGCTGCACGGACCTGTTGGCCGAGCAGCACATCCGCGACGTCTGCATCGATTTCTGCATCGGCTCATCGATCGTCCAGATCACGCTGGACCCGATCGACGTCCTCGCCGGCCAAGCGGAGTACGACATCGACACGCCGAACGGGTCCGACACCTCGCTGATCCTGGCGGCCAGCTATGGCGGGATGCCGCTCACGGTCGAGAAGACCGGCGACAACGTGTTCCTCGGCAGCGCCGTTCCAGTCGGAACGCCCACCACGCTGATGCAGGCGCCGGCCAACATCTTCACGCTCAACCGAACCCCGCAGTTCGACGCTCCCGGCGCCATCCAGATGCTGGTGGCGACCAAGCCGACCCGCTCCGCGGCCTCGGTGGCCGACGTGCTGATGGAGTACGCCTATGAGATCGGTCAGGGCGTCGTGGGGCGTCTGTTGATGATCCCCGGACAGGAATTCTCCGCTCCGCAGTTCGCCGGGATCTACACCGGCATCTACAGCACCGCCAAGCACGCCGCCCGGATCCGCGCCGAGCGTTCCTTCGGCTCGGCCGGCACGCGCGTGCGCGCACGGCCGTTCGGCTGATCCCCGCGCCATCACGGCGCGATCCACCCAAAAGGAATACCCATGCCCAGCGTCACCGGGAAGGCGCTGCTGCGCCGCGCCAGCATCCTATTGCAAGACTCCGCGATGGATCGCTGGCAGGAGGATGAACTGCTCGACTGGGCGAGCGACGGCCAGCGCGAGTATGTGCGCCTGCGTCCCGACGCCTGCGTCCGCAACATCGACTTCGGCCTCGCCGTCGGCGCGCAGCAGCAGCTGCCGGCCGACGCGGTGTCGCTGATCGAGATCGTCCGCAACAAGAACGGCAATCCGGTGCGGCAAATGGCCCGCCGCGCGCTCGACTCCCAGATCCGTGATTGGACCTCTCCCAGCCGTGCGAAACCCGTGGTGGCGCACTACTGCTACACCGCCACGAATCCGAAGGTGTTCCAGGTCTACCCGCCATCCCCCGGCGGCAACGTGGTCGAGCTGGCGTATCACGCCATCCCGCCCGACGTGGCCCTCACCGGGCTGTTGGCGGTGGACGACAGCGCGGTACCGGCGCTGCTCGACTACCTGATGTTCCGCGCGCTGAGCAAGGACGCCGAATTCGCCGCCGAAAACCCCGGCGCTGCCATGCACTACCAGGCCTTCGTGGCCGCCGCCACCGGAAAACCTCCCCGCCCCGCAACACCGGACGCGTAGCCAACAGGCGCGCGCCTCTTTCCCCACTTTAAGGAATACATATGCCTGGATTATCCGACTACGCGGAAGCCGCAGTCCTGAACGCCATTTTGCGCGGCACCAATTTCGTCGCGCCGACCGTCGCATCGTTGCGTCTGGCGCTGTTCACCGGCGACCCCACCGACGCCGGCAACATCAATGAGCTGGCCTCCGGCACCTGGTACAGCCGCCAGCCGACCGGCGCCTTCACGGCGCCGGCGCCTTCCGGCAACGCGCTGGGCTGCTCCAACGTCGCGTCCATCACGTTCCCGGCCGTCACCGGCGCGGCGGTGACCGTGACCCACATCGGCGTCTTCGACGCGGCCAACGCCGGCAACATGCTGTTCTCGGCGGCCATGACCACCGGGAAGACGCTGCAAGTGGGCGACGTGATCAGCTTCGCTCCGGGCACCGTCGTCAACACGCTCGACTAAGGCGTAAGCGATGAACTCGTTTGGCGTGAACGGCGCCGCCGTCAACGGCGGTCGAAGCATCGTCATCGCCGGCGCCGCGCTGATGGCGGCGACCTTCGCCGCGAGCGCCGAACCGACCGTCACGAAGTTCCCCACCGCGCTCGCCGCCGCCACCTCGGCGGCGTCGGCCACGGCGGTACGCATCGTCAACGCCGCCGCCACGTGCACGGTCACCTCGACGTCCTCGGCCCAGTGGGCGCTGCTGGAACTGGCCGACGCCACCGCGCGCAGCACGTGGTCCACGCGGGCGACGCCGACGGAGGCCTATGCGCCGTCGGTGTTCTCCTGCGCCGTCACCGCGACGCAGACCCAACCAGGCACCGGGATCGCGGCCAGTACCTACGCCGTGACCGCCGACGCTCAGGTCGTGCAGGGCTTCAAGGCCACGAGCGCGGGCGTCAGCTCGATGACCGCCGATCCCAGCATCAAGCTCGCCGGTCAAACGGTATGGCAGCGGGAGGGCTACGCGCTGGGCGTCATGAAGTCCAGCGCGTCGGCAAGCCCGGTGCGCACGGCGCTGCCCACGGCCGTGGCGACAACGACGTCGAGCATGGCCGCCGAGGCGACCAAGATCCACGCCGGCGCCGCCGTCTGCACCATCTCCTTCCAGGGGACCGCGCTGGCGGCCGTCGATTCCGCCGTGTCGCGCGCGACATATTTGGTCACCGCCGACGCGCTGCGCATCGCCAGCGGCGACGGCGCGGCGTCGTCCACATACAACGTCTCGGCGACCTGCACCAACACCACGCCGGCCATGGTCGAGCCGGTCAACACGACGTTCAACACCGTGGCCGCCGCAAGGCTCGCCATTCTTGGCGAAGCCATCGCGACGTCGACCAGCAGCGCGTCGGCCGACGCCCGGCTCGGGTTCCTGGCGACCACCATGTCCAGCCAGGCGAAAGCGACGTGCCGCGCCACCGCCATGGTCTACCAGGAGGGCATCGCGCTGCCGGCGGCGTTCACATGGAGCGCCTCCGCGCGCGGAACCATCATCCACATGGCCAGCGCGAGGATGGAGGCCTCCAGCACGGCGACGGCCACGCCGACCACCAACGCCGAGGCGTTTGATCCGCCCGAGCGAACCATGTGGCGCCCCCGGACGAATCGCGCGATGGCGCGCCCCCACACAAACCGAGAAATGAGGAGAACCCCATGAGCATCCTTGGCAGCTTCGTCAAGCAGCCCGCCGAGAGCGACACCTACACCATCGACTACGCCGATGACTTGACCGTCGGTGACGGCATCCGCACGTCGGTGTTGACGGTCGCGCCGGAAGGCCTCGCCCTCACCCCGCCGGTGCTGGTCGACACGCGGGTTCGCGTGTGGGTCAGCGGCGGGCTGAACCAGGTTAAATACAAGATCACCGCGACCACCACCACCGACGACGGCCGTGTGATGCAGGACGAGTTCTATGTAAAAGTTAAGGACACCTAATGCCGCAGTTATTCACTAACAACGCCGCATCTGCGCTGAAGACCGCCATCACAGCGGCGGCCACCAGCATCCCGCTGCAGGCCGGCGACGGCGCAAAATTTCCCACGCCGCAAAACGGCGATTACTTCAAGGTCACGGTGTTCCAGCGCGTCGGGGCGACCGAGATGAACTGGGAGGTTCTGAAGGTTACCGCCAACGCCAACGACGTTCTGACGTGCAGCGCGAGGGGCGGAATCGAGGGCACCACCGCACGTGCGTTTAATGCTGGTGACCTGATCGAGCTGCGCTTGACCGCCGGTGCGATCTTGCCCGTCGACGGCGGCGCGCTAACCACGGCGTTGAATGATGCGCCAACCGTTTCGATGGCCAGTTCGTCCGCAATGTCCATCGGCACTGCGGCCGCGAACACCCTCACCATCACAGGCAATGCGCAGATTGCACAGTTCGACAGCATGCCTAAGGGAGCCTTCCGCCGCACCAACTTCACGGGCGGCGCGACCCTCAAGCACAATGCGAACTCGCTCAACCTCATCACCTCCGCCGATATCGCCACTGAGCCGAACGATTGGGCTGAGTGGGTATCACTGGGCGGCGGTAACTGGCAGATGGTCAGCTACACCCGCGCATCGGGCACCACCCTTACCACCACAGCAGCGCAGGTAAATGGCGCGCTGGCGGGTATTCTTCGCCTTGAGAAAACATCCTTCCCGCAAGTTATCCTGAAAGATACGGACGCCGGGGCCGACCTTGGCCAGTGGGGCATGTGGCTGAACGAAGGGGGTGGCTCGCTGGCCATTGGCCCGCAGCTAGATACAGGCGGCGGGAATCAGCGGTTGGGCATCGACAGATCCGGCGCGACGAGAATTTACGGCGGCTCATTAGACCTGGATGCAGTCGCGCTCGGCATCCCATCACGCGTCGGCATCCTTGGCCAGCCTGGCCAGGAAAAAGGCTTCAAAATCTTCAGCGCCAACGGCGGCGCTCGATGGACTATGACGGCCAACAGCACCGCCGAGACCGGCGGAAATGCTGGGTCGGACTTCGGAATCAATCGCTACACCGACGCCGGCGGCTACATCGACACGCCTATTTACGTGACTCGCTCTAGTGGGAATATCGTCCTGACCGGCTATACGAAAGTCATATCTTCCACGCTTGATCTTGACAATAGTTTTTCGGCCACTGAGGCGGGCATTCGGGTTAACGGCGCCTCTGGTCAGACCAAATCTCTCACGCTACTCACCAACAGCGTGATGCGCTGGAAGATGTTCACCGATCTCGCGGCTGAAAGCGGCAGCAATCTCGGGGCAAACTTTGGTATCGCACGCTACTCCGATGCGGGCGCCTTCATTGACACGCCAATTTACATCAACCGTAAATCAGGGATAGTGACGCTTTCAACGCGCTTGCAAACCCCCGCCCTTACTGTCAGTGGCGCAGCAGCAGTCGTGACATTTGATGAATCGGATCAGGTCGGCACGGCTGGAATTTGGCGTTTTGCCGTTGACGGCGGGGATATGCGCCTTGATAGAAACACCTCCGCAGCGCGAGACCTGGCTACTTACGCGACGATGTTCCGAGTGCATGACGCCGGGACCGACTTCCAAGACACGGTTCTTTCCCGTATGTACCTCAAAGACTGCGGCCTGTCGATTGTGGACAAGGGCGCATCCGGCACCGCCGCCCAAGTATTCGATTTCGCGCAAGGGTCGATGCAGACCATCACCGCCACCGGCGCGCATAGTTGGGCCTTCGCCAACTGGCCAGCCGGCCGCAACTGGGGCGCAATGCTGGTGGAAGTGGCAAACGGCGGGACGGCGGCAATCACCTTCGCTGCGCCGGTAAGTTGGCAACTCCCTGCCGGCGGCTACACCACCGCTTTCGCGGACTACATGAAGGCTATCGGCCGCGCCGCTTTGCAGACCTCTGGCATCGATCAGCTGTTGTTTTGGAGCGACGGATTCACCACCTACGGAAAGCTTGTATGAGTATCCCATTGCTTCAACTGATGACCGCTACCGGCGGCAAGCCAAAGCCTAAGATTGACGATGTTTTCTTGGTCGATCAATACAAAGGAACCGGCGCAGCGCGGACCCTCACGGACGGCATCGATCGTACGGACGGTGTGCCGGTGCTGGACATTTTTAAAGCGGCGAATAGCACGCAGGGAGCTGTGTACTACGACACTCTGCGAGGCGCCGGAAAGCAACTGACCAGCATCTCTGGGGCCGCAGAAACTACGCAGGCTCAGGGCGTTACTACCTACTTCAACGACGGGCTGTCAATTGGCACCCTCGCCGCCGTCAACGCTTCGACCGCCGCAATTATGAAGTACTCTTTTAAAGAGTCGCCCGGCTTCTTTTGCGCCCGACTGGTGGCGCACGTCAGCGGCACGGCGGATACGGTCGATCTATCGTCACTCGGGATCGTCGGTATGGTCGTGGTCAAGCGCCGGGACGCCGTAACCAATTTTTTTATGTGGCACCGGGCGAATACTCCCGGCAAGTTGTGCTACCTGAACACGGTGGCCGCAGAAGTTTCGGACACGTCGATTAGTGTTTCCGGCACAAGCCTGACGCTCGCTGCGTCGCTGGCGACTGGCTCATATGTCATTTATGGGTGGGCGCATGACCCCTCCGCCGACGGCCTGATTCGTTGCGATTCTGTTACTGCTACTGCGGGCGTTCCAGCTACCGCCGATATTGGCGGCGAGGCCCAGTTTGTGCTGGCCTACACTCCGACTGTTTCCGGGTCGAGACGGGTATTTGACGACTTGCGCTCCTTCTGCGGACTGATACCAGGCGGGTCAACCAGTGAATTCTTAGCGCTTGAAAATAGCAATGCCGAAGCTTTGAGCACCCTCTGCGGCAAGGACAACGCCCGCCTTGGCTTCTCGGCATACCTCACTGGAACCTTGGCCTATATGGCGATTCCGCGCCCACGTAAAAAGCCGACTTCCGGGACGGAGGTTTTCGCCCCTATCGCGCAAAATGGCGGCGGCGTGGTTGATTGCGGGTTCATGCCCGATGGAGCGCTCATCGGGAGCCGCACCAGCTCCACGACGATGTTTTTTTCGGGCTGGAGATCACCGAAAGTGTATAAATATATCGGGCAGGCGTCAGCCAACAACTCCGCCGCAATGGGGCGTCGCACGCCTACAGGTATGTTTGATGCCAACGGCGGCACTGCTGTGGCGTTCATGTACTGGATGCTGCGCCGCGCTCCTGGCTTCTACGCTCAGGAAAATTATTTTGGCACCAGCTCAGCGCGCGCCAACCCGCATTCGCTGGGCGTGCCCCCTGAACTTATCATGGTGGGGCCGGGAGACACGACAGGCTGGGACGAGTCTGGCGCCAGCGCCCAGGCGTTCGCTGTGCGCGCTGTGCCGGCGACGAGCTTTAACGAGACGTTGCGGACCGACAGTGTGGCCGCGAAGGCCGCCAATTATGACACTTGGGGTGGTGGCGCTATCGGCAGCGCCACCACATTCAACCTTGGCGGTGGCGATATATCAACCAACGCAGCCGGAGTCGAGTATGTCGCACACCTGTTCGCGACCCTGCCAGGCGTCAGCAAGGTTGGCGCCTATACGGGTAACGGAACGACGCAGGAAATCAACTGCGGATTCGCTGCCGGCGCGCGCGGCGTCATCATTCGTGATACCGCCGGAGGGAGCTGGTACATGTGGGATACGGCGCGCGGAATCGTCGCTGGGAACGACCCATACAGCAGGTTCAGCGGAGCGGAAGTAACGACTGATGACAGCCTCGACCCTGCCGCTATCGGCTTCGCTGTGAACCAAACAACAGCCACCAACATCAACGTGGCGGGACATACCTATCTGTTCCTCGCCATCGCATAAAAGGATTTATATGAACACCTACCGCAAACGCTATACCGGCGTTCTGTCGAGCGAGGAGGAAGTGCGGCGCAGCTTCAATGGCATGCTGCCGGCGGTGTTGGACACACCGACCTGCGACACATTGGATATCGATCCGGTGCTGATCACACCAGCGCCGGCGGTGAGGGCGGACCAAACGGCGGTGCGCGACGGCGTCGTGCTGGACAAGCTCGGCAACTGGGTCTACGGCTGGCGCGTCGAGCCGAAGACCCCGGCGCAGATCGCGGCGGACCGGGCGGCGCGCGAAGCGGCCGCGCGCGACGAGGCCAAGCGGCTGCGGGAAGACGCCGTCGGCGGCATCAAGGTCACCACGGCCGCCGGCCACACCTTCGACGGCGATGAAATCAGCCAAGGGCGCATGGCGCGCGCCATCATCGCCCTGCAGGCGTCGAACAAGACGTCGTCGGTGGTGTGGGTCTTGGCCGACAACAGCGTGATCGACGCCACGGCGGCCGAGCTGACCGAGGCGCTCGCCTTGGCCGGTGCGGCGCAAGCCGCCTTGTGGGTGATCGAATGAGGCGGCGGCTGACGCTGGCCGCCATTTTCGTCGTATGCCAGTTGGCTGCCGCGATCGCGTCACTGTGGATGTTCGCCGCGATCGCCGTCCAGTCCGACCGCGCCTGGCGCCTCGCGATCGCATACGACCAGCTCGCCAACGCCGCGCTGGGCGGCAGCGAGGATGAAACCATCAGCAGCCGCGCGCACCGCGCGCGTCAGGAGGGAAAACGATGGGGCTGCTGGTTATGCGGCCTGCTCGACCGTATTGAAAAAGACCACTGCGAATCATCCGCAGGCACCTGACCCCAACCCGCTTCGGCGGGTTTTTCTTTTTAGGAACCATATGGCTGTCGAAACCACCGCCGTCACCGGCGCGCTCATCAAAACCCTGATCAAAATCTTCGGCATCCCGGTCGTCACCAGCGCCGTCGCCACCAGCCTCGGCTTCATGTTCATGTGGCCCAAGACCCCTCGGGAGGCGTTCATCCGCATCGCCTGCACCATCCTGTTCTCCACCATCTTCGGCCCGGTGCTGGTGATCGCGCTGCGCTCGGCCTGGCCGACGCTGTTCGACGCCGCGCGGGACGTCGCCGTGTTCTACGGCACCGAGCCCGCCTTCGGCTTCCTGTTCATCGCCGCGCCGGTGATGGTCTGCGCCGGCCTGCCGGCGTGGTGGGTCGTCGGCGCCGTCGTGCGCTGGCTTGACAAGCGCAAGAACAAGGATATCGGCGAGCTGGCCGTCGACGCGGTCGCGCTGGTCAACCAGGTGCGGGGCAAGGCGTGATGCTGCTCCTGCCCCAGCTGCTCGCTATCTATCCCTACGCCCGGTCGCGCGGCGCTAACTACCTGGCGTGGCTCAACAGCGCCATGCGCGAATTCGACATCACCACCGTGGCACGCCAAGCCTCGTTCCTGTCGCAGGTCGGGCACGAATCGGGCCAGCTGCGGTACGTCGAGGAGCTGGCCAGCGGTGTCGCGTACGACACCGGCCCGCTGGCCGTCAAGCTGGGCAACACGCCGGCGGCCGACGGCGACGGCCAGCGCTGGAAAGGCCATGGCCTGCTGCAGGTCACCGGGCTGGCCAACCACCGCGCGTGCGCGGCCCACTTCGGCATCGCGCTCGACCGCGTCGCCGCCTGGCTGATGACGCCGGAGGGCGCCTGCCGCTCCGCCGGCTGGTTCTGGAAGACGCA
>Ga0247809_1000870_pt1 | contig 13508 bp, 9 predicted proteins | sample UWRJL104311B1_FD_180951 | JGI IMG/M metagenome (GOLD analysis project Ga0247809, IMG submission 180951) | Plant litter microbial communities from Arlington Agricultural Research Station in Wisconsin, United States - UWRJ-L104-311B-1 | ecosystem: Environmental > Terrestrial > Plant litter >...
CGAATTGAAGAGCGAAGAACCGCCCTGCCATCCCCCCTGCGGGAATATGGGGTAGGTCCGGCGCCCTTTAGCTGGAACTCATAAGATTCTTCTGCTGTGACTGCCCATTCGCCTAGTGTAATTGCCCTGCCATCGCCAAGCTGACCGGCCCAATTACCAAATTGGTGACCTGCATAACATGCTGCATAAGGGAACATAGAGTCAGAAATGGAGTTTCCTCCAATGATATCAACGTCGTCTGAATTGGGCTCTTCAACCCCCAGCTGTGCAGCCAGATCCTCAGACCAGGCAAGTAATAAAGGTTTTTTTACTGGGGTAGGTACGGTTCTGGCATATAAAAATCCAGGAGTTTGCCTTGGTTTCAGGTTATCTTCCTGGTCACCATCAAAGGCATTTACAAACTCGTTTTTAAAGGTTTTTAAGCTCAGACTTTCCATCTCCGAAGATAATATGATCCTGCGCATTGAAAGTTATTCTTTTGCCATATTATCAAATAATCATGGATAAAAGACCGGTTATATACTTATTCAAACACCTGGAAATTTTATGCAGCTGCATCAGTTAAAATGAACGGAATGAATGGCACTTTGATGCCTTAAATGTATAATTCTATTATACTTTTGCTTCTGTCTATTTAATTAATACTTTAATTATGGAAATTGTACTTTCCGAATTTCCTGCTTTACATTTAGAATGCAGAGGCAGTTTACCACCTGAGATCCCTGATGCCGAATTGCTTGCGCAATTGAAGAAGGGAGATAATTTATCATTGTATAAATTGTATCAAATGTATGCAGGGCCATTATTGGGTATAATTTTAAAGTTTATCAAATATGATGATCTTGCAGAAGACGTGTTGCAGGAAACATTTGTAAAAATTTGGAAATCAATAGATAAATATGATCCTGAAAAAGGTAGGCTTTTTACCTGGATGGCCAGGATAGCAAGAAATACTGCTATTGACTATCTGCGGGGACAGGCCTGCGCAAAGATCTTAAAAACTACAGATATTGATGTTGCGTGTCCGAATGTTGACAAGAGGAACTACGTATCTTATAATACCGATACTATTGGTATTAAAGAACTAATCAATGTGTTGCCCCAGGCGCAAAAACAGATCCTGGACCTTGTCTATTTTCAGGGATATACGCAACTGGAGGTGTCTGACAGACTGCAGATCCCTTTGGGCTCTGTTAAATCAAAAATCAGATATGCTATACTTGTTCTGCGGGCACATTTCGTATAATAGAGCATTGTGATGCTCTGAGCATGTTATTTATCATTATTATGTCAGCTTGTTATTAAATTAATCAATTGGGATAATCTTTTGGGCTGTTGCACAGTCTTATATCCAAATTGATTTTATTTAATTATGAAAGCTTCAAATTATAAATCGTTAATCATCGCAACAGCTATATTGATTGTTAGCGGATTAACTGCACAAAGTGTATTTGCACAAAGAGGGGGAAGAGGGGGCGGAAGCAGCGCTGGTCGCGGTAGTATCAGCAGAGGTGGCGGAAGTTTTGGAGGAGGCAACAGATCGGCAGCGATCAGAAGTCAGAATTTTGGTTCAGGACGATCTTCTTTTGGAAGGGGTACGATTGGTAGAGGAAACGTTGGAAGAGGATCTATTGGACGCGGAAATATAGTTAGATCAGGATTTGGAAGATCTTACGGTCGCCCCGGATATGGTAGACCCGGATACGGACGTCCAGGATATCGTGTAGGTGCTGGATTTGGCTATCGCAGGTCATATTATGGTTACGGTTATCGCAATTATTACAGACCTTATCTTGGATTTAGCTTAAGCATACTGCCTTTTGGCTATTACCCATTCTATTATGGTGCCGATCAGTTTTATTATTCCGGCGGATTGTTTTACAGGCAATATGATAATGAATACAAAGTAGTTGTTCCGCCAGTTGGTGCAGAGGTGCCTAGTTTGCCTAAAGAAGCAAATGAAGTAGTGATCAATGGCGAGACTTATTATGAATACAAAGGTGTTTATTATAGTGTGTCGCAAAATGCCGATGGCAAAACAGTTTATATTGTAGCGGGTAAAGATGGCGTGTTAAATACTGATGGTGATACCAATACGGCACCTCAGGCAGGAGAGATTGTAAATGAACTGCCCGAAGGAAGTCGGGAAGTATTTCTGAAAGGCGAAAAGTACTACGTATCACCTGATGATATTTACTATGAGGAAGTGGTTGATGGGAAAACAATTACTTATCGGGTTGTTGGTCAGTAATGGGTTGTGTAAATAGATAAATTGTTTTAATTTGCCGTATGACAAAATTTAAGGCACTTTTATTTGATCTTGACGGTACTTTGGTTGATTCTGAACATTTTCACTTCAATACCTGGAATGAATTACTTGCAGAATCTGATGTTCAATTAGATTATCATGATTTTTTAAAAAACTACGCAGGTATTCCGTTACCCGGAAATGCAAGCAGATTAAAAGAATTGTATGTAATTGAAACTTCCCTGGAAGATTTAATCGCCCGAAAGGAATTATTGACTGTAGAGCGTTTGAAAACGAGTGAAATCAACCTCATGCCATTTGTACAAGACAGCATGGACTATTTTTTCAGTAAAGGAATTCCTATGGCTTTGGTTACAGCAAGTAAACGCCCCGATGTGGATGAAATGTTCTTGAAAAATGGGCTTGGTAAATTCTTTAAACTGCTCATTACCAGAAGTGATGTAAAGAACAGTAAACCTGATCCGGAATCTTATCTTCTTGCGGTTGAAAAGCTTGGTTTTGCGAAGAAAGAATGTCTGGTCTTTGAGGATACGCTGAATGGATTAAAAGCTGCTAAAGCTGCAGGGCTTACTTGTTTTGTGATCCAGGGAAATACAGATGATCATGAAAAATTAGCTGCTGCCGACAAAATATTCCTGAATTTCGAAGAGGCAAGGGACTACTTAATAGTGAATGATTTGATCTGATCACCGGTGCTATCTGCTATATACAAATGCCGTCCCTTCAGGATGGCATTTTTTTTATCTTTGTAAAAATGGAGTATTTTAAAAACCTGCTCGGTTTATTAAAAACCGAGCGTGAAGAAGATCTTAAATCTTACCTCAGACTTACAGAATCATCTTCTGTGTCAGACCGGAGAGCAAATGGGTTAAGCTGGTATCCGATCGCTATCAGGGGCTCAGAAATGAGCAGGGGCGATTATCTAACTGTAGAATTGGAACGCACTACACATCAGGACCTGTCTCACCAGTTCCGCTTTGGCTCATCTGTAGTTTTATTTTCCAATCATGATCCTAAAATAGACAGACTGGAAGGTGTAATTGGCTACATTGGTGGTAACCGGCTTAAAATCACTTTACGTACCGATGAACTGCCGGATTGGGCTTCAGATGGCAAACTGGGCATAGACCTTCTGTTTGATAACAACAGTTATGATGAGATGCAAAATGCACTTAAGATGGCTGATGGTCTCACTGATGGCCCGGAGGAAAGCAGGTTGCAGCAAATCTTAACAGGTAAAGCTTTGCCGGGATTTAATCCGCAGACGTTTTTATATGCTGTTCCCGGTTTAAATACTGTTCAACAAGCGGCCGTGCACAAGATACTCAGCGCAAATGAACTCGCTATCGTTCATGGTCCCCCGGGAACAGGAAAGACCACTACCCTCGTTCAGGCCATCAAGGCCCTGATCAAACAGGATCATCAGCAGATATTGGTCGTCGCACCGAGTAATACCGCAGTAGATCTGCTCAGCAGCAAGCTCGCAGGTGAGGGATTGAACGTAATCCGGGTGGGAAACCCGGCAAGGGTCTCCAATCAGCTGGCATCACTCACGCTTGATCATAAAATGTCAGAGCACAGCAGTATGAAACAGGTCAAAGCACTAAAGAAACAAGCGAATGAATTTAAGCATATGGCGCATAAATACAAACGCAACTTTGGCAGGGCAGAGCAGGAACAGCGTAAAGCGCTGTTTAATGAAGCAAAAAAGATCAGTAAAGAGGTTGGAGATATCGAGCAATATGTAATAGACGACCTGATGGGCAAAGCGCAGGTGATCGCTGCCACTTTAGTCGGCGCCAATCACTATACCATCCGCAGCCGTAAATTTAAGACGGTCGTGATTGATGAAGCGGGACAGGCACTGGAACCTGCATGCTGGATACCCTTAATGAAGGCTGAAAAGATTGTTTTTGCAGGTGATCACTGCCAGCTATCGCCCACAATTAAATCATCCGAAGCAGCAAAAAAAGGATTAAGCACTACACTGCTGGAGAAATGCGTAGCCTTATATCCTGAAGCGGTAACCTTGCTGGAAGAACAATATAGGATGAATGAAAAGATTATGCAGTATTCCTCTCAGGTATTTTATAGTAATAAACTAAAAGCCAATATCGCGGTAGCTAACCATGTGTTGTTTAATGGCGATACACCTGTCGAGTTTATAGATACTGCCGGGTGTAGCTTTGAAGAGAAATCTGAAGGTACAAGTACTACAAATCCTGAAGAGGCAGCGCTTTTATTGAAACATCTCACGCAGCTGATTACAGGATTGGATAGAGATCCTGCGGCAGCAGATTTTCCCACTATAGCTATTATTTCCCCGTATCTGCAGCAGATCCTGGTATTGAAAGATTTGCTGCTCAATTCTCCCGCCTTGCAGGTATACAGAAACAAAATCGCTGTGAATACAATTGATAGTTTTCAGGGACAGGAACGCGATATCGTCTATATCAGTATGACGAGGAGCAATGCTGAAGGGGCGATAGGTTTTCTGTCCGATATCAGGAGGATGAATGTAGCAATGACCAGGGCAAGAAAAAAATTGGTCATTATCGGTGATAGCGCCACTTTATCAAGATTGCCATTCTACGCGGACTTTGTGACCTATGCAGAACAGATAGGAGCATATAAAAGTGCCTGGGAATTTATGGATCTGGATTAAAAAGAAACGGGGAGCAACCTTTCGATTGTTCCCCGTTATCTAAATTAACGCTCTCAGATATATAGACGTCAAATCAATTACATTATTGCGTTGCTGCTCAAATTAATCTTCCTTTTTAAGGTTTTCCAGGTAAACAGTCAGCACATTTTTTAAGTACAGTTCAGGTTTAGGCATTTTAATGACTGTTCCTTCTACTTTATCTTGTGATTGTTTGATATAGTTGGCTTTGATCTTTCCCCAGTCTTTTGAATAAAGCTGGATAAAAGTATCTACAAACTCTTTATCGGTATATTCTTTTGGAAGCTTGTTCAATACCGCTTCAATTTTTTCTTCTTTTCTGTGTAATACTGCCATGTTGTTTCTTAGTCCTGCAAAGTTATGCAATAATCATTAAGGTTGCATACCCTTATATTGATCCGTAATCAGTATAAGAAGGTCCTCGTTAATTTCTGCCCTGTCATCAGCGTACCAGTTACCGCTCTCACCGGATTTAATTTCGAAATTCTCATGATCATCCAGAGACACGATATGACTGGTCTCTGTACCATCTGTTACCACATGAACAGATACGGGTAAGATATCCTTCTTATATTTAACTTCAAATTTGATCACCTTGTAACTCATGCTGTAAAGGTAATCATGAAATTTCAATAACAAAAAATCGTCTTTAGCTAAAATCTTATACTTAAAACATTTACATTGCTTAGTATCAAATGGTTTTAGCTAAGATAATGCCCCATTTCAGTACCAATTTTTGTAATGGATTTTGTTAAATAGTCAAAAAACATTCCTATAATAGCTAAATAAAGTAGTGTATTTTACAATATTCAGCTCATGAATCCAGCATCAATAAAGCCTGAAAAATTATTGGACCTTTATGAAAGGGCAAATGAAATGGCCCGGCTGGGCGTTTGGGAAATGGATCTGATTCAGCCAAGATTGTACTGGTCCTCCGTCACCAAACAAATTCACGGTGTTGCTCAGGATTTTGAACCAGATATTTCTTCAGCTATTAACTTTTTTAAGGAAGGTACATCGAGGGAAAATATCCGCAAACATTTTAAGGAAGCTCAGTTATATGGTACACCTTACGATCTGGAACTGCAGTTGGTAACCGCTGCTGGTACTCCTGTCTGGGTAAAAGCCAGCGGAAGGGCAGAATTTCAGGGAGGTACATGTATCAGGCTTTATGGAACTTTCCGGGATATTGAAGAAGAAAAAAAACAAGGTATAAAATTGCTGAATAGTGAAATCAAGTACCGGTCTATTGTAGAGAATTCGCTTTACGGGGTACTGCTGACTGTTCCAGGGAAACACGTTTTACAAGCAAATCAGGCCGCATTGGAAATGTTTGGTTATACAATTGAGGAATTCAGGAAGCTGGATCGCTGTAGGGTGCTCGACTGCAGTCATCCCAATCTCCCAGGTTTTCTGATGCAGCGGGAAACTGAAGGAAAAGCCAGTGCAGAAGTGGTGGCGAAGAGAAAGGATGGAACACATTTCCCCTGCGAATTGTCTGCCGCTACATTTATGGACAGCGATGGTGAGGAGCTGAATAGTCTGGTGATTATTGACATTTCTGAAAGAAAAGCTGCGGAAGAAAAGATCAGGTTAAGTGAGGCTCAATTCAGGGAGGCTTTTGAGTATTCTGCAATTGGAGTAGCCTTATTTGATCTGACAGGGAAATGGATCCGCGTCAATAAAGGGCTTTGCAATATGCTTGGCTATAGTGAAGACGAGCTGGTAAACAGTCGTTTTCAGGACCTGACACATCCTGATGATGTAATACGTAACGAACAAATCCTGAATGACCTGATTGAAGGTGTAAGTGATAACTATCAGCACGAAAAAAGATACATCCATAAAAACGGACAGGTGATATGGGTTTTAATGGGTGTTTCAATGATAAGGGATGCAAATAACCTTCCCCTGCATTGTATCTCGCAGATTCAGGACATCACCAATATCAAAGAAGCGGAACGGGCACTTGCATTAAGTGAGGAGAAGTATAGAAAGATATTTGAAAACATTCAGGATATTTATTACAGTACTGATCAGAATGGGATTGTAACCGAAATCAGTCCATCAATTGAAAAGTACTATAATTTTAAGCGGAAAAATGTAATAGGCAACTCAGTGAATGATTTTTATTATTATGAAGAAGATCATAATAAAATTATGAATGCACTCCATGCAGATCATACGGTAATTGATTTTGAGGTGAAGCTGAAAAGTAATCACAATGATCTGCTCTATGCTTCAGTAAATGCAAGGCTTCTTATTGAAGATGGCATTGTTACGGGGACTGAAGGAAGTATCAGAGACATTACATTGAGGAAATTACAGGAAAATGAACTGAAAACACTAAACAAAGAATTAAAGGCACTGAATACGCATAAAGAAAAGTTGCTGTCTGTTGTAGGGCATGACCTGAAAAATCCTATTGCGAATGCACTTAAGCTATCAGAACTTGCTTTGATGGATAGCGGAGCTACAACCAAAGATGAATTGGTGGAGTATGTAAATAAAATGCACGCCGGACTGGGGAGTGCGCATGAACTACTGGAGGATCTGCTGAACTGGGCAAAAAGTCAGTTTAACTCTATCAATTTTAATCCGGTGTATATTGATGATCTTAAAGTAATACTTGAACAGGGAATCAAAAGAGCAGGTCCATCAGCGGAGGCAAAGGGAATTCAGCTGGTGGTATCTGCAAATGAAAACATCCACTTAATGGCTGATAAGGATATGCTGGATACGATTTTGAGAAATCTGATCTCCAATGCCATCAAATTTACGAATGACGGCGGTACTATTACCCTGTCTGCAACCGTCGGGGTGAACATAGTTAATTTTGCTGTGATCGATACGGGTAGCGGAATCGCTTCGGACATTGCCAGGCAACTTTTCGATAAAGGTTTTAGCCATACTACCTATGGAACTGCAGGAGAAAAAGGAACAGGTTTGGGGCTTGACCTCTGCAGGGATTTCGTGAAAAAACACAAGGGCAAAATTTGGGTGGAAAGTAAAGAAGGGGAAGGCAGTGCCTTTTATTTTACCATTCCCCTCCACAAACGTTAAACCGTAGCAGGCTCGGCAATAAATGTTTTAGTGAGGTGTGCGCTGTATTTTTTCATGTCTTTTTCCACATCAGCGTTTTTTTCAATATCGTGAAAATGTATACTTTCCATGGGAAGCATTCCTGTAAATGCATTCATGCGGTGAAAACCAAATAAAGGACCTTCATCGACAGATTTTCCCATAAAAAATTCTTCAGGAATAGTAAATGCCTCTTCTGGAGCATTCCAGGAAGTGGTGAGCATATATTTTCTGCCATGTAACATCCCGCCTGTACCATAATTGCGGGTTGGATTGGCCGAACGCCGCCCATCGCTATGATAGATTCCGTTGGCATGGCCCTGGGTAAATACCACATCTATATATTTTTTGAAGCCATGCGGAAGCTGAAACCACCATATTGGCGTATGATAAATTACTACATCTGCCCAGACATAATTCTCTACTTCCTGCTGAGCGTCATAATCATCGTTTACATTAGTCATACGTACTTCAAAATCCGGATGATTAGTGAAAAAATCTACAGTAACATCGGTTATTGTTTCGTTAAAACGACCACCTGAGTGACCAAATTTTTGTCCGCCGTTTATTACAAATATGTTTGTCATGTTAATTGTTGTCTTTCTTTTATAAATTACATGACAAAAGTAAGGTCAGTCAACGGGCGGTTAAAATAGCATAAATCATAGCTAACTATTATAAATATAATAGATGACTCAGCAATGGACTACATTACTTTTCTGATCAGTTCTTTTATTGAGCTGATCTCGTCTTCGTAAAGTGTTTTCTTCCTGGTGGCAAAGTAGAGGGTATTTTCAAGTATGGTATTTCCTTCCCATATCACTTTTACCTGCTCACTTTCAATTTCTTTTTTACCTAAATGGTTCGGGATTACTGCCAGACCAGTTCCGCCACTCAGACAACGGACTATCGAGTTCAGGTTGGGTACTATATAGTTGGGCCGGAAGTCGGGGTATTTATTGAAATTTAACTGCCAGAATCTGCGCAAATGTTCCATATCTCCTGTAGTGCCGTACCATTTATATTTTTTAAACCATTCCAGAACAGCATTCATATCTCCTTCACCAACTAATGTGTTAAATTCTTCACTGTCCACATCCATTCCTCCAAGCAAGACGATTCTCTCAGATGAGAATGCTTCATGTTCAATGTTGGTAGTAGTGCCGGTTTGCGGAGTAATAATCAGATCCAGGATCCCTTTCTCCAGGTTATCCAGCATTTCCGGGTACTCTCCGAATTGAATGATCAGGTTAAACGGAAGGGTAGAAACATAAGGTTCGAGCGTAATCTGAAATGTTTCAAAACACATACCTATACTAATTGTTGGTGTGTGTTTTTCATTACTTCTCTGGAAGTTTTTTTCCGCATCCTCTAATTTAGACAGCGCCTCGGTGATGAAATTATAAAATACCTTTCCTTTTTCGGTGGGCACCATTTTTCTACCGGTACGGTCAAATAATTTATAACCTACATAACTTTCCAGTGAACTCAAATGCAGACTTACGCCTGGCTGTGAGATAAATAGAGATTCCGCAGCTCCGGTCAAGGTGCCGCTCCTGTATATAGCTTTAAATGTTCTGTACCACTCCAGATTAACCATTGTTTTGATGTATTATTAAAATAATAGTGGTGCCAAATTTAAACATTTTAGTGATGGTTTCAACTGAGATTACCCCTTAATTCTAACAAAAAAAATGTAATTTAGACGGCCAATATAATCCTTGATGCTGCACCGAAAAACCATCTTTTTTATCCTGTCTGTTTTTATATCAAACCTGACTTTTGCACAGCAGGAACAGGTAAGATTTTCTAAGATTGAAGTTTCTGACGGCCTTTCTCATAATCAGGTAAATACAATACTTAAGGATACTAAAGGATTTATATGGTTTGGCACGCTGGCCGGGTTAAACCGATATGATGGTTATCAATTCAAGGTTTTTAAACATCATCCGAGAGATACAACATCAGTAATTGACGATTTTATTACTGGTATCTTCGAACTTCCTGATCACAGGTTATATATTGAAACGAGGGGAGGCCCCAATATTTATAATCCTGATAGTGAAACTTTTGAAAGGAATATCAAAGGGTATCTGCATAAATTAAATATAAATGCCAGTGCAATCAAAGGAACTATAATTGACAAACAGGGTAATTTTTGGCTGAATGCGCTTGATCAGGGGATATTCAAATATAACACGGCAAAGGGTACAACACTGCACCTCAAATGTGGTGCAAGTGTTTCAGATGGTTTAGCTGCTGCACCGGTTTCCTCGGTTCAGGAAGATGTAAATGGAAATATATGGGTAATCCACACTGATAAGGCGATAGAACTGCTTGAAACTAGTACGGGTAAGGTTAAACGCAGGATTCTTAATTTTCAACTTAAAAAACCGGTGACTGACCAGGATCTGAGACTTTTTGCAGACAGGGCGGGCGACTTATGGATTTATGCGATGAGTGCCCAGCATGGCATCGATTATTATGCTCCGGCTACAGGCATCACGAGATTTATTGATAAAGGAAAGGGCGGATTAAATAGCAATCTGATCAATGGTATTCTGGAGGATGACAAAGGGCAGATATGGATAGCGACTGATCATGGAGGTATCAATCTGCTGAATAAAAAAGATTTTAGTCTGAGGTACCTGGTAAATAAAGAGGATGACCTGAAAAGTATAGGTCACAATAGTGTGATCAGTCTTTATAAAGATGCTTCCGGAATTATCTGGGTAGGAACGTTTAAGAAAGGAGTAAGTTTCTACCATGAAAAGATTCTTAAATTCCCACTTTACCGGCATCAGTCGGGCGTTACCAACGGACTCTCGTATGAAGATATTAACCGTTTTGCAGAAGACAGTGCGGGTAATTTATGGATAGGAACCAATGGCGGCGGACTGTTTTATTTTAACCGGAAAACGGGTCAGTTCATTCGGTATATGCATCAAGCAGCAAATACTAACAGTCTAAGTAACGATATTATTGTCAGCCTCTATATTGACCGCAATAAGGTGCTTTGGATAGGTACTTATTTCGGTGGCCTGGATAGTTATGACGGAAATACATTCAGGCATTACAAGCATAACAGTAAAGATCCTGCCAGTTTAAGTGATGACCGGGTTTGGGATGTGAAAGAAGATCGGAAAGGAAATCTATGGGTGGCCACACTGAGTGGTGGATTGGATCAGCTGGATCGGAAATCAGGAATTTTTAAACACTACAAGGCGGGAGAAAAAAATAGTATCCGCTCTAATTTCGTTTCCTGCATCGTTGAAGATAGGGCAGGGAACTTGTGGATTGGCACTTCTGATGGTATCGATAAATTGAAAACAGATGGCCGCTTTGTGCACTATGCCTATGAAGCAGGAAAGAATAATTCATTGGTTAATAATGTTGTGTATGATATTTTGGAGGACAGCCATGGTTTTATCTGGATAGCAACAAGAGATGGCTTAAGCCGTTTAGATCCGGCACGAAATCAATTCAGGAATTTTGATGCAAAGGACGGACTCACAGAGAAAGCAACATTAAAAATCGTAGAGGATAATCAGGGAAATCTGTGGGTAAGTACTTCCAATGGTTTATTCAATATCATTACAGAAAAGTCTGGCAAGGCTGATTTTAACTATTCTTTCAGGAAATATGATGACCATGATGGTTTGCAGGGAGTGGCATTCAATGCTAACGCAGGTTTTAAAACCACCAGAGGTGAAATGCTTTTCGGTGGGGCCAATGGCTTCAATTTGTTTCAGCCTCAGCATATCAGGAACGATAACAGTAAACCCGATATCGTATTGTCTGATTTGCAGATTAACAATAGAAGTGTAGGTATAGGTGAACAGGTGGACGGCCGCCTACTGCTGAAGAAATCAATTTCTTTTACAGATGAACTGGAACTGAAATATAATCAAAATGGATTTACACTGGAATTTGCAGCTCTCAATTTTTTCAATCCTCAGAAAATAAAATACAGGTATAAGCTTGAAGGATTTGACAGTAAATGGCAGGAACTTCAGGGCGGAACACGAAGAGCAGTTTACACGAACATCGATCCGGGAGACTATGTTTTTAAAGTCGTTTCAACGGATGCATCAGGAAATTGGGTGAAAAATGAGAAAAGCCTCCATATCACCATACTTCCACCTTTTTGGAGTACTTATTTCGCATATTTCTTATACATAGTAATTATTGGTGCAACATTGTTCTTCATCAGGCACAGAGGGATCCAGCGCATCAGAAAAGAGTTCCTGCTGGAACAGGAACGCCTGCAGGCAAAACGTATTCATGACCTCGATTTGCTGAAGATTAAATTCCTCACCAATGTTAGCCATGAGTTCAGGACTCCTTTGTCTTTAATCATTACGCCCCTAGAGAAACTGATCAGACAGGCAAGAGATTCCGAGAAACAGCAGTTGCAGATGATCCAGCGTAATGGAAGAAGGTTATTAAACCTGGTGAATCAGCTGCTTGACTTCAGGAGGATGGAAGTTCATGAATTAAAACTACATCCGGGGACTGGTGATCTGATCTTATTTATTCAGGAGTTATCTCTCTCCTTTACTGATGTAGCAGAACGGAAAAATATCAATTTTACTTTCAATACTGACAGGCAGCATCTGTTTACCCATTTTGATCATGATAAGATTGAAAGGATACTCTTCAACTTGCTTTCTAATGCCTTCAAGTTCACACCGCAAGATGGGAGCGTGAGGGTATGCATTGAGACCAGTGATCAGGGAAAGCAACAAACAGAACTGCGACTTATCGTCAGCGATACCGGAATTGGGATTGATAAAGAAAAACAGGACAGGATATTTGACAGGTTTTTCCAAAGTGATGTGCCAGATTCTATGGTTAATCAGGGGAGTGGTATCGGTTTGTCTATTACCAAAGAGTTCGTTAAGCTCCACGGAGGTACCATATTGGTTGACAGTGTAATCAACGAAGGCAGTAAATTTACTTTAGTATTTGTATTTGATGAAATAAAAGAAAACGAGTACCACCCTGAGCTAAAGCCGGCGAAGATAAACTTACAGCTTACAGCACCCAGAGAATCTGTAAGTGTACCTAGTCCGGAGCAAATACAGCTTTTTGCATTGAAAAGTAAAAAACCGATCTTAATGCTTGTTGAGGATAATGATGATTTCCGCTTTTATTTAAAGGATAACTTAAAGGAATATTACCAGATTGCTGAAGCTGCAAATGGTAAGGAAGGATGGCAGAGGATTTTATCCGTACACCCGGATCTGATTGTTAGCGATGTGAGTATGCCGGAAATGAATGGAATTGATTTGTGTAAAAAGGTGAAGTCAGATAAACGTACCGCTCATATTCCTGTGATTTTACTGACAGCTCTTACAACCGAAGATCAGCAGCTTACGGGCTTGGAAACAGGAGCGAGTGATTACATGACCAAACCTTTCAATTTTGAAATCCTTTTATCTAAAATCAGGAATCTACTGCAACAGCAGGCAT
>Ga0247809_1000872_pt1 | contig 13497 bp, 11 predicted proteins | sample UWRJL104311B1_FD_180951 | JGI IMG/M metagenome (GOLD analysis project Ga0247809, IMG submission 180951) | Plant litter microbial communities from Arlington Agricultural Research Station in Wisconsin, United States - UWRJ-L104-311B-1 | ecosystem: Environmental > Terrestrial > Plant litter >...
GCGAGGCACTGTCAGGTGCTGGGTCCAACTGCGTAGTGTTGATGCAATTGGTCGCTTTTGGCTGATACCATGCATTACATGCATCATTTTGCCGGCATAAAAATCTTCTATTCAGATTGGATTTCCTAACTCGGACTGACAGTTCTCGTATTCCAACCCTGAGGCTTGGTAGTACCGTCTCACTGCAGTACGAGTTATTGACAATACCAAACTTAAAGAGGAATAGAAATGGTACAAATAGTCTGGCTCAGTGTTAGTTCGACAGAGGAATTGATTCTTCTTTAACTACTGATACTCTTAACTTCAACATTTACACGATTTCTGGTAACAAAAATGTTGAATTCCATTACCATCATCTTCGTAGCCGCTATTGGTTTATCAACTGCTTGCACGATTCCAACAACACCTCTATCAAATTCTATCTCCACGGGATTTGCCATTCAAGTCCAGAACTCCTCCTTTCCGGTGATTCATAATCGCTTGCTAAACTTTTGGTCCGCTGGCGGAGGCGATCAACACCTATTCCTCAGTCCAGCAGGGGATGCAGTGAGCAACTTGACTCTTGTAAACGGGGTCATCACCAGGTTGCCAATTCGTGCAGTCATCAATGGCGAGGTAAGTTTAGGTCATGAGGATTTCAGAAAGAGAAAAAAACACTAACACTTATTCTCAGTACACGCCAGAAGACAATACCACTAAAATGTTCATGACAGAACGTGGGGTAAGTTTGCGAACTGCATTCTAAGCCCACTATTAAAACTTGACACACAGGATCCACGAGCCATCTATGATGTCGTTTACGGATGTAATCCCGACACAGATGAAGTACAAGTAGAGCTGCTTTTCAAAGCACGTGATACATTGCTTGGAGGGCATATCTGTGTGAGAACGGCTTCGGGAGACAGACACGAATTCCGATACTCCCCACCTGGGAACACAGGTGAGTTCTCCATTCCCACTGATGCAGTTTTGTCACTAACAGCGTAATAGTGGTCGCGCCTGTCGACAGACCCTGTATGCAAGTGACTTTGGTGGTAAAGCAATAAGAACATAGGTAAATAGTGGACTGGAAGACAATCCAAGAAATCACTAGATAATGTAGCACAATGAGTCTCATAATAATTAAACAAGGCCGAGCATTAACATACCCAATTTTCCTGGGTGCCTAAGCGCATCGTCTATAATTAAAGTTTTTGTTTTTGTATTTCTACAATACCCATCAACCTTCTCATGACTAGCAAAGGCAAACTTTTCACACTTAGGAAGGCGAATATGTAAAGAGAAGAGCGTGAACTTCTCCACGGAACAGGCGCGGGGTATTTATTGCACAGCATATCAAAAGGAAATCTACCAGGTGCAACATGATTGACTAGCAATGAGCGAGTTCTAGTCACCAACACCTTCGGTACTGGCGGGCACGGCTCCTCTGATCAATCAAAAATGCCAGAAGTTACGTTTGAGGAGGATTTGGAAATTAGTGCTGGTGTAGATTAGAATATAGTGTGCCTCACTTATTGCTATGTGATGTATGTCATCTTAGATGGACTCCTTTTCTTTTTAGTTAGGTAAGTTAACCTAATCAAGTTCTACAGATCTTTGATTTCTCAAAAAACACCAAAGTGTAACACCCTTACCATCATGCAGCAGTCCAGCATGATGTGAGCAAAATCCTCCATTTTATTATAGGTTATGTATAGAGAATCTTGTATACAGGAAGGAGCTCGTGTCTCGTGACATTATGGCAGTGTATTCTGCGCGGTCATATTGCATACTCTACCCGCGCATCCAAGGTCACGCTTGATATGGTTAAAGTGAGCAGTATATTTCTTCCATTCATGTTGGTTCTACGGAATACTCGGCGTGCCGCCAAATGGAAAAGTGAGTTTGTCTTGACCTCATCCATTTTCAAAATAAGCGACGGTTTCTGATTTGCTATTGAGAACAGTTTCGCCAACATTAACACCCTTCAGATACTTAGCTGGGCTCGGACGTCATGAATGTTGGAAATTCCTCAGCTGCACGCCACGCTAACGTACAGCATCCTGCGATACTACGTACTCAACGATAATCTTGTAGACCAATCCACCAGTTATAATCCCTTCGTGTTGGCTTGAATGTTCATGTACACATTTCATTCGTAAGCTGGAAATTTGAATGGCTGGTGCGCAATTCGGGCTGGATAATAATAAACCGAATTTGAAGTGCAAGTCTGATATTTAGTGAAGCTAGCGACCTGCAGCAAGGTTAATGAGCAAGCTGAAATACGATGAAGTACTATTCGGAACGTGGGCATAGAAATGCAACATATCCTTATGTTGGATAATGTGGATTCATCAGAGGTAATGAAGTTGGTAGTGGAACCATTACAGTTTTTCCCTTTTTTAATACTTAGATATCCAGGCCCCCTCTGCTTTTGATATTTTCCCTATGTCTTTGATTTCTTCATCTAAGCAAAAAACGGAAATCTACGTCCAGGCATAGCAAACCTTTCGCCGTGAAAGCCGTCATTATTCTCGAAAGTGAGAGGGCCGGATACACGGAGATTCCCCTTCAAGCAATGAGAAACGATTACTTCCGGGCTAAAACCCGCGCCGTTGCTGTGAATCCCAGTATAAAACACCTGTGTATTGTTGTTTACTAGCAAACATCTGACCCAGAATAGCGGACTTCCATCATATAGTAGGTGCTGGCCTCGTTGGTGGAATTTTAGGATGCGATTTATCGGGCGTCGTTGAAGAAGTTGGAAGTGACTGCAAGAGCGACTTCAAAAGGGCGACAGGGTTTATGGTGTTTGCCATTGTACTAACCTTGTAAGTTACGAGTTGACAAGAAGGAGCCCCTCTGAACGCTACCACTACCGAATAAGCCAACTGAAACCCCTTTTCCAATTCTGATATATGGTGGTAGTTCGGCAACTGGAACACTCGCTAATCAAATAGCAAAACTGTTTGTCTCTCATATTTCACTACCATCCCAGACCCTTTGCTAAAACTTCCCGCAGTTCGGGTTTAAACGTAGTCACGACAACAAGTCCAAAGAACTTTGATCTAGTCAAATCCCGCGACGCGGATGCCGTATTTGATTATAATGACTCCGAATGTGCTAGAAAGATCGCAGATTATACCAAAAATTCTTTACTAAGTTTTCGATACCGTCTGCACAGAATCAAGCTTCAAAATCTGTGCTGAGGCAAAAGAATTGAAGCTAGTCGCACTCATGCCATTGGACAAATGGCCGCGAACAGACGTGAAGGCACATGTCATATTGGCGTACACTATCTTTGGTGAAGCTTTCTCGAAATTCGGCCAGAGTTTTCCGCCAATGGAGGAACACTTCAGACTTAGCAACATGTTTTGGAGTTTGAGTGGTAAATTATTAGCAGAAGGCAAGATCAAGCCTCACCCCGTGGCACTGGGTGCAGGTGGCTTACAGGGAGTTCCAGCTGGGTAAGTTTGCGCCTTTGATATCACTTATTAGCTCTAGAAATCGCCTTTGCGTCTGTGACTCATTTTCCGGGTAATACTCAACTTTGCCAGAATCGACAACTAATTTAGTATCATGGAAATATCTACTGGGATAGTAAGTGGGGTCAAGCTTGTCTACAGGGTTGAAGATACATATGATATGGGGATCGTTAGCTCTATTCCAAATGACGTACCTGCGTTGAAAGGGCCAGCTTTGAAAAATTGGTAGATATTTGAATTTTTTGAATATACTTTTGATGTGGTCATCAGTGTAATGGTGATATATAAATTGCATGAGTTAAAGCTGGTATTAGGTCAAAAACCATGCTACACAATCTTATTTTCGAAAATGTGGAAACTCTATTCTTAACATATGTAAGTCCGAATCCGAGCCTTGTTTCGAGAAAAGTATCTTTAACTTCTAGGTACCGCTTCTCCAGAATCGGTGAAACATCACCCAGGCCGAATTTTACTTTGTAGGTACTCACGCAGATAGGAGGAGATGGACAGAGGCTGATACTAGTCAATTCGGAGTTGACATAATAAGCCCGCGGAAACCTACTATGGGCTGATATCATAAATAATATTTAGGGGTGTATATTTAGTGAGCAAGGATTAAGCATAGACTGGGACTGGGGTAGTGGGTGGATGGTTCTGTCTATGAAATAGCATTAGTCCCAACACCGAGGATGTTTTCCAGCTATGCCCTATGCCCCTTGTGCTGTCAAATTGTAATTGCTCGTTATAGTAATAAATATAGGAAACATAGACCATTCATTCTGTAGTTAATTTACCCGTTAAATAAATTCCAACATATCCAACGGCGAGCTGATGTTATTGCAAATATAACAGTTTCACCGGGAGATTGAAGAATTGCATCATTGCATACATGTCAGTGACAGAATGGGTTGAGGGGGTAGATTTACACCATGAAGTAGTTTCGAATGAGGGAAACGAGGGCTAGTTTATTCGTGCTTATTTATGGCAATCATAATTAAGCAGAGAATTTGAATACTACCGTAACTAAAGTAGTATAGAGAAGAGACATGTTGAATATCATCTCCCAAACGAAAAAACATTCAGCGATCCAATGAATTATGGCCAAGCAAGGTCCTCACCAACCGATATTTAGAAGTTCGCCCACCTCAACTGCATCCCAATGAAAATAACCGGCAGCACACTGACAATTTCTCCTAGGCCAGCGAACTCCGGTGGGATACGAACGTTAGGAAATGCTCCAGCAGCCAATAGGATTGCAAAGGTATTGTAAATGAAAGACCACGTGAAATTAAAAACCACACGGCGGAAGAAAGCCTTCGAAAGATCCATTAGAACAATGATGCCGTTGAGGGCCGGTCGGACTAGAACAGCATCTGCAGCAGATTGAGCGATATCTGTGCCGCCATTGATATGCATGCCGATGCTTGCCTGTGCTAAAGCAATAGCATCATTTGTGCCGTCGCCACAGAACATTACAACACTTTTGGGAGAGGCGAGCATCTGCTTGACATACACCTGCTTATCCGCCGGGCTGCACCGAGATCGTACATGGCTTTCTGGTACGCCGAGAATCTCGGCTATCGAGTTTACTGAATCTTGATTGTCACCACTAACAATAGATACTTGAATCCGTCGTCTTTTGAGTTCATTAATGACTTGAACAGCATCTATTCGAAGCTGATCTTTAAGTCCAAAAACAGCAACGAGATCTTCATTGACTGTGACACAAAACGTGCTGAGACCAAGCAAAATGATCTCTGTAACGGCTGGGTTGTTTTCAATTCCAAGCCAATGAGGATTGCCAGCACGAATATCTGCTCCCTTCCACGCCCCTTCAATGCCACTACCTGGTATAGAGGTAATTGCACTAATTTCTTTAGGCTGCACTCCAGTTATTTTGAGATGAGAAGTGATAGCACTGGATATAGGGTGCTTGCTATTGCTCGTCAATCCTAGAATCATTGAAGCAAGAGCTTCTCCTTGTCCTGTTGGATATGTCTCCACTTCAACTGTGAGGGACCCTTGTGTAAGTGTACCTGTCTTGTCAAAAATGACATGAGAAAGGTTTCGAGCTATTTCGATGGTTCCAGCCGTTTTGAAAATAAACCCGTGCTGAGCCGCAACGCCACCTGCTACTACAAGTACCATGGGGACGGCCAGACCAATTGCACAAGGGCAAGAAACAATAAGCGCTGAAATGGCGTAGGTCATAGCGTTAATGCAAGTAGTAGTTGCACCATAACCACGGATATATTTGCCAACAGCGACCCATATCAAAAATACTAGAATAGTGATAACCATGATGGTAGGTATGAAAAATGTAGCGACACGATCCGCAATTTCTTGTATATTGGTCTTAGATAACTTAGCCTCATCTACCATTACGCCTATGGTCTTGATAGTATTCTCGCCTGGGAGACGTGATAGCCGGACTGTGATGGTGCCAGAGTGATTGATCGATCCAGCAACCACAGAAGAACCAGGCTTTTTGGTTACCAGCATAGCCTCACCTGTGATCATAGATTCGTCAACTTCCGAAACCCCAGAGATGACCGTGCCATCAGTCGCGATCGCTGTATCTGGTGTCACTATGAATAAGTCTTGGTATTGAAGTAATCGTGCATCGATCACTTGCTTCTCGTGAGTCTCCGGATTCATAATCATTGCGGTAGCTGGCTGAAGTGACTCGAATGAGATCAGCTCTACGGCTCGCTGGCGTGCATAGCCGCTGACCAGACGTCCGACCATAATAAGAGTAACAAGCAGGGTGCTAGTTTCAAAGAAACTGCCGGTCGAAAGAGGTTCCTTGGCGGCTAAAAAGCCATATGCAATGATTGAATATACATAAGCCACGGTAGTACTTAATACAACTAGCATATCCATTTCAACCATTTTAGAGACAAATAGTGCGTTGAAAGCACTGATGTACCAGGGTCAGCTACATAGATCTGAACAATAGTGGCGAGTACCAAAGAGGCTGCTCCGTACTTGATCTCGTGATCTGGCAGTGGAGCCCAAGCCATAACAAGTACAGGAATGGTTAATGCCGTCGACACGATTGTTTTGAAGAGCATCAACCGAATATGAGCTCTCCCAGAAGCAATTAATGGACGAGTGCCAACAGGGGCGAGTTTAGCCGATGCAAAGAAAGGGTCAGACATCAGATCTCTTGCCCCAACAAGTTTTGGCTGGTATGTAACACGAATGGTTTGGGCCCCGAGGGCTACAATATCGATAATTCCATGGGGGAAGTCCTGGGATTCAAAATCGGATGCAAAACCGCACACAAACAGGTCTAATTCATGTGCAGAGTTGTTCATCTTCGTGCAAGCAAAACCAGTCATCTTTTCTATAGATTTGATGGTTTGTGCAGAGTCGGAGCTGATGGAGGAACTACTAAGATCAAACTCTGCCTGAGCTAAGAGGAGACTAGTTTTGATATTCGAAATTGCTGGGAGCATACCGAGGGATCGATATAATTTTTTCTCGCAGCCAGTACAGGTCATACCTTGAACACTCAATATCACATGCTCAATCTGAGATGTGCCAGTTTCAAGGTCAACATCCTTCTCAGCTACGGCACGAAAATTATGGTTACGTACGCTTTCAATCTCCAGGTCTTCCACTGCAATATAAATATTCTCAGAACAGCAAGCTTCACCCGAACAATCCTCGATCTTTTCAACGACAGTGGCTGAGTTGAGCCTATCAGAGCAGCAGGCGGTTTTTTCTTTGCAACCCAGATCACTGGCGTTGTGGATAGGCTGCTTGGAGCTTGCGGTACCAGAAATATCAACTCTCTTGGAGCAACAGTCAGATGTGGCTTCCAATTTCTCAAATACATAGTCGTCGTTTTGGATGGGAAGAGGTGGAGCGCAACAGCTTGATTTTTTATCTTTACAACGAGGTGCTGAAACTGGGTCGGCAGCACCATTTGACGATCCACTGCAGCAACTTTTCTGCTTGCAATCAATCTCACTTCCTTTAGTTGGAGTACTGGGATTGTGAAGTTCGAGTGGAATGGTGTGACTATTGTTCTTAGGCATTCTGGCCATGACAGTATTGGTATTTCCAGTGGTGCAGCATGACGTCTCGCAGGTAGAAGAATTTTGAGATGTAGCAGAGGAAGCCTTGGTAAGTTCTGCAAGGAAACTACCCGCTGGCGAAGTCACCAATGGATCGCCAGATAGAGACACAACCTTAGGAGTGACACAACACGATTCACGATTCAACGACAATAAGACCTTGCATATGCATCCGATGTTCTCCAAGATACTGCTGTATGCCTCCTTCGCTTTCAAGTAGTGACTTTCACATGGTTCCTCATCAAGATAGGAGGGAATAGGAGAACCACCCGGGGTGATTGGCGGATCATGAGAGTATTTAAGGCCAGCATCTTGCCGGTGAGTAGGCTCGCTTTGGCAGTCTCGACGTGCTATTTCGACGATACATTTGTCTAACAAGGTAAGAAAGATCCTCAATAAATGCGGAAATGTGCAGTTCACCATCACAACATATCGTCTCCGGCGCACGTATTGCGCATGCTACACGAGCACAGGTTTTCTTCTGAATTCCAGAGGAAGCCACACAATCGGTTTTGAAGGGAGTAAAGGTAGACATAGCAAGATTTGAAGGGTACTTGCAATCCCACCATATGGTAAATAGTAGTGGGTTACAAGTTAGGTGAGTAAGAGTAGTGGGAATACTTTGGAGCAAGCGAGAGGAATTCTCTTTAAGCCTTAAACACTCACCGTATGATTGCAGATTTAGATTGACGTGACAAGTCGCAAATGACGATTGTTACGTATGTACGAAGGTACACAAGAATGTAACTTTACGGTTACAACGTTCGTTGTCTGACCAAGCGGGGGTAGTGGGGTTCGTGAAAACTTTATATCGAATCACATGCTGTCACGTGAGTTAGCATATCTATCTATAAAGTTGTGAATGCTAATATGGTGATACCAAATTTAACGAACGGCTGCTGAATAGTTATCTAAAATCTTTCGAAAAGCTGCTAATACATTTATTATGTACATTGAAAATATGATATTGGACTCAAATGTCTGGTCCGTCTTGTCGATTTGGGGTTGGGTCGAGGACATTTCAGCCTCGGAATACCATAGGAATTAGAAATTAACTCTAATTGGGCCAAGTGCTGACTGTGAAACATTCAAATGTAGCTTCCCAGAGTTAGGCGTGGTTGCAAATGAGTTTTACCAGTATGAATTCCATATTTTGCCAAACTAGAGTTTGATGAGCATATTTCTTGTGATGTGGTGTGGTGCATGCCATGTCCATCTTTGGGTGCTCCTAGCTCTATCTTCAGATCAAATATAGAGCTTATTCCAAGAGCTTTGCCATCTCATTTTCCACAGCAGCCATTCCTATCCTCCACAAAAATGGTCCCATACTAATCCTTGCAATCCCCAAATCGGCAATCTCCTTAACTCCCAACATCCCATCACCTGCCATACCTTTCCTACAGATGACATTGACTCGCCCATCCAATCCTCTGACCAATTTACGAACCTCTTCATCCCTTAAACCCCTTGCCAACCCTCCCCAAACGAAAACCGTGCAAGCCCCGGCTGCCAAATACTGTTTGCCACGGTTGATAGCCTCCTCCACTGTGCTACCGAGCAACACGCAATCTGTACGACCATTGACGACGAAATCTGGTACCCCCTTTGATATTGCTACAGACATGGCTTTCTTGATACGCTCCGCGTGTTCTTCAGCACTGATTAGAACCAGCTTTCCTTGCTCCATTCGCGAATCCTCGAGGTTACAACCTACACCTCCGAGATCTATAACCATACTGATGGCATACTCCAGTTGTTCTCCATAGCCGTCTTGAAGATCGCATGTGAGCGGGATGGTCTCTGCTTTTCCGTCCTTGAGCATGCGGTTGTGGATGCGGGAGATGGCTGCTAAGTTATCGTCAAGCGTCAGGTCGTCATCTTCTACACCGAGTACCTAAAACGGGTATTTCTTAGCTTTTGACATTACTCCTATCGCAACAGATGAACAAACCGAAGCAACAGCATAGCTAGCTGTAGCCAATGCTTTGGTCTTTTTGAACTTTAGCGCGAGACTTGCTGATGGGGGATCCCATATATTCGTGAGGACCAATGGTTCACCAGGGAGATGTAAGGTGCGTAGTTTATTTGCAAGTAATTGGGAGCTCGCTGCGTCGAAGGTAGCCATTTTGTATGGGTGGTAAAACCCGTTGAGTAGGAATTCAGAAGCGATAGTGGTAATATATCTCCTCACAAATGGTGTACGTTGAAATCAATTCACAGAGCTAGACAGCATTAAACTTGACCTGGAACAGTCTATAGGGATCTCTAGTTATACCGAAACTGGAATTATCGCAAGCGTAAACCGTGGATCCGTGATACCTCGGAATGATCTAGTGAAACCAACAATCTCTTCGTGCGAGGCAGATTGGGAACTACCAAGATTGCATATATTAACACAGGAATATGCTTATGAAGCTGTATACAGAGAATAAATGTGTATTCAAGGTCCTTGGCCAGACAATTTAATAAGGGTCCAACTTACATGCAAATTCAGTGTACTGTATTGCTTAATGGCGCATTCCTCACATCAGTTAGTCCCACAGAATATAAGATGATGGCTGTAGTACTACGCAGACGAAAAGGGACGAGACGCCCTCGATAACTGTTGTGCAACAAGACTCATCGTTGTGAGTCAATGTGCTGGGGTCATTGCTTTCAAATTGGCCAATCAGTAACTTTTACAGTTTTTATGCTTTGTTGACCGTTAGTCGACCCACTCACTTGCTTAAGCGAATGAAAAGGGGTAGGAGTTTGCGAGTTAGAGTTCTAATTTACTCTATACATGTACATATCCTTGAACAAAGACTAGAAATAATCATGGTACACTCTGATGTATTTAATATCACGTCAATAAAACATCTACATAAGTGAATGAAATAATTGGGAGGTAGTCGGTCACATGATTTCGAGACTATTTAGTCATACGCTGTTGCTCCTACACTTAAATTGAGTCGTACAGCTTAGCACATTAATTTAGTTTTCAATCGGACACTGCCATAATTCATGATGAAGAAGGGCGTGATTATTTAAAAACTAGAAGATTGATTTGTTACGATTTGAAGATGTCGTTTTGATTTGTTTTATTTAGTGTAAGGATCGAAGCGTCATCTCGCAATGATTGAACTGAGAAAATATCCTGAGAAAATCCCAAAAACCCAGACTAAAGGAAATGTTAATATCCGTTTCGGTTCACCAGTTGATCAACGGTACATCCTCTAAACGTCCCGGTTGTCCAAACCCAGACGGCTGCCAAGCACGAGTCTCAAAGAGCTTTTCTTTGTCCACCCAGAAATGAACTAAGGTCTTAATAGCATGATTCTCGCACTCATATATCTTTTCTAGTCCTTCGATCCGGTTGAAGTGATTTCCTCTATGTATTGATACATATGAAAGAGGAAGCTCCATCCATTCAGGCCTACTGTTCCGCAGTCCACGCATAAACCATCGATGCTCGCGTGTGATGGAGGATAATCGTTTTGTGGTGCTACGGGTTCGAACAGATATGAAATAGCAAGCATGTTCAAAAATTCTGTCGTGCGTCACAATATCAATAACCTCCAGTGGAGTGAGGGCATCAGAGTGATCTGTGGCCATTGCCTCTGTTGTGAAACTTTGAATTGTCTGGAGAGCCATCAACCTGTCATTATTAACATCTTCTCTCTGTGCAGGAAGGGTTTGAACGATTTCATGATCTATGTTATTGTAGGAATGGGGACCCGGAGGATCCTCTGGTTTACTCTGCACTGTTCGTCTGCAGATTGCCTTTTGGCAACAAAATACAGGACTTGATTTCTCGAAGTTGGACATACTTGACTGGAATGTTCGAGGATTTGACAGTCAGCCAAGCCTGTAGATAGTTGAAATTGACGAAAGTATTGTTTATTTGTATCTTTACAATACCATTGTTTGACGTGACAGTACTGTTCACCATGGCTATGTTCAAGTAGTCGCTTTGATGCTTGAACAAAGACGATGTAAATTATTCAATGTGACTATCATTTTTGGGCAATGAACAAAGAGGCATGGGAACCTAAACACAGATGTACATTTATATTTGGGTACTTGCGCGAAACAGATATTGTAAGAGACACTGAACAAATAGAACACACTATCAAAATTTGTGAGTCTGCTAAGCGTATTTAACAACGGGTTCCATAGTAATGCACAATTGTAATTAACCACTAAAGAGTTTGCCACGAAGATTCGACTACTTTGTTGATCAAAATATCATTGTCAAATTTTTAGAGCGCAAACATGCCAGACCAGGAACCACTCAGAATGTCACTCGCGGAAGAAGACGCGAGCGATTTTCATATTGAATGGGCACCAGCCATATTCTGCTGCCACCGAGCCACGCTTTCTGAAACAACTCGCCCTCAATCTATAATCTTAGGACCTGTGCGACATTACTTTTGGAGCGTAGTGATGGATCAATTTATAGATGTTGCATTCGGGGATGAATTCCCATGCTTTGTAATGAGGTCGCCCGAGCTACGTGATACGCTTCTCCGAAGCAGTGATTATATCATCTCCGTGCGTATCAGGACTCCTGCCATTGATCAAGATGACCTCCGATGGTTTACAACGGGCGTTATCCGTGATCGTGCTAGCGACTTGGAGATGGAGATGTGGTTTGAGATATTTCTTCCAGAAGGTCCTGATAATGAGACATTTAGAAGAGAACCGTCATTGTACGAAAGATGGACTTGTGAAGTCATGGGGGCTGAGACCACCATTAATTACTGGTCGAATGATAATTTGTTTGCAAATCAGCCTGCCTACCGTCTGACAGTTCTGGAGCAGTATTACATAGCAAGCGCCGAACATTGGATGCCAGCATTTCTCTTTCAGATGCTGAATAGAGAAAGACATATACAGTGAGTATCTCAACTTACCTCTGTTGTGGGCTCGGCCGTACTTGACAAAGCGATTTGGAAATTTATTCTCGGCGCGTCCGGCCTAGAGAGAATTTATTGGATATCTGATGATCGAAGAAGTAATTCGGTGCTCCTGTCAGACAACAGCTTCCAGCACGTAAAGCTCTCCCTAACGTAATGACCAAATGTATAAATGGAAACATTTTTAATAAAAAAATCAATCTCATGTATTTCATTCAATCTCCTTTTTTGCAATAGCACAATATTTCCGTCAGTCTTGGAAATGGTGCCGTTTAGTGCCATTGTTGTAGCTCTGGTTTTGGGAGGCAATAAAGCTTAGTTGGGATTCAGTCAAACTCGCTTAATGCCAGCCATGCCTAATAAAATCGTCAAGCCATCAGGCATTCTCTGCTCTTAAAATCTCAGAATACAAGCTCCTCCGTTAAGCGACTGCTTTCTCTATTCTAATTGCTTGACTGTAAGTGGGAAAACGGATATCAATAACTGCCCAGCAAGGGCCCCAGACGTGTATTTTCTCCTAAGATGTTTCGGACAACATCCACCTATTATGGAAACACGAAAAGAAAGAGATACCAAGCAAATCTCTATTCACCAGCTTCTAACATTGCAAATTGGAGTTTGACCAATGAAGATATGCTGACATTAAGTAGCGTAGAATTTGGTAACAGTAAATTTGGAAATGAGGTTGATAGGCTCCTCTTGATAGGACATTTGATAACTTTTAGTTAAATACGATGTAAATACTAAAACAGGGATGTAGGACATCAATTTCATCCAACAGAGGTATCATACTGTCTGAGGTATTGAGATGACTATCCTGGATTGCGTATTGGCCCGAATTTTCCTGCCGATCCCACAATGTAGAGTATGCGTTCAAGAGCTATCTCACATGGCCAGTATTCTAGTCCTGGGGAGATAGTTATAGCAACTTCGCCCCGCGCAAGCCTTGTATGTTCCCCAGTTCCATGGGAACCCATCCATCATCGATGGGTTGTGGCAAATATTCAGAGCTGCTGAGTGACGGTAATCAACTACCCTTCGTAACATTGC
>Ga0247809_1000876_pt1 | contig 13477 bp, 13 predicted proteins | sample UWRJL104311B1_FD_180951 | JGI IMG/M metagenome (GOLD analysis project Ga0247809, IMG submission 180951) | Plant litter microbial communities from Arlington Agricultural Research Station in Wisconsin, United States - UWRJ-L104-311B-1 | ecosystem: Environmental > Terrestrial > Plant litter >...
GCTCTTGCGTGAGCGTGCACGGAGCGAACCGCCTGGGCACGAACTCGTTGCTCGACCTGCTGGTGTTTGGCCGCGCAGCGGGCAACCACATCGTGGAGTTCAACGACAAGTTGAAGGAGCACAAGGCGCTGCCGGCCGACGCTGCCGACCGTTCGCTCGCCCGCCTGAACCAGCTAGAAGCATCGACCTCCGGCGAGTACGCGCAGGACGTTGCCAACGAGATTCGAACGATCATGCAGCAGCATGCGGCGGTCTTTCGCAAGCAGGACTCGATGGATGAAGGCGTCGCCAAGATCGCCGCCGTTCGCGACCGCGTGAACGCGATCACGCTCAAGGACAAGTCGCGCGTTTTCAACACTGCCCGCATCGAAGCGTTGGAAGTCGACAACCTGATCGAGGTGGCGCAGGCGACCATGGTTTCGGCCGCAGCACGCACCGAATGCCGCGGCGCCCACACGGTCGAAGACTACGAGCGGCCGGCAGACGACCCGGTGGCACCACTGGGCCGCAACGACGCCGAGTGGATGAAGCACACCCTCTGGCATACCGGCGACAACAAGCTGACTTACAAGCCGGTCCGCCTGCAGCCGCTGACGGTCGATTCGGTGCCGCCGAAGGTTCGCACCTTCTAAGCACCCCCCAAGAAAAACATCAAAGGTCAACACGATGAAGCGCACATTCCAGATCTACCGCTACGACCCGGACAAGGACGCCAAGCCGTACATGCAGACGATCGAGGTCGAACTCGACGGTCACGAGCGCATGCTGCTCGATGCCCTCATGAAGCTCAAGGCGCAAGACCCGACGCTGTCATTCCGCCGCTCCTGCCGCGAAGGCGTCTGCGGCTCCGACGCGATGAACATCAACGGCAAGAACGGTCTGGCCTGCCTGACCAACATGCTCACGCTCAAGGGCACGATCGTTCTCAAGCCGCTGCCGGGCCTGCCCGTCATTCGCGACTTGATCGTCGACATGACGCAGTTTTTCAAGCAGTACAACTCGATCAAGCCGTACCTTCAGAACGACAACGTGCCGCCCGAGAAGGAGCGCCTGCAGAGCCCCGAGGAGCGCGAAGAGCTCGACGGCCTGTACGAGTGCATCCTGTGCGCGAGCTGCTCGACGAGCTGCCCGAGCTTCTGGTGGAACCCTGACAAGTTCGTCGGCCCCGCAGGTTTGCTGCAGGCTTACCGCTTCATCGCCGACAGCCGTGACGAGGCCACCGCAGAACGCCTGGACAACCTCGAAGACCCGTACCGCCTGTTCCGCTGCCACACGATCATGAACTGCGTCGACGTGTGCCCGAAGAACCTGAACCCGACGAAGGCGATCGGCAAAATCAAGGAACTGATGGTGCGTCGCGCCGTCTGACCGGTTCGCACCCTGCCCGCCATGACCAGCATCGAAGCCCCCGACACCCCGCTGGGCGAGCGTCGCCTGAGCAAGCTCAAGTGGCGTTGCCGCCGCGGGCTGCTGGAGAACGATCTGTTCATCGCGCGCTTTTTTGAGCGGCATGAATCTCGCATGACCGAGCGCCAGGCGCAGGCCATGGAAACCTTGATGGATCTGTCGGATCACGATCTGATGGATCTCTTCATGCGGCGCACCGAGCCCGACCCGGCTTGGGCGGACGCCGACGTGGTGGAGCTGCTGCGGCTGTTGCGCGTCTGAAAGCGGCACGACGAGTTCATGCTTCCCCGAACATCCATCTCAAGAGAAAGAAAGTCGAAATGAAAGCTTCCGACACCAAAGCCACGCTGTCGTTCAGCAATGGCGGCAACAGCGTCGACCTGCCGGTCTACAAGGGCACCGTGGGTCCCGATGTGATCGATATCCGCAAGCTGTACGCGCAGACGGGCATGTTCACGTACGACCCGGGCTTCATGTCGACGGCAGCCTGCCAGTCTTCCATCACCTACATCGACGGTGACAAGGGTGAGCTGCTGTATCGCGGCTACCCGATCGAGCAGCTTGCGACCAACTGCGACTTCCTCGAGACGTGCCACCTGTTGCTGTACGGAGAGTTGCCCGACGCGCCGAAGAAGGAAGAGTTCACCAAGCTCGTGACCAACCACACGATGGTCAACGAGCAGATGCAGTTCTTCCTGCGCGGTTTCCGCCGCGACGCACACCCGATGGCCATCATGACCGGCCTGGTCGGCGCTTTGTCGGCCTTCTATCACGACAGCACGGACATCAACAATCCGAAGCATCGCGAGATCGCCGCGATCCGCCTGATCGCGAAGATGCCGACGTTGGTGGCCATGGCGTACAAGTACACGGTGGGCCAGCCCTACATGTACCCGAAGAACGACCTGAGCTACGCCGGCAACTTCCTGCACATGATGTTCGCCACGCCGTGCGAGGAGTACAAGGTGAGCCCGGTCCTCGAGCGCGCGCTCGACCGCATCTTCATCCTGCACGCCGACCACGAGCAGAACGCGTCGACATCGACCGTGCGCCTTTGCGGTTCGTCGGGCACCAACCCGTTCGCCGCCATCGCGGCCGGTGTGGCCTGCCTCTGGGGCCCGGCCCACGGCGGCGCCAATGAAGCAGCGCTCAACATGCTGTACGACATCCAGAAGGCGGGCGGCGTCGAGAAGATCGGCGAGTTCATCAAGCAGGTCAAGGACAAGAACTCCAACGTCAAGCTGATGGGCTTTGGCCATCGCGTGTACAAGAACTACGATCCCCGCGCCAAGCTGATGCAGGAAACCTGCAAGGAAGTGCTGGCCGAGCTGGGCCTGGAAAACGACCCATTGTTCAAGCTGGCCATGGCGCTCGAGAAGATCGCCCTGGAAGACGAGTACTTCGTCTCGCGCAAGCTCTACCCGAACGTCGACTTCTACTCGGGCATCGTGCAGCGCGCCATCGGCATCCCGGTGCCGCTGTTCACCGCCGTGTTCGCGCTGGCCCGCACCGTGGGTTGGATCGCACAGCTCAACGAAATGATCGGCGACCCAGAGTACAAGATCGGCCGTCCGCGCCAGTTGTTCGAAGGTTCGGTGCAGCGCGACGTGAAACCCATCGCTTCACGCTAACGCCAACGCCGCAGACGCCACACGTCCGCGCGTCTCGAAAAAAGCTGCCTGCGGGCAGCTTTTTTGCGTCTTGGCTTACAGAAGAAGGGCGCTTCGAGACTTAATTTAAGGGTTGGAGGGTCACTCCAAAGCCTGTCAACAACGCATGAAGGAGTTCGTTATGAAGAAACTAGTCGCCTTGGTCGCCGTCACCTTTGCTTTTGCCGTACCGCTTGCTGGCTGCAACACGATGTCGGGCGCAGGCCAGGACATCCAAAAGGGTGGTCAGAAGCTCGAGAACGCTGCCGACAAGAAGAAGTAACGCCTTTGTTGCGGGAAGAGGCGGGCCAAAGGCCCGCTTTTTTTTGGCCTGGAAATGGGTGACAGCGCAGCACCTCATCGCACCACGGAAGCCAAGACATCGTCGATGACGATGGCGAACAGCAGCATTCGGTAGGAAAATGGCGATCCACCATCTTTTCGCACGATGCCCACCGCGACCGCGTCAGAACGCACCTTTGCCCGCCGAATCGACCTGACCTCACTGCAGCTGTTCGTCGCGGTGTGTGAGCTGGGGAGCATCGGCCGTGCTGCAGAGCGCGAGTTCATCGCAGCGTCGGCGATCAGCAAGCGGCTGTCCGACCTGGAAGCGACGCTGGCCACGCCCTTGCTCTATCGCCATACGCGCGGCGTCGATCTGACGCCCGCCGGCGAAAGCCTGCTGCACCACGCGCGCTCGGTGCTCTACAGCCTGGAAAAGATGCAAGGCGAGTTGAGCGAATACGCGGATGGTGTTCGCGGCCATGTGCGGGTGCACGCCAACATTTCGGCGATCGTGCAGTTCCTGCCCGAAGATCTGGGCGCGTTCCGGCTTGAACGCGAGGAAATCAAGATCGACCTCGAAGAGCACCTGAGCACGGAAGTGCTGCGCGCGGTGCACGAAGGCGCGGCCGACCTGGGCGTCTGCCACGTGGCCCCCGGCGCCAGCGATTTGCAGAGCCTGCCCTATCGACACGACCGGCTGGTGCTGATCGTCCCTGCGAAGCATGTTCTTGCGCCGCGCGCCGAGGTGGCGTTCTCGGAATCGCTCGATCACGACCACGTTGGTCTGCACACCAACAGTTCGATCTATGTGGCGACGCGGCAGGCGGCGCTGGACGCTGGACGCACGATCAAGCTGCGCATCCATGTGACCGGCCTCGATGCGATGTGCCGGATGATCGAGAACGGCCTGGGCATCGGCGTGATGCCCGGGCATGCCTTCGAGCTCATGCGCGGCGGCATCGGTCAGCGGCTGATCGCTGTTGCGCTCAGCGACGGCTGGGCACGCCGCGAGATCCGGTTGGTCGCACGCGATTTCTCGACGCTGCCGGTGGCGGCTCGCTCGCTCGTGGCGCACTTGCAGGCCGCGGGCGAGACGGCAGACCGCGCGGCGGCCGGAGACCTTGCGCTCGCCACGTGAACGACGCACACCCGAATACAGAATCACCCACGAAAGAAGACAGACCATGGCACGCACGCTCTACGACAAGCTTTGGGACGAACACGTCGTCCACACCGAGGAAGACGGCACCTCGATCCTTTACATCGACCGTCATCTGGTGCATGAAGTGACCAGCCCGCAGGCCTTCGAAGGGCTGCGCGTGGCCGGCCGGAAGTTGTGGCGCATCAGCTCGGTGGTGGCCACGGCCGACCACAACACGCCGACCACCCATTGGGAGCTCGGCTACGACGGCATCACCGACCCGATCAGCAAGGAACAGATCACCACGCTCGACAGCAACATCGCTGAGTTCGGCGCCGCGGCCTTCTATCCCTTCCTGAGCAAGCGCCAGGGCATCGTGCATGTGATCGGCCCCGAATCGGGTGCGACGCTGCCGGGAATGACCGTGGTCTGCGGCGACTCGCACACCTCCACCCACGGCGCTTTCGGCGCGCTCGCGCACGGCATCGGCACCAGCGAGGTCGAACACGTGATGGCCACGCAAACGCTGCTGGCCAAGAAGGCCAAGAACCTGCTCGTGAAGGTCGACGGCAAGCTGCCGCTGGGCGTGACCGCCAAGGACATTGTGCTGGCGATCATCGGGCGCATCGGCACCGCGGGCGGGACCGGCTACACCATCGAATTCGCCGGCTCGGCGATTCGCGAGCTGAGCATGGAAGGCCGCATGACGGTCTGCAACATGGCGATCGAAGCCGGCGCGCGCGCCGGGCTGGTCGCAGTGGACGAGAAGACCATCGCCTATGTGAAGGGCCGCCCGCTGGCGCCGACCGGCGTCGAATGGGACCACGCCGTGACGTACTGGAAAACGCTCCAATCGGATCCCGGCGCGCATTTCGATCAAGTGGTCGAGCTCGATGCATCGCAGATCCAGCCGCAGGTCACCTGGGGCACCTCGCCCGAGATGGTGACCGCCATCAACGGCCGCGTGCCCGACCCGGACAAGGAAAAGGACGCCAACAAGCGCGACGCCATCGAGCGCGCGCTCAATTACATGGGCCTTGAGCCGAACAAGCCGATGAACGATATCTTCATCGACAAGGTGTTCATCGGCTCCTGCACCAACAGCCGCATCGAGGACATGCGCGAAGCCGCCGCCGTGGTGAAGAAGCTGGGCCAGAAGGTCGCGAAGAACGTCAAGCTCGCGATGGTGGTTCCGGGTTCGGGGCTGGTGAAGGAGCAGGCCGAGCGCGAAGGCCTGGACCAGATTTTCAAGGCCGCTGGATTCGAATGGCGCGAGCCAGGCTGCTCGATGTGCCTCGCCATGAACGCCGATCGGCTGGAGCCAGGAGAGCGATGCGCCAGCACCAGCAACCGCAACTTCGAAGGTCGGCAGGGTGCCGGCGGCCGCACGCACCTGGTGAGCCCGGCGATGGCCGCTGCCGCCGCGGTGCACGGCCATTTCGTCGATGTCCGCCAGTTCGCGTAAAGCCAGGAGACACACCATGCAGAAATTCACCGTGCACAAGGGCCTCGTGGCGCCGATGGACCGCGAGAACGTCGACACCGACGCGATCATCCCGAAGCAGTTCCTGAAGTCGATCCGCAAGACCGGCTTCGGCCCCAACCTGTTCGATGCCTGGCGCTACCTCGATCCGGGCGAGCCGGGTCAGGACCCGGCATCGCGCAAGCCGAACCCGGACTTCGTGCTGAACCAGCCGCGCTACGCTGGCGCTTCGGTGCTGATCGCCCGCAAGAACTTCGGCTGCGGCTCGTCGCGCGAGCACGCGCCATGGGCACTCGACCAGTACGGCTTTCGCGCCATCATCGCGCCGAGCTTTGCCGACATCTTCTTCAACAACAGCTTCAAGAACGGCCTGCTGCCGATCGTGCTGAGCGAAGCGGAGGTGGCCCAATTGTTCGACGAGACCTTTGCGTTTCCCGGCTACAGCCTGACGGTCGATCTGGAACGCCAAGTGATCGTCAAACCCGACGGCACCGAGCTGGGCTTCGACGTGCAGGCGTTCCGAAAGTATTGCCTCATCAACGGGTTGGACGACATCGGATTGACGCTGCAGAAGAAGGACAAGATCAAGGCCTTCGAAGCCGAGCGGCTGGCGACCAAGCCGTGGCTGGCAAAGGCCTCGCTGGTCTGAGCACGCACATCATTCCATTCAACTGAACCACAAGATCGACCCATGAAAATCGCAGTCCTCCCTGGTGACGGCATCGGCACAGAAATCATTGCGCAAGCCATCCGCGTGCTCGACGCACTCGAACTTCCGTTCGAAATGGAAACGGCGCTCGTCGGCGGTGCCGCGTACGACGCGCACGGCCATCCGCTGCCCGATGCCACGCTCAAGCTTGCAAAAGACGCCGACGCGGTGCTTTTCGGTGCCGTGGGCGACTGGAAATACGACACGCTCGAACGTCAATTTCGACCGGAACAAGCCATCCTGGGTCTGCGCAAGAATCTTGGACTTTTCGCCAACTTCCGCCCGGCCATCTGCTACGAGCAGCTGGTGGACGCGTCGAGCCTCAAACCCGAACTGATCGCCGGGCTCGACATCCTCATCATTCGCGAGCTGACGGGGGACATCTATTTCGGTCAGCCGCGCGGCCGCCGCACCGCGGTCGATGGCCACTTCCCCGGCGCCGAGGAAGCGTTCGACACGATGCGCTACTCGCGCCCCGAGGTCGAACGCATTGCGCGCGTCGCCTTCGAGGCGGCCCGCAAACGCAGCAAGCGGGTGACCAGCGTCGACAAGGCCAACGTACTCGAGACCTTCCAGTTTTGGAAAGACATCGTGACCGAGGTCGGCAAGGAGTATCCGGACGTCGAACTCGACCACATGTACGTCGACAACGCGGCCATGCAGTTGGTCAAGGCGCCAAAGAAATTCGACGTGGTGGTCACCGGCAACATGTTCGGCGACATCTTGTCGGACGAGGCGGCGATGCTCACCGGCTCCATCGGCATGCTGCCGTCGGCGTCGCTCAACGCGAGCAGCCAGGGCCTGTACGAACCCAGCCACGGCAGCGCACCGGACATCGCAGGCAAGGGCGTGGCGAACCCGCTCGCCACCATCCTCAGTGCCGCGATGATGCTGCGCTACTCGCTCAACCAGGAAGAGGCCGCCGTGCGCATCGAGACCGCGGTGAAGAAGGTTCTGGCGCAAGGTCTTCGGACGCCCGACATCTTCAGCAAGGGCACGACGAAGGTTGGAACGGTAGAGATGGGCGATGCAGTACTGAAGGCGCTGGCCTGACGACAAAGACCTCGCAGCGCCGGCGGTTCCGGGCCGCTGCGGGAAGTCACCCCGGAATTTCCGGTTCGACCAGTTGCGCGAGTTGTGCGAGCGACTCCTGCCAGCCGAGGTAGCACATTTCGACAGGAATGACCTCCGGAATCCCTTCTTGCAGGATGCTCAACTCGGTACCGCCAAGCACTGCCCTCAGTTCCACGCACACCTTGATTTCACCGGGCAGGCTGGGATCGTCGAACCGGTCCGTATAACGGATGCGCTCGTTGGCGACCAACTCAAGGTAGACGCCGCCAAACGCGTGCGATGCACCGCTGGAAAAGTTCTGAAAGGACATCTTGAAGGTCCCGTTCGTTATGGCCTCGAGGTGATGAACCTTGCAGGTGAATCCATAGGGCGGCAACCATTTCGCCATGGCATCGGCATCGAGGAACGCCCGGTAGATTTTTTCGGGCCGGGCCTTGAGAACACGGTGAAGTCGGACTGTGCCTGTGGGCATGGAAGGCTCCTTGTTGTGGAACTGGCTCGGTCGGCGTTCATACACCATCCTGCTCTCGTCCGCTACAATCTCGCGCTATGTTTGCAGCCCGCCCGTTCACGCTGAACACCTCGCCCGCCGTCAAGGCCGCCGGGATCGCGCGCGCAACCATCATCAAAACCACGACCATCAAGGGCTGACCAGCCTGGTTCGTCGTGCGCCCTTCCCCGGCCAGACGAGCCGGGCACCAAGTCCTGATTGATCGCGGCAGTTTTTATCTACTGAAGGGCGTTGACATGAGCAAGTTGGTGGGCCTCGTCGGCTGGCGTGGCATGGTGGGTTCGGTCCTGATGGACCGCATGGTGGCCGAGAAGGACTTCGACCTGATCGAGCCGATGTTCTTCTCCACGTCGAACGCGGGTGGCAAGGCCCCCGCCATGGCGAAGAACGAGACCACGCTGCAGGACGCGTACGACATCGCGGCCCTCAAGCGCTGCGACATCGTCATCACCGCGCAGGGCGGCGACTACACCAGCAGTGTCTTTCCGAAGTTACGCGCCTCAGGCTGGAACGGCCACTGGATCGACGCGGCGTCGACCCTGCGCATGAACGACGACGCGATCATCGTGCTCGATCCTGTCAACCTGCCCGTGATCCAGAAGGCCCTCGCCAAGGGTGGCCGTAACTGGATCGGCGGCAACTGCACCGTCAGCTGCATGCTCATGGGCGTAGGTGCGCTCTACAAGGCAGGCCTGGTCGAGTGGATGACCAGCATGACGTACCAGGCGGCCTCGGGCGGCGGCGCGCAGCACATGCGCGAGCTGCTCACGCAGTTCGGCACGCTCAATGCCGAGGTGCGCACGTTGCTGGACGACCCGAAGTCGGCCATCCTCGAAATCGACCGCAAGGTGCTGAACAAGCAGCAGAATTTGTCGGCCAGCGAGACTGCGAACTTCGGCGCTCCGCTGGGCGGCTCGCTGATCCCCTGGATCGACAGGGACCTCGGGCTGGGCAAGCAGTCGGACGATGCCGAATGGGGCATGTCCAAGGAAGAGTGGAAGGGCGGCGCGGAGACCAACAAGATCCTCGGTCAGGGGCCGGGTTTCGACATTGCGCCCGTTCCGGTGGACGGCTTTTGCGTGCGCATCGGTGCAATGCGCTGCCACAGCCAGGCATTGACCTTCAAGCTCAAGAAGAACGTGCCGCTGGCCGACATCGAGGCGTTGATCGCCAACGACAACGCGTGGGCCAAGGTCGTGCCGAACACCCGCGAGGCGACGGTGAAGGGCCTCACGCCAGTGGCCGTGACGGGCACGATGGACATTCCAGTCGGCCGCCTGCGCAAGCTGGCGATGGGCCCGGAGTATCTGGGCGCCTTCACCATCGGCGACCAGCTGTTGTGGGGCGCGGCCGAGCCGCTGCGTCGTATGCTGCGAATCCTGCTGGAAGCCTGAGCGGGTCGAGCGCGGGCGGCGGTCCAAGGTCGTTGCTCGCTCACAACGGCCTGGCCGCCGCGAAGTTGGCGCGCACTGGGGTGAACGGGCCTGTCGCCTTGTCAGTGCCAGTTGATGGTGTTAACGTCCTCTTACACTTTTGGGCCGCGGTGCCCCCTTCAGCATGACCAGTCATCAGTTGCCTGCGGCCCGCGTTCCGGCCACCCGTTCGATCCCGGTGTCCCCGGTGCGCGCACGGCTGTCTGTACTCAGTGCGTCCATCGTGCTGGCGCTCGGTGCTGCCGCGATCGACGCACACGCCTTGTCGCTGGGGCGGCTCAACGTGCAATCGGCCATCGGCGAACCCTTGCGCGCCGAAATCGACGTCACTGAAATCACTGCCGCCGAAGCCGAGGGGCTCCGGGTGAACATCGCAACCGCCGATGCGTTCCGCGCGGCTGGCGTGCCCTACAACTCGGCGCTGTCGGATGTGCGCAGCATCTTGCAGCGACGTGCCGACGGGCGCTACGTCGTGCGGCTCAGCAGCACCCGCTCAGTGTCGGATCCTTTCATCGACCTGCTGCTCGAAGCGAACTGGAACACCGGCCGGATCGTGCGTGATTACACGGTGCTCCTCGACCCGCCAAGCAGCCGTCAGGCGGCCGCTGCAGCTGCATCGACCGCCACTCCGTTGCCGCCCCAGATCAGCGTGAGCCCCCGTTCTGGCGTGATTCCTGCCGAGGCGGCACGCCGCGCGCGACCGGCCAACGCCGCAGGCGCACCGCCAAGCCCGGCGCCCGTCGAATCCAACACTTTGCGCACGGCAGGCGCAGGGGGCAATGGCCAGCAGATCACTGTCCGTGCCGGCGATACCGCCAGCAAGATCGCCGGCGCCTACAAACCAGCGGATGTCTCGCTCGATCAGATGCTCGTGGCGCTGCTGCGCGCGAACCCCGATGCGTTCATCGGCGGCAACGTGAATCGCATGCGCTCCGGCGCCGTGCTCAACTTGCCGGATGCAGCACAGGCCAGTGCCACGCCAGCCACCGAAGCGCGCCGCACGGTGACCGCCCAAAGCCGCGACTTCGGCGACTACCGACGCCGCCTGGCCGACAACGCGCCGAGTTCGCGCGTTGCCGACGCCGATCGTCAAGCCGCTGGCAAGCTACAGGCGAACGTGCAGGATCGCAACGCGGCGGCAACCTCTCCCGACAAGCTGACCATCGCGCAGGCGCGCGCAGCCGATGACAAGCTCGCCCAGGCTCGGCAGACCCAGGAAAGCAACGCCCGTCTGGCCGAACTGTCAAAGAACATCAACGACCTGAACAAGCTGCAAGGCACCGGGACCGCCACGCCTGCACCCGCGACGCCTGGCACCCCTGCTGCCGCAACAGCCGCACCAGCGCCGGTCGCTCCCGGCGCGACGCCAGCCGCAGCGCCTGCGACCCCGACGGCATCCACCGCTGCGCCAACCGCGCCAACCGCGGCCGCGGTACCAGCCAGCGCAGCTTCCAGCGCATTGCCGGCCGTGATTGCAGCTGCCGCAGCGACCGCATCAACGCCCGCCGTCGCACCGCCAGCAGCCGCGTCCGATGCGGCAGCCAAGCCTGCGGCACCGCCGCCACCGGCGGAGACGAGCTTCCTCGACGAGCTGATGGGCAACCCGCTGATGCTCGGCGGTGGCGCACTGATCCTGTTGCTGCTGGCGCTTTTGCTCTACCGCACCGCGAAGAGCCGCCGCCAGGATGCAGGGGACAGTGTGTTCCTCGAGAGCAGGCTGCCCAAGGACTCCTTCTTCGCCGCCAGCGGCGGCGAATCGGTCGACACCAAGAATCGCTCGATCATCTCCTCGCTCTCTTATTCGCCGAGCCAACTCGATGCCGGCGACGTGGACCCGGTCGCCGAGGCCGACGTCTACCTCGCCTATGGCCGCGACCTGCAGGCCGAGGAAATCCTGCGCGAAGCGCTGCGCATCAACCCGGAGCGCGCCGCGATTCACCTCAAGCTGCTCGAAATCCACGCCAAGCGTCGCGACCTGCGCGCCTACGAAGCGCTCGCTGCCGATGTGCACAAGCTCACCGGCGGCGTCGGCAACGACTGGAACCGCGTGGTGGAAATGGGCAAGGAGCTGGACCCGGGCAATCCGCTGTACGAGGCCGGGGTCCGCCCGGTCGGTGGCGACGTGGCCATTCCAGTGGCGGCCGCGGCGGTCACGGCCGCAGCGCTGGCACCGACCCCTGCGCCGGTGACGGTTCCGCCCCCCCCGGCTTTTGTGTCGTCGGTCGCTCCTCTCGATTTCGACCTCGATCTTCGCGGCCCCGATGCGGGCCCGACGACGATGCCGGCGCCTTTCACAGCGGCACCGGTGGCTCCGATCAGTGCCACGCTGCCACCAGCGCCGAGCCCAGCGCCCGAACGCTTCGTGCAGACCATGCGCGATGCGCCGCGCACACTGCCGTCTGCGAGCTACCCACCTGCCGACTTCGACACCGACTTCAACACCGCACCGGGCGCCCTCGAGACGCCGGGCATCTCGGCACCGATGCCGCTCGAGGAACACACCCAGCCCGCGCCCCTGCGCGCCGGCGTGCCGGGCGACTCGGGCTTCATCGAGTTCGACATGAGCGCCCTGTCGGGCCTGAGCGGCCGCGATCCGACCGACACCGAACCCGGACGCCTCGAGCCACTGGACGAAAGCGCCGAGAACCCTCACGCGATCAAGCTGTCTTTGGCGCGCGAGCTGCAGGCGCTGGGCGACACCGAGGGAGCGCGATCGTTGGTCGAAGAGGTCGAGGCCGAAAGCACGGGCGATCTCAAGACCCAGGCGAAGCAGCTGCTCGCCCAGCTGGCCTGAGCAGGCCACCGGCCCGTTCGTTTCCGTGAGGCTGGCCCTCGGCGTTCGCTACAACGGCCAGGCCTATCAGGGCTGGCAGAGCCAACTCTCGCGCCAGACGGTGCAGGACAAGCTCGAAGCCGCCCTCTCGCGCTTTGCGGCGCGTCCCGTCACCACGCTGTGCGCGGGCCGCACCGACGCCGGCGTGCACGGGCTGATGCAGGTGGCGCATTTCGACACCGACATCGAGCGCACGCCCTTTTCCTGGGTGCGCGGAACCAACCGCTACTTGCCGGCCGACATCGCGATCCAATGGGCGCATCCGGTGCCCGACGCCTTCCACTGCCGCGCCAGTGCGGTGTCGCGCCGCTACCGCTACGAACTGTCGCAGTCTCCAGTGCGGCCCAGCCTGGACGCCGGACGGGTCGGCTGGTCAATGCGCCGGCTCGACGGCCACGCCATGCGCGCCGCAGCACTTCTGTTATTGGGCGAGCACGATTTCACTTCCTTCCGCGCCTCGGCGTGCCAGGCCAAATCGCCCGTGAAAACGCTGCGTCGCATCGCGATCACGCAGCACGACATCTCGCCGGACGGCGAGCGCTGCCGCTGGTATTTCGACTTCGAGGCCGACGCGTTTCTGCACCACATGATCCGCAACCTGATGGGATGCCTGGTGCGCGTTGGTCAAGGCGATGCCCCGCCCGAGTGGATGGCCGAGGTGCTGGCTGCACGCAGCCGCAAGGTCGCGGCACCGACCTTTTCTGCCGATGGGCTCTACTTCGTCGGCCCGCTGTACGACGCGGCATGGGGCCTTCCGCTCGAGGCGACCTGGCAAAGCGAGGCGGCGCCGTATGATGGTTCGGCATGAACTTTGCCAAGGGCGCACGCACGCGCATCAAAATCTGTGGCCTCACGCGTGACGCCGATGTCGATGCGGTCGTAGCCGCAGGTGCAGACGCCGTGGGCTTCGTGTTGTACCCAGCCAGCCCGCGCGCGGTGAGCGCCGAACGCG
>Ga0247809_1000878_pt1 | contig 13471 bp, 14 predicted proteins | sample UWRJL104311B1_FD_180951 | JGI IMG/M metagenome (GOLD analysis project Ga0247809, IMG submission 180951) | Plant litter microbial communities from Arlington Agricultural Research Station in Wisconsin, United States - UWRJ-L104-311B-1 | ecosystem: Environmental > Terrestrial > Plant litter >...
CGCCGCTGCGCAGTTCAACCTTGGCGTCAGCTACGCCGACGGCAAAGGCATTGTGCAGGACGCAAAACAGGCGATGACCTGGTATCGCAAGGCCGCCGAGCAGGGACATGCTGATGCCCAGTACAAACTCGGACTCTGCTACGCCTACGGCAAAGGCGTCACGCAAGACTATCAGCAGGCGGTGGTCTGGTTCCGCAAGGCCGCCGAACAGGGCGTTGCTCAGGCCCAGTTCTACCTTGGTGTTAGCTATTCCAGCGGCAATGGTGTCGAGCAGGATGCAAAGCAAGCGGTGGTCTGGTTGCTCAAGGCCGGCGAACAGGGCAATGCTCATGCCCAGTACGCCCTCGGCATCGCCTATGCCAACGGCGAAGGCGTGGCGCAAGACAACAAGCAGGCTGTGAGCTGGCTCCGTAAAGCCGCCGATCAGGGCGATGCTAGGGCCCAGTTATACCTTGGGGTCAGCTACGCCAGCGGCAAGGGCGTCGAACAGGATGCAAAGCAGGCGATGACTTGGTACCGCAAGGCCGCCGAGCAGGGCGATGCCAGAGCCCAGTCCATCCTTGGCGAAAGCTACGCCAGCGGAGTGGGCGTGGAGAAGGATGCAAAGCAGGCGGTGGCCTGGTACCGCAAGGCTGCCGAGCAGGGCGATGCCAGAGCCCAGTCTATCCTTGGCGAAAGCTACGCCAACGGCGTGGGTGTTTCGCAGGACTATCAGCAGTCGGTAGCCTGGTACCACAAGGCTGCCGAGCAGGGCGATGTCAGGGCCCAGTCCCTCCTTGGCGATAGTTACGCCAACGGCGTTGGCGTTGAGCAGGACTATCAGCAGTCGGTGGCCTGGTATCGCAAGGCCGCTGAACAGGGCGATGCCGATGCCCAGAACAACCTTGGGGTCAGCTACGCCAACGGCGAGGGCGTCTCGCGGGACGACAAGCAGGCGGTGGCCTGGTACCGCAAAGCCGCCGAACAGGGCCGGGCGACTGCCCAGTTCAACCTCGGAAGAATGTACTACACCGGCGAGGGCGTGCCGCAGGACGCCAAACAGGCGGTGGCCTGGGCACGCAAAGCCGCCGAACAGGGGCATTCTGGGGCCCAGTACGCCCTCAGCATCGCCTATGCCAACGGCGATAGCGTGGCGCAAGACAACAAGAAGTCTGTGAACTGGCTCCGTAAAGCTGCCGAACAGGGCCATTCAGAGGCCCAGTTCAGCCTCGGCAAAGACTACTACAAAGGCGAAGGCGTGGCGCAAGACAACAAGCAGGCTTTCGTATGGTTCCGCAAGGCTGCCGAACATGGCCATGTCGAAGCCCAATACCTCCTTGGCCTCAGCTATTCGACCGGTGTAGGCCTCCCGCAAGACCTTAGTAAGTCGTACATATGGTTCTCGGTTGCGGCTGCAAACGGTTATTCCGGCGCCAGTGAGCATCGAGATTCGACCGCCGAAAAACTATCCCCAACCCAACTAGCGGCGGCGCAAAAGCTAGCGGGACAGTATTTTGAAAAATCCCAGCCAGGCCGCTGAGTAAAGCGGGTGCAGCAACACTGAGTGCAGAACTTCTGTTAAGTCGTTGCGTGACTCCCGAATTATGCGACGGCTCATTCGGGCCTGACGGTAATGGCTTTACGATGTTGCACGAGTCGGTTGCAGGTGCTCAATTTGAGTCGGCGTGCGTTTCGTAGGCGCATTTGCTGCCCTAGGCAGCACTTTCATCTACTTCGCCTCCAGAGGCTAGGAATTCAGTGAGAGCCATTACGTGAACCAATCAATCGTACTCCCCCTTTATCAGCGCTATGCACGCTCGTTCTTCCTGGCGCTGTGCTTGCTTCTGTCAGCCAGCTCTGTGCAGGCCGCCGACGATCTCATCACGATTCAGCAAAGAGCAGAACAGGGTGATGCCGCTGCTCAGTTCAACCTCGGCGTGCGCTACGCCAAAGGCGATGGCGTCGCGCAGGACTCTCGGCAGGCGGTGGCTTGGTATCGCAAGGCCGCCGAACAGGGCTTGGCCGAGGCCCAGCACAACCTTGGAATCTGCTACGACCAGGGTATAGGTGTTGGGATGGACACAAAGCAGGCGGTGGCCTGGTGGCGCAAGGCCGCCGAACAGGGCGATACCAAGAGCCAGATCCTACTCGGAACTAGCTATGCCTTCGGCAAAGGCGTCGAGTTGGACGCTAAGCAGGCGGTGACCTGGTACCTCAAGGCCGCCGAACAGGGCGATACGGAGGCCCAAAACAGCATCGCGTCGGGCATAGCCTTTTTGAATGATGATAAGCAGGAAGTGACCTGGTACCGCGAGGCCGCCGAACAGGGCAATGCCAACGCCCAGTTTCACCTTGGCTTTCTCTACTATTTGGGCAATGGCGTTGCGCAGGACGCTAAGCAGGCGGTGGCCTGGTTCCGCAAGGCCGCCGAACAGGGCAATGCCAGAGCCCAGTACTTTCTTGGCAACTGCTACACCCTAGGCGCTGGCGTGGCGCAGGACTATCAGCAGGCGGTGACGTGGTTACGCAAGGCCGCCGAACAGGGGCATCGCGATTCCCAGTACTTTCTTGGCCTCAGCTACGCCCTTGGCAACGGCGTCCCACAAGACTACAGCCAGGCATATGTATGGTTATCGGTCGCTGCTGCAAATGGAGATACCGACGCCACTGAGGCTCGAGATTTTGCGGCTGAAAAACTATCGCGATCCCAACTGGCGGAGGCGCAAAAGCTAGCGGGCCAGTATTTTGAAAAATACCAGCCAAAGAGATGAGTAACTCGGGGGGGCAGTAAAGCTACTGTGGAGTTTCTGTTACGTCCTCGCGTAACTCCTGAGTTATGCGACGACTCATTCGGGGCCTGACGGCAACGGCTTTACCATGTCGCGTGAGTCTGTCGCAGGTGCTCAATGATCTGCGACATAAAATGCGATAGATGCGGCATTGAGATGGAGGGATGTTAATCCGTTTTGCTCGCCCCCCCCCACTCAGAGCAAAGATCGGGAGTCGGAGCGAGGCGTGCGGCCGAAATTTTACTTGTCGCGACTGACCGGAAATGGCCGGTTTGTGCCTCTCGCGAGGGGCTGAAATCGACCCAAAGCGGCCACTCGACCAACTTTCTCGATTGACTCAAAGTTGTCGGCGCCAGATGTTTATTTACGAGCATTTATTATTAATCTAAGTAGCCCGTCGTCCCCAACCAGTAAATCATCCCTGTGAAGTTGGCGACCGAAAACGCTGGCTGAAATTTTATTTATAATAAAACATTGAATTCTTAAAGGTCCCTGAACTTTAGAGATATCAAGATCTAAAATCTGGCCAGTAGGCCAGTCATTAAAAATTTTAATTAGACTAACATTTTCCTGTTCACAAGACGACCTAATGAGTGCGCCAATACCAACCGGGAGAAGTCGTGAGGCTCCAGTCAGGGCGATCACTCCATTGTCAATTCTTACTCGCCAGTCGGTTTGAATCGATGTGTCTTCCACTACTCCGCAAGTAGCGCATACAGAAAGCCTACGCGCACCTGCAAGCTTCGAAGAAGCCGGATAAAATACATATGTTGTTGAAGGTCTTGAGCACATTATGCATTCATGAATCCTGGTGGTTCGAAAACCATCGAATCTATCAACCCAATCATCATATAACCGGCCGCGCGCAATGCAAAAATTGAGTGCTGAAAGTAATGGTTCATTTAAAAGAAGTGACTCTGCCGAGGGTCTATAAAGTTCAAGGTTTTTTTCAGATAGCTCTTTCGCCGCGCTCGATACGGCACTACTTAAATAGGCGTCATTTTGTGATAATATAGCCTCGGCTAGACTCGATAAAAAACTTACATTAGTTGATGCAACGGTAGGTAGTGATGAAGAATTGGCCGTGATTTTAAACGATTGGTGGCACCGTACTGATGCTGACACCCTATCGGCTATACGCAGCAACGGTTCGCCCAATATAAATAACCGATAGCCGTGGTTTGCCATATATAACTTTTTGTTGATCTGCTGTACACAATCACCAACAGAAAGTCCATCATCAAGCAAACTAATTACCTGCCTGGCTAAATTCGCTGGTCTTAAAATCTTCCCCAGCGAGGTTATTATTGTGCCTACTCTTACGTTGTTAATTAGCTGCCAGCCAAACCCCCACCTAGGGTTAACGCTACCTCGATCAAGCATCAGTCCATCACAAACATTATAGAAAATCACTGCGGTCGATAATTCCTCCGGACCTAATAGAGTTCCAGATTTTATTGCTTCAGAAACTGTTCGGTTTCGGCGATGACAATGGCCTGTTAAAATGCAACGCGGAGATCGCCCCCCTAATTCATTGTCGTCTTGATATCGATCAATGAGAGGGCAGGCGGCTAGATTATGCGTAATCATTGTATCAACGCCGTCGGAATGACCTGTGATGGTGATAAGGCGTGCTGAACAGCTTGCGAATATGGACTTAGTTGATTGGGCCTCGGCCTTGGATCCTATGATTATATGACGCTCAAATTCAACAATTTCAGCATCCAAGGTTACATCACACTCAATTGTTGAGTGATTGAAGTGCCTATGGCTACGCATTAATCTAAGACTGGCCTTTAGTCGGCACTCGAGATTTTCAAGCGTATCGGCAACTATAATTCCCGGCATTAAAATATTTGGATTAATTGATATCCAGTCTGCAACTTCAGAAAGGACATCGGATAATCCGACAATCACCTCAACTTTCGAGAATTTAGATATTTCCGTTACTAAAGAGATACGAACAAACTTACGCCCTGTGCATTCAGCATAAAAACGCCCAAGTGATTCGCCTGTTGACCCAATAAATATAAGAATCCCCATGGGTACTCACTCACGTGAACCCTAGATTTTTAAGCTCTTCGTCCGCTACAAGTGCTCGTCGCATTATCGCATTCATGCTTGAAATGGACTTATGAGTTTCTGAATAACTAAACGAATGAAGATAAGTGTGAACATTAGCATCATAAATTTTCGGCTGGAGACCTGTGCTTTGCATTTGATCAGGCCAGAGAGGCAATATCCAGAAGTGCACGTGTGGTGCCAGTAGTTTTTCTTCTTGATAGACATGCGCTCGTTCGACCCCCAGCAAGCCCTTCATGTAATGTCGGGTTTTTTTTATTGCGATCATAAGCTCGTTAAATTCCGAGTCGCCGAGATCAGAAAGTGACCCCGCATGACGAACTGTTGAGACTATATAAAAGCCAGGGACTGGCCACTCTGCGTCTTGCTGAATAGTTACTCTTGAGCTTCTTATTATGGGAAGTACCTCTTGAGGGAGTTTTTCTGAATTGTACCTCATAAAACAACCTCGACATGTTTCATGAGGAACAAGAAATGAGCGCCCATCAATAAATCGAAATTCTTTCTTCTCGGTCGAAAACATTTAGTTCTCCAGGAATCTTTGAACTACGAATCCCTCCGCCCACTGCACGCCAGCCAGCGATCCATTAATGTAGGCATTCGCGAGAGCATTCCTTCTCCAAGCACGAATCTTTCGCTTTTCGGATTGGAATACCTCCAGCAACTTAAGTTTAGCTCTCAAGCAACAACTTATATCTAGGAAAAATGTTGGCTGCCAAGGTTTGATGGGGGTGCTAAAGTTTGAGCGATAAAGAAGCACCTGTGGAACAGAGCGACTTGCCAGTAACGCGGCAGATCCAGCAGCCATATGGTCTGAATGAAGATCGCCGTCAAAGTGGCAATAAACCCGGTCCGGCTGATATTTGCTTATTTCTTTGAACAGAATGCCTATTAATCTATTTTCAAAAGAAAGAGTAAGGGTTTCTAAGTTTAAGCATACCAGCTCTGCGCCAAGTATTTTCGCCGATGCAAAACCCTCTTTTAAGCAATCCTCTGGGGATCTATAAAAAATATTTCCCTCAGCGTAGCCGCTATGAGTAAGGACGATGATTCTTATTTTGTCTCCATGTGCGCTATGTCTTAACAAGGCTCCGCCGCAACCTATTTCAACATCATCGAAATGGGCTCCAATCGCAAGAATTTTCCCCATTGTCATCACCGTCCATTTGCTTCGGAAAGATATTGGCGCCTGAGTAGTGAGCAGAGGGCCTCAATACCGTCTGCATCCCGCAAATCACCCAGGACGATTCGCTGGCCTCCATCTACATCTTTCGAACCCATTTCTGCTGGGCGCCATACAACTCCATCTGAGTCGAATATAATATATGCTCCATTTCTCATTGAAGCACTCTTGGGTGTAATTTTTATCTCAGAGAAAGGACTTTTGCATAAAATATCTTTGGTAATTCTGAAACAGTTCCAGAATGAACTTTCGGATATTTCATATTTTTTTCGGTTGCGATACCCAAGCGGACCAATCGGCATGAATTGAAATAGCTGCCACTCCACTATATTGCGAAACCTTGCGAGCAGGCCTAATATTGCAGGGACGTCATCGAGGTTTCTACGTGTAACTACTGTATGCACTTGAACAGGTATGCCTGCCTTCTCAAGAGTTTCCAAAATCGCTACTTGTTCCACAGCTAAATTAGAACGTCCAGCTCTGAATGACGAAGCGGAACTTTGATCGATTCCATCGATTGGAATGCCGACTCGATCAGCCAACCCCAAAAGATCTGTCGCACTTACCTTCTTTACGAGTCTGTTTGCATTAAATATAGTTTCTGCATCCTCAATAAATGCGGTGCCTACAGTATCAAGCGCAACCCAGTATCCTAGCTTTTTGGTGGCAGTAAGAACTCCAACTAAATCATCGCGGGCAAGGGGGTCGCCACCTCCAAAAGTAACGCGATGAAATCCTAAAGTTCGTAATGAAACCAGCGTGGCTATAAGTTTTTCACTATGAATTGGAGAGGATGTTCCAAAATGGTTATAGCATCCTGAACATGCTACGAAGCATGCGCGTTCTAGATTTACTATCAAACTAACCATATTCTCCCCCTTCGTCGCACTTTTGAATGTTAAATCTTGAACTCAACACGCCTCAGAAAAGATCTAATCGTCAGTTGATGATCGAACGCCATGGAAAAATTGCAGAGAGCTAAAATCGGCATCAAGTAAATCTTCTTTCCCTCTCCGCAAATGATAGAGTTCAAATTGATGTGCATAAATGAGTAGAAAATATGATCAATATAATCCCGCTCTGACTTTGCATAGAGATATTCTAACGATTTAATTGTTATTCCCGTCTCCTCGTATAATTCTCTTAAAGCGGTATGTTCTGGATTTTCTCCAGGCAAAGCCAAACCGCCAATTAGGTCAAGACCACCGGGAAATCGAGGCGCGTCAGCTGTGCGTTCCAGCACTAGCACGGGACAACCCTGCTGATGATGGTCACAAAGAATTATCGTGCTCGCCGTTTCGAACATCAATTAGTTCTCAAGTCATAAATTAGATCGCGAGTTTTTTTGATTCCGTACATTGATATCGTGCTGAAAACGCTGTGTTTGTAGTGGGGGTAAATTTGCGATGAATCCTGAAACTGAACGTCAAGATCGCGATCTGAAAATTCTTCGCTTTGTAAATATTTTCTTCCATGTGGCCCGCTTAAGTACCTACCACATTCAGCTTGCTTGCACTGAGTTGCTATGACTTCACTAATGTCACGCCCCCTTCTTTCGGGGCCGATAATTATTGGCGTCGATATTTCCAAGTAATGTTTGGTTTGCTCTATTAGACTAAGATTTATCAGCCATAATTGGTTTAGTCGCTCTACCGAACTCAGGAGTGCAGTGAGTACCGCGAATGTAGTTGCGAAATATTTATCAGCCTTATGTTGTTCGTAGAATTCGCTGAGCATCTTTTCCGAGAACATCGGGCACACTCTTACATCGACCAGTTTCAATCTCTCTGAATACACTGCTGCTAATGGAATACACCAGCGTCTTGGAGCGGTGGGCGCCCCTATATAAGAATGGTGTTGCCATGTGCGCTTACGAAAATCGTCATAGATGGATACTTCAAATACGTCGGAGTTTGCGACCTTCTGCCAGAAGCCTACCCACGGAAGAAAGCTTGCTTGGTGCTTGCTGTATATACGCATCAATCGATCTCCCTATTTTGCACGGAAAGAAGGAAGCTTCAGCAACAACGCTGCACGAGAGATGCTGAGAAGGCTCTTGGCAAAGCTACAAATGGCCTTAAAATTACCACCAACTAGCAACGCCATCTGCTGCTGTTAAGGTCACTCCATTTTCGACAAGCTTTGCATTGGCCCGAGTTAAAGAGGCTTTTAGGGCGCTCACCTGACTTTCGGCCTCGTGCAGTTGAGCCAATATTTCTAAGCGCTGCACTATCAAGCTAGTAACTTCCAGTTCATCTTCTGATTCTGTAGATCCAATACGTTTTGTAGGCATGTCGCTGTTCCTTTCGATGATTTACAAATAATTCGCAATTGCTGCTTCAGAAGATCCAGCTAAAAATTAGCTTGGTGCAATTTGCAAATGGTTCGCGATATAAGTTGACGAACATAAGCTTCCTATTAAATTTGGCTTCCAATGGTTACAAAGTCAGTCTAGATCATCTTAGAGGCAACGCAATGGATCTTCGTTTGGAATTGTAACCTATTGATTTTCTAGTCGAATTAAGCGATCTATCCAATCAGGCCTAGCCCGTCATTTTCGAATAATCTGTGCAATTCACTATCCCTTGAATCGGGGGGGCGCATGCATAGGCTCGTATGGCAGCTATTGGCCGATTTCTGCCTGTTACGAGGGGAAGAGAACGACCCATTAGCTGACAATCGCGACAGGCAGAAATCGACTGTGCATTCGCTTTCAGGCGCAGGCCAAGTCCCTGATCCTGAGGACTGTGGTGGTTGAGCAGTTGGCGTGCCTGGCTGTTGCGCGGATGCCAAGGCCTGCACCGAGCAGTTCCGTAACGCGCTTGTGCAGATCTTCATCAATCGGCCGGCCCTGATACTTACCGGCAGCTTTGGCCTTCTCGATACCCTGGGCCTGACGCTCGCGGCGTTGCTCGTAATCCTTGCGAGCAATGGCGGCCATCATTTCCACCAGCATCGAGTTGATAGCGCCCAGCATCCGCCCGGTGAACTCGTCGCCCTTCGTGTCCTGCATTCCTTGGTGACTGGTCGGCAGATCGAGCGCAACAATGCGCAGGCCCTTGGAATCAATCGTGGCCTTGAGCTTCTGCCAGTCCTCCACCGGCAAGCGGGATAGCCGGTCTATCGACTCCACCAGCAGCACGTCACCCTTGCGCGCATCTTTGAGCAGACGCAGCAACTCGGGCCGGTCTGACGAAGCGCCGCTGGCATTCTCCAGATACACGCTCGCGATGATCGTATTATGATCGCTGGCGAACTGCTCAAGCGAGCCCTGGGCGCGGCTGGCGTCTTGCTCTTCTGTTGATGCTCTGAGGTATGCACGGATGAACATGATGAGTGCCTGTATCAGTTAGGGTGTTGTACTAATACTGTTGCACTATGGGCGTTACTTATCAAGCGGAAAGCACAAATAAATTCGAATTAGCGCGTATCAGCTCAGGCATACCCTTTGTTGTATAGATAAGGTTGTCGCGAAATAGTGGTTTTGGAGATCAAACTCGTCGGACTTGACCAAAATTAAACCGGCGATTACGCGCGCGCGTACAAGTCCAGAAAGCCGGTACGTCAAATCCGTGCCAACCGCCCATCGACTCAATCCACTCTCTGTGTTGACACCGTAAGTGGTGAACGTCTTGGTGGTGTAAGCAACATCATTCAATGGTTTTTTGAATTGCCGGTATCGATTGAGTTCGGTGCTTTTTAAAGTCAATGAGAGCTAGGACGTGAACCAGTCAACCGTAACCCTCCGTTACCAGCGCTACGCGCGGTCATGCTTCCTGGCGCTGTGCTTGCTATAGCCCGTCAGCTCTGTGTCTGCGTCCGAGGATCTCATCACGATTCAGCAAAGGGCCGAGCAAGGCGCCGCCGCTGCGCAGTACCGCCTTGGCCTCAGCTATAAGCAGGGCATCGGCGTTACACAGGACGCCAAGCAGGCGGTAGCTAGGTACCGCGACTGCACGCGTGCGGCGGACCGCGCCGAGCCTGGAGGGGCTGTATCTGGTGTTTGAGCAAGCGGCTACGGTGCGCCTAGTGATGCTGTAGGAGTGATCGGCGAAGGCAAGATCTGCCGCCATCGACAGGACTGACTCGCAAGGGCAATCATCGTTTGCTCTTCGGCAGCTCATAGCGCGTATGAGAAGTCAGCTCCAGGAGGGTTTCCAGCTGACCTACCGCCCTGACGATAAGATAGATGTCCGGATTATCGACGTTCGTGTGGTTGCTTACGTAATCGGCCAAGTAGATCTGCGACTTGCACTCGACCCCATTACGGCAGCAGGCCAGATAGGCGAACGATTCAGCCTCCAGTTCTTCCTGCGAGTGGGTCATGTGCGGGCGTTCGGGAATACCGAGCCGTTCGTCGGGGCCAAGGTGGCCTACGAAAAGGTGGCCGAGTTCATGGGCCAGGGTGCTGAACTGAACGTTGGGGGAGTGGTTCTGGTTGAGCCGCATTAGGTACTCGCTGGGCTTCGCGGCCTTTTTATTATTGTCCTTCTTGTCCTTCTTGTCCTTCTTGGCTGGCGGCTTTTGCGTCATCGCAATGGAGCCGGCACTGTTGTAACCGCCATCGAAATAATGGTGCTTGATGCCCTTGCGCCTCATCAGCAGCAGGAAGCGCTGAATGCGTTCCTGAGTGATCTCGCCGCTGGCCTGGAAGAAACTGACGTCCACAGGCAACGGGTCGCCCTCGGTATCCTGCACGTCATAGACCAGCGCCACTGGCGCGAATGGCCACAGGATGAGTAAGGGTCGTGCATCCCGTTTCGGATACCGCTTGAAGCGCTCGCGCCAGTCGAGTGCCGAGGCGGCATAGCTCAATCCTGGCTTCTGGATCTGCAACAGCATGGCATTGAAAGGCGCGAAATTCCGAAGCTTCACCACGAAATCGAGCAGTTCTAAGTAGGCGGCACTGCTGTGATAAAGACGCGAATCGTCGAGTAGTTGATCCAGCAGTGAGCGGGCAGCCTCGGATTCGAACATGTCTTGTTGAAACATCATCGATTCTCCCTCCCACAAAGCCTGCTGCGAACTCAACTGCTTTTCGCTAGCAGTGGAGCTCATCCTCGGTGCTTAGAGTAGACCTGGGTTGCGAATAAGCGAGATGCGTGCGGTCAACTGCTCGCTTAGGCACCACGAGCGACCTCTATGGGGAGGTAGTTGCCTGTCACGATTGGCCGGTTTTGGCCGAGGCTGTGTAAAACCGTTTTAGAACACGTCTGACAGTCGGGGCTGGAGCAAAAATCGCGCTCCTACGCAAATTTCTAGTCTGCTGATTACACAAGCACCAGCAGATTTTACGTAGCAGCGCAGACTTCAAAACGGCGCATGCGTTTTTACACACTCTGTGCCAGAAGCGGACGTCCGACCAGGACTAGCTCCGGGTCCATTTCGAGTGGGTTGCAGTTCACCACTTGCGAGATGGCCTAGACGCAATGTCCCGCCCAAGGGAGAAACGTTGCGGGGTTGCGGGCCAGGAGTGATATCAATAAGATATCAAAAAAATAACTGGAGCAATTTTAAAGTGGTTGAACTAATGACTAAGGCATTCGCTTGGTTTGAGGGTGCAAGCGGATGGGCAAATTTTTTCGGCATAGCTACACCTGTTGTCGGTATCTTTTTCGCAATTAGAAAAAAAATATTCAGAAAAAAAACTGCTGGCTTTTCCATGTCGGAATTAGCAGAAAATATATTACGCAGCCAAAAGCCAATCAATTCAAAGCTCGTCGCAAAAATTGCTTTTGTTGACGACGATATTTCAGATTTCCCTATCGCAGAGTTGAAAAGAGCTGGTTATCAAATTAGCACATACAAACAAGTTAGCCTGGCTGACGTCACTGACTTGGCGACATATGACGTAATATTTTTAGACATTAAAGGCATCGTCAAAGATGACCCTGAGGAAGGAGGCTTGAAACTTTTAACTTCGCTACGAAAAATAAATCCAAACCAGAAAATTTGTGCTGTATCTAATAAACAATACGATGTTCTCGCGACGAAGTTTTTTGAACAGGCGGACGATGTAGCTAAGAAGCCGATGACAGCACATAAATGCTCTGATCTTATTGATCAGTTTTTGACGGAAAAATTCAACATAGATCAAATTGAGAAAACTATTAATTCTGAGTCTGACTCTCTCGACAAGGCAAGGCGCGCAGACTTTATTAGCTCGGTCAATAGGCTTGTTGGGAGTCAGGAAGATCTCCGTTCAACATTAAAGCTTGATAGCTCTTCACATCCTAAACTTTATGAAGCGGCTGTCGACCTTGTGAGGCTTTATCGCCATGTTGCTTAAGGATGTTATAAGCACTGGCGCAATATCGACTCCGTGGTCATGCAGCATTCAAGAGGTTACGCTGCCTGGTGATTCGGGCTTTGCAAAAACGTGCGAAAAAAAGTGTAAAGTTCAAAAGGCGTGTTTAGCTACAACGAGTACAGGGGAAGGACTCTGTCCGTATGGGATGTCATATTTTGCTGGCGCCGTAGGACCGGCGCGGGTAGTTGTATTTGGCGTTAAGGGAAAGCTTGTTGGAACTAAAATATCGAAGGAGCTTAAGCAAGATTTAAAAGGAAGAAGCCTTGATGACAGCAGATTTTATGAATGGCTTAAAAGCCTTAGCAGCCTTGACAAAGTAATAGATAATCATATTTTAGAACGTCAGTCCGAACTGTTGGATCCCCTCCATGATCCTATACGCCTTGCCAGACAGCTTGAAACCATCTCGATTAGACTTTTAGACCATCACAGCGCCGCTTCGGTTAGGACGCTGGATGCGCAACTGGATCACGCGTCTACCGAGATGAAGTCTTTGGTAAAGGCCGCCGGTCTGCTTAATGATTACTTTGATCTGGTGTCTATTTACTTCAATCCGGCGGCCGCCCGTTTTGGAAGACCCATCTCGACTTCCCTGCATGGAATACTTAGAAAAATCACTTCAATCCTATCTGGGTTCGATACGGGCGAAGACGGAGTTAGAACAAGAGTTCATTTCCGGGGTGAGAGTTATCGAAATTTTAACCTGAGAGAAAGCTTCAAAATCATTCCGTTTTCTCTAGTTAGTAATGCAGTGAAGTATTGCCTTGTTGGTGACGTAACGGTGAGCCTTCGCGAGATGCAGGATCGAGCGGAAGTAAGTGTAGTATCTCAAGGGCCGCCTATAGAAGAAGACGAGTTTGAACTAATATTTGAAAAAAAATATCGTGGCAAATGGTCTAGAGATCTTAGGGCCGGAGAGGGCGTGGGCCTGTATTTGGCAAAAATAGTTGCAGATGCTCACGGAATCGAAATTTCGGTGAGCAGTCGGCGATTGGGAGGACAGAAAATCGGTGGAACCCCACTAGCAACAAATACTTTCAGATTTGAACTGCCATATCAGATTAATAGGTAGGATTAGTACCAGTACTCAGACTTTATACAATTGGCTGGTACTTTTGCGTGTAAGGA
>Ga0247809_1000880_pt1 | contig 13464 bp, 10 predicted proteins | sample UWRJL104311B1_FD_180951 | JGI IMG/M metagenome (GOLD analysis project Ga0247809, IMG submission 180951) | Plant litter microbial communities from Arlington Agricultural Research Station in Wisconsin, United States - UWRJ-L104-311B-1 | ecosystem: Environmental > Terrestrial > Plant litter >...
TGATGGTAAACGAACTGGAATTAGCAGACAATCCCGCACAATGTTCTGCCCGGCTGCGCAATGTGGGTGATGCCCTGTATGTTATTGGCGGAAAGTGGAAACTGCGTATAATAATAGCGTTAGCCGAAGGGCATTGCAGATTTAACGAACTGCAACGGGCACTGGAGGGCATTTCGGCCAAGGTACTCAGCAATGAATTAAAAGACCTGGAGATAAACGGCTTTGTAAAACGTAATGTAGACACGGGTACGCCTGTGGTAGTAACTTACGAGCCTACGGGCTATACCCATTCACTAAAAGCGGTGCTGCAGGCACTGGGCGACTGGGGCGAACAGCACCGCGAAAAGCTGCGCACCGAGGGCAGGCGGGCTTCTTAAAGTTTTGTTATTCCTAATTGTTTCCTGTTTGCGGTTTTAGTTTAGCTGCAAATTGAAACAATCATGAAGAACATATTTGCTGCCCTTACATTTATCATGGGCCTTACCCCTGCTTTTGCCCAAGACAAAAAAGATATTGATAAGCCACTGAAGCTTTCGCATGCTGAGCCGCTCTATATCGACCTGATACGCGACCTGGGTGCACGCAAAGGCGAACACGAGCTGAATGTTGGCTTTGGGTTTAATGATGAAAAAGAATACATAAGCTACACCGGCTTTGCAGAATATGAGTTTGCCATAGCTAACCGTCTTGGGGTAGAGGTTGAGATACCTTTTGAGATGTATGCACCGGCATCGGGACACACAAATGCCTCGCTGCCGGGCAACCGCATAGAGGGTATGAAGATCGCCACGCAGTACACTTTTTGGGTATCACAAAAATACCAGACGAGTATGGCTGTGGGCTATATCCAGGAAATGGAATTGCCGGACTTTGATGCACTGGGCAGTAATACACCACTCTTTACGGGAACGGTATACAATCCTATTTTTATTGCAGCCAAAAGGCTTACGCCAAATATCCATACATTATTATATACAGGCCCGGTAATTGCGCAGGAGCTTGCCACAAGCAATACCAAAACCGTGCTACAGGTAAATACTAACCTGCACTATGTTTTTAATAATGGCAACTTTGCCGGGGTAGAAACGAATATTCAATTTTCTGATGCTAAGCCGGAGATCGTATTACGCCCGCAATTTAAGGTAGCATTCTCTAAAACCGTTAGCCTGGGCATACTCGCCGGGCTTCCGGTAACACACTACAACCACGGCCCAAGCGCCATGACGCGCATGATATGGGTGCCATAGAAAAGCTGCCCAATGAATAGAGTGCACCCAAAATATTATTTGCCGTTAATAAAGGCGATTGCTTTTTCCAGCACTTCGTCCCGGCCGGCGTGCATGCCTTTTACGGTAGGCTTTACTTCAATATCGGGTACTATGCCTACACGTTGTGTTTCGCCGCCATCGGGGTAATACACACCTATACCGCTTATCATAGAGCGTACTTTACCGGGAAGTATTATTTCGCTTACGTTACCGTCTGCTCCTGCTGTTGTGCTGCCTATAATGGTGGCCCCCGTTGCCCGGAACGCCATAGCAGTATATTCGGCCTGGCTTTGGGAAGTTTCATTTACCAATACCACTACCTTGCCTTTATACGATTTTTTACCGCCCACGGCTGCATGGTCTTCAAAGATAAACTGCCCCGGGTTTTTAGCGCTGCCGTGTGTAAACTTTACAAAATCCTTATTCTTTTCGCCCAGGTGATTGCCCAGGGTAAATACTATAAATTCCTTTGGGTAGCAGCGCAGGTCGATTATAAGTCCGTCTGTATCTTTGATATCTTTCAATATCTGCGGAACATATTCATTTTTGATCGAACCCGGATATATATAGGCAACCCTGGGGCTGATGAATTTAAAGCAGGTATCTTTTCTTTGATAGCCGCTATAAATATCGATAGTATGAGCCGGATAGGCGATAAGGTTTTTACTCAGTTGCTGCCCGCTTCGATTATAAGTTACATTAAGTACAGAATCGTTGGTGCGCAGTGCACCTCGGGCAATATCCCTTAGTTTTGTTGGATAGTTAGATGCAGGATAATATTTAAGCTGCTCTTTTACAAAGTCCGCTACAGGCTTGCCATTAACTGTTGTAATGATATCACCTTTTTTAAGCCCGGTTTTCCTGCCTCTTTCTTCATCATAAAAATGGGTAACCATAGCCTGCCCTTCAATAAAGGTAACCTCGGCAGCGGCAAAATTACTTCCCCTAAAAGTACCCAGTGCATTATCGTATCCGTAAATATTGGCGTGAGTATCGCTTATCCGGCCTATGATCTCCAACAGGGCAACCTTATATTCGGTTTCATTTTTAGCGTTTGCAAAGCGTGGCACAAATTCAGCCAGTACATCCTTCCAGTCGCCATCGATCAGGTGCCTGTTCGGGAAGAAATACTGAATTATATTCCAGTAGCGGTACAGCGCCAGCATGCGATAACCGGCATCGTTAAAGTCCATATCAGCGTAGGCCTTTTCGTGCTTAAATTCCGGGTTGCCTACGCCGCTATAAAAGCCAATGTAGTACCCTTCGTCCGGGCGCTTAGCGTCCTTCAGTGAAACAAGGAAGTTTTGCAGCTCATTACTTAACCCTGATTTTTCGATCCAGGCTAAGTCCGGTTGTAGCTTGGCATCTTTATTAGGCTTTGAAGTGCCCGGGGTAAATTTCCCCTTGGAAGAAGCCCATTCATATAACGCCGCATCGCGCTGTTGCGGAGTAGCTGCCGCCAGGACTTTTGGCATTATACGGAAAAGTTCGGCATCCCAGTTATACGCTCCCTTTGCAACTGCGGGGTGGTAGTATTTAAGGTAGCCCCATACAAGCCCCAATATTTTAAGGTCTTCAGTTTTTTGAGGGGTAAGCTTTATAGTAGGTATTTTAGACCCGGCATCAAATTCGGTATCCTTGTCAGCAGCATTAAGTTTTTGAGTTTTAAACTTAGCCTTGCTAACGTCTTTGCCGTTTATCAGCAATTCGAGGCCATCTACCCAAACCTTGCCTGTACCGCTATTAAGCGCACCAAAGTAAATGGTCTCGGCATTTTCCGGTAGTTGCAGTTCTATAGCATACTGTCTCCAGTCGGCAGTACCGGTTATCTTTTCTTCCAGCATGTTATCAAACTTCAGCACGCCACTGGCGCCATCTACACGAAGAAACAGTCCTGCAGCACCTTTTTTTACATCTTCAAGCTTTAACCAGCCTTTAAGCCCGATGGTGTTGCCTTCATAAATAGCAGGAATTTTTTGTGCAACGCTCCCAAAGGTCGATTCGTCTTTTACCTTTTGCATCAGCACCGATTTTTTGCCGGTATGGCTCACGGCAGAATCTGTTACAACAAGGTAATTTTTACCCCACTCCTGATAACTTACCGGGAGCCTGGTGCCGTTCATTGTCGATTCAAAGTCAAGGTTGAGGTCTGTCTTTTTATTATCCTGTGCAGCTGCGGCGCACATAAATAGCAGGGCAAGGGCCCCGAAAAAAGCATGTTTCATTTAGTAGTGGTTGTCTGATTGATGCAAGTAACAACGTCTTTTTGCGTGGCATAGTATATTTTTAGATGCTTTAAAGGAAGAAGAAGGCTATTTCACCTCTTTGATCTCAAAGTTTTCAAACGTAACGGGGAAGCTGAGTTTACCCGGTGCTGCAGCTACCATTCCTACTTTTACTTTAACTTTTGGCGGGAAGTAAGCCAGGCGCAGCATCTCATATTTTTTACCGTTGAAAGAAAATTTGACCTCCACATAGTCGCCTTTGCGCAATACCTTAAGCCAGACTGATTTCGGGCTGTCCTTACGTGGAATAACTGACCAGTCTGAAAAGTCGCGGGTTACTACTGCGCTTACATTCTGTTTGCCGTCTACATATTCGATGCCGGTTTTTATCCAGTTCTTTTCGTCAATGCGCAGCATGATGCCCGCCTGGTGAAACAGCTCTTTATAAGCGCCCGTTACCTTAACGCTTACCTCAAAATCGCCCTCAACCTCTACATAGCTAAACGGGCCGTTATCGCGGATAAAGCCATAGTGGGTTACCTGCCAATAGTCGGTGCCCGGTTCTACGGTAAAGGTTAGTTTCTCAGTAGTGCCGTTCCACTTTTCAGGCTGGTTATACCACTGCATTTTCTGCTGTGCAAAAGTGGAGATTGATGCAATCAGGGTTAGGGAGAGGAATAGATTTCTCATGATATGGATAGATGTTTTTGTAAAGATAACAAATCTGTGAAAATCCAAGCGTGCGAAGCATCACCTGATAACTATCGGGATCTGCGCTCTAAAAGCTCCACTTCCACAACTACATCTTTCGTAATTGCATATACTTTATCCCCTTCGGCAGGCTCTAATACATACGTGCCTGTAAATTCTCCAAAGGCAGGCAGTATCATTTGGTATGCTGACCGGAAGAAGCAGGGTAATTTCATGAACTGGCGCCCTTTGCCGCGCAACTCTACAGCAGGGTGTATGTGCCCGCAAAGGGTAAAAAGTTCGTCGCGTTCTTCAGGGTAGTGGGTTAGCAGAAAACCGTCGAGCACCCATTCACTTACGATCTGGATGTTGATGTCGTGGTATTTCTTCGGGTTGATGATGTCGTGGTTACCGGCAATTAATATAATAGGCAAATTAGTGCGTTCTACCCAGTCGTGAAACAACTGCCACTCATTATTCAGCTCACTGTGGAAAAGGTCGCCTAAAAAACAGATGCTCTCAGGTTCAAAGTAATTCACAGCTTCATCAAGCTTTATAAAATTCTTGTGGATGACGCCGCCCGGTATCGCCGACCCATATTTCCTAAAGTGAGATACCTTGCCCAGGTGCGCGTCGCTGATAAGCAGCATCCGGCGTTGTACCCAGTAGAGCGCACCGGAACAATGCAGTACAAAATCGTGGTTGTTTATGGATATTTCGAGGGTCATTTATTCACTTTCATTTGGACAGCAAAGATAATAAGTTATATGAGATATTGCTTAACACACCCCCAATCCCTCTCAAGAGGGGAGCAGCTTCACTCGAATTAAAATCTGCGAAAATCCGCGCCTGCGAAGCACCCGTTTTATCCGCGTTCCGATATACACACAGTCGAAAAATCCAACAATTTACTCGATTCCCTTCATATAACTCGCTGTCATTTTTTTTATCCTTTCAGCCAAAGTTTCAGAGGATAAACGTTCCCGCAGCCTGTCGGTTATTATTGGGAAACTAAATGGTGTGGGCTTTTCGCAGGGTTTCCAGACAATTTCCTGGCGTTGTATGCGTTCCAGCGCCAGGAGCAGTCGGCCTTCTTCCAGCTGATGTTCAAAAGTTTCGCGGTAGGCCTGCTGAAACAAAAGGTTGTTTGGCTCATAATCACGGAATACTTCAAATATCAGCTGGCTGCTGCTCTGCAGGTGTTTGGTCTTAACTACCTTACCTGGATAGCCTGTAAACACCAGTCCCGCTATTACCGCAATATCACGAAACTTACGCCGTGCCATTTCGGTAGCGTTAAGGCTGTGTTGTAAATCGGCATGAAGGTGTGTAGGCGTAAAAAGGTCGTTGTCGAGAACCTGCTGCATGTCGATCTCCTGATCAGAGAGCAACTCAAAGCCATAATCGTTATACGCCAGTGAAAATGTAATAGGCGTAAGCAAACTTATGCGGTAAGCCATAATGCTGGCTAAGGCTTCGTGAACGTAGCGCCCCTCAAAGGGATAAAATATGGCATGGTAACCTTCGCGGGTCCTAAAGGTTTCGATTAAAAACTGACTGTCACTAGGTACGATGCTCTCTTTGCGCTGGCGGGCAAACATCGGTGCGAGCGACTTCAGTTCGCGGCTCATGGTATCGGTATTTGCGGCATAGAGTTCTTCGCGTATCAGTTCGCTCATTTGTGCGGAAAGCGTCATGCGGCCACCCATCCAGCTGGCATGCATGGCCTTAGAGCCGGGGCTGGCTATACGTACCAAAACCTCCATGTTGCGTACGCGTATCAGTTCCAGCTTGCGCCCTGCAAAAATAAAAGTATCGCCTGGGCTAAGCTTGGATATAAACCATTCTTCAATACTACCTATATAGCCTCCGCCCAGAAACTTTACGTTCATAACGGAGTCGCCCACGATGGTTCCTATCTGCATCCGGTGGCGCAGGGCAATGGTTTTACTGTTTACCTTAAATTTACCGTCGGCTTCAATCTCTACTTTTTTATATTCGTCATACGCCTGCAGGCTCTGACTGCCACGGGTAATGAAGTTGAGGCAAAATTGCCAGTCCTCTTCGGTCATGCCCTGATAGCAGAAGCTGCTTTTTACTTCCTTAAAAATTTCATCGGGATAAAAGCCGTCGCTTACTGCAAGAGTAACCAGGTATTGCACGAGTACATCCCAACTGCTGAGGTAGGGCACACGGTCTTCAACCACGGTTTCCTGTACGGCGCGCCGCAGGGCACTGGCTTCAACCAACTCAATAGCGTGCGTTGCCAGGAAATAGATGTTGCTTTCCTGCCCGGGACGGTGCCCACTTCGGCCCGCGCGTTGTAAAAATCGTGCCACACCCTTAGGCCCGCCCACCTGTACTACGGTTTCTACGGGGGCAAAGTCTACACCAAGGTCAAGGCTTGACGTACACACTACCGCCTTAAGCTGCTCATCCCGAATGGCCTGCTCTACCCACTGCCGGGTTTCGCGGGCTATGCTGCCGTGGTGCATGGCGAGCTCGCCCGCAAACTCAGGATATTTATTCAGCAATGCCTGGAACCATAATTCGCACTGCGACCGGGTGTTGCAAAAGATGAGTGTGGTGCGGCTTTTTTTAATGATTTCTGCTACCTCTGCAACTAAATGTAAGCCCATGTGCCCGCGCCAGGGGTAAGCATCCATCTTCTCCGGTATGGCAGATATTACATTGATCTTTTTATTGATGTGTGCCCGTATCATTACAGCATTCTCCATTGCTTCAGAGTTTGTACCTACTAACACTTCAAGTGCCTGTTGCAGATTGCCTATGGTTGCTGATATGCCCCAGATGCGTAGTTTTGGCGCTATGTGTTTTAACCTGCTTAAGGCAAGTTCTACCTGCACGCCACGTTTGGTACCCAGGAGTTCGTGCCACTCGTCGATGATGATTGCACCGCAGTTTTTAAAGGTAGTGGCATAGTCTTTACTTGCCAGCATCAGCTGCATACTCTCCGGGGTGGTAATGAGCAGGTCGGGCATTGTCTTTTTTTGTTTCGTCCTGTCCGCTGCTGAGGTATCCCCGGTACGTACGCCCACGGTAAGGCCGGTTTCGAGTTCATCCGCAACACGTTCTGCCGCTTGTTTTATCTCTACCGAAAGTGCGCGTAATGGCGTGATCCAAATGGCTTTAAGTCCCGGTTTGTGTTTGGTTTTATAATCAGGATTGTTTTTTATATAATCTAAAACTATCGGCATCCACAGGGCATACGTCTTTCCGCTGCCGGTAGGGGCGTTGAGCAGACCGTGCTTTCCCTGTAAAAAAGTTGTCCATGTTTGGGTCTGGAACGGGAACGGCTTCCACCCCCGGCCCGTAAACCAGTTTGTGGCAATGTCGAAAAGCTGTTCCCTGTTCATTGGTTTTGTTTAAAGTTTAAGGTTTCAAGTTCCTCTCCCCCGGCCCCTATAACTCCTTTTTTGTATTGACTTTTTGAGTCGTTGAATCTTTGATTTCAAGAGGGGAAGAGCATCACTCGGATGTTTTAGAGATTTCTCCACTCCGCTGCGCTTCGGTGGAAATGGAACAGACGAGTGAAGCTACTGCCTACTGCCGCTGAACACTGTCTACTTTTACTTTGGTATCATATCTTTCAAATCATCAATACTATTCGCATCTTCAATCGTTTTGTCATGCCGCCAGCGCAGTATCCGCGGGAAGCGTGTGGCGACTCCGCTTTTGTGCCTGCCGGAAAAGGCAATACCTTCAAAGCCTATTTCAAAAACCAGCTTTGGCGTAACACTGCGCACGGGCCCGAATCTGTCCAGCGTATTCTTTTTGATGAAATCATCCACCATCCTGAACTCCGCATCGGTTAACCCGGAATACGCTTTTGCGAAAGTGACCAACTCTTTTGTTCCGTCTTCATTGGTTTGCCAAAGGGCGAAAGTATAATCAGTAAACAACGTAGCGCGGCGGCCACTGCCCCGCATGGCATAGGTAAGTACGGCATCAATGCTAAAGGGGTCGAGTTTCCATTTCCACCAGTCGCCTTTTTTACGGCCTACGCCATAGGTGGAATCATTCCGTTTAAACATCAGGCCCTCGCTGCGGAGGTCGCGTGCTTTGGCTTTTTCGTGTAATGCTTCATCCCAATTTTCCAACTGTATCCTTTCGGAGAGTTGCAGCGGCAACCCGTAATCTTTTATCGTTTCGTATAATTGTTCCAATAGCTTACGGCGTTCTATATACGGCAGGGTTCGGATGTCTTCGCCGTTATATTCCAAGAGGTCATACGCACGGATGATGACCGGCGTTTTTTTGAGCAGGGCAGGGGTAACCACCTTGCGGCCAATGCGGGTTTGCAGGTCGTTAAACGAACCTATGCCGCCCTCCGTCCACGGTAAAATTTCCCCGTCGATAACTGTGCCGTTCGGGATGATGCCCAAAAAGCTGTTGAACTCCGGGTACTTATCAGTAACCAGTTCTTCCCCGCGGCTCCATACATATAGTTGGTCGTCACGAATAATAGTCTGGCTACGGATGCCGTCCCATTTATGTTCAGCACTCCAGTTAGCAACATCTCCCAAATCCTGCACTTCGCCCTCTACGGCATAGGCCAGATAGAACGGGTAGGGTTTAGATAGGAAGTCCTGCGCATTTTCTTCCAATACCAAATCCTGGAAGCTGATACGCGCCGGGTCCCATTCGCCCATAAGCTTATAGGCCAGTACATCTTCATCTACGCCGGTGGCTTTGCTTAGGGCGCGGGTCATTAGTTTTTGGCTTACGCCAATACGGAAACTCCCTGTAATGAGTTTGGTAAACACAAAACGTTCATAATAATTGAGCGACAGCCAGTTGTCGTGTAGGTACTCTTTCTTTTCAATGTCTGATTTTTTCTTAAGCGTAATCATTTCCTCGACATATTCCGTCAGCGTTTTTTCGCTGTGGTCTTTAGAAGCGGGAATAACCAGGGCAATAGTTTCGGCTAGGTCGCCAACAATATGATAACTGTCTTCAAACAACCATAGCGGAATACCCGCCAACTCTGATGCCCACAGCCTGAGCAAGGTAGTATTAACGGGGCGTGGCGGACGGCGGTGCGAGAGGATGGCAATCGTCCAGACCCTGTCGGCATCGCTGGCCGCGCGAAAGTATTGCGTAAGGGCTTCCACCTTTACGTTGGTCTTGTTGCTGCTGTCGAGCGTTTTTATGAGTTCGGCGAAGTTTTGCATTTACAGGCCCTCCTCCTCCGGAACAGCTTCCGGTTCTTTAGTTTCGGTTTCGCCCTCGTCGCCTTCGTACTGTGTTTTTTCGGTACGGGCATCGTAGCCTATCTCACGCAGGTAGGTACTGAAAATATCGCTGTAACCGTGGGTGCAGATAATCTTTTCGGCGCCTGTAGCCTGTATGCTTTCCAGCAGGCCGGCCCAGTCGCAGTGGTCACTCAATACAAAGCCTTTGTCAATAGCACGCCTTCTCCGTGCCCCCCTAAAAGCCATCCATCCGCTTGCCGAACCCGTTACGTAGGGGGTCATCCTGCGTATCCATGGGGTGCCATGTGCGCTGGGCGGTGCAAGTACTATGCTGCCTAATAAGTCTTCTTTTTTGGTTTCGGGGGTAATGCGTATGGTTTCGGGCATGTCTACCATGGGTCGGAGTACCTGCGTCATGTTCTCCACCGCGCCGTGGGTATATATGCGCCCGATACTCGGATCGAGGTGCTTGAGCAGTCGCTGCGCTTTGCCCAAAGTATAGCCAAACAGCACCGACGTTTGCCCTTCGGCGCGGTTTTGCGACCACCAGGTGTTTACATCATTCATTACCTCGGTCTGTGGGGTCCACTTAAAGCAGGGCAGCCCAAAGGTGTTTTCGGTGATGAATGTGTGGCACTTAACCACTTCGTAAGGTGTGGAAAGACCGTCGTCTTCGGTTTTATAGTCACCCGTAAATACCCAGACTTCGCCCTTATACTCTACCCGAACCTGTGCGCTACCCACTATGTGACCGGCCGGGTGAAAGGAGAACGTAACGCCGTTTATAGTAAAGGTTTCGCCCCACGCCTTGCCGGTAACGTTAATAGCGCCCAAGCGGTGCTGTATTATGGGCACGTTCATGTGGTTTGTTATGTAACTGCCGTGCCCCCAGCGGGAATGGTCAGCATGCCCATGGGTAATAATGGCTTTGGGCACCGCACGCCATGGGTCGAGGTACACATCGGCCTGTGCGCAGAAAATTCCTTTGTCGTTAAAAGCCAGCAGGGGCTGTTTCATAACACTACAGTTTTATATAAAGTTACAAACTGTAAATATTTTGTGGTGGTGGTTTAGGGGAAGTTTAACGGTTGTTGGGGGTAGAGACGCATTACAGCGACTCTCATTTGAGTATTGAAGACGCATGCAATGCGTCTCTACGGAACTTCCTCGATACCTATGCTTTTAAAAAAATCGAAAGTACCATCGTAAATAAAGTGTGGGCGGGTGATGTCTTCGGGATTACCGTCAGGGATATAAATTATCATTCCCTGACGTGCCCTTGTTAAAAGCACTCTGTAGGAATTGATAAGGTATTTAATAATTTCTGGACTGCTAATATTTTGCCACTTTGTCCCTTTAAATTTTTTATAATTCCATTGGCCATTATTGTAATGCAAATCGCCATCCCACGCTACGCACGTCCAGTCAAGTTCTAATCCCTGAATATCAAATTCGGTGGCTACTTCTTCTAAAAAGAAAGAAGAACGGATATCATCATTATCATTAAGAAACCAGATAGGGGCATCTATCTTAGATTTTACATTTAATCCAAATGGACGTAAGCGTATAGCTCCTGAAGATGCTACAATACCCATGCGTTCAGAGCCAAGAGTTTTTGACTTTAACCAATTTCTGGCCGTTTCGAGATTGCGTGTAATAGCAATAGGGTAATCTTTTTTAATAAAGTTGAGGTAAATTTTTTTTGCTTCCTTTGGGTTATTATTAATGATCTCCTGAACAAAATTTGATAACTGCGCACTTCTAAAAGAACGTAAGGAAACAGAAAGATGCAGCTCAGGTTTTTTAATGGCACCCCTTTTTTCTAAAATGACTATTGCATTAAGATCTTTTATATAATTTTCATCTTCAACAATTTTCGATGAATAATAGATATTCCAATCTGTAAAGCGCTCAGCAAATGGTCTAATCCATTCTTCCAATCCGGCTTCTCCTGTATTAATTTCCTGTCCTCCACCAATTAGACAAACAATGGTGCACCAGTCTTGGTGCCTATCCATAACTTCAATTAGAAATTCAGGCTCTGATTTATTAAAATCTACTATTCCTTTATTTCTTTTCATGAAGTTTGATGCCTGCTCTTTTGTCCAGGCTCGTTGTGCTTCATCAAATATAGTCACCTTTTCAATAGGAGCACCTGCATTTCTAAGTGATGCATCCCTAAAATGATGTATATTTTGGATGAAAGATTTTACGTGGGAAGAGGCCATGAATTTAGAAATCGATGCATTTTCTTCTTTAGCCGTCTTCACCTTATCGCGTGCAAGAGCTTCACGCAATACATCAACCAAGGGGCCATTGCCCGATAGAAATACTGCATGTTCTTCCTGCTCAAAATTTGAGCGTAAATTTGCAATGTTTAAACCAGCCAGAGTTTTGCCTGCGCCCGGCACACCCGTTATAAAACAAATTGATTTTTTGCTATTCTCTTTTGAAAAGTCAATAATCTGAGAAATGCATTCTGACGTTACTGAAAGATTTTCTGCTCCTGCATCACTTCTTGATATTTCTTCAACATTGTGTTTTTTATATAATGCTGTGGCGGCTTCAATAATTGTGGGGGTGGGTTTATAGATAGAATTTTCCCAAAGGTCTATATCTATATCAATTGATGATGTGCTCTGAAAATGTACTAATGACTGGTTTATTACCTCATATAAATTCGTAGCATTAGCATATATAGTATCATACAAATTATCATAACTTCTACTGTAAGTATTTTGGATTGTAGAGGCAACATCAGCTACCAATATCGGGATGATTATTTTGTTATGGCTTCCTTCATGAAAATTATTCATATCTAGCGCGTAGTTGAAAGCCTGCTCTTTTGCATAGTTATCATAAATACCGGAGCCTATTTTAAACTCGATGATAAAAATGCAGTTTTCTATAATCAGAATATTATCCACCCTCTTACCCATCCTTGGGATAGTAAATTCAAAGTAAAGTTTACCAATGAAATCTTTCAACGAATTTTTAAGTATCGTCGTTTGGCTTTTCCAGGCATTAGATTGCTGAATAGCTAATTTGTTTAAATCATACTGTCCGGAAATCTTACCGTGGATACTGTCTAAATCTTCTTTGATGAAATCAGATATTAGTGCTGAGTAGTAAGCCCTATTCATCAAACAGGTCTTTAATTTTTACACCTAAAGCAGTTGCTAACTTTTCGATAACGGTAATTGATACATTACGTTCTCCTTTTTCGATAGTAGGGAGATACGTTCTATCGATTTCAGCAAGATTCGCTAATTTTTCCTGTGATAATTTCTTGAGCTTTCGCAGCTCTTTTATTTTAAGTCCAAATTTCTGCTTGATATCCATATCAACAAAAGTTCAAAAATGTAGACTATAAAACAACGGAGCGCAGTCGGGTATTTGTTATATTTGATTTTTACTTAAATCTTAATCAATGCAAACCATAACCCTCAACTACCTTTACCGCGACAGCAGCAATTACAAAAACTTTGGAAGTTTGGATTTCTATAATCCTGATGAAATGTTGATTGAAGAAATTGAAGCAATTATAAGATCCAGACTTATAGATGGAGAATATTTTGTAGCGGAGAATTGGGGATTGCCTACATTATATTTTGATGAGTGGACTGAGGACGACCATAACTGGCATGAATTTATAAATATTGAAGTGAAGGAAAACGTAAATGAAAGTTTACCTATAAGACAACTTTTAAATCGGATAACACCAAAATAAAAACGGGGCCCTAAAGCCCCGTTTCCAATTATATCAAAAAAAATACAGTTATTACTGCACCCTGATGTTTTCAAGCTGCATAGTGGTAGTAGGGCCACCGTTTCCGTTGCCGGTGTACTCAAATATAAAGTAGCCGTTTCCGGTTAGGGAAGCAGGTATGTTGTAGTTACCACTGTTAGTAAAGTTAGTAGCATAACCACTGGTACTGCCACTTGCTATGGTAAAGCTTGAGGTAATATCAGTAAGTGTAGCTGCCGTGATGTCGCCACCCGGAGTGTAGTTAGTAGAGTAATATACCTTAAGTACATTACCATCATTATAACCATCTTTACTCA
>Ga0247809_1000882_pt1 | contig 13443 bp, 8 predicted proteins | sample UWRJL104311B1_FD_180951 | JGI IMG/M metagenome (GOLD analysis project Ga0247809, IMG submission 180951) | Plant litter microbial communities from Arlington Agricultural Research Station in Wisconsin, United States - UWRJ-L104-311B-1 | ecosystem: Environmental > Terrestrial > Plant litter >...
AAGCAGTACATATGAGAAATCATATGACCTGGGAGAATTTTTATATCGTCTTCACTTCCTGGCACAGCTAAATCAGGTGCCTATCAGGATTGGCGTACCTTTCGGTTATTTGCTCGCAGGTCTCGTATCATTTTTCTTCCTGTTTGCATTGATTACAGGCTTACTGCTCCACTGGGATAAAATAGTGTCCAACTTTTTCGTCTTCAGGCCATGGTCTAAAGTAAAAACAGTCTGGACAGATGCACATACTGCCCTGGGAATGATTGGTTTCCCCTTTCAATTGGTATATGCAATTACAGGTATAGTCCTTATTCTTAATACCACATTATTAGCCCCTTTTACTTACCTGTTTTATAACGGCAAGGCTGATGAACTATATCGAGATCTGGAATATTTCGATTCCAAGGAGACTCCTTATACCTACCAGTCCTTAGCGCAAAAGGCTGATGTACAATCCTATATCGACCGTACACAAAATCTATGGCAGAATTCCTATATCAAAAGTGTAAATATCAAAAATTACGGTGATGCTGCTATGCAGGTGATCATTGAGGGATCTGCACCAGCAGAACGCAATTTCTCCGGAAACGGCAAGATCATATACGAGGTTAAAACGAATAAGGTCATATATCAGAAATCGCCCCTGGCTGAAAGCAGTTATGTAGGTAAAGTGAAAAGTCTGATCTATCGTTTGCATTTCGGTGATTATGGAGGATATGCATTGAAAGTGGTCTATTTTATCCTCGGACTAATGGGATGTGTTGTGATCATTTCCGGTATTCTGATCTGGCTAGTAGCACGTGATAAAAAGAATGTTCCGGACCACAAGAGAAAATTCAATCTATGGCTGGCTAATATATTTCTGGCCATATGCCTGACGATGTTTCCTGTAACAGCGCTAACATTTATAGCAGTGAAGGTGCACAGTGCGGCAGATATGAGTTTCATCTATAGCACCTTCTTTTATAGCTGGCTGGTGTTGTCAGTCTACTATATCATACGGAAGAATCTGAACCGCACCAATCAGGAAACTTTAATACTGGGAAGTCTTTTCAGTCTGGCTATTCCCTTTGCCAATGGAATCTGTACTGGTAACTGGATCTGGAAAACTTTTTCAACCGGTGCCACCGATATCATGATCGTAGATATACTCAGTTTGGCAATTGCTGCTGTCGGTTTTATCAGTTTTTATAAAATAAAAGAGAGGCAAAAACTGAAAACTGAAAATATTGCATAAAATAATGCATTTTATGGCGTTGATTATCAATGTGTATGGTGTAAAACGCAAAAATTCTTCTGGTATTTGATGAATAAAATGCGGCTCGGATATAATTTTTTCTATATTTGCAGCCCCGCAAGGGAGAAACGGACCGGTAGTTCAGCTGGTTAGAATGCCGCCCTGTCACGGCGGAGGTCGCGGGTTCGAGTCCCGTCCGGTCCGCAAAAAGCCTTAACTTGAAAAAGTTGAGGCTTTTTTGTGAATACGCATCTCCTTTAAGACTTCAGTTGCGAGTTTTTGAACATCAAACCTGTGGGTATGCCATACTGCTGGACGGAAGCACCCTGTGGCAATCAGTTCCATATTGCCAGTCATAGCAAGAGTGATCTCGGTGACCTTTTTACGGAGCTTTAGATTCCGCCTTTACTATGCGACGATATCAAAAGAAAATAGCGGCCACTATTGCGCCCGCTATTTTGTACTTAAAATATATACTTAGATGCTATAATCCTAACATTTGTCTAAGTTGTGAATCTGCTGCTTCACGGTATTCAGCCCTTTTCGATAACTCTGCTGCTTCCAATGCTGCCGAAAGCCCTGCTTTATCTAAATCATTGCAATATGCCGGTGAACCTGGCTCCTGTTTCCAGGAGTCTGCAAGCGACCCTGTATCTATAGCATCGAAGCCAATAGCTTCAATCAAATCTAATACTACCTGTTTTCCATCAGCGTCGTCACCTGCAACAGACAAAGCAACACGGCCATCTTCACCAGCGGAAACCGCTTTTGACTCAAGGCTGGCAGAATAGATATTGTTAAAGGCTTTGATCACAGTATGACCGATGTGTTGAGCTACCCACTGGCTATCCATTACTCCATTCTGAATTTCCTCGATTTCTCCGTCACGTATAGGATAATAGTTTCCTGTATCAACAATGGTAGCCTTAGAATTTGTAAAAAGACCTGCTGGTAGTTCTGGAATCGCCTTTTCAGGGATCGTGATAATAATTAAGTCCTCAGCTGCTGCTGCTTCCTCTACCGTTGCTGCTTTTGCTCCGGTTTGTTCCGCAAGTTCTGTTAACGTCTCCGGCCCCCTTGAGTTTGCAACACTCACGTCATGTCCGAGATCCGTTAAATGTTTTGCAAGTGCGCTTCCTATGTTTCCTGAACCAATGATTCCTACTTTCATATAATTTTTTATTTATGATGATGATTTAATAATAGTTGTGCATATATTAAATACCTATAGGATACATAACGTAGTAGAAAAAAACATGTTTGCCTGGAGCCGGGATAATAACACGAATTTACTTTCAGCAAACAATATAATAAGAAGTGATGCTAAATCTTGAAATTAGTATTATACCTTTCCTGCGCGACTGTTTGCATTCCCAAATAACTCGTGTAGTATACGCTCATTATATCACCTTATTTAATGTAAATTGCTTGTTCGCTGACGAACAGTAATTGTTCGTTTTCGGACACGGCTCTCTTAATACAGCCCTCTATCTGTTATCCCTGACCTATCTTGTTTATGGCATCAGGATAGCTGTACTACTCAAAGAATCAAATACAATTATGCTTCAACACCATCTATTACTGATCTACAGAAATTTCAAAAGATATAAAAGCTCATTCTTTATTAACCTCGTTGGCCTTACCGCTGGCCTGACCTGCACTTTGCTGATTTATCTGTGGGTAAACAATGAAGTTCAAATGGATCGGTTTCATACCAAGGGCAATCAGCTTTATCAGGCAATGGAAAATGAGACAACGGAAGCCGGGATTAATACTACAGACCTTACAGTAGGCATCCTGGGCAAAACTTTCCTGAATGAAATACCGGAGGTGGAAGACGCAGTTACGGTTTCTCCTGCATACTGGATTGCACAGAGTAAGCTCCTGGTAAAAAATAATATTGGGATCAATGGAGCCGGAGTTTTTGCCGGAAAAAACTTTTTTAAAATATTTTCATATCCATTAATATCTGGTAATATCAATGAGGTACTCAATGGAAAAAACTCAATAGTCATTTCAAAACAAATGGCAATGAAATTATTTCATACCACTGATGTGCTGGGCAAAGAAATGATTTGGGAAAATGCAGATATGAATGGACAAAACCATGCGCTCATTTCAGGAGTATTCAATAACATTCCTCCAAATTCTTCCATACAGATTGACTTCGTAGTATCCATAGATCTGATCATGGAGCCATCTTCTCCTTTTCTTGAATGGAGTAACCATGGGCCAAATACTTTTATTGTCCTGAAAAAAAATGCAGACCTGCAGACTTTCAATGCAAAGATCAAAGGATTCATGAAGTTAAAAGGACAAAACAACCGTGAACTTTTTATCAGACCATATGCTGATGGCTACCTGTACAATAAATATGAAAACGGTAAACAGGCCGGAGGAAGAATAGAATATGTGAAGCTGTTCTCTATCATTGCTGTCTTTATCCTGATCATTGCCTGTGTAAATTTTATGAATTTAGCTACTGCAAGGGCATCATTAAGAATGAAGGAAGTTGGGATCAAAAAAGTAATGGGTGCAAGCCGGGGATCACTGATCATGCAATACATGGGGGAAGCTTTATTGTTGACTTTTTCATCCCTCTTTATCTCCCTGCTCTGTACTGAACTTTTGCTGCCACGGTTCAATGAAATTACAGGCAAACAGCTATCTCTCAATTTTGACTGGAAGCTGGTGCTGATCCTGGCGGGCATAACATCTTTAACCGGATTACTCTCCGGCAGTTATCCCGCACTATATTTATCGGGATTTAATCCTGCTGCGGCCTTAAAAGGGAAGATTATCTACACTGGAAGAGAAGTATGGACACGTAAAGGATTGGTTGTATTCCAGTTCACACTTTCAGTAATCCTGATTGTGGCTGTACTGGTTGTCTATAAACAAATTGATTTTGTTCAACATGGGCACACTGGTTATAAAAAGGATAACGTACTATATATTGAGCCTCAAGGTAAGCTAAAAAACAATGCGGGTACTTTTATTAGCGCGATAAAGAAGATTCCGGGTGTAGTTAATGCCTCCAGCATGAACAAGAGATTTATTGGCGACCTGAAATCTACACAGGGTGATTTCAGCTGGGAAGGCAGAGATCCCAAACAGGTGATTTCCTTCCAGCATTCAGGTATAAATAGCGGCCTGATCGAAACCATGGGAATGGAAATGGCAAGCGGACGTACTTTCTCTGATAAGTATGGATCTGATAGTACTAAAGTTATCATTAACGAAGCTGGTATAAAAATAATGGGTCTAAAAGATCCGGTAGGTAAGATCTTCAACCTATGGGGGAAAAACCTGCAAATCATAGGAATAGTTAAGAATGTTCATTTCGAATCCATGCACGAAGTAGTAAAACCTATGTTTTTTCTCTATGATGCTGTGCATACTAACCGCATCATGGTAAAGATCAAAGCAGGCAGGGAACAGGAAACGATAGCCGCAATCCAGCGGGTGTATAAAGATTTTAATACCGTAGCTAATTTTGAATACAGATTTTTAGATCAGGACTTCCAGGAGCAGTACGTCTCGGAGAGCAGAATATCATTATTGTCGCGATATTTTGCGGCTCTGGCGGTAACCATATCCTGTTTGGGGCTGTTTGGACTGGCCTCCTTTACTGCTGAACGTAAACTTAAAGAAATAGGTATCAGAAAGGTACTGGGAGCAAGTAAATGGGGAATTGTATTTAACTTATCGAAAGACTTTATTAAACCTGTGCTGATTGCCATTCTTATCGGACTCCCGTTCAGTTATGTGCTCACTAAACAGTGGCTGGATACCTTCGCTTACAGAATCGACCTGCAACTGTGGTACTTTGCAGGAGCTGGCCTCATCGCATTACTTATTGCCTGGGCTACGGTTAGTGTACAGGCAATAAAAGCCGGATTGAAAAATCCGGTTGAATGTCTTAGAGATGAATAATTAAAGTGGATGCAGGAATATCAATCATCAGATAGTAACTTCTTTCACTGGCAGAATATAAATTACGGCCAGGCATTTATGCAGAGCGCACCATTTGGCAATGGCCTGGTGCGCTCTTTACTTTACTGAAAACTGCTTATTGTTCAATGGCATTAATCGATCAAAAAGTCCAGTCAAATGGCTTACCTGATAACTTCATTCAGTTTCTCCAGCAGATCATCACCGCGAAGATTCTTGGCAATGATCTTTCCATTAGGGTCAATCAACAAACTTTGTGGAATCGCCGCTACACCATAGGCTTTGGCCACCGCGTTCTTACGACCTTGTAAATCACATAGTTCTATCCATTCGAAACCATTCGATTTAATGGCATCCAGCCAGAGTGACTTTTTATCATCGAGTGAAATGCCAATGATCTCGAAATTTTTATCCTTGAACCTGGCATAAGCTTTTTTAAGATAAGGATATTCCATCCGGCAGGGTCCGCACCAGCTTGCCCAAAAATCAATCAGTACATATTTACCCTTATTCACCTCTGCAAGTGAAACCATTTTTCCTTTATCATCCATCTGGCTAAAATCGATAGCAGGATTGCCAATGGCAAATTGCTTTACCAGAGCGAGTCGTTCGGCGACCAGCTTACCTTCTGCAGAGGATTTGTATACAGGACTTATCGCATTGTACATTTCCTCAAATTCTTGTGGGTATTGGATGATCACAGAGTTATCAGTTAACATATCAAATGAAACCTGAGCGTTTGGATGACTAACTACAAAGCCTTTTGTAGCTTGTCTTATTTTAGAAGAACGTGCAAAAATCAATCTCTTAAAAGCAGCGGCTGAATCTTCGGGCAGCATTTCCTGCTGTGCTTTCCAGATTTGGTAAACGGATTCACCTACAGAATCAATCAGGTGTTTATATGCAGCAAAGTCGGCCTGTGCCGGACCAGCGGTAACCTGAGCACTTGCTAAGTTTTCACCTTCGATTCGGATCTCTGCTGGTTCCAGCATAAGGTCAATTCCGTCAACTGCAGGCAGCACATCGCCAATTTTAGATTGCTTAACAACCCGGTTTGCGGGTAATAATGACAAATACGCTTTTAGGGGTCGACTCACCGTTCCTGTAAAAGCAAACTTTCCTTTACGGAGCAGCACAGAATCACGTACCGTTTTGCTACCATCGGTATAATTAAGGAAAGCTTTCGTAGGAGCAGTTACTCCGGTAATAGTACCGGACAAGTGAAAGTTTTGTTGGGCCTTTAAAGTGCCGGCAACTAATAAACAGGTAGTCAGGAGTGACAAATATTTTAATTTCATATCAGAATAGTTAACTATATTAATATTTCTAAAGCAATTATTAAATGATCAATTATAGCCCGGATTTTGTGTGAGGCTACGGTTCAGGGTGCGCTGTTTGGCAGGAACAGGATAAAGCGCAGCCGAAGGTTTCCAGGTGGGTTTTACTTCCCCCAACACGCTGTTGATACGGCCAGTACGTTTAAGGTCCAGCCATCGGTGGCCCCACTCACTGTTCAGTTCAATCCTGCGTTCCTGTTCTACCGCGATCAGCAACCCGTCTTTGTCTGTCGCCGCCGTAGCCCCGAGGCCGGAACGGTTGCGTATCAGATCAATGTCCTGGCGGGCACCAGTTATATTGTTCTGCTGTGCGCGTGCTTCTGCCCTGATCAGGTATTGCTCCGCCAGCCGCAGTATGGTATAATACTCTGTATTTGCACCACTCACCAGGCTCTTATATTTATTAGGATAAGTATATCTGGTTCCATTGTAGGTTGTAGTTGACGTCCATGCTACTAGCCGGGCGTCATCTGCTTCAAATGCCGCAAGCAGCGAGGGGTTTAAATAGTATGTTGGGATTTGCGTCACAGGATTGGGCAACACCTCGCTTGCATACCAGGTAAATCCATTATTATCATTATATAATTGCCAAATTGCCTCTTTACTGGTTGGCGAAAAGACTGTGTTCAGGTCGTTGCTCATCTCAAATAAGGTAGTCGTATTGATTAAGTTACTAGCCTGAATCTCGGCATCGGACCAGTTTTTGTCATATAGATAAACCCTGGCCAGCATTGCAGTGGCAACCCATTTATTTGCCCTGGTTCGGCTTCCGCCGGAAATTGAATAGTCTGCGGGCAAGTTGGCCTGAGCAAATTTTAGATCTTCAATTATCTGCTTATTGACATTGCTCACGGGCATTCTTGCCATATTTGTATTTTTCGAAACATCAGTAGTCAACACAAGTGGCACATCTCCATACACATTTATCATATAGAAATAGCAAAAGGCCCTGATGAATCTTGCCTCAGCAAGGGCCTGGTTTTTGAACTTTTCAGTCATCCCCTCTCCTCCTGGAACGCCTTCCAGTATGGCATTCGCCACGTAGATAGTCTTGTAGGATTCCTCCCAGATACGTGCTGCATAATCGTCGGTTGATAAGATCGCGTTATTGGTGAATGAGTTGAAAGTGTTACCAACAAACTGGAGTTCATCGGCACTTAGTCCCATTAATGTGGAAATGCTGTTGCGGTAAGATCCGGACTGAGGCGCAAAGGAGTCGTACAAACCACCCAGGGTCGACTCCACGGTGGCAGAATCCTTGAAAACAGAGGTTGTAAGTAGCTCGGTCTTTGAAGGCCCCACTTCAATTAATTTTTTACAGGAGGCCAGCAGCAGCAATATTCCGACTGCTGCAACTAATTTTAAGGTATGTTCTATTCTCATGGATACAATGTTAAAAGGTGAATTTAATACCGGTTACCAGCATCCGCAGTGGCGGAAGACTTGTAGTCAGCGTTTCAGGATCCATTCCCTTATAATTGGTAAAGGTCAGGAGGTTCTGCCCGTGGCAGTAGAGCTGAAGGGATGATAACTTTAATTGCTTTGCCCAGAGCGACGGGAAGGTGTAAGACAAGGAAACATTTTTCAGTCGCACAAATGATGCACTTTCTATCACAGCGTCTGAGCCTGTATAATAGTAAAAGGCATCGGTTTCCGGCGTACCAGAACTTGCAGAGTATTTCAGTGGCACTTCCAGAAAGCTTTTTGGAATATTATAACCGGTACCCGGATATGCCGTAAAGTTCAGATCACCTCGTACTGCCCTCCTGTTCACAAACTGGAGAAGAAAATCGAGTTGAAATCCTTTATAGGTAAAAGTATTGTTCAGTCCGCCAAAAAACTTTGGATCGGAACTTCCGTCTACAATAAAGTCGCCACTCCCATTAGCTGCAAGCCCGGCGGTGATCATTCCGTCCCCATTTACATCCTGAGCTGTAGCAATACCATCTACAATACCAGTTGAGTGGAATACCGTAGTCAGGTTAAGTGATTTACCAACTACATAAGTATTGGCATAAACAGAATTCTCCAGATCCTGGAATTCAAGTAATTTGTTGCGGGGGGCAGAGATGTTAAACGAGGTGCGCCAGGTTAGGTTTTTGGTTTTAATATTCACCGTAGACAGCTCAAACTCCAAACCCTTATTTTGTACGGTAGCCGGGAGGTTGGCATTATAATCGCTAAATCCGTCCTGTATCGGCAAAGGCATGCTGCCAAGTAAATTGCTTGAACGGTTACGGTAATAGTTGCCGGAAAGGAAAATGCGGTCATTCAAAAATCCAAGTTCCAGTGCAACATCAAGTTTTCTGGTCACTTCCCATTGTAAGTATGGGTTGTTAATGCGCGTGGGCGAAAGACTGGGGGTTGGACCATAAGCAGGACCGGCATAATAGGTACTTAACGTAGCGTAATCTCTGATGGATTTATCACTGCCTATAGTACCATAACTGGCGCGCAGTTTTCCAAAGCTTAACCATGGCAAAGCTGAAGAAAGAAAGGCCTCTTTAGAAAAAATCCATGCGGCAGCACCACTACCGAAGGTTCCGAAAGGCTTTTCCGCTCCAAACCTGGAGGAACCGTCACGGCGGATATTTCCGCTGAAGAGGTATTTACCGTCAAAATCATATTCGATCCTTCCAAATCCGGAGTCATATTTATAATTATTGTATCCGGATGAATTAAAAAGTACTGTAAGTGCATTCAAACTCGTCGCCAGCTGTGGATTGGAGAAGATACCGGTCAAAAAGTAAGGCTGTGTACTTTCCATCTGCTGCCAGCTTCCGCCTAGCAGGGCGGTCAGCTTTCCCTTCCCCCAGGTACGGGTGTAGTTCAGCTGTGGCTCAGCGATATAAGTCTTGATAAAATTATTGCCAAGTGTGGATGTTGGAGAATAGTTATAAAGCGGATTAGTAGCATTGGCTGGCATAATCGTGGTACTAAAAACATTATTATAATTGTAACCCAGGTCAGCTTTCAACGTCAGCCCCTCTAAGATCCTGTAGCCCATATTTAAGCTGCTCACCAGATTGGTCGACTTCAGACTGGTTGTCGAGTTAAACCGTGCTAGTGGATTATCGTAGCCGGGACCAAAATACAGGCTGCCATTGGCATCGTAGATTGGGTAATTTGGCGGCAAAGCATAATTCGTCAGTGTAATATTGTAATTAGGTACACTGTTATTGTCGGTATTGTAGCTTGCCGAAAGTGAAATGCTGAACCTACCATTCTGGCTCCTGTGCTGCATATTACTGTGGAATTGTATTGCTTCATCTCTGGTTGATGTCTTCATTACAGTAGTTTCCCTGCGGTAGTTTCCGCCAAAAAGAAATTGATTATAGAGATCTCCGCCAGATATGTTAAATGATGCCTTGGTCTGGTGTGCTGTGTGGCCCATTAACAAATCAGGAATATCAGTATAAGCGGACCGATCCCAGAGGAGCAGGTCTGGTGCATTAGCAGCCGTCGGCGTGATACCATCATTGTCAAAAGCCTGCTGTCTAATCCTTAAATAATCCGCTGTGCCCAGCATATCAACCATATTGGTTACGCCACCAAATCCCGTATTCAAATCAATAGAAAGCCGGGTATTGCCCGGACTGCCCTTTTTGGTCGTGATCAGAATTACACCATTTGCTCCACGGGAACCATATATCGCAGTAGCATCAGCATCCTTCAGCACGTTGATGCTTTCAATTTGATCTGCACTAATATTGTTTAGCGGACTAAAACCAAGCATGCTAAAACCTCCGGCAGTCTGCTCTACAGGCTTATCACCGAATGGGATCCCATCAATGACATATAATGGAGAGCTGGACTGAAAACCTAAACTCGTTTGTCCACGGATAGAAGCAGAATAAGTTGCGCCCGCATAGCCAGCACTTTGGGTAATAAACAGGCCAGGAACACGGCCACTTAAACCGAGAATAGGGTTAGAAACCGGCTGCTGGGTAATCTCGCTGCCTGAAACTGTACTCACAGACCCGGTATTTAAGCGCTTGGTTGTTGTGCCGTAGGCTATCACTACGACTTCATCCAATTTGGCGTTGCTGATGTCCAGTGTTACATTTCCAAGATTTACGCTGACATTAATTTCCCTGGTCAGGTAGCCGACTGAGCTGATAATTAACGTAGATTTTTCATCAACTCCTCTTATGCTGAAATATCCGCTTGCATTGCTGAGAGTCGACATACTGGCTCCTTTCACCAATATGGTTGCACCGGCAACAGCGTTTCCGCTCTGATCGACAATACGGCCGGTAACATCAATGACGGAAAAAACACGCATGACCCTTTCCAGCAATGAAGCCGTACGTTCTTTTATAGTGATCGTTTTTTCATTGAGGCTGAATGTTAAAGGCTGATCAGCAAAAATCTGCTCCAGCACCGCTCTGAAATCCGCATTCCTTACCTGGATATTTACAGGACGCGCATGTCTGATTTGTCCTTCATTATATAGAAAAACATATCCGCTCTGCGTTCTGATCTCTTTCAGTACAGCTTTTAAAGATGCATTTGATTTGGATAAAGTAATTTTCTGAGCCAGGCTAGCTGCACTAACCTGCATTAGAGATAAAATCAGTAATACGGTGGTGAGTCGCATAATCAGCAGTAATTTTTGGAACAGCCGTACTCGAGCACAGCGTTTCCTGGTATAATTTATATACATTTGTTAGGTTTGGTTTAAGCAGGTGCCTCCAGCCTCGAAAACTTTGGCGCCTGCAGTTAAGTTGATTTTGAATTGATTTTGCCAGACTGCAACCGGAAGTGTTAATAGCACTTCTGGTTCGTTTATTCTCCGGCCATCTAAGAGTAATTTTTGTAGATTTTTATCTTCATATTTAAGGATTAGTGATCAATTGATTATTTAGCTACATAAATTTTTCTACCTTCAATCTTGAAGTGGACCTTTCCGGTAGCTTCAAGAGATTGTAACAGTTTAGCAACACTATCAAATCTGGAAACACCGCCACCAAAGCGCTCATGGGCAATGCTGTCGCTATAGATAACTTCCACATTATACCACCGCTCTACCTGTCGCATGATGCTCCCCAGTTCTTCATTTTCAAATAAAAACAGGTTATTTTTCCAGGCTACTGCCAGTTCGGTATCTACCTGACGCACAACAATATCTTTTCCATCATTGCTGGCTTCGGTTCCGGGTGTTAAGTTTTTACTTTGATTCGAAGTGGTAATCTTTACACTACCCTCAAGTAAGGTGGTTTTTGAGTCGGGGTTGTTACTGTAGGCATTGATATTGAAATGTGTGCCCAACACCTTTACTTCCTGCCCACTGCTTTCCACAATAAACGGATGTGCTTTATCCTTTGCAATTTCGAAATATCCCTCACCAGAAAGAGTAACTCTCCGTTCCTCCTGATGCATAAATGATGCAGGATACTTTAACGAAGAAGCTGCGTTCAGGTAGACAGTACTGCCATCAGGTAGTCGCAGCTGCGTCTGCTCTCCACGTGTTGTTTGCAGCGTATTTATCGCATGAGCAGTAGAATTGATATCTGCTGTCATTGTGTAGACGATTTCGCCATCAGCATTCTTCGAAATATTGACACCAGATTCATTTGCCAGATGACCAGCTGCCAAGTCAGTGAGGTAGATTTTCTTTCCATCAGCCAGCGTGAGGGTAGCACCATGTTTACCAGGTGCAACGTCATTAGCATAATTGATATCTTGTTTTTGTACCTGGTGGCGTGAGCGCACGAATATGCCTGTTCCAATTACCATCACCGCTATGGCTGCGACCGCAATACGTTTAACATATAGCGGTATAACCCACGGCTTTCTGACAATATTGCCCTGAATGCGCGTCAATATTCTTGCCTGGATCTCCTCAAGATTTGTAATCTCTGATTCATGACCCTTAAAAGAATCACACCAGCTATTGAACCGGGCAATTTCATCATCACTAGCCGTGGAGTTGGACACACGCTCCATAATAAGGAGCAATTCATCGTTAGCTGTCATTTGCTTTATGGGCGAGTTTAATATCCCCTCCATTCATAAGAGAACTCAACTAGCATCAGCACCCAAGCCTGTTAAAAATATTTTTAAATGAGTACAAACCAAAAAGACATACGTCCCAAATGTATCTTCAATTTCTTTAAAGAAATATTCATTTGGTTCTCCACTGTCTTTTCCGAAATTCCTAAACGCAAAGCAATTTCTTTATTGGTCAGGTAAGATTTACGCGACAATTCAAAAATCTCCCTCGCCCTTTCGGGTAAACTTTCTGTAAATGATTTAAGGATGCCAATCAGTTCCTTCAGCTCCAGGCTATCTTCCTCTATAGTTTCCTTCAGAGCCGGGGCATCTGCTAAAATTTCGTGCCGGCGTTTACTTAACCTGATTACCCCGGCAAGATTAAATTTTACAGCGGCAAAAAGATAGGCTTTTAAAGAAGTAATTTTCAAACCCTCCCTGTTTTCCCATAACCAGGTGAAGACATTTTGGAGTATATCATCACATTCAGCTTCATTTTTTAAAATACTGAACGCGAATTTATACAAGGGACCTGAATACCTGCTATAAATCTCATTAAATGCAGGTAAACTGGTTTGTTTTAATAATTCAATCAGTTCAGCGTCGGTTTGTACGGTATAGGAAGCCATTATTATAAATTCCTGATTGGATTTTGTGGTATATACTACAAATATACAGATTATTAGGGTTCAATCACCTTCACATAAAGAAATAGCTTATTATTTCCTGATCATTCCAGAGAAAATTTATATCAACGCGTTATCCAGTTTGCCCTGCCAAACCTCAAATCAATCACTATAATTAGGATACGCATGGTCAAATCAATAGAAGAAATGGACAATTGAAATATAATCTACTATTCCCATAGTATTAATATATAATACCAATAATATTTATATATTTGTCTTGATAATCCACTGT
>Ga0247809_1000883_pt1 | contig 13442 bp, 11 predicted proteins | sample UWRJL104311B1_FD_180951 | JGI IMG/M metagenome (GOLD analysis project Ga0247809, IMG submission 180951) | Plant litter microbial communities from Arlington Agricultural Research Station in Wisconsin, United States - UWRJ-L104-311B-1 | ecosystem: Environmental > Terrestrial > Plant litter >...
GTGGCCTACGATCCGGTGAAGTACGACTCGCTGCACGGCTACGCCGACGACTTGCTCGAGATCGTCGGGGAGCTCGACCTGCGCGACGCGGTGTTCGTCGGCCACTCGGTGAGCTCGATGGTCGGCGTGCTCGCCGCGAACGCCGAGCCGTCGCGGTTCGGCGCGCTCGTGCTGGTGGGGCCCTCCGCCCGGTACGTCGACGACGACTACTACGTCGGCGGTTTCGACCAGACCGACATCGACGGTCTTCTCGACTCCCTCGACTCGAACTACCTCGGCTGGTCTGCGGCGATCGCGCCGGCGATGATGGGCAACATCGCGCGCCCCGAGCTCGCCGACGACCTCACCGCGAGCTTCTGCACCGTCGACCCCGCGATCGCCCGGCAATTCGCCCGCGTCACCTTTCTCTCCGACAACCGCCGCGACCTCGCCGACGTCGTCACGCCCACCCTCGTGCTGCAGTGCACCGACGATGTAATCGCCCCGCTCCCGGTCGGCACCTACGTGCACGAGCACATCGCGGGCAGCAGCATGGTCGTGCTCGAGGCCACGGGCCACTGCCCCAACCTGTCGAGCCCGGCCGAACTGGTGCGGGAGATCCGGCGCTACCTCGCATGACCCGCGCGGACGACCACGCGGATTTCGAAGACCTCTACGAGAACGCCCCGTGCGCCCACTTCTCGATGACCGAGGCGGGCGTCATCACGAGGGTCAACGAGACGTTCGTCGCCTGGACCGGCTTCGAGCGCGACGACATCGTCGGACGACGGTTCGTCGACGTGCTCGACAAGGGCGGCCAGATCTTCTACGAGACGCGCCTGATGCAGGCGCTCCGCCTGCGCGGCGAGGTGCGCGAGGTCGCCCTCACGGTGCGGCGCGGCGACGGCGACCGGTTACCCGTGCTGGTGAACTCGGTGATGGTCACCGACGACTTGACGGGCGCGAGGTCGATCAGGTCGGCCGTGTTCGACGCCACCGACCGCGGCAACTACGAGCGTGAGCTACTGGCCGCCAGGCGATCGGCCGAGACATCCGAAAGCCGGGTGCGGATCCTGCAGGATGCCGCGAGCGCCTTCGGCGTGGCCACCTCGGAGACCCATCTGGCCGAGACGCTCGTCGACAGTGCGAAGCAGTCGTTCGCAGCCGCCGCGGTCGCGGTCATGTATCGGGATGCCTCGGGGCAGTTGATCCTCGCCGCGGGAGAGAACCCCGCCGAGACGGTCTCCGGGCTCGACTTCCGCGGGCCGAGCCACGAAGCGATCCAGCGGGGCGAGGTCGTGACCTTCGCCGACCTCGACGAGGTGTCGGAGTATTCGCACGAGTTCGCGGACGAGCTGCGGGCCGCCCGGTTCGAGGCGCTCACGATCGTGCCCATCGTCGGCGAGCGCACCCCGCTCGGAACACTCGTGTGCTTCTTCCGGCGCAGCCAGTCGTTTCCGCAGCACGCGCTCGACCTGCAGACCACGCTGGCCAACCAGGCGGCCCACGTGCTCGAGAGGATGCGGCTGCAGGCGCAGCTCGAAGACCTCGCCCTGCGCGACCAGCTCACCGGCCTCGCCAACCGCACCATGCTGCACGACCGGCTGCGCACGGTGCTCACGACGAGCCAGGCCCACGAGCGGGAGCTCGCCGTCGTGTTCATCGACCTCGACGGGTTCAAGGCCGTGAACGACCGGCTCGGGCACGCGACGGGCGACGCGGTGTTGCGTTGGGTGGGCGCCCAGATCAGTTCCGCGGTGCGCGACGACGACGTGGTCGGGCGGCTCGGCGGCGACGAGTTCATCGTGATCTGCGACGACGTCGACGAGCACACCGCGCGCGCCGTGGCCGAGCGCATCCGCGCCGCGATCGACCAGCCGATGGACGCGCCGCTCGCCGACGTCGCCATCACGGCGAGCGTGGGCGTGGCGATCCACCGCGGCGACGACGCGGCCGGCACCACGCTCGAGATGCTCTTCGCTCTCGCCGACTCCGGCATGTACCGCTCCAAGCAGTCGGGCAAAGACAGCGTCACCCTGATCCGCGGCTAGCTCTGTGGCCCGAGCTGCCGCAACGCGCCGTCGGCGGTCAGCTCGAGGGTGGCCGTGAGGTCGAGCCGGCGCAGGAAGCCGTCGTCGTGGCTCACCACGATGACGGCGCCCCGGTAGCCGCGCAGCGCGTCGACGAGCTGGTCGATGCTGCGCAGGTCGAGGTTGTTGGTCGGCTCGTCGAGCAGCAGCAGTTGCGGCGGCGGGTCGGCGAGCAGCAACCGGGCGAGCGCGACCCGGAAGCGTTCGCCGCCGGAGAGGGTGCCCACCGCCCGTTCCACGGTCGCGCCCCGCAGCAGGAACCGCGCGAGCCGGTTGCGCACGATGCCCGGCGCGACGGTCGGTGCCGCGGCCCGCACGGTGTCGAGCACCGACGCCGTGTCGTCGAGGCCGTCGAGTCGCTGCGGCAGGTAGCCGACCCGGTCGGTCAACAGCGTTCCCCCGGCGCGTCCGGCTCGCTGCGGGCGGCCGTGGGCGAGGTCGTCGAGCAGTGTCGTCTTGCCCACGCCGTTCGCGCCGACGATCGCGACCCGCTCCGGGCCCTGCACGACGAACGCGGCGGAGGCGAGCGGCAGGGTGGATGGCGGCTCGGCCGAGTTCAGCTCGGCCATCCGACGGCCGGCCGACACCCCGGGGTCGGGCAGGTCGACGCGGATGTGTTCGTCGTCGCGCACGAGGGCGTCTGCCGCGTCGAGCGCCGCCTGCGCGGACGTCACCTTCGCGTCCGCCCCGGAGCGCAGCTTGCCGGCCGACACCTGGGCGTTCGAGGCCCACTGGTTCATCACGATCTTCGCCGCGCGCCGGTTCTCGTTGTTCGTCTTGGCCGTGCGGGCCCGGGTCGCGAGCTTCGCCTCGGCCTCGACCCGCTGCCGTTTCTCGACGCGCACCGCCTGCTGGGCAGACCGCGCCGCTTGGGCGGCCGACGCCTGCTCGCGGTCGAGGCTGGCACGCCAGGCGCTGTACGGGCCGCCGAACACGGTGAGGCGTCCGTCGTGCAGTTCGGCCGTGTCATCCATCTCCTCGAGCAGGTCGACGTCGTGGCTCACGACCACGAGCGCGCCCTGCCACGACCGCACGAGCACCCGCAGTCTCGCGCGGGCGTCGCGGTCGAGGTTGTTCGTCGGCTCGTCGAGCAGCGTGATGGGCGTGCGGGCGAGCCGCAGCCCGGCGATGGCAACGAGCATGGACTCGCCGCCCGAGATCTCGCTCACGCGCCGGTCGAGGTCGGCCGGGCCGAGCCCGATGCCGCGCAGCGTCTCGCCGGCGCGCGACTCGATGTCCCAGTCGTCGCCGACCGCGTCGAAGTGCGCCCCGTCGACGTCGCCGCCCTCGATCGCGCGCAGGGCGGCGCGCTTGGCCGAGATGCCGAGCAGGTCGGCGACGGTCGCGTCGACACCGAGCGCGAGCGACTGCGGCAGGTAGCCGACGTCGCCGCTCGTGGTGATGCGGCCGGTCGTGGGCTGTAGCAGGCCGGCGATCAGGCGCAGCAGCGTCGACTTGCCGGAGCCGTTGACCCCGACGATTCCGGTGCGGCCGGCTCCGATGGTGCCGTCGATGCCCGCGAGGGCGACGGTGCCGTCAGGCCACGCGAGGCCGACGTCGAGCAGGGTGACGGACGAGGGGTGCAGCGTAGACATGATTCTCCGGGATGGTCAGTGGATGCACTGACACCGGAGCCGGGATGCGGCGGATCAACGGGAGTCAGCGCGTGGACTGCGCGAAACCGTCGACTGTCTTCACCGGAATGTACCTGACGCTCGAGAACTGGGAACCCGACGATTGTGCCAGAGCGCGCCGGATGTCGCAACGGCGCGGTCTCCCCCGCCCGCCGGAGCCCTTGACCGTTTCGCCTAGGCCCGCGCGAGCACCGCGTCGACGCTCGCCGCGATGATGTCGAGGCCGCGCAGCAGCGTCTCGTCGTCGATCACGAGGGCGGGCAGCAGCTTGAGCACCTCGTCGACCGGCCCGGAGGTCTCGACGACGAGGCCGCGCGTGAACGCCTCGGCTGAGACGGCCTGCGCCAGCTCGGGCATGGCCGTGCTCGCGAAGCCGAAGATGAAGCCGCGGCCACGCACCTCGAGCTGCGCTTCCGGGTGCGCGGCGGCGATGCCGGCGAGACGCTCGCGCACGAGTGCCTCCTTGCGGTGTACGTCGCGCGTGAGCGCGTCATCCGCCCAGTAGGTCTCGAGGGCGACGGTCGCGCACACGAACGCCATGTTGTTGCCGCGGAATGTGCCGCTGTGCGAGCCGCGCTTGAGTACGTCGAGTTCGCGCTTCATCAGCACGAGCGACATGGGGAGGCCGTATCCGGACAGCGACTTCGAGAGCGTGACGATGTCGGGCACGATCCCGGATGCCTCGAAGCTGAAGAACTCGCCCGTGCGACCCGCCCCGACCTGGATGTCGTCGACGATGAGCACGATGCCGTGCTTGGTCGTGAGTTCGCGCAGGCCGCGCAGCCATTCCGGGCTCGCGACGTTGATGCCGCCCTCGGCCTGGATGGTCTCCACGATCACCGCGGCCGGCTTGTCGAGACCGCTGCTCTGGTCGTCGAGCAGCTTCTCGAGATAGCCGAGCGTGTCGAGGCCCGGGAAGTACCCCTCGAACGGCACGAAGACGACGTCGTCGAGCGTGTAGCCGGATGCCTGTCGGAACTGCTGGTTCGCGGTCGTGGCGAGCGAGCCGCCGCTCACGCCGTGGAAGGCACGGGTAAAGGCGACGACGGTCGAGCGGCGGGTCGACAGGCGAGCGATCTTGAGCGCGGCCTCGACGGCGTTGGTGCCGGTGGGGCCGGTGAACTGGAGCTTGTAGTCGAGCCCGCGCGGTTCGAGCACGATGCGCTGGAACGACTCGAGGAACGCCTTCTTCGCGACCGTCGCCATGTCGAGCGCGTGCGAGATCGAGTCGCGCTCGATGTACTCGACGAGCTTCTTCTTCATGATCGGGTTGTTGTGCCCGTAGTTGAGCGCGCCGGCGCCGGCGAAGAAGTCGATGTACTCGCCGCCCTCTTCGTCGATCATGACCGAGCCGACCGCGCGGTCGAAGACGACCGGGAACGACCGGATGTAGCCGCGCACGTTGGATTCCAGCGCCGAGAAGATCTCGAGGTCCATGTCAGGCCACCTCTCGCGTCGAGAGCGGGAACCGGGCCGGAAGGGGTGCTGTGCAGCGGACGAAGGACATGCCTCAAGGGTATCCGCCGCCTCGGACGCCGGCTGCGGCACGCGCCGCTTCCCACCTGACGCCAAGGCGACAGGTGTTGAATATAGGGACCGAATGCACGTCGCATCCGCACAACGGAAGCAGGAATTATGACCGACCTCACCGACAAAGTAATCCTGATCACCGGAGCCGGCTCCGGACTAGGCCGCGCGACCGCCGTCGCCGCCGCCGCCCAGGGCGCGGTTCTCGCCCTCGTCGACATCTCCGAGGATGGGCTGGCCGCGACCCAGGCCGCCGTGCTCGAGGCGTCCGCGACATCCACGTCCATCGTCGTCACCGCGGATGTCTCGGACGAGACGCAGGTCGAGGCGTTCGTCGCGGCCACCGTCAGCGCGTTCGGACGCATCGACGGCTTCTTCAACAACGCCGGCATCGAAGGAAAGCAGAACCCGACGGAGGCGTACGGCTCCGAGGAGTTCGCGCGCGTGCTGTCGATCAACCTCAATGGTGTGTTCTTCGGCCTCAAGCACGTGCTCGCCGTGATGAAGCAGCAGGGCTCGGGCCACGTCGTCAACACGGCATCGGTCGGCGGCATCCGCGGCATCGGCAACCAGTCGGGATACGCCGCGGCGAAGCACGGCGTGGTCGGCCTCACCCGTAACTCCGCCGTCGAGTACGGCGAGTTCGGCATCACCGTCAACGCGGTCGCGCCCGGCGCCATCTGGACCCCGATGGTCGAGAACTCGATGAAGCAGCTCGACGCCGAGAACCCCGAGAAGGCCGCCGAGCAGTTCATCCAGATCAACCCGACCAAGCGCTACGGCAAGGCCGAGGAGGTCGCGGCGGTCGTGGTGTTCCTGCTCTCCGACGCTGCGTCGTACGTCAACGCACAGGTCGTCGCGATCGACGGCGGGCAGTCGCAGAAGTACTGATCGCTCAGCCGCGCGTGGCCCGGTCGTGCACGGTCACGAGGTAGCCGTCGAGGTCGTGGAACACGAACGTCGTTCCGAACGGGCCCTCGAACGGCTCCTGCACGACCACGGCACCGGCCGCCGCGACGGTCGCGTGCAGCGCGACGGCCTCGGGGTCGTGCAGCCAGAGCGCGACCCCGAGGCCCGCCGGTCCGGCGTCGAGATCCGTCCCCGGCGCGGGCTCGCGCACCGCGAACGTCGGCTGGGTGTCGAACACGACGGCGTGGGGCGGCGAGAAGGGCGCGCGGGTGAGACCGACGACGTCCTCGTAGAACGTCGCGGCCTTCTCGAGGTCGCGAACCTGCAGTGCGATGAAGTCTGGTCCGGTGACGGCCATGGTGTTTCTCCCTTATGTCAGGTTCCTTACATAGAAAGAGTATGTCAGGATGCTGACATGGTCAATGCCTCGGTCGGATACACGCTCAAGCAAGCGCAGTCGCTCCTCCACGTGCGCATGGAGGAGGCATTGCGCCCGCTGGCCCTCACCGTGTCGCAGTACTCCTGCCTGCACTCGCTGCGGCGCGAGCCCGGGATCTCCGCCGCCGCGCTGGCACGGAGCACATTCGTCACGCGCCAGTCGATGAACGCGATGCTCCAGCAGCTGCTCGACCGGGGCCTGGTCGACCGCCCCTCCCGCGCCGAGACGGGTCGCGCTCTACCGACGCGGTTGACGGCCGCCGGAACCGAGGCGCTCGAGGCAGCGCAGGAGCTCGTGGACGCCGTCGAGCGGCGGATGCTCGGCGACCTGTCGGATGCCGAACGGGGTGCGCTCGCTAGCGGGCTGGCGCGCTGCGTGAGTTCGCTCTCCGACTGAACGAGCGCGGTCGCAACCGCGGCGCCTGCAAAAAGCTTGGAACGACTGCGGGCAGCGCTTTAGTCGGCTGGGATCGCAGCAGTCCCGGCATCGTGCTCGCTGCGCGATATCGCTCCGTTCGTTGCGCTCAAACCGGCGCCTCCGTCGGTGTCTTCCGCCGCTGCAGGAAGCACTGACGCGGGTTGGGCTTCGTTGGTAATACCGAAGGGCACGTGCACACTGGGGACAACTTTTGATGCCGTAATCAAATGACTCGTCTGATCGTCGAAGAAAATGTGCGGCTTAAGTATTTGCAGTACTCCAGCCTTGTCGACGCCTCCGAGGAAAAACGCGTCATTAACTGTTACTCCCCACCCTTTCAAACTTTTTACCGCTCTTTCGTGAGAGGGCGCATTTCTAGCCGTTACCAGTGCGACGTGCACGCGAATTCTGTACGAATCATTGCCCTTTCGGATCTCTTCTTCTCGCCTCTGGATGCGGTTTATTCCAGCAAGTAAGTTGCGCAGTAAACCCTCGGGAAGCGGCTCTTCTAAATGTTCCACTTCGTTTTCGTGGAAGGCTTTCAAACCGCCTTTTTGCATCACCTTCTCCGAGGAGTCATCGGCGAGGACTCCATCGAAGTCGAAGGCAATGCGAAGGTCGGCACTGTCGTCCGACTCCGATGACGTGTCGAGTACTTGGCCAGCTGGAAGCCCTTTTCCGACAGCGTTTGCGACATCGTCAGCGTTGGCGGAGAGGAACAGTGACATCTTGAAAGCCGGCATAAACGCGTGAGGCGAACGGCCCTGCATGAACACTGCTCGACTTATGTCCAATTTGTGATATTGCACTGACCTCATCACGCGAAGCCCGGTTTCCGGATCGTTCTTGGACAAAATGATCACCTCCACAAACGGGGGCTCTCCGTCCAGTGCCAAATCGTTAAGCGCCAGAAGACGCTTGATGAAAGGAAAGGCGACTCCCGGCGAGAGCGGCTTCGAGATGTTCTCTTCCTGGTACTTGCGATAGACATCTTCGCCTTGCGCACGAAAAACTTCGTCAGACGCCGTCAGATCGAAAAGTGCACTTGACGCGATTCCGATCACGAGCTGGTTACTGAGGTCGTGCGGCATGGAGCGCTCCTTTGAGTTCTTATCGCTTATGCTACCGTGCGACACTACGACTCGTTACGCTCACATCCGCCGAACGCCTCGATCACGAGACCTTGAATCTGACTGCCAGCTCCGACCAGGACCTTCGTTTCATTTCTAAACGATGACTAAGTGTGCGAGCTTGTTAAGCAAAAAATGCCCGGTTCCCTTGGCGAACCAAGGGAACCGGGCTGTTGTGACCCCAACCGGATTCGAACCGGTGTTACCGCCGTGAGAGGGCAGCGTACTAGGCCGCTATACGATGGGGCCGTAAGCAACTAGACGAGTATGCCATACGCCGGGAGCACTTCCAAACCGAGGGCGCGGAGGGGTCGACAGGCCCTTCGACAGGCTCAAGGAACGGCCCTTCGACAGGCTCAGGGGACGGCCCTTCGACAGGCTCAGGGAACGACCCTTCGGCGGGTTCAGGAGGCGAGCAGCGCGCGCTCCTTCTCCGCCGGCAGTCCGACGACGGGACGGTCGGGTCGCTGCGGCGCCGTTCCGCCGATCGAGCGCAGCCAGTCCCAGGTGTCGGCGATCGTGTCGCGCAGCGGGCGGGGCGCGAAACCCAGGTCGAAGGCGCGCGCGACGCCGGCGCGGTGCATCCCCTCGTAGTCGGGGCCGGGCGCGATCCAGACGGGCAACTCGACCCACTGCCCCACGTCGGCGGCGAGCAGCCGCTCGGGCGTGAACCAGCGGAGCGTGGCATCCGAACCGACGACCTCGACGGCGGTCTCGAGCAGGTCGCGCATTGTGACCGCGTCGGGGCGCGTGACCAGGTCGACGGCGCCCGTGGCTCCCGAGTCGAGGGCGAACGCGGCGAGGTCGCGGGCGTCGACGTACTGGATGCCGGCGTCGGCCGGTCCGGGCGCGACGACCTCGCCGCCGCGCGCGATGCGGCCGAGCCACCACGGCAGGCGGCCGATGTTCTCGCGCGGGCCGAGGATGAGCCCGGGCCGCAGCAGCAGGGCGCGGTCGCCGAATCCGGCGAGGGCGCCGAGCTCGCCGCCCCGCTTGGCGCGCGCGTAGTCGTCGTGATCCGCGTCGTCGACCGAACCGTCGACCACGGCCGCGCTCTCGTCGGCGAGGGGCGGCGGATCCGCGTAGACGGAGCGGGATGACACGTAGACGTAGTGCCCCGCGCGCGCCGAGAGGTGCGCCGCGGCATCCGTCACCGCCCTCGGGCCCCACGACCAGGTGTCGACGACGAGGTCCCACTCGCCGAGCCCCGGCGCGTCGAGCGCGTCGAGGCCGCCGGGCGCGGTGCGGTCGCCGCGCAGGGTCGTGACGTCGGTGCGGGGAGCGCGGGTGCCGCGGTTGAGTACGGTGACCTCGCTGCCGCGGGCGAGCGCCTCGTCGACGAGCGCATGCCCCACGAACTCGGTTCCGCCCAGGATGAGTACTCGCTTCGCCGTCATGCTCCCAGCGTCGCGCAGCCGGGCGGCGAAAGCGAGCCGTTCTGCCGTGGGCAGCGTGGTCGTCGCGGCTAGCTCCAACCGAGCGCGAAGACGATGTCGTCGCCGAGTGCCTCGCCGGTGACCCGGTCGAGGTCGGGGCGGCGTTCGAGCCCGACAGCGAGCGCGGTGCGCTGCGAGCCGACGTTGCCGGGGGTCGTGTAGGCCATGAGCGGGTGCTCGGAGTGCTCCGCTCGCCACAGGTCGACGGCCGCGGTGGCGACCTCGGTGGCGTAGCCGCGACCCCAGACCCGCGGCGTGTAGCGGTAGAACAGGTTGAGCACGGTGCGATCCTGCCAGGTCGAGAAGCGGATGCCGCTGAAGCCGACGATCCCGTCGTCGTCGCGCACCGTCCAGTAGCCGAATCCATGCTCGCGCCAGTCCCCCAGCCAGTCGCCGAACTTGCGCTGCGCCGCGGTGCGGTCGGTGAGCGGGCCGGCCGGGTTGAACCGGTTGGTGAGCGGGTCGGCGTGGATGCTCCACATCGCGTCGAAGTCGACGACCGACAGCTTGTCGAGGCGCAGGCGCGCGGTGTTCACGGTGCCGCTCATGCGATGGGCACCGCGGTTCCGGTCACGACGATGCCGCCAGCGGCGGGGATGTCGACGGTCAACAGGCTCGGCCGCCCCACGTGCGCGCCCTGGTGGATGACGACGTGGCCGGGTGCGCGGCCGATCGAGCGCAGGTAGCCGCCGACGGATGCCGCGGCGGAGCCCGTGGCGGGGTCTTCGGTGATGACGCCCACGGGAAACAGGTTGCGCGCCTCGAACTCCTCGGCCCCGATCACCCGCAGCGTGGTGACCGTGCCCGGCCAGCCCTGCGCGTCCATGAGCGACCGCATCGCGACCGGGTCGAAGCCGAAGGAGTCGAACCTCTCCCGTTCGGCGAACACGACGACGGGGTGCCGGTTGCCCGCGAAGGCGATCCGTGGCGGGTAATCGGGGTGCAGGTCGGCTCGGGTCGCGCCGAGTAGGCCGAGCAGGTCGTCGAGCACGGCGTCGTCGATCGGGCCGACCTCGGGCTCGACGCTCGTGAACGCGGCGACGATGCCGTCGTCGGTCGCGCGCGTCGTGATGCTGATCGGCCCGACGGCGGTGTCGAAGTCGACCACCCCCGCGCCGTCGCGTTCGGCGAGCGCGACCGCCGTCGCGACGGTGGCGTGGCCGCAGAACGGCACTTCGGCGATCGGCGAGAAGTAGCGCACGCGGCTGCGTCGTGCGTCTCCACCGATCGCGCGCTCGACCACGAACGCGGTCTCGGCGTAGCCGACCTCGGCGGCGATGCGCTGCATCTCCTCGTCGGCGAGGCCGGCGGCGTCGAGCACGATGCCCGCGGGATTACCCCCGTCGGGGGTGGCGGCGAAGGCTGCGTAACGGAGAACCGGAGTCATGACCCCATGGTCGCAGCATCCACCGGCATCAGCACGTTCAGGGCATCCGGCACGATCTCGATGTCGACCGGCAGCGACGACACGCGCTCCCCGTCGGCGTACGCCGCGACCGACTCGGCCTCGATGCGCACGGTCGTCGCACGGTGCACGGTGACGCGCGGGTCGGTGAGGTGCGTTCCCGCGAACACGCGCGGGAACACCCGCAGGAAGGCGAGGCGCGACAGCGGCGTGACCACGAGCACGTCGAACAGTCCGTCGTCGATCACTGCGTCGGGCGTGACGCGCATGCCGCCGCCGATCGACCGGTTGTTGCCGACCGCGATCAGCGCTGCGTCGGTGACGGTCTCGACCCCGTCGAGCACCAGCCGGTAGCGGATCGGCCTGAGCCGCGCGAGCTCGATCGCGAGTGCCACGAGGTACCGGCTCTTGCCGCGGGGCCGGCGCAGGGTGTTGGCGCGCTCGTTGACGATCGCGTCGAAACCAGCCGAGAGCACGCACGCGAACCAGGTGACCTTCTCGTCGCCGGTGGTGTCGTCGGTGTGGCGGATGCGCCCGGCGTCGATGGCGCGGGGCGGCCGCGCGAGCGCTTCGAGGAGCGCGTCGGTCGCGGCATCCGTGTCGCCGACGGGGATGCCGAGCCCCCTGGCCATGTCGTTGCCGGTGCCCGACGGGATGATGCCGAGCGGTACGGGGGTCTCGGCGAGCAGGTTGACCCCGAGGCTCACCATGCCGTCGCCGCCGACCACGACGAGTGCGTCGGGCCCGGAGGCGATCGCGCGGTGGGCCGCCGCGGCGAGCTGCGCGAACGAGGGTTCGGACAGGCTCACGACCTCGTGGCCGAGACCACGGAGCCGGGCCACGAGCTTCGGGCCGACGTCGCGGCTCTTGCCGAACGACGCGGTCGGGTTGATCGCCACGACGATCGTCAGCGGCTTCGGTGTCGGCACGGGGTTCATTGTGGCAGATGCGCGGGTGGCCGCCGTTCGTGGATTGAGCCTGTCGAAATCCATCCGGGATCTGCGCGCGAGGATTTCGACAGGCTCAATCCACGTAGCGCGGCTCAATCCGCGTCGCGCGGCTCAATCCGCGTCGCGCGGCTCAATCCGCGTCGCGCGGCTCAGTCCGCGTAGCGCGGCTGCCTACAGCCGCACCCGCCGCAGCAGCTGCGCGTTGAGCGCGACCACGATCGTCGACACCGACATCAGGATGGCCCCGACCGCCGGCGACAGCAGTATCCCCGCCGAGAACAGCGCGCCGGCCGCGAGCGGTATGCCGACCACGTTGTAGCCCGCGCCCCACCACAGGTTCTGCTGCATCTTGCGGTACGTCGCCCGCGAGAGACGGAAGGCGGCCAGCACCCCGCGCGGATCGCTCGACGCGAGCACGATGCCGGCCGACTCGATCGCGACATCCGTACCCGCTCCGATCGCGATGCCGACGTCGGCCTGCGCCAACGCGGGGGCGTCGTTCACGCCGTCGCCGACCATCGCGACGCGGCTCCCGTCTTTCTGCAGGCCCGATACGACCTCGGCCTTCTGCCCGGGCAGCACCTCGGCGAACACCTCCGTGATGCCGAGCTGGCCGGCGACCCAGTTGCCCACGTCGCGCGAGTCGCCCGTGAGCATTGCGACGCGCACGCCGCTCTTCTGCAGCTCGCGCACCGCCTCTGCCGACTCGGGCCGGATCACGTCGGCGAGCGCGACCATGCCGAGCACCGACGTGTCGTCGAGCACGTAGACGACGGTCTTGCCCTCGCCCGTGGCCTGCTTCGCGGTGCGCACGATCTCCGGGTCGGTGCGCAGCGCCCGCTCGATCACGACGCGCTGGCTGGCCACCGTGATGCGGCGGCCGTCGACCGTCGCCGACGCGCCGCGGCCGGCGAGCGATTCGAAGTCCGTCCCACGCGGCACGTCCAGGGTGGTCGCCGCTTCGACGATCGCTCGCGCTATCGGGTGCTCCGACGACGCCTCGACGGATGCCGCGAGCGCGAGCACCGCGCCGCTCGCCGCCCCTCCTGCCGCGAGCACGGTCGACACGCCCTGCTTGCCCTCGGTGAGCGTGCCGGTCTTGTCGAAGAGCACGACGTCGATGTTGCGCGCGTCTTCGAGGGCGGCGCGGCTGCGCACCAGCAGCCCGTGCTTCGCGCCGATCGCCGTGGACAGCTGCGCCACCAGCGGGATCGCGAGGCCGAGGGCGTGCGGGCAGGCGATGATCAGCACCGTGACGACGCGTTCGATCACGAACGCGGGATCGTCGGGTGTCACGAGCGCCCAGACCACGAGCGTGATCACCGCGGCGGCGACCGCGATGTAGAACAGCAGCGCGGCGGCGCGGTCGGCGAGAACCTGTGCCCCCGACTTGCTAGCCTGCGCGTCGGCCACGAGCTTCATGACACCCGCGATGGCCGTGTCGGCGCCGGTCTTAGTGACGCGCACGGTGAGCGCGCCCGAACCGTTGATGCTGCCGGCGATCACCCCGTCGCCCGCCTTCTTCG
>Ga0247809_1000884_pt1 | contig 13434 bp, 10 predicted proteins | sample UWRJL104311B1_FD_180951 | JGI IMG/M metagenome (GOLD analysis project Ga0247809, IMG submission 180951) | Plant litter microbial communities from Arlington Agricultural Research Station in Wisconsin, United States - UWRJ-L104-311B-1 | ecosystem: Environmental > Terrestrial > Plant litter >...
AGAAGTCAAGCTGGTGCATGGAGAAGAGGATGGCTTCAGATCAAAACACAGGTTCAGAATGGAGCCATTACACAGATCGAGAAACAGATGGATAGAAATTTGAATTCCTTACAACTACTCATACTCTGTATACAATTGTAAGTAAATGTCTCTGTCAGATCTAGCATGTTTCAACTGCTAATTATGCATAGATTGATGCACGAGGAAACCCAAGATTTCGGTCGCACTGGATTTGAAGCCATAACCTCAGTATTAAGTGACATACAGTTTCGAATAGCGCAGCTGGAAGCGAGCATTCGAATAAATCAACTTCCGCAACTTAGTTCTGACGGAATTCTTTTGCAGCAGCCCGATGGAGAAGACTTAGCATTGACCAGTACCGACTTAACAGGCGGAACTCTCACCGAGGATGTAACTATAGCCTCAGAATGCATTGGCTTCGCAAATCTGCTCCACGATAAAGTATCTTCAAGAGCCACTAGCTTTGCTGGTAGCTCAGCCCAGAGTCGCGCCAGTGGTGGTGTTCGACATCTAGCAACTCAACCTACTAGTCCAGTAGACCACACTGACTCACTAGGCGATCTCACTGCAATTTTAGATGTAAACTGCAGTAACGCAGCGCAACAGCCCTATGCGAGACCACACAAGCGACCAGTTGTGGAGGATGAGGACGTCCTCTCAGACCACGTTGATAATAGTTACAGATTGGCACTTGATGCTATCAGAAACAAAGACTTTGAAGATGCAAAGGCTTATATGGAAGCGGCCATCTCGGCTGCAGAACAACGCGAAAATATATATAACTTTCCTTTCGAAAACCGATCTGACTATCTGGAAATCCTCGCTTCTATTTTGACCCAGAAAGAGGAATTTCGGGAAGCAGAACAACAATACTACAACCTTCTTGAACAAGCTCAAGGACTACGAAGTAATCTTAAGGCTGAATGCAGATTATGTTTTGCACTCGCAAAGCTATACCGAGCAGAAAATCGACTCGATCCTCGAACAGATAAAGACGACCCACTATTCATAGCTTGGTACGACCACGCAATACACGCTTTTAAACTAGCAAAAAGTCTTGAAACCACCGATATACCTCTGGAGTCTCCAGAAACCCATGCAATTTGGAATTCCCATCCTACTCTAAGGCAAGCAGCGGAGATGGTGTTCGAAATGTATACATGTCGAGGAATGCCTGCTCATGCTGATACATACAGACAAAGGCATTTAAGTCGGCCTGAGAGCCTTTCGCCTAGTAACATACCAAAACCAACAGTTCCTTTTCCGCAAATGTTTGTTCCATATATATTTCCGCCTCCGAGTCCCCCTGAAACCGATCCCATAATACCTCCCACACTTTCCGTCACGCGAGGATCATCTGAATGGAGCGCCCCTGGTACCTCGAGCCATGCTGGAGCTCCCGGGATACAAGAGCACATTGAGAAATGCCAGTATGAAATTGTCAAGTGGATTCTTCATTCACCAGACCACTTTATAGATGTGGAGCAATGCAATGACAAAGGACAAACATTACTTTTACTAGCTGTGACGAAACGGAATATCGACATAGTTCGCCTCCTATTAAATTATCACAACAAACCAAACGTCAAGGCAAAAGACAAAAGCGGTCGTTCAGTACTTCACTACGCTTTGCGCGGGCAAGGGGGGGAGGATATGGTCGAGCTTCTCGTCGATAATGGAGCCGACGTAAATGCATGCACGCCCGAAGGCACCCCCCTCCATTTCGCCATCATAAACAACAAACCACGAGCCGTCCAGACTTTTGCCGCCAACAACGCAGATCTCGAGGCTAGAGATGGTGCTGGAAGAACGCCAATGGCTCTAGCAATGAAACACAAGAGAGATGAGCTCGTGCGGTCACTTGTGGATGCTGGCGCCATTTTTGACAGAACGATGTTTACGGACGCTGGATCAAAGCAGTTTATAAAGCAATTGGAGGCTAGCAAGATCATTCCACATGTTCAATCATCGGGAGCTGACAATGCAGCGTCGAGAAGAGAGAGCGTGGGCTCAACACGGACAACGTTTACCACAGTTTTTCGAATCTTTGGGCGTTCTTCCGAAAAGTCACCTTAAAAACAACTGACCCACGGCTCCTTTAGGCAAAAATCCTAATAAATTTATCTAACTATATGTGAATGCACCTTGATGGCATAAACTGCCAAACAAGTAGATGGCGCTATGCTTTCTTGGCGGCTATCAAAAGTCGAAGTTATTAATGAACTATGAATGGCGTGGCGGGAACCAACTGAAACTGGATTGGCCACGGCATCAACATCAGTTGGCTGTGACGGAGATGGAGGTCCTACACAAGAAAGCCATGTCAAAGTTATTGAGCAAAATTAAAATATTTCAGAACGTGACATTTTGCTTTGCCTGACTGATATCAGGTGGATGTACGGAGTACCGAGGGGTTTTGCTCCCGTTGCTAATCGCTCCTCATTAGACGAGAACGTGACGAATAGAAAAACCAACCACACCAGTTAGCCAACTTGGCTTGATTACTTTACTCTTTGATCGCTTGTTTCACATATTTGACTTTTCCATATAACTCATGCGAGCCCAATCGAGCGGGTTATTTGCTCTAGTCTTTTCCAGCCGCAACCAAGCTTCTGTGAGATGTCGGACATAGGCTGAGGTGCCACGATCTCGGGAACCGCCACTGCAAGCCAATGCACTTTAAGAATCCAGTAAACATATGGCTTCCCGCGAGTGGGAATGTGGAGGCTCCCCTATAAGTCACTTTATGAAAAAAACCTCATAGCCTCCAGCACGCCTCAAATGCACCAAGAGCCGTGTCTCGGGAAAGTAGGCTGCTTTCTTAAGAGAGCGAGCCAAACAACAGGGAAGGATACATAAGTAGCCTGCCAATTCTCACCAAGAAATTGCAATTTCCTCGCTAGTTATTTCTAATTTTTATATAAACTGCAAATCCTGTCAATGTAGACTGGTGTTGACTTTAGAGATTCAAAGCACAAATGGCGCGAGCTACTTCACTTCGTTTCGGACTTCTAGTCGTCACTTTATGTTTAAACTTCACTCAACTTGTTACGTCAAAAGCCATCCCAGCAACCACAACTGTTAAATCCGGTACGTTGTGAAGTTCCTGGCGCAAGACTCCCTTAAGGAATAACGAAAAATTATATGCTCCGTAAATATCCAGTGTTAGAGCATATATGTTTATAGAGTAACAGGTCAAAAAGTGACCACAACTGCCAAACGACGCTGTCAGAACGAAGTTAACCTCTAAACTCTTGTAGGTGATAGCATTCAATCTGCCATCGATGCTGCTACTCCTGGAGCCACGATCGTTGTCAAAGCTGGTATTTACAAAGAACAACTGACCATCAACAAAGATGGGATTGCTTTAATAGGGGAGAAAGACACCATTCTTGCCCCCCCTGAGCCCGCCATTCCAGAAGATAAGCAAAATCAGTGTTTTGGGACAGCTGGTCCGGGAACTATTGCAGGCATATGCGTAGTTGGAACGGACGTCGTGTTATTCCCATACCCTGGCCAGGAACATTCAAAGATAGACACAATTGGAAGGCGGGTAAAGGGAGTTTCAATCACTGGCTTTGAGGTAAGCTCATCTTTATAGCAAACTAGATTTCCGGGATTGGGAGCTTGGGGGCCAGGATATTGTGCGAAAGATTTTGTAACTTCTTGCTTGTGCTCAGACTCTGCGTCAACTCCCAGCTCCTAAGCTCCAGTATGAGTTCCAAGTGTTTACGGTGCTAATTCGCCCCACCACAGGTGCGTGGTTTCTCAGGCGAGAATATCGCTCTATATGGTGCAGAGGATGCTTCGATCCGCAAGAATAAACTCGTCGATGGCGAAGTATATGGATTCCTGACAGTTGGGTCGAAGAACACTGATGTTCGAAATAACGATGTCATCTCCAAGTCGACGACACCTGACCATATGCGTTTCATTGCCATTTGCTCGGACAACTATGAAGGTTCGACGGTATGGCATAACGATATCGACAACTACAAAATTGCACTCTGTGTACAAACGAACGGCGCAAATTACCAACACAATCATGTCACCAATTCGTGCTATGGTGTATTTGTTGATCCTGGTGTCAAAGGAGCGATTGTCCGTCACAATGATATTGGGCCATCGAACCCAAATTGCCCAGCTGCGTTCGGATTCTCCTCAGGAATCATCCTCTTTGGCGCCATTGATACACAAGTTGAACATAATACCATTGAAGGCCAGACACTTGGTGCAGCCGCTACACCGGAGAATGCTGGCGCAGGGATTGGTGTTTTTGACGGTTTTGGAACACCTGCATCCGGAAACCAGATTAATCGAAACGATGCTACCGGCAATGACATCGACATAGCCTTCATTGCTTCAGGCGCTGGTAACGTTTTTAAGAAGAACACATGTGCGACTTCGTTTCCAGCAGGACTCTGCCGGCCTAAATGAGGGGAGATCGGGTAATAGAAATATGCTGAACAAATGGCGAGCGTGGCTGCGTGGAGGATGGTAATTTGTAAATCGAATTTGTATAGGAACAACCTGATCGTAAAACTAGCACCTTTCCAGTATTGTCAGTAATAAGCCAATGTGTTAATACGATATTTTCAATATATTTTGTTTCGTATTTCTTAGTGGCTAAGAATGTACTACTCAGACACTCCAAGCATTTCTAGGGATATAGTTGGTGCTCGTGATTTGAGCTTCAAGAAGAAATTTGTTATTGGGGATAGGGGACTACTGCGGATGGTGGGATATTGGTAGTGGTTAGCTGAAGCGGTGTCGGTGGTTGAGGCGTAGTAGGAAGACGTGGCCATCTTGCTCCGCACATCAAGCGCTCAAAGAGTAGCTATAAGAGTAAGAGAATCATCGACAAAATTAATTTCTCTAAGATTATTCCAGGCCCTTTTGGTGCTTATATTACACTAACACTTTACACTCCCAACCGGAAGAACATCAACGCCAGAATGTTGTCGCTAAATTCCTAGAATCGGTAAGACCTCTCTTTTTTCTCACTTCGCTTCTCTTCGTCCTTCTTCCGTCGCTTTCTGCTCTCCTGCGCAATCATATCACTCAGATCCTCTTCGAAAGCCCAGTCACCTACATACGTGTGTTAGAGTTATTTCTTAGAGTGGCTGTAAATAGGAAGGGGTAACGATTAATGCACATACTCTTTTCTGCCTTCTTGCTTGCTTCGAATTTACGTTTCAGCTCCTCCTTGCTTATGGTATCCTCGTTCACTAGCGAATCTGGATCAAGAGCAACATCGACATCTCCGCGTGCTTTGCGTTTCCTGCTATCGTCCTCTTGTCCAAGAACCGGAAGATGTGCCTTTTGTGATCCACGAATGTCATAAGCATGACTGCTACCAAAGAATTGGCCACCATCTTGTCGAACTTCTCTCTCCTGTATAATGGTACCCGCTTGTCGTGGGTAAGCTGACTCCTCAGTTTCTGTGCCGCGTCGTTGTTTGCGAAGATCCATGGGCCCTCCAACACTCTGGTCACCAGGATATTCAGAAGGTACCGAAGATGCCAATCCTCCAGGAGTTTCCATGCCGCTGGGAGTCTGTAATCCCGCTCCAATATCTTCCTCGTCACCCTCTTCTTCTTCCTCCTCCTCACTCTCTTCTTCTTCCTCAGACTCATCTTCAACTGGCTGCACTTCCCCCCATAATGTTCGTTCCACCGGCTCACCTGCTTGAGTATTGACCTGGGGTTGCAGTACACCGAAAATATCTCCTCCGTAGAGCGGTCGGTTGAATTCGTCCACAGGCGGTTTGCCATATCCACCAGGGTGGAAACCCCAAGCTCCACCTGGTGGTGGTGGTGCGTTCAACCCAGGGATCTTAAGTGAAGGATACGAAGGTGGTGGTCCAAAACGTTGCTGATTGATCAACCATGGTGGTGGTGCTCCAGGTGGAATATTAAGGGCTTCTTTCAGCTCGTCACTCAGCTCTCCGGGACGCAAATGCCGTAAATTGGTCTCATATTCTTTCCCTTCGTAGTAAACCTCACCGTAACGTGTTAGTTCCGGCTTTGTCTGATGCCGAAAGAATGCCTCATACAGCTTTTGGTAATCAATATCCAGCTTACCCATTTTTGGCTGAACTCTTTCCCGCTGTTTCTGCTTCAAACTAGCATCGGCCTGCTTTTCGAGGACAGCATCGCGCATTTCTGCTATACCGGTTTCCTGAATGAACTTGGGCAGAGAAAAAGGTGGCTTTTCAACTCCTCTTTTGGATGATAGATATTCGCGCTTTAGTGACCAGTGGTTAGGTACAGGTACAACATTTCGATATGATTTGATATGAACAAGTAACCTGGGATCGGATGCAGAGGTATCGGTCCAGTCCACCAAGTCAGGCTTCTTCACCAATGCCTTGAGCTCTGCTACAGACAGCTTATCCCGCTCTTTCCGCTTCTTCTTCGATAACTTCTGCTCGGCTGACTCCCCGTCTTCGTATGGGATTTCATCATCGTCGTTGCGGAATACCTCACCCTTAATTGTATTTATTTGATCCCCCGCCTCATCGTTTCTCTCAGTAGCAGCAAATCTGTCCATGATATCTTTGAACATAGCATAATTAGGATCGTCTTCGCTAATGTCTATCAATGACATATCCGTCTGTAATGTATCATCCTCCTGAGATTTAACAGAAACTGGTTCTGGATCTGGTTCGGTTCGTGTCTCTATTTCTGGAGTTTCCGCGGGCTGTTGAGCATTAGCTTGCGATTCATTTTCCTTGGAATGGATCATACTGACCTGGACTTTCTTCTGCTCCTTCTTCTTCGCCCGGCGCATTTGGTTTTTGGTCAACTTTGGCGCCATCTCGATTCGGAAGGCTCAGAAGCCTCAAGAACCAGAGGTTGTGTACGGTTCGTGTTCCGTGGTATGGCTTCAATGAGAAAGCCTAGTTTGTTGCGAGCCTTCGGGTGTAACTTGTGGACTATGAGGTTGGGTGTTTCTACCTGGAGAATTATTGTTGTCGAGGCTGCGCTGTGAAATTCCCCAATGAGGCTCTAGCGCCGATTAAACCTTCGAACCGGAACGTCCACTAAGACGCGTTGCACCAAATAATTTATGATTTGGACGGTTAGCCACGCCATGAGTACATATCAAGCCCGACTAGAATCAAATTGAAACCGCCACAACTTTTCACAAAAGATGCCCTGCGGACGGTGAAAACACTACTTAATGGGCGCCGCGGTGGTTGAGCGACAATGCCTCATTCAACCCGCTACTCGACTTCTGGATCATCACGTCTCAATCCAGGGGAGCTGAAGGCCACAGTGCGAACCTCAATGGAGAAATTCCCGGATTTAGTCTTGGACGGACCGTCGCAGATGTACTCCAGCCCAAATACAGCCAACGGCAACAGCTCAGGTGGTTCTTCTGGTGATCAGTGGCAGTCGAGAAAGGACAGTGTACGATGGGCTCGGGATCAAGCATCTACAGGAAATAAAGGTCATTCCAGACAAAAAAGCCTGAGTGATGCTTTTAGGTCTATACGAACAAGGAAGGGCAGTGTCAGCGCAAACGTCCATGAGATATCCGATGCCTTGAAGGCCCCCGTCTCACCGAAACTAGTGGTAAGTACCCCTCTATCTTTCTTGTCCTCCAAACAGATGTTAATACTTGCTAGATACTGTGCATAATTTGGTATATGTCTAGTGCCTTGACAAATACTTCGTCAAAGGCTATACTCAACGCTTTTCCGAAGCCGGCCACGCTTACCATCATTCAATTCGCATTTGTTGCCTCGTTCTGTCTCCTATTTTCATGGCTCTCTTCAATATTTCCAGCCATGAAAGCCAACGTACCCGCCCTCCGTCATGGCATTCGTTATCCTACTCGCGATGTAATAATAACTACTCTTCCACTCGCCGCTTTCCAAATTGGAGGACATCTATTGTCTGCGACAGCCACTGGGAAGATCCCCGTCTCGTTAGTCCATACGATCAAAGGACTATCCCCCCTTTTTACCGTTTTTGCGTATCGTGTTATATTCAATATCAGATATCCAATCTCGACCTACTTATCCCTTATTCCGCTCACGCTTGGAGTTATGCTAGCTTGTTCGGCTGAGTTCAAGGGGAATATCTTTGGAATTATATACGCCTTCCTCGCAACCATCATATTTGTAACGCAGAACATATTCTCGAAAAGGCTTTTTAATGAAGCTGCGATTGCGGAAGCTTCTGGCAGCCCGCAAACCCGGAAACTGGATAAGCTCAATCTTCTTTGCTATTCCTCTGGATTTGCATTTATTCTAACATCTCCTATTTGGTTCTGGTCCGAAGGGCTGGACCTGTTGCGAGACTTTTACCATGATGGGTCGTTGGATCTTGAAAAACACCCATCGGCCTTCGACCACGGACGTCTGGCTCTTGAGTTTCTGTTCAATGGAACCTTCCACTTTGGACAGAACATCATTGCCTTCGTCCTATTGAGCATGGTTTCTCCTGTGACGTACTCAGTTGCATCACTCATCAAACGAGTGTTCATTGTTGTTGTTGCAATAATATGGTTCCGCAACCCTACCACCAAGATCCAGGGCGTAGGAATCGCCCTTACGTTTCTTGGACTGTACCTTTATGATCGTACTAGTGGAAGAAGCAAGGCGGATCGCAAAGCCAAGATGATGGATATTACAGAAGAGCCTCTTCTTCCATTATCAAATACAGGGACTGGCTCATCAATGCCCACATTTGATATTCCACCTCGTCAATACAATGGTTATGCTTTGAACAGTGGGTTCGATGATAAAAAGTCCGATGACACAGGTGTGCGAGCAGGTCGAGCAAGGGGCTCAAGTAACGCTACATGGATGCCTCCAGGGACTCGGCAGGAAGATACATGGAGGCTAGCAGAGTTTTCTAGCATTTCCAATGGCAACCATGTTTCTGTGTCGTGATTTAGAATTTGGGAGCATTCGTGTAGACACCTGGACAGGATATATAGACGGCGTTTGGATTTGTACTATACATAGGTAACCATAGACGGACAATCAAAAGAATACTAGAATTTTACTGAGACCAGTTGTCATCAAGTTATTTGGTATCCTTTCTGGTCAACAGTGCTGGTTATGGAGATTCTGAATTCCTACTTACCCATTTTGTGACTGTATGCCAATATACTTAATGAACTGCTATTATTCCAATGCTTAGAACTTTAGACGTAAATGTCGTTCCTGATAAGAAACCGAAACATTACCATACGAATTATGTCAATAGTTTTGTTTTGTTTGATGGAGCAGAGAAATTCATAAAGTCTTGCAACAAGGCTACGTAGCCTTGCATCTGAGCCGACAGAATATTGAAATTTGTGGCAACAACAAACACTAGTCACGACAAACGGAAAGCACAACCCTCAAATTCACCAAAGTCTTGTTGATATGGATCGAGATAGGGATAGAGGTCGAGACCGAAGGTCAGTCCCCAGAATTAAATTTTCTAGCACCTTTTATCGCACAACGCTTCGACACCATGGGTCAATCATCAATCTTAGATGAATGGTCCAGAGACATGGAGCGAAAGGCATTAAATCGTACTATCAACCAGTTGATCATTGATGGGCGCAAGAACGAAGTGGCCGGTGTGCTAAAAGATTTTGCCAACAGATTGGAAGAGGAGGGTGAAGTCACCAGGATGGGCGCAGGGGAATCTTACAGACCTGGAGGCAGACGAGATGATATTGGCAGAAGAGACGACATGGGACGACGAGATGATATTGGACGCCGTGATGATAGAGGGAGACGGGATGATAGACGAGACAGTGAGCATCTCTCTTGCACCCCTTCTACCACCGATTGCACTATGCAAAATACCTACTAATAGAACAATTTGCAGACGACAGACCACCCGCTAGCGATAGATATAACCCTCGCGACAGAGAAAGAGCCAGATCTCCGTATCGAAGACCATATGATGACAGGCCAAGGTCACCAGTCCGCCGATTCTCACCCAGAAGAGATGATGATAGGAGAGACAGGCCAAGGTCCCCCCCAAGACGTGATGATCGTAGACGTTCAAGGTCACCATATGATCGCAATCGACCAGTACAACGAACAAGATCGCCTCTACCTCGAAGGTCACGATCGCCTCCCAATGGACCGAGAGGACCAACACGTCAGCGCTCCCCAAGCCCAGATCGTCGAGGTGACCGAGCAGGTGGACCGAGCTATGGCGCAAATTCTGCAAATTGGAGACGTATGTTAAGTTACCTGCAAAACGGACTGGCACTATGAAAGATGTTATGTTATATAACTCATGACATTTCAAGACATAGACGAACGAAGCTGACTCATTGATTATAGGCCGAAGCCCCTCACCTGCTCCTCGTGACGAACGAACCTCTGGTAGAACCTCCGCAAACACATCTCATCCTCCTTCACCACAGATTCATCCCAGCCGTCTAGGTCTTGTATCCACTCCAAGATCTGATGCTAGGGCCGAACCAAGACCTCGCTCCCCAGCCCCAACAACTCAACAGCTAGCATATAGAGATCGTGAATCTGCCCGATCCACTCCTAGAGAGCGTTCTCCTGTACGCAATACCGCGCCAAGATCTCCCCCCAAAGCACCATCCGGATTTAGACCACCAACTGGACCTGGGAGTAGTCGTAATTTCAGCAACCCTGCTCGCTCACCCACCATGCCTCCATCAACTCATCATAGAACGGATGTCCCAAGCCAATCAGTTCCTCCAGCTGGTCCTCGTGGCTATGACCCAACAAGTCGAGGAGGTTATAGAGGTAGAGGTGGTAGGGGTGATTACAGAGGTGACTATGGTAGAGGTGGTTATGGGAGAGGCTCCTTTGGTAGTGAAAGAGGAGGCCGCCCAGAGTGGGGATCAGCACCATCAAGTCGCTCAGCAGTCGAGACACCAAGAGAGTTCAGTCCTGTGGTTACCCGACCAGCACCCACCCCTGTTTCGTCGGTACCAGTGACTCCTTCTGACCCTTCACCAACTATTCCGATAGCCCCGACTGGACCTGCAAGTAGTGTCCCTACAGGCCCTAGAGTCAGCGCGCCAACTCGGCCATTCATCCAACATTCCTCTAATATATATGGTGGGCGTTCGCAGTCTATATCCGCTGCTTCTTCTTCTGGTCCTCGTCCTCATCCAGCAATGGCAAACCTTCCACAAATTATCCCAGGCGGCAAAATCGACCCTACTGCTTCTGGTCTCAAGCCAGATGCGGCAATCAAGCAAAAGAAGCTCGAGGAGCAAGCGGAAGTTTTGCGGGAAGATTTGCATGCGAAGCAAGAGAAGCTAAGGAAGAATTTGCGAGAGTATGAGGAGATTAAGCGAACAGCAGCAAGTTGGGCATTAAGAAGTGAGTTGAGTGAGAGACACGTTAGACAATTGGCTGGAGAAGGAGTTGGTGGAGCAGCTTTCTAAGGAGGTAATTCTACTTTTGAATCTACCATCGGCAAAAATAGTGCCAGCGAAGTGCTATTTTAATCGCAACATTAACATTGGTTTTCGGAATGCCACACAGCGATGGCGTTTCTGGCTGAGATATTTGCATCCGGAGTGGGACCCGATGTGTACATGAATGTAATAGACACTGTATGAATACTAAACCAACCTATAATTACACATGAGTATTTCCCAGTGATCACTCCTAGTAAATTGTAGGACACAAAGATTAGCATAAGCTACTGAGCCGTAACAATCACGCCAAGCATCGAACTCGACCAGATGGAAACTTTCCACATACACCACTCAGTATCTTTAGTCAGCCATCCAGAACGAACGCTATAAAAAAAGCCCTACTTACAGTCCTGTTCTTTGCTTTAGGTATTACTATGTGGCATTGTTTTCAATGCATAGTGTCATCTCATTCTCTCAATACCTGAGTGTACGTATGTCATATTATACTTTTAGCAATCAGTGCACATCAGCTTGGCAACTATCGCTTAGCATTGTTGTCACCCCTGATTTCCCTCGCTTAACAACGCTACGCTACCACCTCTGCATTTATATTGAAAGATAGAACTCTAATATATAATAGACCATCTCCACCATGACCAATAATATCACTCCACTCCAACCCATACAGTCGTATCCAGGGTGATTCCCTCCGAACTCGTGTCGGTTCTCGTTGTTCGGGAACTCTCATATAATCCATATCAAGAAGAAAAGGGTGTTAGCCAGCTAGAATACGAGATCAATTCTGTTTACCTAAAAAGGGACAATCAAGCACAGACACCGATCTAGTTTCCAAGTATTACAACTATAATAAGATCAAACGCAGCGAGGCATTAGTAACAGACATGCTTGAAACTGGGATGTCAGCTCTAAAAGATTAGCACGATACCAGAAACCGTAAAGCTTTGGAAAGCAAGAGCTCACACATCTAGAACCGACCAGTAAAAGCAAGGCCCTAAGGATACCGAAAGGTCTTAACGTCTACTTCCCCTAATAACACCAAGCACAACCCAATAGAATAAATGTAGAGATATAAATGCTAAAGAACTTAAGATCATAAACGCATCTAGACTTATGCTCGCGGATCGAACTGTATTCTTCAGATTTTAGAGCTCATCTTAACAATATGGGAGGGTGTGGCACGAATCTAGAAATTTAACTTTTAAGTCATACTGCCATATAGGCGCTGATGGATAACGAAGATCGTACACCTCATATGCATAAGTAGTCAACAGTTGAAGCTTGTTCCATTCGATAATACGAGGTCCTCAGTCGTCCAGGTAATCTTCAGGCTCAACACCTACACTTCGAGCAACAACTCGAATCACATCCCAGTTCACTGCAACCCGATATTTACTCCCAGCTTCCAATACATCTCCCGAGTTCGATGTCTTTATGATCAGTCTGAGACTAACTAGTGTTGCAATGGCCATTTGGACATCTGATGACCCAGCTACCTCATTAGCTCCACGAGCTTTTGAATATTTCCCACGCCCATCGGCATCTATTAGTATGGCATGGAATATTGCAAGCATTCTCTCTAATATAAAGGCTTGAGGTCCAAGCAGTTTCCGCGAAATCTTCCGATGCTTGGATAAACTCGTCCTACTTTTCGCAGTGCCACCTCCTTTCTTTCGGCGTTTTGCTGCTGCCCCCTTCATAAAAAATAGCTGATCTGTTGCTGGCTTGTTATGCGATGCAAAGTATGCCGCCACCAGGAGGAGTCGAGAGTAGTAGGGTAGCTGAGATGCCATGCCTTGTGATTTCATGTGTGGAAGTAAAGCACCATTAGAGGTTCTAGGCTCGAAGAGGATACTTGGCACCAATGCAGTCTCGTCCTGGAACAAGTACTTGCTCACTACCATAACTTTACTGAATTCTTTTGCCGAGTGCGTTCCATCTAATATTGGGCGTACAAATTTTGGCCAAAGCCGGAGACAAAGTGACCGCATTGATATCAGATCCGCGTATGAATGCTTGCTCAAC
>Ga0247809_1000886_pt1 | contig 13416 bp, 12 predicted proteins | sample UWRJL104311B1_FD_180951 | JGI IMG/M metagenome (GOLD analysis project Ga0247809, IMG submission 180951) | Plant litter microbial communities from Arlington Agricultural Research Station in Wisconsin, United States - UWRJ-L104-311B-1 | ecosystem: Environmental > Terrestrial > Plant litter >...
TGAAACACTTCCGGCTGCCCGACGGGATGGGGCGTGCGGTCTGGGACATGGACCCGGAGACCTACGCGATTTTCGTCGAATTGCACAACCGTGCCACCTCGCCGAAGCGCGGCGTCCGGTTCGTCGCCGGACCCGACGCGGAGACCGCCGAACGGATCCTCGCCGACCCGCGCAGCATCGGGCAGCTCGCCTCCGACACCTTTCTCGGACTGCTGCAGGCCGGCGCCGACGGCGACCACTCCCGGCTGCTCGGCACCGGCGGCGCATCCATCCGGGTCGTGGTCGTCAAGGAAACCCTGGAGAGCGGCGGTAGCGGCGCGGATCACGCGGCCGGCACTGCGGTCGGGCAGGGTTATCTCGAAGGCACCGGCGACACGATCACCGCCGCGACCGTGCAGCGGCTGGCCTGCGACGGCACCACGACGGAGGTCACCCTCGACACCTTCGGGCGCCCCCTCGACGTCGGGCGGGAACACCGCACCTTCACCCCCAGGCAACGCATCGCCCTCGCCGTCCGCGACGGAGCCTGCATGTTCGGCGACTGCGACAAAGAACCCTCGATGTGCGAAGCCCACCACATCGTCGCCTGGACCGACGGCGGAAGAACCGACCTCGCCAACGGCATCCTGCTCTGCAAATTCCACCACCTGCTGCTCCACAACAACGGCTGGACGATCGAACTGATCGACCACACCTACTGGCTGATCCCACCACCCGACATCGACCCCGACCAGACACCCAGAGCGATGCAATCCAAGAACCCCGCATTACGCGAACTGCGCCTCGCCGTCGACGCTCCAGCGAGCGGAGGCACGACCACGCCGCCCGCGCTCGATCCCCGAAGCGAACGGCCGGACGAGCGACCTATCGAACGGCCTAGCGAACGGCCAAGCGAACGGCCAAGCGACCGACCTATCGAACTGCCGAGCGAACGGCCTAGCCGTGGGTCTAGCGGACGCCCCAGGCGGTCGTCTCGTCGGGAGCGGCTGACTGTTCCTGCTGGCGACGGGCGGAGACGGGGTTCTGGCTGAGTTCCATGAGGTCGTGCAGTGCGGCCTGCACCAGATTCGCGCTCGGCACGTCACGCAAGACGATCGGCTTGTCGAGACCGGTGTTGATGAGCACGTCGCCGCTGCGGAAGAGGCTCTGCATCGCATTCTTACGCACCGAGACGTCGTAACCGCGACTGTGCAGCAGCTCCTGCCTCACGCGGACGAAGAATCCGCTACGAAGAACAATCCGACGGGTGGTGATCGTGTAGTGCCGACCAAGCCAGTACAGCAGCGGGATCAGCCAGAGCAGTATCCCCAACAGCAAGGCCGCGGCCAGCACACCCAGGTTCTGCCAGGGCTCGGCGAAGCTGCCGTAGAAGTATCCAGTGGCCCCGAGGATCAGGATCAGAGCCAGGCTGGGCCAGAACATGACGCGCCCGTGCGGACGGAGCCGTGCGACGACGGCTTCGGGCACGCGGCTCTCAGGTGGCATGCCTCATTCATACCGCAGATGTGTCACGTCGCCCGCGGCGACAGCCGTAACCCGTCCATCCAACGAGCTCCGCACCTGCAAGCGACCCGACGAGTCGATGCCTACGGCCGTGCCGAGCAGGTCGTCGGCGCCCGGCAACTCCACCTTCACCTGATGGCCGATCGTGGTGCACAGCTCGGCCAGATCGTCGGAGATGCCGCTGCCCACCGGATCGGCTCCGCGCCGCACGAAGTCGGTATAGAGGCCACGGAGGGAGGTGAGATAGGCGCTGAGCGCGGCATCCGCGAGTTCGTCGCCCGTCAGCAGCGCGCCGCTGAGCGAGAGCGACGTCGATACCGGCGTGGGCAGCTGCTCGCGGCTGAGAGAGAGGTTGAGACCGGCACCCATCACCACGGCTTCGCCGCTCGGGAGCAGTTCGGCGAGCAGACCCGAGACCTTCAGTCCGTCGATCTGCACATCGTTCGGCCACTTGAGGCCGACCCGCTCGGCGGGCACGAGGGTCTGCACCGCCCGCGTCATCGCGATACCCGCGATCAGGGGCAACCAGCCGAAGTTGCCCACCTCGAGCGGTTGCCCGGCGGGAAGCACGGGCCGCAGCAGCACAGAGATCGCGAGGCTCGCGCCGGGTGGCGCGACCCACACGCGTCCGAGCCGACCGCGCCCGGCGGTCTGGCTGCCGGTGACGATGACGGAGAAGTCGCCGAGGTCCGCCGCCTTCGCCACCATCTCGTCGTTCGTCGAGCCGGCCTCGGGCAGGATCTCGAGGTGGTCGACCACGGCCGCGCTCAAGGGAAGCTTCATCGGTCAAGGCTAGCCGCGCTACCGCGCCACAGAATCCCAAACGTGCGCGCGCCGCCCGCGGATGCGGCGGCCGAGTAGCACCACCGACCGGGCGGGGGTTCCCACGGCGAGCGCGGCCGCGCCGAGCAGCGTGCGATCGTGACGGCCGAAGGCCTGCTTGCGCTCCCAGGCGCGTCGCAGCGCGCCTCCGAGGTGGCCCCGCAGCGACGGACGGGCGGTGAGAGGCGCTGACGCGCGCAGCGCGAGAAGCTCGTCGACGGCGCGCATCCAATCGTCGTCGCCGGAGGCATGGAAGTAGTTGTCGTCGAGCCACTGCGGGTTCGGTCGGGCGAACGCGAGCGACGCCACGGCTTCGCCGTCTGCGAACAACCCGCTGCCCACGAACGCCTGGTTGATGAGTCCGTCGGAGATGCCGAACTCGTCGAGCATGATCAGCGGGATGTCGCGGGCGATCGCCTCGATCGACGCCGTGGAGCTAACGGTCACGAGCCCGGCGGCGGTGTCGAGGGCGGTCGCCATCGCGCCAGCGGCCACCACCAGGTTCTGTGGCGGCGACGGGCGCTCGGCGAGCAGGTCGGGGTAGCTGTGCTCTTCGTCGTGGGTCTGCTGCTCGCCCGAGAGAGCGCGCACCTTGATCACGACGCGGTGGTCCGGGTTGCGGCGGGCCGTCGCGATGAGGATGTCGAGCACACGCTCCCGGTCCGCGCGCTCGAGCGGCACGATCGACTGCACCGCGAACACGATGTCGCGGCCGTCGGGAGCACCTACCGGCAGCCCGGTATTCGACGGGGCGCGGCCCGACGGGTCAGGGCTCGACGGGACGGCACTCGACGACGCGAGGCTCGACGGGGCGGCACTCGACGGAACGGCGACCGTCCGTTCGATGAACGGAAGAGTCGCGAGGGCGAGCCGATGGTCCCAGCCGCGCTTGCCCGCCACGAGGTCGAACTCGCGGATCTCGCGCTTGCTGTGCAGCACCACGAGGTCGGCCTGGGCACGGTAGAACAGCGCCTTCCAGGTGGCCGGGATCGAGATCCCCGGCAGCCCGCTCACGAGCACCGGACGGTTCGGCAGGTCCGACAGCACGCGGAGCACCACGGATGCCGCGGGCCCCCGCATCGCGACGACGACGACGTCCGGGCGGTCGGCCGCGACCCGCGTCCCGAGCGTCTCGAGGGTCAGCTCCAACGACGCCCCCTCGAATCCCGAACCGGCGAGCGCCGCCGAGAGCTGCCCGGCGCTCGGGGCACCCGGGGTGGCGACCACCGCGATCTGCCGGTCCCACTCGGCGGGGAACCGCGCCAGCAGCGCGGCCCCCCACTTCACGTAGGAATCGGTGTCGACCAGGGCGAGTGCTCTCACGCGGTGCGCTCTCAGGCCTGCACGCGGCGCAGCTTCGCGAGCGGCGCGAGCTCGCCCGGGAAGACGCGCTTCACACCGTCGCCGAGTGCCTCGGAGACGACGCGGATGTCGCGCACGAGCTGGGTGAAGTCGGCCGGCTCGAGGGATGCCGCGTGGTCCGAGCCCCACATCGCGCGGTCGAGCGTGAGGTGGCGCTCGACGACGGTAGCGCCGAGGGCGACCGCGGCGAGGCTGATCTGCAGCTCGCGCTCGTGGCCCGAGTAGCCGATCGGCAGGTCGGGGAACCGCGCCGCGAGCGTCGGGATCATGCGGAGGTTGGCCTCCTCGGTGGGCATCGGGTACGACGACGTCGCGTGCAGCATCACGAGCCGGTCACGGTCGAGGACCTCGACGGCGGCGTCGATCTGCTCGATCGTCGACATGCCGGTGGAGAGGATGATCGGCTTGCCGGTCGCCCGCAGCGCCTGCAGCATTCCGATGTCGGTGACCGAGGCGGAAGCGACCTTGTGTGCGACGACCCCGAGGTCTTCGAGGAACGCGACGGCCGGCTCGTCCCACGGCGACGCGAACCAGTCGAGCCCGCGCAGCAGCGCGTGGTCGCCGACCTCGATGTACTGCTCGCGGTCGAACTCGACCCGGTAGCGGTAGTCGAGGTAGGTCATGGTGCCCCACGGCGTCTCGCGCATGACGCCCTTCATGTGCTCGGGCGTCGAGACGTCGGGCGTGCGCTTCTGGAACTTGACCGCCTGGGCGCCGGCGTCGGCGGCCACGTCGATCATCTGCTTCGCGAGGTCGACGCTGCCGTTGTGGTTCAGCCCGATCTCGGCGATGACGTAGACGGGCTCGCCCGCGCCGATGGAGTGTGATCCGATGTCAATGGTCATGGTGGGCTTCCTTTTCGGTTGGCATCGCGAGCTCGGCGAGTTCGCGTACGGCGCCGTCGCCGCCGCGACGGGTGAGAACCACCCGTGCGGCCGCGATGACGAGGGGATGGGCGTCGGCGACCGCGACGGGCCAGCCGACGAGATCGAGGCACGCGAGATCGTTGACGTCGTTGCCGAGGTAGGCGACGCGGGCGAGGTCGAAACCGTGGGCGGTGGTCCACTCGAGCAGCGCACCGGCCTTGTCGTCGAGGCCCTGGCGCACGTCGACGCCGAGCTTGCGGGCGCGGGCGGAGACCACCGGGTTCACCTCGGTCGAGAGGATCAGCAGGGGTACACCTGCCTCCCGCAGCATCCGCACCCCCATGCCGTCCGACCGGTTGGTGACGACGAACTCCGAACCGTCTTCGCCGACGAGCACGCGGTCGTCGGTGTGCACGCCGTCGAAGTCGGTGACCACCGCGTCGACGGGGATGCCCTCCGGCATCACGGGGGCGTCGAACGCCTCCGCGAGCGCCGAGGCGAGGGCGAGTTCGTCGACGGTGTCGATCTCGATCGCATGACGCGCATCGACCGTGACGACCCCGACGCGGCCGAAGAAGCGGTACCCCGCTGTGCGGAAGCCGGACGCGCGCATCGCGTAGAAGGCGCCGGTCTCCTGCAGCTGCGGTTCGCGGTCCTGCCGGCGCGGGCGGAACGAGTGGTCGTGGTTGACACCGGATGCACCGTCGGTGCCGAGTTTCCACAGGAAGGCGTGGCTCTCGACGGCCGAGAACACCACGTCGGCGCCCGCGTCGAGGCGCGCGACCGCCTCGTCGAGCGAGGCGGGGTCGATGAACGGGCTCGTCGCCTGCACGAAGACGAGCACCCGGGTGCGGATGCCGCGTCCCTCGAGAGTCTCGAGGGCGTGCAGCAGGGCCGACTCCGAGCTCGATTCGTCTGCCGCGAGCGGCGCGGGGCGGTGCACGATGTCGGCACCCGCGGCGAGCGCGACCGCGGCGATCTCGGCGTCGTCGGTCGTGACCACGACGCGGTCGATCGATTCCGCGGCCTGCGCGCTCCGGATGGCGCGCACCACGAGCGGCACCCCGCCGACCTCGCGCAGGTTCTTGCGCGGCACGCCCTTCGACCCGCCGCGCGCCGGTATGACGGCGACGGTCTCGGACGATTCGCGCACGCGGTGCTCCATTCACGGCCACCGGTCGGTTGCCAATGTGGCGACGTTACGGCGGCGAAATGACACGGAGAGCGACCGCCGGGTTAACGGGAAACGACCGGTTCGCGACATCCGTGCAACCCCGACGCCGGGTTTCTGTAGGTTTCCGCCAACGGGCCACCCAGAACACCGACCAGTAGAGTGAAACCGTGAATCTAGACGACGCCAATCCCGACCTGTTTACGACCGCGGGCAAACTCGCCGACCTGAAGGTTCGCTACCACGAGGCCGTGACCGCGAGCGGCGAGTCGGCCATCGAGAAGCAGCACTCCCGGGGCAAGAAGACCGCCCGCGAGCGCATCGACGAACTGCTCGACCACGGATCGTTCGTCGAACTCGACGAGTTCGTGCGTCACCGCACCCACGCCTTCGGCATGGAGAAGAAGCGGCCCTACGGCGACGCTGTCGTCACCGGGCTCGGCACCATCCACGGCCGACAGGTCGCCGTCTACGCGCAGGACTTCACCATCTTCGGCGGATCGCTCGGCGAGGTCGCCGGCGAGAAGATCATCAAGGTGATGGACCACGCGATCAAGACCGGCGTGCCGATCATCGGCATGCTCGACTCGGGCGGCGCACGCATCCAGGAGGGCGTGGTCGCGCTCGGCAAGTACGGCGAGATCTTCCGTCGCAACACGCAGGCGTCCGGCGTCATCCCGCAGATCTCGATCATCATGGGACCGGCAGCCGGCGGCGCCGTCTACTCCCCCGCGCTCACCGACTTCGTGATCATGGTCGACAAGACCAGCCAGATGTTCGTCACCGGACCCGACGTGATCAAGACCGTCACGGGAGAAGACGTGGGCATGGAGGAGCTCGGAGGAGCCCTCACCCACAACAAGGTCTCGGGCGTCGCGCACTACCTCGCGAGCGACGAGAGCGACGCGCTCGACTACGCCAGGGCCCTGATCAGCTTCCTGCCCGACAACAACCTCGCCGAGCTGCCCGTCTACGACAGCGCGGTCGAGCTCGAGATCACCGACGACGACCGTCGGCTCAACACGCTCATCCCCGACAGCCCGAACCAGCCGTACGACGTGAAGACCGTCATCGAGCACATCGTCGACAACGGCGACTTCCTCGAGACCCAGCCGTTGTTCGCGCCCAACATCGTCGTCGGCTTCGGCCGCGTCGAGGGCCGCTCGGTCGGCATCGTGGCGAACCAGCCGAACGCGATGGCCGGAACGCTCAACATCGAGGCCGGCGAGAAGGCCGCCCGGTTCGTGCGCTTCTGCGACGCGTTCTCGATCCCGATCATCACGCTCGTCGACGTGCCCGGCTACCTGCCCGGCACCGACCAGGAGTGGACCGGCGTCATCCGCCGCGGCGCGAAGCTGCTCTACGCCTACGCCGAGGCCACCGTCCCGCTCGTGACCGTCATCACCCGCAAGGCCTACGGCGGCGCGTACATCGTGATGGGCTCGAAGCAGCTCGGCGCCGATCTCAACTACGCCTGGCCGACCGCCGAGATCGCCGTGATGGGCGGGCAGGGCGCCGTCAACATCCTCTACCGCAACGAGATCAAGGCCGCGGAGGCCGCCGGCGAGGATGTCGCGGCGGTACGCACACGCCTCGCGAACGAGTACACCTACAACGTGGCATCCCCGTTCCTCGCGGCCGAACGAGGCGAACTCGACGGCATCATCGAGCCGGCGGCCACGCGCGTCGCGATCATCAAGGCGCTGCGGGCGCTGCGCACCAAGCGCGCGACCCTGCCGCCCAAGAAGCACGGGAACATCCCGCTGTGAGCCGGGCAGACGCGCAGGAGCCGACGGATGCCGCGGCGACCTCCTTCACGATCGTGGCGGGCGACCCGACCCCGGCCGAGGTCGCTGCCGTGACCGCCGTGCTCGGCGCCGCCCTCGAGGAGATCGCGTCCGACCGCGAGCGCGCATCGACCGCCGGCACCACGGCCTGGCAGCGCAGCCAGCGCGCGATCCGCACTCCGATCGTGCGCGGCCACGACGCCTGGCGCGGATTCTCGGCCTGACCCTGCCGACTACGGGTTTAGGTCGACGTCCGGAATACCGAGTCCAGTCAGGCGACTACCCGGTCGTGCGCGCCCGCCGTCGGGATCGGCGGTGGCGATGGCCGGAACCGTCCGGATTGCCCCATTTCGCGGTGGTAATCCGCCGTCTCGGCGCAGATGTACCCCGGTTTCGACGCCCGAAAACCGCGTAGTCGCGGTAAATTACTGGCAACGCACTACCCGGGGTGCAAAACTGTACCCCGGGTGTCCTCCTAAATGACGACTGTGTAAGTTGTCTATCGACGGCATTATTACTAGTGCTAGGTGTCTCTCATCGAGTTACACCACCATTTGTTAGCCGACTAGGGTAAGCGGGCTAACTCATGGAGGCGGGTCAGGGCACTATTCGGGTTAGTGTCCTGACTCGGATTCTGATGCAGGGCCGGAGACCACGTCTCCGGCCCTGCATTCTTTTAACGGTCAGTATGCCCCGCCCCGCCCCGCCCGGTTAGCCCGAGACGTTGGCCGGCGGGCAGTTCACCCCCGGGGGATCTCCAGCCAGAGGTCGACCTCGTCGTCTTCGTCGTCGTCCGGGTCACGGGCGGGCGCGCCGGCGTCCTCCGCGGCGCTGCGCAGGCCCACGACCGTGACTGCGGTGTCGGAGCTCGAGCTCGCCGTGCGCACGATGATCTTGTCGGCCTCGCTGCCCTCGAGCGCTACAGCCAGACGGTCGAGCACGCGCTCGCGGTCGGGCTCGGGCAGGGAGTCCATGCCTCCCTCGTCGAGGAGCGTCACGATCGCTCCGCGTCGGCGCGCGACCATCACCTGTTCGCGTACCGCGTCGTTGAGCAGCCGACGTCCTCGGATCTCGTCGCGGATCGCCCCCTCGAGGTAGAGGCACTCCTGTCGCTCGGCCTCGCTCAGCTCGCCCGCCGTCGCCTCGATCCGACGCAGCATCGGCAGCGCCATCGAGCTCGTCTGCCCGAGCCTGAACTGGCGTTCGAACACGTGCGCCTCTTGGGCGGCCTGCCAGTCGGCGGCCTCCCGCTCGGCGAACGCGAAACGCCGGGCATCCTTCGTGGCCTTCGCGATCGACCGGCTGAGCACGTGCGAGATCACGACCCACGAGACACTGCCGACGACGCCCAGTTCGATGAGTCCCGACGGGCCCGTCCACACGACGGTCTGCACGACGAGGAACGCGATGCCCACCCACGCGAACAGGTGGCGCCGACGCGTCGACGTGATGGCCATGAGCGTGCCGATCGCCGCGACGTACCAGGTCGCGTAGCCGTTGCCACCCGCGCGTGCGGGATCGAGCTGTCCCGTCACGAGCAGCGGCAGGATCACGGCGATGGCGACGTTGAAGGACGCCATCCAGATCGGCATGCGGGCCGGCCCGCGCCGCACGAGACTGACGGCGGTCGCGAGCAGGTAGACCGCCATCGCGGCGATGACGGGGGCGTCGTCGCGCGGCACCTCGAGCGTGATCGTGCCGAGCACGACGTGGTAGATCGAGAACAACGCCCCGATGCCGACGATGATGAAGCGCGGTATGCCGATGATCACGCCGTGCCTCCCGTGCGGGCCGAGCCCCGGAGCCGCTCGTCCATCGTGCTCTCGTCGGCGGGCACGCGGGGCCAGCGGATGGAGATGACGGTTCCCTCGTCGACGGCGGAGTCGATCTCGACCGCACCGCCGGCGTTCGTCACCCGCTCGACGATCGAGACACGAAGCCCCATGCGTTCGGCGGGGAGGTCGACGAACGAGAACCCGGATCCGGTGTCCCCCACCTCGACCTCGATCCCCGACGGGAGAGCTCCGCGGATCGCGACCCAGCGGCTCACCCGCGGGTCTTGGCCCGCGTGCTGCAGGCTGTTCACCATCGCCTGCACCGCGGCCGAGTAGACGGCCTCCGCGGCCTGCAGCGGCATCACCTGCGCGGGGATCTCGCGCGTGCGCAGCTCGAACGGCGCGCTCATGCTCGACGCGGCCTCGGAAATCCTGCGCAGCACCGCGCCGAGGCGCACCGTGCCGCCGTCGTCGGGGGTCACGAGAGCCGCCTCGCGCAGGTGCCCCATGGCGTTCGAGGCCATGGTCGCCGCGATCCGTTTCGCCTCGGGCGAGTAGGCGCGCGCGGCGGAGAGCAGCGTCGTGAGCACGCTGTCGTGCACGATCGAATCGACCTGCACCCGCTCGATCTCGGTCGCGTGGGCGTGCACGGCGAGCGAGTAGCGGTCGAGCGCGGCGGACTGCGCCAGGTCGACCTCCGCGGCGGCGGCCCGGAGCAGGGTGATGATGAGCACCACGGCGCCGCCGATGAGGATGGAATACACCGTCTCGAGGGTCGCCTCGAGCGGCGTCGCATTGCCGCCCTGGGGCGTGACCCGGATGATGCCGTAGACGATCGGGGCCGCGAACAGGTAGACCACGGCGACCGGGAGGCTGAACGCCATCGTCGCGGTGGCCGTCGCGAAGGTGATCAGCAGGTAGAGCCAGTACCGGTCGAGGGTGCCTTCGGTCGGGGTGATGATGGCGAACGGCCAGGTCACGAGCACCGCGAGGTAGATGAGGGCCGTCGCCATGTTGGTCGCGACGATCGCGCGCTGCGCCATGGCGGCGACGAACGCCACCACGATGCTCGCGTAGAGCGCGGGTACCACCGTCCACGCCCAGTACGGCTGCGAGGCGCCGATCTGCGAGAACACCACCGGCAGGGTCTGCAGCCCGAAGACGATCCCGAAGACCGCGACGAGGCGCGAGGCCAGTCCCTCGATCTGCAGGCGGCTGATCGGGCTGCGTTTCCCGGCCGGAGCGGCGGGGAGCGACGGAGCCCTAGTGGGCATCGCCGCCATCCGAGTCGAGCCCGGGGAGGATGCCGTCTTCGACGGCGCGGCGCAACAGGTCGACCTTCGTGGGCGCGGGCCTGCCCACCTCGACGTATTTGACCCGGATGCGGTCGAGGTATTCGCGGGCCGTCGAGTAGCTGATGCCGAGCTGCTGGGCGGCGAGCTTGAGCGGCAGTCCCGAGGCGTAGAGGTGGAGGATCTCGCGCTCCCGGCGGCCGAGCTCGGCCCGGGCGAAGTCGCCGTCCGCGTCGATGGCGGTGGCCCACTCGAGGTTGTTCAACACTTCGCCGCGCGCGACACTCGCGGCCGCCGCGATCACGGTGCGGGTCGCGGACGACTTGGGGATGACGCCCGCCGCACCCGCCGCGAGCGCCTCGCGCACGTAGGCGACCCGGTCGGCGATCGAGTGCACGAGCACGGCCGACCCGAGGGCCTGCACGCGCTTGACGTTCTCGGTGACGCTCGAGCCGTCGCCGAGCGAGAGGTCGAGCACGACGACGTCGCACTCCCGACCGTCGAGGCCGTCGACGAGCTCCTGCACGGTGGCCGCGGCGATCAAGAACTGGTAGCCCTCGTCGATAAAGGCGGCCTTGAGGCCCAGCCGCACCGACTCGTGGTCGTCGACGACGGCGACGCGCACGGCGGTCACCGACCCCGCTACAGCTGTCGAGATAGCCGTTGGCTCCACCATGTCGATCCTTTGTCTGCCCCGTGCACAACCGACTGGACTCGGGTTGTCACAGCAATGGTCTCACGAGCCGAATCCCTCGTGCACACTCAAGCTGAATGCGGCGTGTTAGCCCGGTGTCAGCGGCGTGTGAGCGTGGCGACGGCCTCGACGTGGTGCGTGTTGGGGAACAGGTCGAACGCGCGCAGGGCCGTCAGGTCGTAGCCGCGCTCGGCGAAGAGGCCGATGTCCCGCGCCAGGGCGACCGGGTCGCAGGCCACGTAGACGATCTGCGCGGGCTGCAGCCCACCGATCGACTGCACGACCTGCTTGCCCGCGCCAGAGCGGGGCGGGTCGAGCACGACGGTCGCCGCGCGCAGGCGGGCACGGTCGTGGGCGTTCGCGGTCGACGCGAGCTGGGCTACCCAGCGTTCGACCCGACCGGTCGCGGCATCCGCACCGATCCACTCCGCGAGGTTGCGCGAGGCGAACCCGGTGGCCGTCGCGTCGCTCTCGACGCTCGTGATCTTCGTGCTCGAGCCGAAGCGGTCGGCCACCGCGGCGGCGAAGAGCCCGACACCGCCGTACAGGTCGAGGTTGTGCGCAGACGCGTCGAACAGGGCGGGGTCGATCGCGTCTTGCACGGCCGCGGTGAGGGTCTCCGCGGCGTGCGTGTGCACCTGCCAGAAGCCAGTGTCGGCGAGCCGGAACTCGCGGTCACCCACGAGCTCGGTCACGATGGTCGGCTTCTGCTTGCCCACGATCAGGCGGGCGCCGCCGGTGGACGCCTCGACGATGTCGACGTGTTCTTCGCCGACGAACTTCGCCGCGAGGGGCGCGGCCTCCTGCACGGCGGCGGTGGCGAGCGGCAGCTCCGTCACCGGGATGACGCGGTGCGAGCGGGCGGCGTACGGGCCCGGTCGCCCGGACTCGTCGACGTGCAAGCGCACGCGCGTGCGCCAGCCGGTGCCGTCGTCGGCGCCGGGGATGGCCTCGACCGTGACGTCGTTGCCGACGGGCGCGTCGATCTTGGCGAACCGCTGCAGCGAGTCGACGACGACCTGGCGCTTGAGCTCGCGCTGGTGGGAGACCTCGATGTGGCCGAACTCGGCGCCGCCCGCACGGTCGTCGGGGTCGCGGGCGACGCTCGCCGACGACCAGACGTGCATCTGCCGGTGCTCGCTCGGGGTGATCACCTTGAGGGTCTCGGCGCGCCAGAACGACTTCTTCGAGTCCTCGGTGATGCGGGCGAGCACGCGCTCCCCCGGGATGGCGTCGCTGACGAAGATCACCCGGCCGTCGTGGCGCGCGACGGAGATTCCGCCGTGCGCGATGTTGGTAACGTCGAGCTCTAGTTCTTTTCCGCGCGTTTCAGCCATCCCCCGAGTTTAGGAGTCAGCGTGCGTCTCTACCTCGCCTCGACGTCGCCCGCCCGCCTCGCGACGCTGCGCGCGGTCGGTGTCGAGCCGATCCTGCTCGCATCGAACGTGGACGAGGATGCCGCGGTCGCGGCGGCCGGCCCGGTCACGCCGACGGAGATGGTGCTGCTGCTCGCGCGGCTGAAGGCCGAGGCGGTGCTCGGCCGCACGGTCGACGGCTCACCCATCGACGGTTTCGTGCTCGGCGGCGACTCGGCGTTCGAGCTCGACGGCGAGGTATACGGCAAGCCGCACCTGCCCGAGGTCGCGCGGGAACGCTGGCTGCTGCAGCGCGGCCGGGAGGGCCAGCTGCACTCCGGGCACTGGCTCGTCGACCACCGCGGCGGTGTCGTCGGCGGCGCCACGGGCGGCGTGTCGACGTCGACCGTGCGATTCGCGGCCGACATCACCGACGAGGAGATCGACGCCTACGTCGCTACCGGCGAACCGCTCGAGGTAGCCGGCGCGTTCACGATCGACAGCCTCGGGGCACCGTTCATCAGCGAGGTGCGCGGCGACCCGCACGCCGTCGTCGGCCTCTCGGTGGCGCTGCTGCGCGAACTGCTGCGCGAGTTCGATGTGAGCTGGCCCGGGCTGTGGAACCGCGCGTTGTAGGGCTCCTCGCGGTGTTATCCGCGATTCTTGTAGACGTAAGACAAATTGGGAGCTCTCGCAGCCCCATAAGCTAGGGGACTATGGCTCGCATCTCCAAGGTCCTCATCGCTAACCGCGGAGAGATCGCAGTACGCGTTATCCGCGCCGCTAAAG
>Ga0247809_1000889_pt1 | contig 13372 bp, 9 predicted proteins | sample UWRJL104311B1_FD_180951 | JGI IMG/M metagenome (GOLD analysis project Ga0247809, IMG submission 180951) | Plant litter microbial communities from Arlington Agricultural Research Station in Wisconsin, United States - UWRJ-L104-311B-1 | ecosystem: Environmental > Terrestrial > Plant litter >...
ATAAAAATAAATTAGGGCATCATTAGTTTGAGATTTCCTAAATCAAAAAAACAAAAATGAATACATTAATAGCTATAACAGGATTGGGTATTTTCTGCCTATTGTTTGAAATTCTTAATTTAAGAAAAGCCATAGTTCCTATCACCATTATTGGTTTGTTGGGTGTTTTGGCCATTAACTATTACGAATTTGGATCAACAGCAAGTTACTATAGTAATATGATTACGGTGAGCAAGTTCTCTACTACGTTTTCATCTTTATTTATTATTCTGACTATTTTCTTAGTAGCATTAAGTCATAACTTTTACGAAAATCATCCAACAAAAATCTCTGATTTTGTGGCTATAAAAATCTTTTTGTTAGCCGGAGGAGTTGCTATGGTTTCTTTTGGAAACTTAGCTATGTTTTTCTTAGGAATCGAAATTTTATCAATTGCGCTTTATGTACTGGCAGCAAGCGAAAGATTAAATCTAAAAAGTAACGAAGCAGGTATGAAATACTTTTTGATGGGATCTTTTGCATCAGGAATTATCTTATTCGGAATTTGCCTGATTTACGGAGCAATGGGAACTTTTGATGTTGCTGAAATTCATGAAAGTTCTCTATCTGCCGAATTGCCAATCTGGTTTCCAATTGGAATGATTTTAATGATTATTGGTATGTTGTTTAAAGTTGCTGCAGTTCCTTTTCATTTCTGGGCTCCGGATGTTTACGAGGGATCTCCTGCTTTAACTACTGCATTAATGAGTACTTTGGCAAAAGTAGTGGCGATTGCAACTCTTTATAAATTGGTTTCGGCATTAAATTTTGTTCCTTCTTTAGACAATCAGGATCTTTTAGGAACATTTGAAACTATCGTAGTGATCATTTCAATTGCTTCTATGACTGTTGGTAATATAATGGCATTACGTCAGGTAAATGTAAAACGTATGTTGGCATTCTCAGGGATTTCGCATGCAGGTTTTATGTTGATGACTTTATTAACCGTTGCCACATCAGCAGGTGTTTTATTATATTATACTGCTGCATATGCATTAGCCGGAATTGCTGCTTTTAGCGTAATATTATATGTATGTAAAAATCAGGACAATGAAGATACTACGAATTTTCACGGTTTAGGAAAAACAAATCCATTGTTAGCGGCAATCCTTACAGGTTCATTATTATCTATGGCCGGTATTCCTATTTTCTCAGGATTCTTCGCTAAATTGTTTTTATTCAATCAAACTATTGAGGCCGGATATATTGCTTTAGTAATTGTTGCTGTTATCAACTCTATTATTAGTGTTGGTTATTATTTCAAATTAATATTAGCCATGTATTCTAAAGAACCAAACCAGGAACGTACAGGAAAACCTTTCCTTATTTATGCCGTTGCTGTAATTTCAATCACTTTAAATATAGTTTTAGGTTTGTTTCCATCATTAGTTTTAGATTTATTGAACTAAAATTTTCAATCAAAATATAAAGAAATCCATTCGCAATAACGAATGGATTTTTTATTTCAGGGACATTCTATTTCAGAAGAGAAATTCATGTTAAAAATTTAACTTAAACAATACGGGCTTCAAAAAAACTCCATATATTTGGGTTCATTTAAATGTATTAGAAATATGAACTTCAACTCAAAAAATCCATTTTTAAGCAACAAGCGTTTTTCATCAAATGCTGTTTCAAAAGCTGAAGAAGTACACCAAGCTCAAATTATTGATTACAATCAGGAAATGACTTTGTCAGGTACTATCAATAAAACAGCTATTTTATTTTTAATATTATGCGGATCTGCAATGGTAACATGGTGGATGGCATTTAACGGAATGAATGCTTTATTACCTGCAATTGGCGGAGCAATAATAGGTTTTATTTTGGTTTTAGTTTCAGTATTCAAACCTCACCTTTCTCCATATTTGGCTCCGGGTTATGCCTTATTTGAAGGTTTATTTATTGGAGGAATTTCTGCTATTTTTGAAGCTAAATATCCGGGAATCGTAATAAATGCGGTTAGTGCAACGCTTGTAACTTTTTTAGTTTGCCTGGGATTATATAAATTTAAAATTGTAAAAGTTACGGAGCAATTTAAATCAGTAGTTATTGCTGCTACTTTAGCAATTGCAACCTATTATTTGATTTCATGGATCGCTTCGTTGATTTTTAATTTTACTCCTGTTCATTACGGAAATGGAATGATGAGCATTGGAATTAGTGTTTTTGTTATCATTATTGCCGCTTTGAACTTATTTTTAGACTTTGATCAAATTGAAAAAGGAGTTCAGGAAAGAATGCCAAAATTTATGGAATGGTACGGAGCCATGGGATTAATGATTACTTTAGTTTGGTTATACATCGAATTCTTAAGATTATTATCGAAATTATCAAGTAAAGATTAATTCTTTACTCATATACATACAAAGCCTTTTTGAGAAATCAAAAAGGCTTTTTTTATACCCCTTTTTTAATTAGAACTGGATCGATTACTTCTTTAAAAGGCTATTTTATATTCAGCCTTTTGCATCTTTTTTTGACTAAACTTATTAATCATTTTGTAATATGAATGGCAGGAAGTCTTTTTTACTTTTTCAAAAAAAATACTGCTTTAATATAAATTTAGAATCAAACTCCATCATCTAAATAGCAGTCAGAAAATCCCATAAAATCTCTCAAATAGCTATTGATTTTACATATGTAATAAATTACAATCTGCGCAATTTATTACATATTCAGTAAAAAACAGATCTTTTTTTTATATTATATATTTTTTAGAGAATAAATACTAATAATTTAAAAATAATACTTATTTTTGTGTAATCGATTACATTTTACTGCATTCATTTTAAAGATATAAAATCCACAAAAACCACGCTTTGACTAACTTTAAAACTAAACAACATGAAAAGAGGATTACTTTATCTACTATTTTTATTCGCTACCATACAAACATGGTCACAGCAAATAACAATTAATGAATCATCAGGTTGGCTGGAATCAGCTTATGTAAAATGGATGCCACTTTCCGGAGCAGACACTTATAATGTTTACTACACCGGAGGCGGTCAAACCAATAAAAAAATAGACAACGAATTAATCCGTGATTATGGAACGTATTTTCGTGCCGATATTCCGGGACTTGCTGCAGGAAATTATACTATAACCATTAAACCAGTTACAGCAACAGTAGAAGGATCGGGATCTTCGACACAAAATTTAACAGTATCATCCCATGATCGATCAGGTTTTGCTTTTCACGGTGGTCGTATTCCGGGAGGATATAAAGCAGACGGCACACCAAAAAACAACGCAGTGATTCTTTATATTAGTCAAAATACAAAAAATACTATTTCGATGAATATTACAGGAGCCAGCGCTAATCCATGTGTTGGTTTACAAAATATTCTTTACGGTATTAAAAAAGGAAAAGACACACGTCCTTTTATTATTCGTTTAATTGGAAACATTACCGACATGACTATAATGGAAGGCGGTGATATTACCATCGAAAATGCAAATAATGCCAACAGCTATCTTACCATAGAAGGAGTTGGAGATGATGCTGTTGTAAACGGAATGGGAATAAGACTTAAGTCAGCTTCGAATATTGAGGTTAGTAATCTCGGCTTCATGAATTGCAATAGCACTGCTGGCGATAATATCGGAATGCAACAAGATAATGACCATATTTGGGTACATAATAATGATTTATTTTATGGAGATGCCGGAAGTGACGCTGACCAAATAAAAGGCGACGGAGCATTAGACAATAAAAATTCCACTTATATTACATTAGCTTACAATCACTTTTGGGATAGCGGAAAAGCAAGTCTTTTAGGTTTAAGCGAAGGGACTACAACCGGCTTGTATATTACATATCATCATAACTGGTTCGATCACTCTGACTCGCGCCATCCTCGTGTTCGCTTTTATTCGGCCCACATCTACAATAATTATTATGATGGTAATTCTAAATATGGTGCCGGGTCGACTATGGGATCGTCTTTATTTGTAGAAGGCAATTATTTTAGAAATACTAAAAATCCAATGATGATCTCGATGCAGGGCACGGATGCCTGGGATGAATCGGCTCAGAAAAACAATGCAAAAACAGTAGGAACTTTCTCTGGTGAAGCTGGCGGTAGTATCAAAGCATTTAATAATACCTTTGATGCCGATATCGCTACAAATAAAATGCGATTTGTAGCTTATGGAGACACCAACCCATTGTATAACATTGCAGGAAAAATAAATTCTACCACTGATTTCGATGCCTACGTTGTAACCAATCGCGAAGATCAGATTCCTGCAACCGTAAAATCATTTTTAGGTGCAAATACTTATAATAATTTCGATAATGATGCATCGTTTTACATAAAAAATCAAATTATCGACGCTCCATCAATAGCCAAAACTAAGGTTATGCAATATGCGGGCAGGGTTTCCGGTGGAGATTTAAAATGGACATTTAATAATGCTGTCGATGATAAATCAGCACTTGTAATTCCAGCTCTTAAAGCAGCACTTACTAATTACGAAAGTACTATGATTGCTATTCAAGGCGAAGTTCCTGTTGTTGAAAGTTCTCAGAGCTTAACAACAGACAGTGACATTAATCAAACGGTTACATCAGAAACAGCTATTGAACCAATGATTTTTGTGTGGGGAGGTGACGCAACAGATGTTTCAATAAAGGGATTACCTGCATCCGGAATAACTTTCGTAAAGGATGATACAAACAAAACGATAACGATAAGCGGCACACCAACAGCCACTATTTCTTTTACTATTACCACAAGTGGTACAGGAGGAACTCCTGCAAAATTATCAGGAACTATAAATCTTGAAGGAGCGGTTGCGCCAATTGCCGGTGACGAAATACACGATTTTACTTTATCAGGAAAAACAAGTGATTTTTATACCATAACAGGAAACCTTGCAACCAATAAAGGAACCGTTACTTATAATGGACAAACATTAACGCAATGCCTTAAAATGGAAACTGCGACCGCAATTACTTATACCACAACTCAGCCAAGTACACTAATACTACTATTTGCTGAAGCTGCCGGTACTGCCAAAATTGACGGAACTAACTATACTGCAACAAACGGAATTATAAATGTGCCTATTGCCGCCGGAAATCACACTATTGCAAAAAAAGATGCAGCAAATTTATTCTATATTAAAACGACTTATGCTACATTAGGTTTAAATCAGGACTTCGGGATTTCAAATTTCACAGTATATCCTAACCCTGTAGCAAATCAATTGCATATCGTATCAGAAAATGTTCAAAAAGTGGAAATTTATAATCTGTTAGGAATGTTACTCAAAACTGCTGAAAAGGAAACACAATCTATTGATGTAAGCAAACTTGCGGCAGGAAATTATATTGTAAGGATAACAACCGAAACAGGTACTTTTTCGAAAAAAATAATTAAAAAATAATTTCATTCAAAACTATAAAGCAAAACTAAAGGCTTCTGATTTTTTGGAAGCCTTTAGTTTTGCTTTATAATTTAACTCAGCTTGCAGAAATTTTTTCACTCAAAAAATAGTAAAATAAATTAACCCAAATAAAAAACCGCCAATTTCATTTATTTGAAATTAACGGTTTTCTATTGACTTTATTTACAATTACAAATCAAATTTGATTCCTTGTGCCAAAGGTAAACTCGTTGTATAATTGATGGTATTGGTTTGACGGCGCATATAAATTTTCCAGGCATCAGATCCGGATTCACGTCCGCCTCCTGTTTCTTTTTCTCCTCCAAAAGCACCACCAATTTCAGCACCTGAAGTTCCGATGTTGACGTTTGCAATTCCGCAATCAGAGCCTACAACAGATAAAAATCTTTCGGCTTCACGTAAATTGTTGGTCATAATTGCTGATGATAACCCTTGTCCTACTCCATTCTGAATCTCGATAGCATTATCAACATCTCCAGAATATTTAATTAAATATAAAACCGGAGCAAATGTTTCGTGTTGTACGATGGCGTATGAATTTTGAGCTTCGGCAATTGCCGGTTTTACATAACAGCCACTTTCATAACCTTCACCGGAAAGTACTCCGCCTTCAACCAAAATTTTTCCTCCTTCGGCAACAACTTTGTTTAAAGCGACAGCATACATTTCGACCGCGTGAGTATCAATTAGTGGTCCAACGTGATTGTTTTCGTCAAGCGGATTCCCTATTCGTAATTGTTTGTAAGCTGCTACCAAAGCATCTTTTACTTTATCATAAATACTTTCGTGAATGATTAAGCGGCGCGTAGATGTACAGCGTTGTCCGGCAGTTCCAACTGCACCAAAAACAGCACCAATAACGGTCATTTTAATATCAGCATCCGGAGTAACGATAATAGAATTATTTCCTCCAAGTTCTAATAATGATTTACCTAAACGTCCCGCAACAGCTTGTGCAACGATTTTTCCCATTCTAGTAGAACCAGTTGCAGAAACTAACGGAATACGAGTATCAGCCGTCATTAATTCTCCTATTTTATAATCACCATTTATCAAACAAGAAATTCCCTCAGGAAGATTATTTTCCTTAATAACCTGAGCAATAATATTTTGACATGCAATTCCGCAAAGTGGTGTTTTTTCAGAAGGTTTCCAAACGCAAACATCTCCTGAAATCCACGCTAAAGCAGTGTTCCACGACCAAACTGCCACCGGAAAGTTGAATGCTGAAATAATTCCTACCACTCCTAATGAATGATATTGTTCGTACATGCGATGTCCTGGTCTTTCAGAATGCATCGTTAATCCGTGCAATTGACGTGATAAACCAACTGCAAAATCACAGATGTCGATCATTTCCTGAACTTCTCCGTAACCCTCTTGCAATGATTTCCCCATTTCGTAAGAAACCAGTTTACCAAGCGCATCTTTATTTTCACGCAACTTTTGCCCAAACTGACGAACAATTTCTCCACGTTGTGGCGCAGGAATCAAACGGAAAGTTTTAAAAGCTGCTGTCGCTGATTGCATTACTTTTTCGTAATCCTCAGGTGATGACATTTTTACCGAAGCAATTAGTTTACCGTCAACTGGTGAAAAACTGTCTAGAATTTCTCCTGAAGAAAAGTTTTCTATTCCTGTTGATGTTCCTTCATTAATCAATTTGATGCCCAATTTTTCCAGAGCCTCATTCATTCCAAATTGCGATGCTATTGTTGTCATTGTAACTTTTTTAGTTAAAATTGTTATATTTTTATGTAAAGATATTATTTCGAGTTGAATTTCAACCGAAGCAAGTTGTTAAAATCAAGTAAATTTAGGATTAATAAAACTCAAATAAAGAAATATGCTACAATTTATTCGTCTTAATTCAGGAACTTTGCAGCAACAAAATTATTTAAATATGTCTGTTTTCAATCGCCTTTTGATTTGTTTGGTTTTAATTTCTGCAAATGCATTTTCTCAAAAAGAACAAAAACCTGCTTTTCAGGTTGTTCCGCTAGGAATAAAAGGCGGAATCGACGAAAAAAATCTTTCGGCATATTTAGTAGCACCAATAAATACGAATGATTTTATTGCTCTCGATGCCGGAACTATAAATGCCGGAATCGAAAAAGCGATCGAAAATAAAGTATTTAAAGTTTCGACAAGTGAAGTTTTACGAAAGTATATTAAAGGATATTTTATTTCTCACGCACATTTAGATCACGTTTCAGGATTGATTATCAACTCCCCTGCCGATTCTTCAAAAACGGTTTATGCTACTGATAAATGTATGGAAATGATGGAAAATCATTATTTTAATGATGAAACCTGGGCCAATTTTGGTGATAAAGGTCCTGGAACTCCATTAAAAAAATATCATTTTCAAACTTTAAATATTGGAGAAGAAACTCCAATTACCAATACTACGATGACTGCAAAAGCATTTCCGTTAAGTCATGTAAATCCGTTTGAGAGTACTGCTTTTTTGATTAAAAACGGAGAATCTTATGTGCTTTATTTAGGAGATACGGGACCGGATGCTGTCGAAAAAAGCGATAAACTGAAATCACTTTGGACAGCAATTGCGCCTCTTATAAAAAGTAAACAACTGAAAGGAATTTTTATCGAAGTTTCGTTCCCTAATGAACAACCTGATCAATTTTTGTTTGGACATTTAACGCCAAATTATTTAATGAAAGAACTTCACACTTTAGAAGATTTATCAGGAAAAGGAACTTTGAAAGGTTTTAATATTATCGTGACACATTTGAAACCACCAACTAAAAATATCATCAAACTGAAAGAACAATTGCAAAAGCAAAACGATCTTGGATTGAAAATTATTTATCCGGAACAAGGGAAAAAGTTTGAGTTGTAGTTTTTTAAGTCACATATTATATTCTCATTTTTGTCATTCTGAGGAACAAAGAATCTCCGCAAGTTACTTGCCAAAGATTGACACTTAACATGATGTCTGCCACCTTTGTCAAAGTTTAAAACTTTGACAAAGGTTTACGCGCTTTAAGATATAGCTAGAATAACTATCAATCTTAAATTTTATTTTGAAAACTAATGCCCTAGGTACTATCTTAATTACCTAATTAATTTTAATATTTTTTATCTTTGTTTTAACAGAGAGGAAACTTACTGTGATCATTCGCTGGATGTTTACCTTGTGCAGCCTCAATTTTATTGGGGCTGTTTTTTATGCCTTTTTCAAAGGCAAACAGAGAGAAAGACTTCTGCTCCTTTTCTTGGATGCTTTTTATATAATTTGGTTCAAAGCGTTCCTTTTTCTTCCATATATAATAAATCATTGTCAGTAATTTCTTTTGAACGGCAACATAGCTTTTCATTTTGATTCCGTGCTTATTATAAGTTCGTTCAAATAGTTCCTTAAATGGTTTTACTTCGCATTTTATAACAACAAGTGATGGCATGTGCATTGCTCTTCTAATTCTGGAATTACCTTTTTTTGATATTTTGGTTTTTCCAACCCTGGTTCCTGATTGGGCTTCTACAACATCATAACCTGCGTAAGAAACCAATTGTTTGTAGTTGTTGAAGAGTTCGAAACCATTAGTTTCGGCTAAAATTGTTGCTAAAGTTAAAATCCCAATGCCTTTTATTTCTAAAATATTAGCAACACGTTCAGCTATTTTTGCATCTGATTTTATGTGGTTGTTGATTACTTTTTCCAATTCTTTCAGCTGTTTGTCAAATAAAATTATGGTTTCTTTTAATTGATTTGTTACTGGATCGACTTGATGCATGGCAAAACTTAATGCATCGAATTGATTTTTTAAAACCGTTTTTAATTCGGTTACATTTTGATGTTGTCTGGTATATAGTCGTAATTCATAAAAAAATGTTCCCATAGGCTGCCAGGTATCCAAACATTGCTCGGCTCCCATCTGGGATAATCCTTTGGCATCGATACTATCATTTTTTGATTTTAATCCAATTGCTTCCAAATACTTTTTGGCCTTATTGGGTAAAATAATAGAAACCGAAAATCCTTTTTCAAATAAATAATAAGCGCAATTTTCATGATAAATCCCTGTAGCTTCCATACATACAACAACTGGAACATTTTCCTTTACGTGTTTTAATACCCAATCTTGTAAAATTTTAAATCCTTTTTTATTATTGGAAATTACAGTACTTGATTTTACAATTACTTTTTGTTTTTCATCAATACAACTCATACAAGCATTGATCTTTTTGCTTGAAACGTCTAGTCCCACAGAATACTTTAAATTCATAATTCCATATGTTAGAATAATAAACAAAAAATTACACTGGTCTTTGCTCATTTTTTATACAGCATCTTTATCTAAAATAAAGTGCTTAAGTACTATTGTGACTTAAAATGTAATTAAAACTAAGAGGATTTACCTAGTGTTTACAATATCATCAATGATGTATTTCGCCCCGATAGAATTTTGCAACTTAGTTCTGTTTATCAATAGTTTATATCCAAAGATAAGATTTTGATATAATAATGTAAAGATATGAGCCCCGATAGAAGTGGAAATCCTTTTTCTGGCTTCTTTAGCCAGGAAAAGATTGAAACGGATAGCGGGAAATAGCTCCTAAAAACTAAAATTTCAAAGACTTTAATTTCTATTGCTAATATTATAATACCTAACAGGTTTTAAAAACCTGTTAGGATATGTTTATTTCTTCGCGACAAATCTAGGATCAGATTCCATTACAGTTCCGCAATTTTCGCAGGTTCTTAACTCTTCAGAATTATAGAAATGTTCGAAATGTGGCAGGAAATCTTTTTCGATATTATGCAATTCAAAAAACACTTCATAAAGTTTATGATTGCAATTATCGCAATGCCAAAGCAATCCGTCAGTATATCCTTTTCCGGCACGTTTGCGTTCGATTACTAAACCAATAGAACCTTCTGAACGAACTGGAGAATGTGGAACTTTAGCTGGATGAAGATACATATCTCCGGCATTTAATTCCATTTCCTTACGTTCGCCATCTTCCTGAATAACCACTTTTATACTGCCTTCGAGTTGGTAAAAAAGCTCCTCGGTTTCGTTATAATGGTAATCTTTTCGGGCGTTTGGCCCCGCTACAATCATTACGATATAATCGCCGGAATCTACATAGAGATTTTTATTCCCTACTGGCGGTTTAAGTAAATGACGGTTTTCGTCGATCCATTTAGTAAGGTTGAAAGGTTTTGCTATTGACATATTTACTGATACTGAGTTTCTATGAAGCTAAGTTAAGGAAAAGTTTTCAGTCGCAGTCTCAGTTTTCAGTCGCAAAATTCTGAAAACTGAGACTGCGACTGAAAACTATAAGTACGACTATTTCATCTCCTTTATCAAATAAATATAAACGGGGAAATGATCGCTAAAACCAACCTCGGTCAAACTATGTCGTAGGGGATATCCCTTGTATTGTCCGGAAGTCGTAATAAGAAAGGGTTTGCTAAAAATACCGGCTTTCCAAAATTTAAAGGTCGAAAAATCAGATTTTATGAGGGATTCTGTAATGATAATCTGGTCGAAAATGTCCCATGAATCTCTAAAAGCGATCGTTCCCATGCCTTTATTTGCCAGTTCTTCAAACGGATTAAATGTACCAAATTCGGGAACTTCATTTTTTTTAGCCTTTGCTCCTAAAGCTATTTTTACACTTCGGTTAAACGGGCCGTCGTTTAAATCCCCCATTGTTATGACTTTTGCATTGGGATTTATTTGTTGTAAAGAATCGATAATTTTTCTGTTTAAATTTCCTGCTGCTTCGCGAAACGGACTGCTTTTCTTTTCTCCGCCCGATCTCGATGGCCAGTGATTGACAATAATATGAATCTCCTCGCCTTCGAGAAAACCAGTTATCAAAAGCTGATCTCTTGTAAAAATCCGGTTGTTGTTGGCTGTCTTTATTTCGATTTCATCATCTGTTTCTTCTTTCTTTTCGTCTGCAATGGTATTATTTTTATAGATATATAAAGGAATGTTCGAATAAGAAGTGGGCCTGAAATATTTTTTTTGATAGAGTAATGCAACATCGATTCCGCGTTTGTCCGGAGAATCAAAGTGAATGATTCCGTAGTCGAGATGCTGTAATTTGGGTTCCTTGATTAAGTCTTCGAGAACACCTCGATTTTCGATTTCAGAACCGCCAATTATTGTTGGTGCATTAGGATTTTCAGGTGTTCCTATTGCTGACAAAACTCTGGAAAGATTTTTTAGTTTCTGTTCGTACTTTTCTCTGGTCCAATGTTGTGCTCCGTTTGGTGTCCATTCGTCATCATGGGTTGCGGGATCGTTTATAGTGTCGAAAAGATTTTCGAAATTATAAAACGCAACGGTATGAATCGTGTACTTTCTTGATTGTGCCTGTGAAACCGAAAGAAAAAGCAGCGCAATAATATATACCTGAAATCTAATAATCTTCATGAACTTAGTATTTTAAAAAGTTCAATTTAGGCAAATTAATCTATTTGTAAGATTTTTCTAATTATTTTATTTTTTAAAATTTCTATATTTGTTTATCATTAATACTGAAGTAGAAAAGAAACCATGAACATGAGCCCAAACCAATACTTAAAGAAGCACTTTGCCTGTTGTAAATTCATATTCCTTATTTTTACTTTGCATTCATTCACTTGTCAATCACAACAAAACATGATCACACCACCTTATTTACAAAAAGGAGATACCGTAGCCATTTTAGCAACTGCCAGAAAAAATATCGACGATAACTTAAAACCTACCATAGATTTATTAAAAAGCTGGGGATTAGAAGCCGTTGTGGGAACCTCAATTGGACTCGATTTTAATCAATTGGCGGGAACTGATGAACAACGTGCTGCAGATTTCCAACATCAGTTGGACAATCCCAATATCAAAGCAATTTGGTGTGTTCGTGGCGGATATGGAACCGTGAGAATGATTGATCTTTTAGATTTTACTAAATTTAAACAACACCCAAAATGGGTTATTGGTTTTAGCGACGTAACGGTTTTGCACAATCATTTAAATACAATGGGTTATAAATCTATTCATGGTATTATGCCCGTTACGATTCCGCGTGCAACTCCGGCTGCCATTAGCTCAATGAAAGCGAGTTTGTTTGGCGAACCACTATCCTATACTGTCGCTCCGGATAAAATGAACCGTTTTGGTAAAGCAACCGGCGAATTGGTAGGCGGTAACTTGTCTATCTTATATAGTTTGTTAGGATCACCATCGGCTATTGACTGCAAGGATAAAATTTTATTTATCGAGGATTTAGATGAATATTTATATCATATCGATCGCATGATGATCAATTTAAGGCGTAATGGATGCATTGAAAACCTAAAAGGAATCATCGTTGGCGGAATGACCAAAATGAAAGACAACGAAGTGCCATGGGGCAAGAATGCTGTTGAAATAATAGATGATGTTACTAAAAAATACAATATTCCGGTAATCTTCAATTTTCCTGCCGGACATATTCAGGATAACAGAGCGCTTATTATGGGAAGCACGATTTCGATCGACGTTAATGAAACCGGAAGTATTGTTACTTTTCAAAAATAATAATTTCTCGTTTTTCTTCTAATTAAGAAGAATCCAAATACCACATAAAAATCTCGTAAAGACGCAAAGTCGCAAAGTTTTATTTAATTCTTTGCGACTTTGCGTCTTTGCGTGCAAAACAAACTCATAACTAATAATTCAAAACTCATAACTTAAAAGTGGCTGAACACAATGAACTTGGAAAAAAAGGCGAAGAACTGGCCGTAGAATTTCTTCGGAAAGAAGGATATAAAATTTTAAATCGAAATTGGACTTTTCAAAAAGCCGAAATTGATATTATCGCACAAAAAGAATCTATTTTGGCCATCGTCGAAGTAAAAACAAGATCGAGTTTAGATTTTGGTGCTCCACAAGATTTTGTGAAACCA
>Ga0247809_1000890_pt1 | contig 13371 bp, 10 predicted proteins | sample UWRJL104311B1_FD_180951 | JGI IMG/M metagenome (GOLD analysis project Ga0247809, IMG submission 180951) | Plant litter microbial communities from Arlington Agricultural Research Station in Wisconsin, United States - UWRJ-L104-311B-1 | ecosystem: Environmental > Terrestrial > Plant litter >...
ACGACCGTCTGATCTACCGCAAGCGTCTGCGCCGCACCCTCGACGACTACGAGCGCAACGTACCGCCGCACGTGCGTGCGGCGCGCATTGCCGATGACTTCAACGACCGTCAGGGCCGTCCGCGTCAATACCAGAACGGCGGCTGGATCAGCTACGTGATCACTGTCGCCGGACCCGAGCCGCTGGAGATCCGTAGCGCCCCCATTGACTACGACCACTACGTCACCCGGCAGCTGCAACCGGTGGCGGACGCGATCCTGCCGTTTGTGGACGACGACTTCTCAACCCTGATTGGTGGGCAGTTGGGCTTGTTTTAAGTCCAGCAACGACAGCGTCCAGTCATCCGGTATGCCGTGGAAATACTGCTCAAGGGCTCGATGGAAAACGCTGCCGTTGGGGGAGATCTGGGCAAACAGTGTCATCGACGAGTGAAACTTGAGGTCGTCGGGATGACCGAAAATATCGGCGACCGAGCACTGTTTGACGTTCAGGACCAGTTGCGTGCAGGTGCGCAGTCGGGGACCCAGCAGCGGATGTTCCAGATACGCCACGGCTTCCTCGTCGGAGCTAATTGCAAAGTATCGGGACATTTCGCTTCCCCCTAACCCGGCAAGCTGGGGAAAGATGAACCACATCCAGTGTCGGCGTTTTTTACCGGCACTCAGTTCTTCCTGGACCCACTTGAATACCGGGTCTTGAGCCTTGACGAAACGTGGCAAGTTGAAAGCATCGAGCTGATCGGTGCTTCTCATGCAGAAACCCTCTGACAATACGGCGATGGCTCAGACCATGGCCAATCGCTGTTTGCGTTGTGGCGCGTGAAACGCGTGGTCCAGCGCCTCCAGATCCCCGGGATCGAGCTGCAATTGCGGGGCTTGTGCATTTAATTGTAGATGGTCGGGTTTGACCGCTTTGGGGATGGCAATCACACCTGACTGCCGCAGGATCCATGCCAGGGCGACTTGTGCCGGTGTTGACCCATGACGGGCGGCAATCTTTTCAAGTGCAGGATGGGCCAGCATTTCCCCGCCCTGACCAATTGGGCAGTACGCCATCACTGGCTGGCGATGCTGTTGACTCCAGGGCAGCAAATCAAATTCGATGCCGCGCTCTTCCAGGTTGTAGAGCACCTGATTGGTGGCGCAGGCCGGTGAGTTCAGTTCGTGCAGGTCGTCCATATCGAAATTGGACACGCCCCAACGGCCAATTTTGCCATCCTCACGCAGGCGTTCGAAGGCTTCTACGGTTTCCTCCAAAGGATACTCGCCGCGCCAGTGCAGCAGGTACAAATCGATGTATTCGGTCTTCAAGCGCCGCAGGCTGCGCTCGCAGGCCTGGGGAATGCCTTGGCAACTGGCGTTGTGCGGATAGACCTTGCTGACCAGAAAGACTTTGTCGCGCAGACCAGTGATGGCTTCTGCGACTACTTCCTCGGCGCCACCTTCAGCGTACATTTCCGCGGTGTCGATCAGCGTCATGCCCAACTCTATGCCCAATCTGAGGGCCGAGACTTCACGCGCGTGCGCCGAGGGATCCTCGCCCATACGCCAAGTGCCTTGGCCGACGACCGGTACATTGACGCCGGCCAATTCAAGCGTGCGCATGAAAACCTCCTCTCTGTGACTCGGTGAATAATAGATTGGCAGCAAAATTACGTCGTTTGTTCCTGAGGATGGCAGATTCCTGATGATAGCGAACAAGACGAAATCTCAGCTTTCCAGGCTGGTCTGCGTGTTCACGGACCACCGGCACCGCACTTTCCTGGCTTTGGTGGCTCTATCCTTGGGCAGCCGGCGGCGATCCCCTCCGTTGGCCAATGCCCAAGTTCAAGAACCCATGGCTCGAGTTTTACCCACTATCTCCCCACCGATCCACCGCCGTTGCTTGCTTCTGGCTTGCCTGACACTGCTGTTTGTCAGCGGTTGCAGCCACCAGCAGGGCAATGACATCGTCAGGCAGTTTCGCGAAGGCCGCCCCCAGGAGTTTCTCCAGACCAGCGTTGACCGCATGGCCACGCTGGCGATGCGTGACAACCTCAACAGCCTCTACTTGCTGATGAGCAAGCTCTACCTGCGCAACCCCGACGAGTTGAAGAAATCCGGTTTCCTCGACGCCCGAACGGCTGGCAAGCAAGTGCGCATGGCCATTGAGGAGCAACAGCCACTGCCCACCCTCGGCGGCAAAAAAGACCTGGCAGCGCTCAGGTTTGCCATGAGTCCGGAGTTTCTCGGTGACCGGGTCGGTGCCTTCATTTATGCCATCGGCAGCATGCTGGTGACCGCTCACGGCAATCGTCTGGAGTTCTACATGACGGACGCGATCAACCCGACGTTCGTCAGCAACGCCGCGCGCAACATCGAGATAGCCACGTGGATTCTCAGTCAACGGCAAAACAAACAAGGCGAGCCATTGCTGTTCTCCAACGAGATCTCCGAGGAGGGCAGCAACCTGAGTTTTGCCGTGGAGTTCGGCAAGATCGTTGCGCGGCTGGATTTGCTGACGCAGATGCTGGACGAGCGCTACCGACGCGTCGGCTTGAACTACGCACAGAGCCTGCTGTTTCTGAATTTCTTGCCGGTGCAATAAACCACAACACACACAAATCTGTAGCAGCTGGCGAAGCCTGCGTCCGGCTGCGTAGCAGTCGTAAATTCAGGCTTTACGGTGTTTCAGAAAGTCCGCATATACAGGATTTACGACTGCTACGCAGCCGGACGCGGCCTCGCTGGGGCTCGACAGCTGCTACAAGGTTCGAGCATAACGACCCAATCCGCCCTTATGGGGGGGCGGCGTTTCATGGAAATTTAGGTATAACGATAGTCCGCATCGATATAAGTGGTTATAAGAAAAAATCGCTATGCTGCGGGCCAGATTTCTCCTGCGCTCTTTGTGGACGTATCAATGGATTTAGTGAACATCGGGTTGGTCGTCGCCGGGTTAGTGGTTGGCTTTATTGTTGGCATGACTGGGGTCGGTGGCGGGTCGTTGATGACCCCGATTCTGCTGTGGTTCGGCATCAACCCCGCGACGGCGGTCGGAACCGATCTGCTGTACGCGGCGATCACCAAATCCAGTGGCGTGCTGGTTCACAGGAAAAACAACAACATCGACTGGGCGATTACCGGCTGGCTGACCCTGGGTAGCGTGCCGGCCGTGGCGTTGACGCTGTGGTTTCTGAGCAGCTTGCACACCGCGCCTGAAACGATGAATGCCATTATCAAACAGGCACTGGGCTTCGTCCTGTTCGCCACGGCGCTGGCGATTCTGTTCAAAAAGCAGCTGCTCGACTTTGCTCACAAACGCGCTGGCGGCAACTACAACCCCAGTGGCAAGCGCCTCAACGTGATGACGGTCATCACCGGTCTTGTACTAGGCACCATGGTGGCCCTGACGTCCATCGGTGCTGGCGCCCTTGGCACCGTGGCACTCTTCATCCTGTATCCACTGTTGCCAACCCGTCGTCTCGTCGGGACGGAAATCGCCCACGCCGTACCGCTGACCCTGGTCGCCGGTCTTGGCCATGCGAGCATGGGCAACATGGACTGGCACGTGCTGGGTTACCTGCTGATCGGTTCGCTGCCGGGTATCTGGTTGGGCAGTCATTTGACCGGCAAGATTTCCGATGAGGTGCTGCGTCCTTGTCTGGCGACGATGTTGGTGCTGATTGGCTACAAACTGGCGTTCTGAGCCCGTTTTCCAAAACAAACCCACCCCATCCTCCGTTAGGTGCTACGGTGAAAAGCCAGCCATCATTCGCCCGCGAATGACTTGTCGGCACTCCCCAGTGATCGATAAGGAAGAGGTGGCACGTGTTAGCGTTAATCCCTATCGCTGAAGATCAACTCCACGATGCCGGGTCTTGCCTCGACACACCGTCGTGAACGCCCCGCCGAAACACCTGCCGCTGATTCTCAATGAATTGCGCGCTGCCACGACTCTGCAGCACCAGGCACTGGAATTACGCCTTCCGATCTTCACGGTCGATCGACGGCTGTACACCCGCCTGATCGAGGCCTACTACGGTTTCTATCGTCCACTGGAACACCAGCTGTTTCAGGTGGCAATGACCATACCCGACCTGGACTGGCTGATTCGCAGTAAAACCCCGTCGCTGGAGGCCGATTTGTATGCCTTGGGGCTCGATGCTGCGGCCATTGAGGCCATCCCTCTCTGCCCATTTGCCTTCCAGACAGACTCAATCGCCAGTGTGTTGGGTGTGTTGTATGTTCTTGAGGGCGCAACGCTGGGCGGGCAATCCCTGCGCAACGGGTTGTACTCACGCTTGGGTATCGACGAGCATACGGGTGGCCACTTTTTTGCCGTGTATGGCCGGGCAACACTAACGATGTGGCGCGGTTTTCTGGCGTGTCTGTATGAGGTGTGCGATCCGGTTGAACGGGCAACGTCGGTGGTGGCCGCGCAGGCGACATTTGAAGCTTTCGAAGCCTGGCTTGAGCAATGCGAAGTCTTGATATGAAGCGCCTCACTGACGAGCAACTCGATGCCGCACTGGCCGAGTGCGCCAGCGAAGCGATCCGCATTCCGGGGGCGATTCAGCCACACGGCGTGCTGCTGACGTTGAGTGAGACTGCGTTGATCATTCAGCAGGTCAGCCGTAATTGTGCTGCCGTGTTCGGTCAGACCGCCGCCGCTTTACTCCAACGTCCGTTCGCGACATTGGCGGGTGTCACGGCGGCAGAACGGGTTCGCCAGGCACTGTTGTCGAGCTGTCTGGAAGATGCCAACCCCGTGGTGTTGGAGATCGGTGCTGAACGCTTCAACGCAATGCTCTGCCGTCATGACGGTGTGGTCATTCTCGAACTTGAACCGCTGCTCGACGTTGTTCAGGACAACACCGCGATTCTGTTGCGTGCCCTGCGGCGAATGCAGACGGCGACGACACTGGAGCACTTGTACAGTGTCAGCGTTGATGAAATCCGCCTGCTGACGGGCTTTGACCGGGTGATGCTGTATCGCTTCGAGCCGGCGGGGCATGGGCAAGTCATCAGTGAAGCGTTGGGCGGTGTGTTGCCCGGTTACCTGGGCCAGTGTTTCCCCGCGTCGGACATTCCACCTCAGGCCCGCGAGTTGTATCGCCTGAACTGGATTCGGGTGATTCCGGACGCACGTTATGTGCCGGTGCCGATCCTTCCGGTGCTGCGTCCGGATACCGGGCAACCGCTGGACCTGGGCTTTTCGCTGTTGCGCAGCGTGTCGCCGGTGCACTGCCAGTACCTGGAAAACATGGGCGTGCGAGGCTCCATGAGCTTGTCGCTGCTGGCCAACGAGCAACTCTGGGGGCTGATCACCTGCGCCCATCCGCAACCGCTGCTGGTCAGCCATTCGGTTCGCTCCATGTGCGCGGCCATTGCCCAGTTACTCAGCATGCAGATCACGGCACTGCAAACGCGAAACGAACAGAAACAGCGTGAACAGAAATCCCGCTTGATCAATGAACTGACGGCGGCAATGCGCCAGGCTGACGGCGATGTGCTGGAGGGGTTGATCAACAACCCGCTGCCATTGCAGGAACTGACCGGCGCCAGTGGTGTGGCGGTGTTGATCGAAGACCGTCTCCATCTGTTCGGTGAGTGCCCGACGGATGAGCAGGTGCGAGCGCTGTACTTGTGGGTACGCGAGCAATGCCTGGAGAGTGGCGAGCCGCTGTTGACCGACGCCTTGCAAACTTGCCACGGTTCTAGCGCGCTTTATAGCGATGTGGCCAGCGGTCTGCTGGCCTTCGTACTGCCCAAACCGATCGACAACGGCGTCCTGTGGTTCCGGGCGCAACTGCGCTCCAGCATGAAGTGGAGTGGCAATCCTGATGAGCATTTCAGTGCCGGATCTGACAACCGCTTGCAACCGCGAACCTCGTTCGCAGTGTGGGAACAGCTGGTGGAGGGGCGCGCGCGGGAGTGGAGCACGGTGGATTATCATGTGGCCAGTGAACTGCGCCGCAACGCCATCGAAAATGACCTGGCCCGTCAGGTACACCGCGAGCATGAAGCGGTTCGCGAGCGTGACGAGCTGGTGGCGGTGGTGTCCCATGACCTGCGCAATCCGATGACCATTATCATCATGCAATGCGCAATGATGCAGCGCCTGGTCGCCCGGGATGAAGGCAAGCACACCGTGCGCATGAACGCCGCGCTGGACACCATGGAGGGCGCGACTGGCCGGATGAACGCCCTGATCGCCGATCTGATGGACAAGTCGAAACTCGACGCCGGTCACTACCCGCTCGAGTGCAAACCGCTGGATGTCGTCGAGTTGCTTGAGCAGGCCTGTGCGTTGCTGGTGACGCTGACCTCGCACAAAAACATCGAACTCAACTGCATCAGCGCCCCAGGGCTGAGTTTCGACGCCGATCCCCAGCGGCTGTTTCAAGTGCTGTCGAACCTGCTGGGAAACGCGATCAAATTCACCCCGAAGGGCGGGCGCATTGACCTCAATGCCTGGCAGGTGGACGGCAAGGTCCTGATTTCGGTGCGCGACAATGGCAGCGGCATACACGCCGCGCATTTGCCGCACATTTTCGAACGCTACTGGTCGACCCGTGAAGGTAACCCCAACGGCAGTGGCTTGGGGTTGTATATCTGCCGCGCAATTGTGCGGGCCCACGGCGGGGAGCTCTGGGCGCACAGCGAGCCGGGAGCGGGCAGCGTGTTTACCTTTTCCATTCCGGCGTTGGTGATGGCTGTGGCTTAGGCGTCGAGATTAGCCCAGCCTGTTGCGCAATGACCGCCCTGACCTAAGCTTGGGTCAAGGCGAAACACAATTGCGGTGCGTCACCCGGAACGAACGCCGCGATGCGCAATCATTAGAGCGTGGTTATCAAAAGGAGATGCGCATGCTCATCAGGTTTTTGACCCTGACAACCTTGCTGGCTTTCGCCGGTCCCTTGCTCGCAGCCGAAAGTGATTCACCGTTGGACATGGACAAAGGCAGGTCGCGGCCATTGATTGTCATTGCGTCGAGTACCGTCGACCCGGTCTGGACAGGTCTGAAAACGTCTCTGGCCGATCCGGCCAACAAGGAGGGTATCGCCCAACGCAACATCAGGGTGTACAGCGTGCTGAACATGTTCGGGCAGCTCGATGGCAAGGATCTCGGTCAGCAGGACACCATGGCATTGATCCGCGCCCTGAAACTCGGTGCGGGGGCGTTGCCCAAAGTGATCCTGATCGGCAAGGACGGCGAGAAGAAGCTTGAGAGTTCGGGGGAAGAATCAAAGTCGGTCGATTTGAAGAAGATTTTCGCGACCATCGACGCCCTGCCTGCGGCGGAGAAAGAAGCGCCCCCGCCGACGGTAGCGGCCCCTGTTGCAGCCGATCAGGTCAAAGATTCCAAAGCCACCAAGGGCGCCAAACCTGGGAAATCGGGCAAAACCGTCAAGCAGCCGGAAATGCCGGATGACTGACACTCCACCGAACCCGTGTGGTTACCCGTTATAGCGATACCCGATTGTCACGCTCGCTCTTTTTTGCGCAGGTGAAGTATCCGCCTGCATTGGCTTCGGAAATTTCCTTCAAGTCGTGTAGCACTTGATGAACTGGTGTCCTACAGCTCACATCGCTAGCCTTCATTGAAGTCCGCGACATTGAGGGACCCAAGGACGAAAACACCCGTGGAAAAAAGGAGCCTCGCCTGTGAAAAAGTTCAGCAAGCCTCAACAGCCGCAAACCCCAACCGATACCGAACATCCTGCTCCCGCGAAGGTGGGCGAAACCGCAAAAGTGTCGGTCACTGCGCGGCCCAGGCGTCTCACCTCGCCGCAGCCGATATTCGCTATTGTCCCCGGCGTCGACACACTGACCCTGCTAAGACAAGCCTGCGAAACCCTCGCGTCACTGACTGCCTTGCTCGAAAACTTTGCCGCAAAACTGGAAGGGCCGAACCGCGGTGAAGTGTTTTCCATTCAGCAGTTGGCGATGGTCGCCGAGTTGTTGGTGACTCACGTGCGGGACAATCTTGGTTCGCGTGACGATGCGTCTGCCGGTCAGCCAGTGACTCGGCATTAAGCAGGCATTCAACGAAAATGGACGACCTTGAGGGGCTAATGCCGATCAGTTAAGCCATTACGCGATCTGTAGCAGCTGGCGAAGCCTGCGTTCGGCTGCGCAGCAGTCGTGCAATCAGATGATGCGGTGTTTCAGGAAGACCGCAAACTCAGGTTTTACGACTGCTGCGCAGCCGAACGCAGGCTTCGCCAGCTGCTACGAAGTGCGGTTCGGCTTAACTGATCGGCATTAACCTTGAGGGGCCCCCATTTTTTGCCCTTTGCAGCTGCTGGAAAGGCCGGGTTACTTGAGGAGTTTTTGAAACTCCTCTATCGGCAACGGCCTGCTGTGTAGATACCCCTGATAAAAATCGCAGCCCAGCCCCTGCAAAAACTCCAGCTGCTCCGGCGTTTCCACACCTTCGGCAATAACTTTGAGTTCCAGGCTGCGAGCCATGGCGACAATGGCGCGGATGATCTCTGCATCGTTCGGATCAGTAGTTGCGTCGCGAATGAACGACTGATCGATTTTCAGGGTGTCGACCGGCAAGCGCTTGAGGTAGGTCAGAGAGGAGTAGCCGGTGCCGAAGTCGTCCATCGCGAAACTCACGCCGAGTTTTTTCAGGCGGCGCATTTTGTTGATCGTGTCTTCCAGGTTCTGAATGACGATGCCCTCGGTGATTTCCAGTTTCAGCAGCGAGCAGGGCAGGCCATGGCTGGTGAGACTGTTTTCGATGCGCTCGACAAAATCGGTCTGGCGAAATTGCCTCGGGCTGATGTTGACGCACAGGCTGAAACTGAGGGGATTGACCAGACCTTTGGCAACCAGTTGTTTGAAGGCCCTGCAGGCTTCGTCGATTATCCAGGTGCCGACTTCAAGAATCAGGCCGCTGTCTTCCAGCACCTTGATGAACTCGCTCGGGGATTGCGCGCCGAGTTCCGGGTGGTTCCAGCGCACCAAAGCTTCGGCGCCGACAATGCGATTGCCTCGGGCGTCGACCTGTGGTTGGTAATGCACATGAAATTCGCCCCGGGAAAGGGCCAGGCGCAGGTCGGTTTCCATGCGCAGGCGTTCACTGGCAGCCTTCTGCATGGCGCTGTGATACATCTGCGAGGTGTTGCGCCCTGAGTCCTTGGCCCGATAAAGCGCGATGTCGGCGCGTTTGAGCAGATCGGTCGGGGTCGAGCCGTGGTCCGGAATCAAAGCGATGCCTATGCTTGGCGTCACTTGCAAGCGTTGGCCATCGAGGAACATCGGTTCTGACAGTAATTCTCGTAGCGTGTCGGCCTGTTCCAGAACCTCAGTGCAGACGTCATTGCGCGAACCTTCCAGACCGCTGAGCAACACCACAAATTCGTCACCCCCCAGCCGTGCCACGGTGTCTTCCATGCGCACGCTGGCTTCCAGTCGCGCAGTGATGATTTTCAGCACCGTATCGCCGACCGGATGGCCGAGGGAGTCGTTGATGTGCTTGAAGTGATCGAGGTCAAGGAACAGCAACGCACCCCGCAGGTTATGGCGCTTGAGCAAGGCGATTTGCTGGCTCAGGCGGTCCATCAGCAGGGCGCGGTTGGGCAGATTGGTCAAGGGGTCGTGGTAGGCCAGGTGGCGGATCTGTGCTTCGGCATTTTTCAGCAGGCTGACATCACGAGCCGTCAGCAACAGGCAGGCAGTTTCGTTGAGGTTGATCGGCTCGACTGAGACTTCGACGGTCAGCAATTCCCCGTCTTTATTGCGCCCGAGCATTTCCTTGTGATGTACGCGGCCCTTGAGCTGCAGTTCGGCCAGCAACGCCGAACGTTGTTTCCCTTCGGCCCAGATGCCCACTTCATACGCCGTGCGACCGATCACTTCTTGCGCGCGGTAGCCAGTCAGGCGGCAGAAGCCGTCGTTGACCTCCAGATAGCGCCCGGTATCGCGCTCGGTAATGGTGATGGCGTCGGGGCTTGAATGGAACGCCTTGGCGAACTTCTCTTCACTGGCCTTGAGCGCCGCTTCGGAGCGTTGCTGGTGGGAGATATCGCGCAAGGTGGTGACGATGCAGGGCTGGTTGCCAACGCTGATCTGGCGGCTGGAAATCACGCAGGTCAGGGATTGCCCGTCTTTGTGCCGGGCGACGATGGCGGCATTGTCCAGCCCTTGTTCGCGGATGATCTGTTCGATCCGTTGAGGGCTGTTCGCCGCCGCGTCCCACAGGCCAATCTCGTCGGCGCTGCGGCCAATCACTTCGGCGGCGCTCCAGCCAAAGGTCTGGGTGAAACTGGAGTTGATCTCGATGAACTGGCCGGTGTCCTGGTCTGTCACGCAAATCGGATCCGGGCTGACCTGGAACAGAGTGGCGAATTTTTCTTCGGAGGCCACCAGTCGCTGTTCGCGTTCTACCTGATCGGTGATGTCCAGCAGGGTGCCGGCCATGCGCAGCGGCAAGCCGTTTTCATCGCGGTAGAGGCGGGCGCGGCTTTCCAGGTAGCGTGAACTGCCGTCCGGCAGTTGTACGCGGTAGGTCAGTTGATAATTGCCGGCCGGGCCTTCGCGCAGACTGCGATAGGCGTCGCGCATGGTATTGCGCTCTTCGCCGGGCACGCCTTCGAAGAACTCATCGAAGGCTTCATGGAAGGGTTTGGCCTCCAGCCCGTGCAACTCCGCGGCCCGCGCCGAGCCGTAGAGCATGCCGCTGGGAATGTGCCAGTCCCAGGTGCCGAGTTGCGCCGAGTCCAGGGCGAGGTCGAGACGTTCCTGGCTGTCCTTGAGGGCTTGTTCGGCGATTTTACTTTTGGTGGTGTCGAGGAAGGTGCTCAGCAAATACGGCTGGCCTTCGAGTTCAACCTTTTGTGCGCTGAGGAGGCCATTGTGGATCTGCCCGTTGCTGGCACGAAGCTGTACTTCCATGCTGAACAACCCCCCTTTGGCCTTGGTGGCCGTGACCAGTTCGGCGCGTTGCTCCGGGTGAACCCAAAGGCCCAGTTCCAGCGTGGTGCGGCCTATCGCGTTTTGCACTGGCCAGCCGAACAGGCTTTCAAAGTATTGGTTGGCTTCGGTGATCAGGCCGTCCTCCTGGCGGGTCAGCAACACCATGTTCGGGCACAGGTGAAACAGCGTGGCGAAGCGTTTTTCCGAGCTGCTAAGGGCTTGTTCGCGCTGACGCTGATGGGTGATATCGCGAATCACTCCAATCATGCGCGGTCGGCCGTGTTGGTCCGGTAGCAGGCTGCCGCTTACCTCCAGCCAGTGGAAGCTGCCATCGGGCCAGCGGATACGGTGATGCATCGCTTGTTGAAGTGGCGCGCCGGCAATGACCGCATGAAACGCGCGGACGGTTTTCTCCCGGTCTTCCGGTGGCAGCAAGTCGAGGTATTCCAGATTCTCGGGTAGCGGCGTGTGCGGATCGAAACCAAACAGCGTCTGAGTCCCCCGTGACCAGCTGATCTGCCCGCGCTCGATGTCCCAATACCAGGCCCCCAGCCGTGCGCCGTTCAAGGCGGCGAGCAGTTGTGGCGCGCTTTGCCAGCTCAACTCGGTGTGTTTTGGGTCGAGCATCTGAATACGCGGCATCGGCGGAATACGGTCAACAGATTTCGACATTGGCAACAGGCCTTGGCGGAAATGGGCGTTAAGCGCAGGGTTTCGCGGCTCGATAGTCGTAGCACGCGTTAGTCATGAGTCCTTGGCAGATCGATTTGTGCATCCAGCAAAGCCATGAAGGCCCTTGCCGCATTCGATAGCGTCCTTTCGGTATGCAAGATATAGCCTAGCTGGCGAGTTAGTTGTATGCCCGGCAAGGGTATTCGTGCAACTTGTTCATCCAGCATCGTGCGCGGCAATACGCTCCAGGCCAAGCCGATGGAGACCATCATCTTGATCGTTTCCAGATAATTCGTGCTCATGGCGATGTTCGGTGTCAGGCCTTGCGCCTCGAACAGGCGCTGAACGATGTGATGAGTAAAGGTGTTGCCGCCAGGGAACACCGCCGGGTGCAGGGCGATGTCTGCCAGACTCACCGGGCCGTTGCTGATAAGCGAATGCTCCGGGGCGGCCACGAAATCGAGTGGGTCGTCCCACACCGGTGTCGCCTTGACCAGCGTGTGCGGCTCCGGCGCCAACGTAATCACTGCCAGTTCCGCGCGGCCATGGAGGATTTCTTCGTAGGCCACTTCCGAATCGAGGAACTGAATATCCAGCGCCACTTGTGGGTAACGCCGAGTGAATTCCCTTAATAAGGGTGGCAAACGGTGCAAGCCGATGTGGTGACTGGTGGCCAGGGTCAGGCGGCCGGACACTTCACCGGTCAGATTGGTCAGGGCGCGCCGGGTGTCGTCCAGCACATTCAGTATCTGATAAGCCCGTGGCAGCAGGGCGCGGCCGGCCTCGGTCAGGCCGACTTCACGGCCCAGGCGATCAAACAGCCGCACCTTCAATTGCTGTTCCAGTCCGGCAATACGTTTGCTGATCGCCGGTTGCGTCAGGTGCAGCCGTTCGCCGGCGCCGGAGAAGCTCCCGCTCTCGGCAATCGCGATAAAAGCATTGAGGTTGGCCAGATCCATCGTTGTATTCCAGTTGGTTATCCAAAGCATAAAAAATATGAATTTGAGTTATTTAATGTAACGCCCTAGGATCGACCTCACAAGCCAAGGGGTTATTGAATTGCTCAAAGCCCAGGGCATAGAAACAAGCTGATGAGGAAACCGTCTGATGGCCGGCAAAACGCTCTACGACAAGCTCTGGGATTCGCACTTGGTCAAACAGCGCGACGATGGCTCGGCGCTGATTTATATCGATCGTCACATCATCCACGAAGTGACCTCGCCGCAAGCTTTTGAAGGGCTGCGCCTGGCCGGGCGCAAGCCTTGGCGCATCGATGCCAACATCGCGACCCCGGACCACAACGTACCGACCACGCCGGAACGCAAGGGCGGCGTCGACGCCATTGTCGATCAGGTCTCGCGTTTGCAGGTTCAGACCCTCGACGACAACTGTGATGAATACGGCATCGTCGAATTCAAGATGAACGACATTCGCCAAGGCATCGTCCACGTCATCGGCCCGGAGCAGGGCGCAACCTTGCCGGGCATGACCGTGGTCTGCGGCGACTCTCATACCTCGACCCACGGTGCGTTCGGTGCCCTGGCTCACGGTATCGGCACTTCCGAGGTCGAGCACGTGCTCGCCACTCAGTGCCTGGTCGCCAAGAAAATGAAGAATATGCTGGTGTCGGTCGAAGGCCAATTGCCGTTCGGCGTGACGGCCAAGGACATCGTCCTTGCGGTAATCGGCAAAATCGGCACCGCTGGCGGTAACGGCCATGCCATCGAATTCGCCGGTAGCGCGATTCGTGACTTGTCGGTTGAAGGCCGCATGACCATTTGCAACAGGT
>Ga0247809_1000891_pt1 | contig 13370 bp, 9 predicted proteins | sample UWRJL104311B1_FD_180951 | JGI IMG/M metagenome (GOLD analysis project Ga0247809, IMG submission 180951) | Plant litter microbial communities from Arlington Agricultural Research Station in Wisconsin, United States - UWRJ-L104-311B-1 | ecosystem: Environmental > Terrestrial > Plant litter >...
CGGAAACGCTTCAACACACTGATTTGAGCGACGATACGCTTTTAGAGATGTACCAGCAACGGGAAGAGTTGGAAAAAGGCCTTGCTGATGTGGAAAAGGAGTATTTTGAAAGCAAAGGCAACATCAACGAATTGGAAAACAACATCACGCTTATTCGTAAAAATCGTGAAGAAACCGATTTCCTTTTAACCGAAATCAAGGATAAAAAGAATACCCTGAAGATAGATTTGAACTCGCTGAAAGAGCGTCTGGCAGTTGAATTTAACATCGACATCAACGACCTTTTAGAAACGGAAACAGAGGTGGAAGCTTTAGAAAGCGAGTTTGAAATCCGCCAGAAAGTAGAGAAAATGAAACGCCAGCTGGATGAATTTGGCGCAATTAATTCCATGGCCATGGAGGCATTTAAGGAAATGGAAGAGCGCTATACTTTTATCCAAAACCAGAAGAAAGACCTTAATGCTGCCAAAACAGATCTTTTACAAACCATCAAAGAGATTGATGACACTGCAAAAGACAAATTTATGCAGGCTTTTACACAAGCCCGGGAACATTTCATCGTTGTTTTCCGGTCGCTATTTAACGATGAAGATAGCTGCGATTTAATTTTATCTGATGTAAATAATCCTTTGGAAGCAGATATCGACATCATCGCACGTCCAAAAGGCAAAAGACCATTGTCTATCAATCAATTGTCCGGCGGAGAGAAAACATTGACGGCTACTGCACTGCTATTTTCACTTTACCTGCTGAAACCTGCTCCATTCTGTATTTTTGATGAGGTTGATGCACCTTTAGATGACACTAACATTGATAAATTTAACAATATCATCCACAAATTTTCCGACCAGTCACAATTCATTATCGTGTCGCATAACAAGCGTACTATTGCAAGCACAGATATTATTTATGGCGTTACCATGGTAGAACAAGGCGTTTCGAGAGTTGTAGCGGTAGATTTAAGAGAAGTTGCGGCCTAAGCTAAGAGGGTAAAAGCTTAAAGACTAAATCGAAACATAAGTTTGCGTTTTTGCGAGAAGGCTTTTTCAACAGACGAAGCAATCTCATTCTAAAACTGATTTGGAAATGAATTCATCCTATTTGACGGTTTTCAGTATTGCTTTAGAATTGCAACTCCGTGTTGGTTCCAATCAGGTTTTTAACGCAATACAGTAACCATTTACAGCGTTTTCTATTCCATATCCCAATAATTAATATCTTTAAGCTTTAATATCATAAATAATGAAAATCTTATATATTATTCCCTTAGCCATGATGCTAAGTTGTTGCTCATCAGTTAAAAATCAATCAGCTACTGGTTCAGGTAACTTAGATAACCAACTTTTAAAAGATGTTGAAGTTCTGTCTTCTGATGCCTATCAGGGCAGAAAAACCGGTACCAAAGGCGCTGAGATGGCCAGAGCCTATATCATTGAGCGTTTTCAGAAATTAGGTTTAAAATCTTATCCGCAAAATGTGAACTATGCCCAGGAATTTACGTTCAATTCCAGAGGCGGCGCAAAAGTGAATGGAACAAATATTATAGGTTATATCCCGGGAAGAAGTACAAATGTGATTGTAGTTTCAGCACATTACGACCATCTTGGTGTTGTAAAAGATGAAGTTTTTAATGGCGCAGATGATAACGCATCAGGAACGGCAGGTTTGATGAAAATCGCAGCGTACTTTGCAAAAAATAAGCCCAACAATACCATTATTTTTGCGGCTTTCGACGCAGAAGAAATGGGTCTTCAAGGCGCAAAAGCATTTGTAGCCAATCCACCAGTTTCAATTAATACGATAGCAATCGACCTAAACATGGACATGATCAGCCATAGTGATAAAGGCGAACTGTACGTGGCAGGAACATTCAAATATCCGAATTTGAAGAAATATGTTGATACTGCCAGAAAGGAGATTAAAGTTATTTTAGGTCACGATGACCCTAAGCTTGGCCACGATGACTGGACAAATCAAAGTGACCAGGGTGCTTTCAATGCTAAAAATATTCCTTTCTTATACTTTGGTGTTGAAGATCATAAAGATTACCATAAAGCAACAGATGAATATTCTACCATCACCAAACAGTTTTTTAGCGATGCAGCAAATGCCGTTTTAGAGGTTGTTAAAAGCGTAGACAAACAAAGCGGCATACAACAATCATTAAAAGATAAAATGCTAATGATGGATAGTCCGGGAAAATCTCAAAAATTTTAGGTATACCAAACTTTAAAAATACTTTCAATTTAAAACTGCCCTACTCCGGGCAGTTTTTTTTTGCAATAAATTCTGCTATGATAATTTTATTCGATTGACTATCAATAATTTAAAAAATAAACTATAAAAATAGTTTGTAAACTATAAATATAGTGGTAACTTCATTTAACCGAACTACAAAAATAGTTGAAATGATAAAAGAACTTACAAAAGCAGAAGAACAGATAATGCTTATCCTTTGGGAAATGGAGGAAGCATTGGTAAAAGATGTTATCGAAAAAATGAACGAGCCTAAGCCCGCATATAATACAGTTTCGACGGTAATAAGGGTTTTGGAAAGCAAAGGTTTTGTAGATCACAAGGCTATTGGCAATACGTATATCTACTATCCTATCGTAAAAGAAGCTGATTATAAGCGCTTCGCGCTAGACAAGGTAATGAACAATTATTTTGAAAACTCTTATGAAAGTTTAGTTTCTTTTCTGGTAAAAGAAAAAAGTATGAGCAGTGAAGAACTAAATGAATTAATTCAACTGGCTGAAAAACTTAAACAAGACAAGTGATGAACTGGCTATATTATTTACTCGAAGCAAACCTATATCTGGTCCTATTTTATGGGTTTTATAGAATGGTTTTACAAAAAGAAACATTTTATATTCTTAACAGATATTACTTAATAATAAGTTCGCTGGTGGCATTTATAATCCCATTTCTTCAAGTGGGGTTTTTATCAAAAGAAATTATTGTAGTAGAGGAGTCTGTTTACCAGCAAATTAAAGTTGAGCAACCTTTATTAAACACTGAAAATATATTGCTGTTTCTTTATGCTTTAGTTGTCCTAATGTTTATTTCAAAAATTGCCTTGGGATTCAGGCATATTTTTAAATTACTTAAGAAACAAAATAAAAAAGTTGAAAATGGCATTACGATAATTGAATTAACAAATACAAAAACAGCTTTTTCTTTCTTCAATATGCTTTTTATCGACCCGGAATTGCCTCAAAAAGATACAATTCTAAGACATGAAATGGCCCATATCCATCAAAAACATAGCTTTGATATTTTGTTTTTTGAATTGATAAGAAGCTTAAGTTGGTTCAATCCGATTGCTCATTTATTAAAGAACGATATCAAGCTTATACATGAATACCTCGCAGATGAGGAAACTACCAACAAAGGAATAGAGAAATACGAATACGCACTATTCTTAATTCAAAATTCGTATGGTGAACAAAATTTGCAGTTAACTAATCAAATATTTAATACATCCATTTTAAAAAGAAGAATCAGTATGTTAAATCAAAAGAAATCAGCAAAATGGGCAAGGCTCAGGTTGTTATTGGCAATTCCTCTTGCAGGCGGGTTGATTTGTATCTCAACCATGGCATTCACAAAAGATTACGGGGTTGTAGATTTGTTTCCTAACAAATATGAAGTATTGAATATTCAACTTCAGGATACCGTTAAGAAACCAAAGGCCAAGGAAATTGTTATAGCGGAGCCTGTACAAGAAGTAAAAAAAGTAAAACGTGTGAGATTTGCGACGCCAACACCTCCGCCACCTCCAATTGAACCCCCGGTAGCTAAAAGTCTAAAAGGAATGAAATTTCCTCCACCTCCACCCGTTCCACCAGCGCCAAAATCTAAAAACGTTAAAAAAACAATGAGCAATAATACGCCTCCACCTCCACCAGTTGAACCGGCTCCTGCAAAGAAAAAATATGATAAGGATGATGTAATTTATGGAGATCCGACCCCAACAGCAAAAATATCAGGACGGATTAAAGATGCGATAACAAAAGAAATCAAGGACGCCCGCTCAAAAGTTGCATCAACTAATTAACACAATTCAAATTTGTAAATTGAAGTTCGGAGAAGAAACGAATAGTATTTAATATTTTAAGTGAAAACTATGAGCTGGCTATTTTATCTACTTGAAGCAAACTTATATTTAGTTATATTTTATTGCTTCTTTAAAATTTTCTTAGGTAAGGAAACATTTTACAGTCTTAACAGGTACTATTTAATTTTTTCTACAATTATTTCTTTTCTGATACCTTTTTTTAAATTGGGAATTTGGAATGAAGAAACATTCAATATAGTTAATGACACCGTTTCTACAGCGCAAGCGATTATTCCAAACGCCAACATAATTCAATATCAGCAAAGTGATGACCCTATATTTACTTTGAATTCACTCATTTTTACTGTATATCTGATTGTTACTTTATTATTGCTATTCAGGTTAACAAAAGGACTTATTTATATTTTGAAAATCAAAGGTTTGGATAAATCCGGGATCGAAAATGGTATCAGAATTGTATACCTTCAAAAATCAAATTCTGCATTTTCCTTTTTCAACATCCTATTTATAGATCCCGAATTAGAAAATCAAAGTACCATAATAAAGCATGAAATGGCTCACATTAAACAAGGCCATAGTCTCGACATTTTATTTTACGAATTTATTGGTGTTATTAACTGGTTTAATCCAGTCGTCTACCTGATAAAAAAGGACATAAAGCTCATTCATGAATATTTAGCTGATACGGCGGTAATCGATTCAGATATGAAGAAATATGACTACGCCATGTTCTTGATAAAACAATCTGTTAATCTTAAAAATTTAACACTAACTAATCAAATATTTAGTTCATCACTCTTAAAAAAAAGAATATCCATGTTAAATCAAAATAAAACAGCAGGGTGGGTTAGACTCAAAATGCTATTTGTACTGCCAATAATTGGTGGCATGTTAGGGCTATCTACCATGGCCTTTACAAAAACTTATGGTACGGTAGAACTATTTACAGCTTATCAAAAATCCATTCAGGATACAGGAAAAATTAAATACACGACGATGCGTAATTTGAAAAAAGGCTCAAAGTTATTTACTACTCACGTATCAGTTAAAAATAAAATACAAACTTCGAGCGAAAAGAGATTAATTGTCGTTAATGGAGAGGAAATTAAAGATAATAATTATTTTTTCGCTGTAGCAAACTTTGATCAGCAAACCGAGCTAACTCCAGATAAATCGGTCAAAAAATATGGTGATAAGGCTAAATATGGTGCGATTGAATTTAATGGGAAAAATATTGAGATTTTAAAAGACTTTCCTACACCTCCCCCTAGCCAACCAAATATACCTAATTCTCCATCAGCACCTCCGTCACCACCACTGGAGCCAAAAATTGAAACCGAAAGGTATCCGAATCCAACAATAGCAAAAGATGTTGTTCTAAACAGGGGAAAAAATGAAAGGTTCGTTCTTCCTGAAATGGGTAGTGGACGAAAATCACTTCAGGTAACGAATCCAGATGGGAAGAAGGTCTACTCGACATTTAATTATATTAACGATTGGGATGGTAAGCAAACCAACATCATCAAACTAAAAAACAAGAAAATACCAGCCGGAAAATATGTTTATATCGTTTTTATTACAAAAAAAGATAACCAGCCGAATGAAACAAAAAAAGGTTATCTGACAATAATCTAACTACTGCGGCACGTACACCACATATTTAGTCTCGAAGAAATCCTCCTCAAAATAAGCTGAAAGCGGATACAATTCTGCTTTCAGTTTAGATTCTTTTATCTCCTCAGCTAAATCGCCTCCTTTCAAATACAGAATTCCATTCGGAATGGCGTTTAACGATTCTTTCTTGAATTTACCTTGAATCCAGGGATAGAATTCTCCTAAACGCGTAACTGCTCTGGAAACCACGAAATTAAATTTTTCTCTGATTTGCTCAGCCCTTAAATGGTCGGCTTTCAAATTTTCCAGTCCAAGCGCGAAAGAAACTTCTTTTACCACCTTGATTTTTTTGCCGATTGAATCTACCAGGTAAAAATCGGTTTCAGGAAATAATATAGCCAAGGGAATACCGGGAAATCCGCCTCCCGTGCCCACATCCAAAACTGTTTCACCCGCTTTAAACGAGCAGACTTTTGCGATACCTAATGAGTGCAACACGTGACGTTCATATAATTCTTCGATATCTTTTCTGGAGATTACATTAATCTGGGCATTCCAGAGACTGTATAAGTCAAATAATTGAGCAAACTGGGCGATTTGTTTTTCTGATAAATCGGGAAAATATTTTAGAATGACATCAGGTTTCACTTCAGACATGATATGGTTTCAATTGTGTTTATTTCCAATTTACTTTTTTCTTTCCGAAAATCGACAAAAAGCCATTTAACATCAAAAAGAAGAACAAAAGTATGTCTAAAATTGGGAACCACCAACGTAAATCGCGATAATTTAACCGGTTTAATAATTTCGGATAAACCAGACACCTGGTAATGATACTTAAAAAAAATATGCCGCCAGCAATATATCTGATTTCCAAACTGAAAAACATACAAGCTGCAAAACCAACGTAGAACAAGAATTGAAATATGATTTGCAAGCTTAAAATGAACTTATGTTTAGATTTATAAAACTTCCCGGCTCCAAAATGACGTTTTTTCTGACGTAAATAACCAGCCCAACTCGTATTGGGTTCGCTCCAGACATGACTGTCTTTATTAATTCTGATTTCCGTATTTGAGAAATTTGCATGGGCATTAACAAATAAATCATCATCACCCGATGGTATATGCATGTGCGCTGCAAAACCTTTATTTTTAAAAAAAAGAGCCTTTCTGTAAGCCATGTTCCGCCCTACCCCCATATATGGCATGCCCTTTAACGCGAAAGAAAGGTAGTTAACCGCCGTAAAGAACGTTTCAAAACGGATTAACGCATTTAGCAAGCTTTTCTTTTTTAAATACGGTGAGTAGCCCAGAACAATTTCGGTGCTTTCATCAACTGGCTGTTGCATACACAATAACCAATTAGCACTTTCAGGTTCGCAATCTGCATCTGTGAAAACAAGCCAATCGTATTTAGATGCCTTAATTCCCATCGTAACGGCAAATTTCTTACCGGCAATAAACTTATCGTTATCCAGTATTTTTACAATTTTCAGATTAGCGTACTTTTTTTCAAGCTGTTCCAGAAATTCTTCGGTACCATCCCAGGATCTATCGTTCACAACAACGACCTCAAATTCCGGATAATTCTGCTCAAGTATTGATGGTAAATATTTTTCGAGATTCTTAATTTCATTTCTGGCACAGACAACCACACTAACCGCCGACTTTGCATTATCAGGAACATGCTCTACTTTGATATTGGCTAGTTTCAGGTGCACAAACAGCACATAATACAATTGTACAAGCAGGCAAAAAGAATAAAAAGAAATCAGACAGATTTCGACCGGGTTTAATATCACAACGTTAAAATAAACAGGCGCAAATTTCTCATTTTTAATCTGTAATACGCTTCTATGTTGATAAAAAATTAAACAAAAATAAACCCTCATATTTTCTTACTTTTGGCTGATTTTTGTGACGAAAAACACACCATATGAAATTTACTTTACAGGCTAAGGATCCACTTTCCAAAGCCAGGGCCGGAACGGTTACAACTGCCCACGGCGATATACAAACACCTATTTTTATGCCTGTTGGAACTGCCGGCACTGTAAAAGCAGTTCATCAGCGTGAGCTTGAGCAAGATATTAATGCGCAAATTATCCTTGGTAATACATATCATCTTTACTTAAGACCGGGATTAGACATTCTGGAAGAAGCTGGAGGTCTACATAACTTTATTGGCTGGAATAGACCTATTTTAACGGATAGTGGCGGTTATCAGGTATATTCATTAAGCAAAGTTCGTAAAATTAAGGAAGAAGGCGTTACCTTTAACTCACATATTGACGGTTCTAAACACTTGTTTACACCGGAATATGCTATGGATATCCAGCGAACAATCGGAGCCGATATTATAATGGCTTTTGATGAATGTACGCCATATCCATGCGATTATACCTACGCAGCTGAATCGATTAAGATGACACACCGTTGGCTGAAGCGTTGCTGTACTCATTTTGATAACACGGAACCGAAATATGGCTTCGACCAGACTTTATTCCCAATTGTTCAGGGTTCTGTGTATAAAGACCTGAGGATTAAATCAGCCGAATTTATCGCCAGCATGAACCGGGAAGGTAATGCAATCGGTGGTTTATCAGTTGGAGAACCTGCGGAAGAGATGTACGCTATGACAGAAATTGTTTGTGATATATTACCTTACGAAAAACCGCGTTATTTAATGGGTGTTGGTACGCCAATTAATATTCTGGAAAATATCGCACTAGGTGTAGATATGTTCGACTGTGTGATGCCTACAAGAAACGCCAGAAATGGTATGTTATTTACAAAAAATGGCATTATAAATATCAGAAACAAAAAATGGGAAAACGATTTTTCTCCTATAGAGCCTGACAGCGACCTGCATGTCGATTTAGTAACAAGTAAAGCATATCTACGTCACCTGGTCCATAGCAAAGAAATGCTTGGCGCACAAATTGCTACCCTTCATAACCTGCATTTCTACCTTTGGCTTGTAAAAGAAGCCAGGGAAAAAATTATCAGTAGTGAATTTTACGAATGGAAAAACCAAATGGTTAAAATTTTGGGTAATAAGCTATAAATGAATTTAATTAAGGGCAACATAAAAATCATTGACCGATATATAATCGGTAAGTACCTGGGAACCTTTATCTATACCCTGGCGATTTTCGTGATTATTATAATTGTATTCGATTTATCAGAGAAACTCGATGATTTTTTGAAAAGCGGATTGAGTTTTTGGGGCGTAATTACAAAGTATTATGCCGGCTCCATTCCCTTTTATATCAACATGCTTTCGCCTTTAATTAACTTTATTGCGGTAATTTTCTTTACCGCAAAAATGGCAGACCAAACTGAAATTGTTCCTATTTTAAGTGGCGGTGTAAGTTTTAACCGGTTCTTGTGGCCATATTTTGTTTCAGCAAGCATTATATTTTCGGCCAACCTGGTCTCGAATTTATACATACTTCCTTATACAAATACCTTAAAAAACAGTTTTGAAAACACCTACGTTAAACGTAACGATCCATCAACAAAATCGAACATCCACATGAAACTGGATGATAAAACATATATATACATCCAAAGTTTCGACAATAAAACCAATTACGGATACCGGTTTTCGCTCGATAATTTTAATGGCGATGTGTTAACAAAAAAAATCGTTGCCGATAATATTAAATGGGACTCTACAAAGCTTAAATGGCAATTGAGCAATTATTCCATAAGAAAAATAGACGGCTTGAAGGAAACCATGATTTATGGAAGTGGTAAGTTAAAAGATACCATTTTAGATATACGTCCGGACGATTTTTCCGCATACGATAATGTTGTTCAAAATTTATCTACAAAAGAGTTATCAGAGAAAATAAGGAAAGAAAAAGTACGCGGAACCGGGATTATGAACGACTTAATGTTTGAACAGTATAAACGATATATCCATCCCTTATCTGCATTCGTTTTAACACTGATTGGTGTTGCGCTTTCCTCACGAAAAGTACGCGGTGGCGTAGGTGTATCTTTAGGAATAGGTATCTTCATTAGCTTCGCCTACATTGTATTTAATCAGTTCACACAAATGTTCTCGACTAAGGGCGGACTACCACCCTTTATTGCTGTTTTATCTCCAACGATTGTATTCGGCCTTTTAGGCTTTTACCTGCTTAAACGTGCACCAAAATAATAATGGACGCTACTAAAAAAAACCTGTTAATTCTTCATCTTACCGTTTTCGTATGGGGCTTTACAGGAGTGCTAGGAAAGGTAATTTCTATAGATGCCGTGCCTATGGTTTGGTACCGCGTTTTAATTGCAAGCGTAACACTTTTCGCCTGGTTTATCTTCACCAAAAAGAATATTAAAATTACCAAAAAGCAATTCATACAATTCTTTTTGACTGGTGGACTCGTCGCGATCCACTGGATATTCTTCTTTTATGCTATTAAAATTTCGACGGTTTCTGTTACTCTAGTCTGCCTCTCTTCGTTCACACTATTCACAGCGATACTGGAACCGTTAATAAAAAAACAATCTGTTTTTGCAGGCGACATATTGGTTGGCTTGTTAATTATTTCCGGGATATATATGATTTTTAAGTTCGAAACTCAGTACACTTTGGGTATCATTTTTGGACTTTCGGCGGCAGTAGCATCAAGTCTTTTCTCTATAATAAACTCTACGTTAGTTCAAAAAAGCGAGCCATCAATCATCGGATTTTATGAACTTGTTGGTGGGCTATTCTGGATAACTTTGTACAGATTATACGATGGTTCCCTACTAAATATGCCTTTCAATTTAAGCACGAAAGATTGGTTCTATATTGCCATTTTAGGAACACTCTGCACCTCCGTTGCATACGTTGCCGGGGTATCTGTTATGAGAACTTTATCTGCTTTTCGAACGGCATTAGTTACAAATCTTGAACCAGTTTATGGAATCTTTTTGGCATATATTTTCTTTAAAGATAAGGAGCAAATGACTTGTGGATTTTATATTGGAGCAATCATTATTTTAGCTTCCGTTTTCCTATATCCGATTTACAAAAAAAGAAAAAATCATCTTTAAAGAACCCTGCATACTTTTGCTATTCCTACCTAAATTTTCGATATATACTCCTTGGGCAAAGACCACATATAAAAATCTGTCTTTACTAGAATGAGCTTTTCAAAATCAGGATAAACACCAAAATTTAAGCAATCATTTGAATCTAAGTCATTAATTTACGGCCGACTTAAATGGCTATCCAAGCTTAAAAAAGTTCAATTCAGAGCGAATATAAGCTGGAAACTGGCTATAAAACCATATAAACGCCAGCAATAGGATTATTATAGATTGAGGGTTTTGTACATTATAAAAAGCCCTTTGAAACGTTACAGAACCTGTTTTTTCAAGAAAAATACAATTCCCCCAAATTTCTAATATTCTTCAGCTTACGGTTTGTTATCCAATCCTAGGGCCTTTATTGAGGTTGTTTCATTAAAAACACGGACGTTTTCTATTTAAAACGTAACGAAATTCAGCCCATTCATCCCTTTTGCACTGAAAATTTGAAGCGAATTCACAAACTTATTTTGCCGCTGACGGCTAAAAAGAATACAAATAAACACCTATAATAAAAAGAAAAAACGCACAAATTTGGTAAACAACTGAAATAAGTAACAAATCTATTATTCGATTCGGAGTGTTGAAAACCATTTAATAAGAAAGACATTTTGTCACTACAAATGAGTTTTGGAATTTTTTAATTATTCTATTTAGACTTAAAAATGCTTTTTTCGAATTGTTAATCGTAGACAATACTAGCTTAAAGCCGGAGGATAAAACACAGCAAAATAGGAGGAAAAGCCTTTGTAAAAATTACACAAATCCTTAGCTCAAATCCGAGATTAAACCCAACATGTTCAGGTAAAAACGAAGCTTAGAATTAAAGCAGTTTTGTGATAAATTTCAAATTCTGCCAAATACAAAATTATTTTATTTGAAAATTTTTGACACGGAATCTGGATTAATAAGTGTAAATTAACGTCTTTATTTTAGATCTTTTAATAACTTGACAAAGTCATGTATAAAGCTTAAAAAAGGCTAATTTAATCTATCAAAAAGAATAAAATAGGGAATTTAATTAAAATTTATAAAAATATTAAAATCAATAACTTATGTGATTTTAATTAAATTAAATAAAGACATTAATTAGTGTTTTAAAATTTAAAAAAACTAAATATCTTAGCATAACATATAGATGAACTTTATTAAATCACACAAAATAATAATTATCAGATACTTAAGTTCATTTATATTAAGTTTTATTTCACTAACGGTTTTTGGACAAATTTTCAGCACTGCACAAAACCCACTTAGTGTAAGATGGAACTACATTCAGTCGGGAGGCTTTAAAATTATCTATCCAAAAGAATTGGAAAAAGACGCTCAAAGAATGGCCAATACCTTACCCTTCATCTACTATAAAACTGGCGCGGGTTTGAGGCAACAAAACACGTCTATACCCCTCCTGTTACAGAACCGGGGAACCATCGCAAATGGCTTTGTTCAGTTAGGTCCGAAGAAGTCAGAGTTCTATTCAACGCCACCACAATATTTCGATAGCCAGGATTGGCTGAACAACCTGGCTGTTCATGAACTTCGACACATCGCTCAATTTGACAAATTGACAGGAACACAAGCGCATCCCTTTCCAGAGCTGGTTTATTTCGCCTATTTCGGAGCAAGCGTACCTACCTGGTTTTTCGAGGGAGACGCCGTAGTAAATGAGACGGCCTTAACTGAATCAGGTCGGGGCCGACAACCAAAATGGGTAATGCCTTTTCGGGCTTCAGTTTTGGAGGGCAAAAAATTTTCTTATAGCAAAGCCTATTTTGGATCGAACAAAGATGTAACCCCCGGCTATTACCAAACGGGTTACTTGATGGTTGCCGACATGAAAGAAAAATACGGTCAGTTCATTTCCGACAACCTGTTCGGTGACATCAGGAAAAGACCATTAAGATTGTATCCATTTTCACAAAGCCTAAAAAAATTTACACGAGAAAATACAAAAAAATATTTCCGCTCCACCCAAGAAAAGATAGCAGAAAAATGGAAAGTACAAGGAGAAAAAATTCAACCTGAAAATTATGAAAGTCTGAATAAAAAAACATCCTTGGCTACCAATTATTTCCTACCCGTTCGCTTAAACAAAAATCAGATTTTAGCACTTAAAGAAAGTAAGCAAGATGCCCGGTATTTCGTAATTATGAACGAAGATAAAACAGAGCAAAAATTATTCGGAATCGGCTATCAGGAACAACCCTGGTTTAGTTACAAAAATGACATTTTGGTTTGGGACGAAATTCGTTATGATCCGAGATACAAACAGCGCAGTTATAGCATAATTTGCAGTTACAATTTGAAGACTAAAAAATTTAAAAAACTGAGCAGCAAGAGTCGGCTGTTCTCTCCCAGCCTTTCAGAAGATGGGACGAAAATAGTTGCGTCGAAAGTTGAACTTAACAATCAATTTAATCTTGTAGAAATCGATGCCTCGTCTGGCAAAATTTTGAAATCACATCTTAACCCCGAAAACGAAATTCTGCAAACACCAAGTTTCGACGAAACCGGAAATCGAATTACTTACATCGGCGTGAACGAGAAAGGAAAAAGTTTGTGGTTGCTGAACGGCGAGAAAAAAA
>Ga0247809_1000892_pt1 | contig 13369 bp, 13 predicted proteins | sample UWRJL104311B1_FD_180951 | JGI IMG/M metagenome (GOLD analysis project Ga0247809, IMG submission 180951) | Plant litter microbial communities from Arlington Agricultural Research Station in Wisconsin, United States - UWRJ-L104-311B-1 | ecosystem: Environmental > Terrestrial > Plant litter >...
TTCTACCACCGCGACGATGCGCGGATCGAAATACTGGGGTACCAGGCGCGCCACAGCGCTGGCACAGTGAGCCGCAACCTCTGAGGGTTTGAGCACCGCCGTGTTACCAGCGGCCAGCGCGGCCACCAAAGGGCCGAAGAGCAACATGAGCGGTTCATTCCACGCACTGATGATCAGCGCAACGCCCAGCGGATCGCGATGTACGCGGATATAGCCAGGTTCGAACACCACGGGCATCGGCTCGTGCAGTGGCTCCATCCATGACTCGATATGCTTTAGGGCGTAGGCCGCCTCCTTCACGCAGTAATTCACGTCCATCAGATCGGCATCATTGACGTTGCGGCGCAGGTCCTTCCAGAGTGCGTTGCACAGCTCGTCGTGATGGTCAGTGAACAAGGCCTTGACCGCTTCGAGCTGGGTCTTGCGCCACGCCAGAGAGCGCGTATGGCCTTCAAGGAAGTAAGCCCGCTGATCAGCGACAAGCGATGAATAGTCAGGATTCGACATGGTGAATTTACTCCCGGGAATGTGGCGCGCGATGCTTGTCGCTGGCGCCTGTATCCAGTAACCGACAGCGCTCAGATGCGCACTGCAATTTCGCCATCCTGCTCGCGGGCTTCGTATGTGGGCAGCGCTAACGTGGAGGGACCACGCTGCACCGCGCCGGTGGTGATATCGAACTGGGAGCCATCACATGGGCACATGAGCGTCGTGCCCGTCAGGATGCCTGCCGATAGCTGGCAGCCGTCATGCGGGCACATGTCGTCAAAGGCGAACAGTTGTGAGCCGATACGGGCGACGGACACGCGCGTCTTGCGATCCTCCAGGTAGAACGGGGTGACCGACTGGCCAGTCAATCGCGAAGACGGGCCTAATGGACGGTAGTTGACCTGCGAGCTCGGCATGTTCGGCTCCTATGTGTGTGTGAACCTTCGATTCAGTACGGAAACTCAGGAATCACTTCATAATCGGGCTTGTCGAACCGCAGCGCGCCAGGCGCCTGCGCCGGCACAGCGGGTTTGAGCGGCATGATGGGCGTCAGGCGCTTGTACCCGGAGCCGAGCGAAGGCCGTGGATCGGTGTCGCCCTTGTTCGGCCAAAACGACATGGCCCGCTCCGCCAGCGCCAAAATAGTAAGCGACGGATTGACCCCGGGGTTGGCTGGCAGGACGCTGCCGTCCATAACGTGCAAGCCCTCATAGCCGAAAACGCGCTGGTAGGGGTCGACCACGCCCTTGTCGCTCGAGGCGCCGATCGGAATGCCACCGATGAAGTGTGCCGAGGCCGTCCGATTGATTACCTCAAAGTCCAATGCCGCCTCGCGTGCGCCCATCTTGGCGGCAAGACGTTTTCCGAATTCGTCGGCCGTCGCAATGTGCGTGGGGGGTGCCGCGCCGGCACCGTGACGGCTGCGCAGGATGCCATCCTTGAAGTACAAATCGAGTGAATTGTCAGAGGTCTGCATGCACAACAGGGTGAGCGAACGCTCCGACCAGTGCCGCGCGTCGAACGTCTGGCCGAGCGTTTGTAGCGGGTGCTCCACAAGGTGCTTGAGCCATGCTTCAGTCGGATGATTTTGTGGGCCGGAAGCATAGTAGGTGGTGGCGAGCGTAAAGAAGTCGCTGCCAACACCATAGGAGACCGGCTCGATGCTGGTGTTCTCGTCGGGCCAGACTCCGGAGGTAATGGACACGCTGCCAGGGGTAATGACGAAACGGTCCGGGTCCTTCTTCCACTCACGGTAGGGACGGGTGACTAAAATGAGTGCCTCGGAATTGGTCCGGGCCAGTTTGCCCAGTTGATCCGACAGGCCGGTCAGCTTGTCGGCATCGCGCATGTGGTGCAGCAGCCGTGCCGAGCCATAAGCGTGTGCGGAGACCACGACCTCTCGGGCCGTGTAACGATGACGGTCGATGTGTGCGACGCGCTGCATCCAGCCCGGGTGGGTGGTGAGCACCTCATAGCCGCCGCCATCGAGCGGCGTCAGTTCAGTGACTTCGTGCAGGTCATGAATGACGCAACCGTTCTTTTCCGCAAGGTAAAGGTAGTTCTCCGTCAGCTTGTTCTTCGCCCCGCGACCGCAGCCAATCATGCAATTGCCGCAGTTCACGCAACCGGTGCGACGGGGGCCGGCGCCGCCGAAAAAAGGATCATCAACCTCAACGCCGGGGGTGCCGAAGAAGGTCGCGACAGGCGCCTTGTTATAGGTATGACCATGGCCCATGTCAGTGGCCACTTCGCGCATCAACCGGTCCTTGTCACTATCCATGTAGGGGACGCGGGTCACCCCCATCATGCGCTGGGCCTGATCGTAGTACGCCGGCAACTCGTCGTACCAGTCAGTAATGTACGACCACTCTGGCGCGGCGAAGAATTTCTTGGGTGGCACATAGAGCGTGCTGCCGTATACGTGCGAGCCACCGCCGACACCGGCGCCGTGGAGGACCAGCACATCGTCGAGGAACGTCAGGCGCTGTAAGCCGTACATTTGCGCTTCAGGCTGCCAAAGGTAATTACGCACATCCCAGTTGGTCTTGGGGATCGCGCTATCAGGCCAGCGCCGTCCTGCCTCCATGACGCCGACCCGGTAGCCTTTTTCGGTCGCGCGCAAGGCGGCAACGCTGCCGCCGAACCCGGAACCGATCACAATCAAGTCGTAGTCGAAGTCAGACATTTTCAGCACCTCATTCGGGCCTGATCGTTGAGCTTAGTCTTGATTGAGTGAACGGGTTAAGCCAACCGAAAAGAATGCGCTTAGCGGTCGATTTTGTGTTTAGCCTCATACAAACACAGCATTTCCATCGCCAATGTTGCCGCCGCCAGTGAGGTAATGCCCGCGTGGTCATAGGCCGGCGCGAGTTCGACCACGTCCATGCCCACCAGATTGATCCCGCGTAATCTGCCCAGAATCTCAAGTGCCTGCACGGTGCTCAAGCCACCGCAGACCGGCGTACCGGTGCCAGGGGCGAAAGCCGGGGCGAGGCAATCGATATCGAACGTCAGGTACACCGGGTTATCCCCTACCCTCGCCCGGATCGCTTCGACAATCGCCTCACAGCCCTGGCGATGCACCTGACGCGCATCCAGATCGTCATTGGTGGTGCGTAAACCGTCAATGTGGCGAGGGGGCTTGTCGGAACGCCGCACCGCCCCGTCCGGCCGACAAGCCCCCTCGCCACAGGTCCGTTACTGCATTCCCACGCGGAGCATGGGAACGATAAAACCTGACCTTTCAGACAGTTATTGTCCGTTGCCCTCGGTGCCCGCTGCTGGCATCCTGCGCCTCCAATTTCTGACCCGGCCCGCCGTTTGGCTCGTAATCAACCATGACCGCCTCTGAAAAAGCTCCCGCTGCGCGCAATAACGACCTGATTTACGGCCTCAACGACCGCCCGCACCTGACAGCCACTGTCTTCGCCGCCCTGCAACATGTACTGGCGAGTTTTGTCGGCATCATCACGCCGACCCTGATCATGGGGGGCGCCCTCGGCCTGCAAAGCGAAATACCGTACCTGATCAGCATGGCGCTGTTCGTGTCGGGCCTGGGCACCTTTGTTCAAGCCCGTCGGTTCGGCCCGGTTGGCTCTGGCTTGCTGTGTCTGCAAGGCACCAGTTTCTCGTTCATCAGTGTGATTCTCAGTGCCGGATTCATGGTCAAGGCACGGGGCGGCGGCACCGATGAAATCCTTTCGACGATCTTCGGCGTGTGCTTCTTTGCGGCGTTCATTGAAGTCGCGCTGAGCCAGTTCATCGGCAAACTACGGATGCTGATCACCCCAGTGGTGACCGGCACCATCATCACGCTGATGGGCTTATCGCTGATCAAAGTGGCCATGACCGACATCGCCGGCGGCTTCGGCGCGGCGGACCTCGGCGCGGCCAGTCATTTGGCGCTGGCAGCCTTGGTGCTCGGCACCATTGTGCTGTTGAACCGGGTCGATGTGCCGTTTCTTCGCCTCGGCGCCATCGTCATTGGCCTGACCCTGGGCTATGCCGTGGCCTGGCTGATGGGCGACGTCGATTTCGCCAGCTTGCCCGACGTACCGCTGATGAGCGTGCCTGTGCCGTTCAAATACGGCTTCAACTTCGACTGGGTCGCGTTTGTGCCGATCGCGGTGATTTTCCTCGTGTCGCCGCTGGAAGCCGCCGGCGACCTGACCGCCAACTCGATGATTTCCCGGCAACCGGTCAAAGGCCCGGTCTATATTCGCCGGATCAAATCCGGCCTGCTTGCCGACGGCCTTAACTCAGCAATGGCCGCCGTGTTCAACAGCATGCCGATGGTCACCTTTGCCCAGAATAACGGCGTGATCCAGCTCACCGGTGTCGCCAGTCGCTACGTGGCGTTCTTCATCGCCGGCTTGCTGGTGCTGCTGGGGTTGTTCCCGATGATTGGCGCGGTGCTGCAATTGATGCCGAAACCCGTGCTTGGCGGCGCCGAACTGGTGATGTTCGGCACGGTGGCGGTGGCCGGGATCAAGATCCTTGCCGAAGCCGGCCTGCATCGACGCAACATGTTGATTGTGGCGATTTCCCTCGGCATGGGCCTGGGTGTGGCCGCAGTGCCCGAGGTATTGCGCGAGTTACCGATGGCGCTGCACAACATTTTTGAATCGCCGATTACCGTCGGGGCGTTGTGCGCTATCGTGCTGAATATCTTCCTGCCCGAGGAATTCATCGAGCTGGAAGAAGACGATTTCGACCCGCAAGCCTCGATCCTTCAGGTCATGGAAAACCCCGATGTGCCGGCCAAAGCTGGACCTGCAACATCCGGGGCGGTCGCACAAGGTTATGGGGTGGGTTCGGGGAGTTGTGCCAGGTAAGTCCACGGGTAGATACCGCGTTCGTGACCGTCGCTGAAAATCAGTTGCAGGCCGTAGCCTTTGGCATTCAACTCCACCACTCGGATGCGCGGATCAACCTTCACTGTCAGCCCTTGCAACCGAAACGCCCGGCATTGTGAACATGGGCACTGACGCCTCAGTTCAGCGTGGCCCAGCCGCTGCTCACGCCCATCCGGCCAGTTCAACCGCAGCTGCTGTTTACCTTGGGAATTACCCACTGCCAACGGGTTCATTGCAGTTGACTCAAGGCGATGCGCACGGCTTTGCGCACTTCCGGGTCGCCGTCGTCTTGCGCGGCCTGCAAGGAGGCGATGGCGCCCTTGTCGTTCAATTCACCGAGGGCCAACGCGGCCTCCTTGCGCAGGTTGCTGATGCGGTGGCCGAGGGTTTCGATCAAGGCTTCAAGGGACGGGGCGTAACGCAATCGACCGAGGCTGCGGGTGGCGCGCAGTCGGACTTGCCAGTAATCGTCGCCAAGGGCTGCGACCAGTGCCGGGCCGGCGTCGATATGACCGACTTTGCCCAATGTGGTCGCGGCTTCTTCGCGCACTTGCCAGGCGTGGTCTTTCAAGGCCTGGCGCAGCGCGGGCAGCACTTGAGCGTCGGAGGCCAAACCGAGGGCGCCGGTGGCTGCGCGGCGGACTTCAGTATCGGGATCGGCGCTGGCCAATCTCGCCAAATCCGGCAACGCATCGAGCTGTTTGAGCCAGCCGAGCACGCCAACGGCTTCGCGGCGGACGCTGGCGTCTACATCGTTCAATGCGTCTGAAGCTGCAGTGGCGGCACCAGGAAAACGCAACTCGCGCAACGCCCTGAACGCAGCTATGCGCACGCTGACCTCGGCATGCCCGGTCCACGGCAGAATCACCTGGCCCGCCGCCTCGCTCTTTAGCAGGCTGAGGCTTTGCGCGGCGGCCGACTGCACGGCCAACGAGGGATCGGTCAACGCCTGACACAGTGCCTCGACCACGGCTTCTTCCTCCCAGGCTTCAAGCAAACGTGCAGCCTCGGCGCGGACTTCTTCGGTCGGATCTTGCGCCAGTCGATTGACCAGCCACAGCAAGCCGACCGGTTCTTCAAGGTCGGCCAGTTCGATCAGGGCAATGCGGCGCACACCGGGATCGTCATCGGTCAGGCGCGATTGCAGGGCAAGAATGTCGTCGTTATCGGTTACATCGAATAGTGAGGTCATAAGGCAAATCGCGGCAGTTTGTTTTCAAGGGGAAGTCCGAGGGGGTTCAGGCGTGGCAATTGCCGACCGTCTTCGTGACGCAGTAATTCGAGGCAATGGCGCTTCAAGCGGGAGAACTCATGGCTCGTCACCAGTTCAGTGGTGCGTGGCCTTGGGAAATCGAGGCGCAGGTCTTCGATGATCCGGCCGGGGCGCGAACTCATGACCAGCAGGCGATCAGAGAGGAACAACGCTTCGTCGATGTCATGGGTGACAAACACCACGGTGGTGCGAATCCGCGTCCAGATGTCCAGCAAGAGTTCCTGCATGTTTAACCGGGTCAGTGCGTCGAGGGCGCCGAAGGGTTCGTCCATCAGCAGCAAGCGTGGGCGGTTGATCAGCACCCGGGCGATTTCCACCCGTTGCTGCATGCCGCCGGAGAGTTGGTCCGGCCAGCGCTCGGCAAAACCTTCAAGGCCCACTAAAGCGAGGATTTCATCGGCGGCTTTATGGCGTTGAGCCCTGCCGATGCCACGCATTTTCAGGCCAAAAGAAACGTTGTCGCGCACGGTTCGCCACGGGAACAGTGTGTGGTGCTGGAACACCATGCCGCGTTGCGGCGATGGTCCCCAGACTTGCGCGCCGTCAACCTTGAGGCCACCGGAGCGCGGTTGCAGGTGCCCGGCCAGCGCGCCGAGCAACGTCGACTTACCGCAACCGGACGGCCCGAGAATGCACACGAACTGTCCCGCTTCAATTTGGCAATCCAGCCCTTGTACGGCTTCGAAGGCCTGCGCCCCATCACCGAGGACGATGGACAACTGACGAATATCAATCCGCCCTTCCGGGGTTTGCATCACGCTCATCAAGCTTTTCCTCGTGGTCGGTGCCACGGCGTGAACAGCCCGCCGAGACGTTTGATCAGCAGGCTGCTGCCCATCCCGAGTACACCGATCAGCAGCATGCCAACGACGATGTCGGCGTAGTTCTGAATGGTGTAGGACTCCCAGGTGTAATAGCCGATGCCGTATTGGCCGGAGATCATTTCCGCCGTCACCAGGCAGAACCATGAAGTGCCCATGCCGATGGCCAGGCCGGTGATGATGCTTGGCGCGGCACCCGGCAAAATCACCTCCAGCAGAATCGCCCGACGCCCTGCCCCGAGGCTTTTGGCCGAGGCAATCAGGCGTGGGTCGACGCCCTCGACGCCGTGCACTGTGTTGAGCAGGATCGGAAACAACGCGCCAGTGAAAGTGATGAAGACCATCGACAGTTCCGAAGACGGGAACATCAGGATCGCCAGAGGAATCCAGGCGACGGCGGGGATTGGGCGCAGGACTTCCAATGGCGGCAGCAGCAAGTCTTCGGCCCATTTCGAACGGCCGATGCCCAGACCGAGGGCGATGCCAATAAACAGCGCGGCGAGGTACCCGGCGAAGACCCGGCTCAGACTGCTGCTCAGGTGTTGGCAGAGCTTGCCGGAATCGCCAAGGCCCAAGGCGGCCTGGAGGACGGCCAGTGGCGTCGGGACGTTGGCGAAGGTAACCAGGCCGAGGTTCCAGTGACCATTGGCGGCGAGTTGCCAAAACAACAGGCAGAGCAGCAGTGAAGCGGCCCTTGGAACCCAGCGTGCATAGGATCGGTACACAATTTTTCCTCTCAACCGAGATCCCTGTGGGAGCGAGCCTGCTCGCGATTGCGGTCTAACATTCAGCATCAGTGTTGGCTGGACTGACCTCATCGCGAGCAGGCTCACTCCTACAATTGACCGAGGTGTTTTTGGGGTTAGCGGGCGGCGACGGCCTGGGTGGTGGCTTCGGTGAAGTCGAAGACTTTTCCGCCTTGGGCCGTGGCGAATTGTTGGGCCTGGCCTTTGAGCAGGAAGGCGCTGAGCTGCCCTTTTGCGTCACTGGCAAACCACGCCTGATCCGCCAACAGCTTGATCCCGCTGTCACTCGCCTGGGCATACACCGCGCGGATGTTTTTGCCTTGCGACTTCAAACCGGCCAACGCGGTGAACGCAGCTTGCGCCGAGGCGTACTGGCGCACCTTCGGTTCTCCGCGCACCCAGATTTGCGCGACATGGCTGAAGTCGGTGATCGCTTTACCGCTCGCCGCATCCACCGCGGTCAAAGGCGTCTGCCCGTAGTTGGCCAGTTGCGCGGTGTAATCCAGATTCGAGGCCTTGAACGCGGCACGGATGTACTGATCGTCGATAAAGGTATTGAGATCGAGACCGCGATCAGCCTTCTTCAGCAACTTGAGGGTATCGATCGCAGTGCCCACCGCCTGACGGTATTCCGGCTTCCAGCTCAGGTCGCGGGTTTGCACGCCCAACGGACCGTGGAACAGGTAATTGACCTCGGCATCGACCCCGGTGACTTTGGCGATCAGTTCGCTGTATTTCTCCGGTTCCGCTGCCAGCAACTGATTGGCCTCGAGGCTCGCGCGCAGGTATGCGACGACGATTTCCGGGTACTTCTTCGCGTACGCCTGATCCACCAACGCGCCATGGAAGGTCGGTGCGCCGGCCTGGGCACCGTCGTAAATCTTGCGAGCGAAACCACGGCTCGGGAACAGTTCGGCGAACGGCACGAAGTCGGCATGGGCGTCGATCTTCCCGGCCTGCAACGCGGAGCCTGCGACTTCTGGCGGCTGGGCGATGATGTTGACGTCTTTGAGCGGATCCCAGCCTTGCGCAGCAACGGCTCGCAGCAACATGCCATGGGCCGTCGAGGCGAACGGCACGGAAATGGTCTTGCCTTTCAACTCCGCCAATGACTGCACACCCGATGCACTCGGCACCACGATGCCGTTGCCGCTGCCCTTGATGCTGCCCGAGAGCACACTGATGAACAGGCTGTGTTTGCCGGCGGTTTCGAATGCCACACCGTTGAACGAACCGGGGAAATCGGCCATGGCGCCGAAGTCGAGTTTACCGGCGACCATTTCGTTGGTCAGCGGTGCGCCACTGGTGAAGTTTTTCCACTCCACTTCATATTTCGCGTCTTTGTATTGGCCGTCGTGAGGCAGGTATTTGTCGAGCAGGCCAAGCTCACGAATCAGCAATCCGCCGGCGGCACAATTGATGGTGGTGTCCTGGGTGCCGATGGCAATGCGGATGGTTTCGGCGGAGGCCGACAGGGTGAATGAGGCCAGTACCAGACCGGCGAATGCTGCACGCAATAACATGGGTATCCCCTCGAATCATTTATAGGATGTTCGTCTCCGCCACGATCAGGGCGTGGTGGGAAACGAGGGGTGGTTTGAAGCTGGCGTCCGGTGTTGCCGGATGGCTTTAGGTTGTTTGGGCTGGCCTCATCGCGAGCAGGCTCGCTCCCACATTTGAATTGCATTTGCCTGTCTGGAATGCATTCCCCTGTGGGAGCGAGCCTGCTCGCGATGGCGTCCTGTCAGACAATGGAGATCAGTACCCACACTCAGCGCAACAGATAAGGTATTTCGACTTTCACCGCCCCGGTCGGGCAGTCTTTTTCACAGGGCATGCAGTACCAGCATTCATCGAACGCCATATAGGCTTTTTGGGTGGCCGGGTTGATCGCCAGCAGGTCCATCGGGCAGACGTCGACGCACACGGTGCAGCCTTTGTGGGCGATGCAAAGATCCTCGTCGACAGTGACCGGCGCGTTGGAACGGAAGAAAATTTCCTGGGGTTGATAGGCCATTGGGCGGTCTCTCTTTTAATGATGCTCAGGCGGCAAAGGCACCCACGCGCAACCGGTCGTAGGCCTGCATTTCATCGGCATCGAGCGGAATGATGTAAGGCTCGACGGCTTTCTTGAAACTGGTCATCTGGCCGTCGTCTCCCTTCTTCAAGTGGCAATGGCAAAACCAGTCGCTGTCGTTGCGTTGCGGGTGATCGACCCGATAGTGGTAAAGCCCCCAGCGGCTTTCGGCGCGGAACAATGAGGCGCGGGCGGCCATTTCGGCACAGTCGCGGATCATGCTGACTTCCATGGCACGCATCAGTTCGTGAGCGTTGTGGGCCTTGATCTGATCGAGGTCGCGCTGGATATCGCTGAAGCGTTGCAGGCCGATTTGCATCTTCTTCGTGACTTTCGGCGGTTGCAGGTAGTCGTTCACAAAACGCCGCAGCTTGTATTCGACTTGCGCGGGTGGCAGGCCGTGTTCGCGGTCCAGTGGTGCGTAAACCCGTTGTTTTTCCGTTTCGATCTGTTTGGCATCGACAGCTGAAAACTCGCGTCCGGCGACAAAGTCCGCCGCGTTGTTGCCGGCAAACCAGCCATAGGTGAACGCGCCGAGCATGTAGTTGTGCGGCACCGCAGCCATGTCCCCCGCCGAGTACAAACCCTTCACTGAAGTCTCGGCCCGCTCGTTGACCCACACGCCCGATGCCGAATGCCCGCTGCAAAAACCGATCTCGGAGATGTGCATCTCGACCATCTGCGTGCGGTAATCAGTCCCCCGATTGGCGTGAAACTGGCCGCGACTCGGGCGTTCGTTGCTGTGCAGGATCTCTTCGATGTTCTGGATGGTTTCCTCGGCCAGATGGTCGAGTTTGAGAAACACCGGGCCATTGCCGCTTTCGAGTTCCTGGTGGAACTCCCACATCATCTGGCCGCTCCAGTAGTCGCATTCGATGAAGCGCTCGCCCTTGTTGTTGGCGGTGTAGCCGCCCAAGGGACCGGTGACGTAGGCGCAGGCCGGGCCGTTGTAGTCCTTGATCAGCGGGTTGATCTGAAAGCATTCCAGGTTCGCCAGTTCGGCACCGGCGTGATACGCCATGGCGTAACCGTCGCCGGCATTGGTCGGGTTTTCGTAGGTGCCCATCAGGTAGCCGGAGGATGGCAACCCCAGACGGCCAGCCGCGCCGCAGCACAGGATTACCGCTTTGGCCTTGATCACATGGAAGTCGGCGGTGCGGCAATCGAAGCCCATCACACCGTTGACCGCGCCAACTTCGTCCGTCAGCAAACGGGTGCAAACCAGGCGATTGGTGATGCTGACCCGCGCCCGCTTCAACTGGCGATACAGGACTTTTTTGATGTCGTGCCCTTCCGGCATCGGCAGCACGTAGGCGCCCATGTGGTGGACCTTTTTCACCGCGTAATCGCCGGTTTCGTCTTTCTCGAATTTCACGCCCCAACGGTCCAGTTGCTCAATGGTTTCAAAGCTATGGGTCGCGTAGGCGTACACCGCCGCCTGGTTGACAATGCCGTCGTTGGCAATGGTGATTTCCTTTGTGTATTGCTCCGGCGTCGAGTGGCCGGGAATGATCGCGTTGTTCAGACCGTCCATGCCCATGCTGATCGCGCCGCTGCGTTTGACGTTGGCCTTGTCAATCAGCAACACGCGCAGGTCGCGGTTGCGTTCCTTGGCCTTGATCGCCGCCATTGGTCCTGCGGTGCCGCCGCCGATCACGACGATGTCGTATTCCTGCTCCAGAGTGCTTCGAGTGATAGAACCGTGGGTCATGCCTGCGCCCCTTTTTGCCGGTCGATCCGCAGGCGGTACTGGAAGGCATCGCCACGGTAGTAAAGGTGTTCGAAGTCCACGGGCTGGCCGCTGGAATCGTGGGTCAGTCGTTCGATGCGCATGATCGGCGAGCCCGGTTCGACGTTCAGGGCCTGGGGCAGGTCGCTGTCGGCCAGGACCGCGTCAATGGCCAGATCGGCGTGACCGAAGGCCAGGCCACAGTCGTTTTCGAGAATCAGGAAGATGTCGCGGGTCACCAGATCAGCCTTCTCCAGCCGCTCGCCGATGGCCTTGGGCAGGTAGGTGATTTCCAGCGAAATCGGCTCGCGATTAATCAACCGCACCCGTTTGATCTGCGCCACGGTTTCACCTTCGGCGACCTGCAAACGTTCGGCGACAAGTTTGTCGGCGGCGATGAATTTGAAGCTGCGCAGACGGTTGATCACCTCGTAGCCGCGACCGGTCATGGACTCGGCCAGGCCTTGCAGGGTGCTGACGTTCTGGAAGGTTTTCGGTTTGGCGACGAAGGTGCCTTTGCCGTGGATCTTGAAGATCAGCCCTTCCTTCTGCAGATCGCCCAGGGCTTGGCGCACGGTGATGCGGCTGACTTTGAACAACGCGCCGAGCTCGCTTTCGGAAGGCATCTGGCTGTCTTGCGGATATTCACCGTCGAGGATGCGGGCGCGCAGCACGTCACGCAGTTGGGTGTGCAGAGGGACGCTGCTGAGGGATAGAACGTTATCAGTCATGGCGATCACTTGTTATAACGAGTTATGACGTGATCTTAGAGAGGCCCGATGAGGGTTGAGAAATACTGTTTGAGCATAAGGTTAGATTCGCAGTGCGATCCCCCTATAGGAGTGAGCCTGTTCGCGATTGCGTAGTGTCAGCCAACATCATTCTGACTGTACCGACGCTATCGCGAGCTCGCTCCCACAGGTTCAGGTGGTCCGGAACCTGGAGAGTTAGCCGATCCGCAAGGCGCGCAGATCCAGCTGACAGTCCTTGAGCGGTGGGCACCAGTAGTAGCCGCCGGTGATCGGTCGGCTGATGCGGTACAAACCGTCGGTGATGCCGTCTTCCAGACCGCTCATGCGCCGCAGTTGCGCTTCAAAAGCGTCCAGGGAAAAGCCGAACGCGAGGAACATCAGGCCCGCGCGATCACCTTCGATCCATGGCATCGAGCGACGCACCACGAACGCCTCGGGCGCGAAACTTTCCTGGGCGGTGCGTTTGACGTGAGCCGATACCGGCGCATCGTCGAGCTCTTCGTTGTCGCTCAAACGACGGCCCATGATGTTGTCCTTCTCATGGGACGGCATCGCGTGGAAGCCTTTGAGGTCATGCTGCCACTGCTGTATCGCAGCGAAGCTGCCGCCGACCAGGCCGTCCGCGCCTTCGCTCAACAGCGCAGCAGCGACCGCAGCTTCGTCGTGCGGGTTTTCCGTGCCGTCTTCGTACCCGGTCAGGTCGTGGCCGGTTTTGTGGCGGAAGGTTTCATTGATTTGCACCAGACGCAGGGCCGGCGCCAAGGCGGCTTCGATGGCTTGGCTGCGATTGAGCAATTCACCCCGATCGATGCCGTGCAACCAGCACCACAAGGCGTGTTGTGTCGACGGGTTGTCGACGCCAACCCCGGACAACGCCGGAAACGCTCGCAGGCCATCAATTTGAGCGTGCAGCGCCTTGACCAGAGACTCCCCGAAACCGACGACAGCCGATTTCCCGTCCACCAGTTGCATCAAGTTGTTGATCGCGACCGGCAACGCTTCGGCGGATTCAAGGGCGAAGAACATATGGCGGGCTTGAGGCGGAACGGGGGTGGCGAGAATGCCCGGCTGGTAATAACTCATATGAACTCCTTGAAAAAGAGCATGGAGTTTAACCGGAGCACGAG
>Ga0247809_1000894_pt1 | contig 13352 bp, 13 predicted proteins | sample UWRJL104311B1_FD_180951 | JGI IMG/M metagenome (GOLD analysis project Ga0247809, IMG submission 180951) | Plant litter microbial communities from Arlington Agricultural Research Station in Wisconsin, United States - UWRJ-L104-311B-1 | ecosystem: Environmental > Terrestrial > Plant litter >...
GTACCTAAGGAGAAAGGCAAGGTAGGTTTCCGGCCCGTCTGATCCCGAAAATAAAGTGGAAAATAAACATGTAGAAGGCATAATTTGCCACACAACTGGACAAGGGTTCGAACCCCTTCGGCTCCACCTAGAGGGGTTTCATCTGATGAAACCCCTTTTTCTTTGGTAAAAATTATATGTTTTTGGTTGGTTGTCAGTTGATTATGGTTGAAGATTTTCATAAGGTAAGGTGTTCGATAGCACTGGTCTTTATAGTAGAGGGTCGAGCCGAACACCAGCCTTAATAGCTCCTGTTTCTTCACTGTGGTTGCTTTTTGATAGATTTGGCTTAAGTCTGCAAGCTGATTGATCTCGTTGTTAAACAACTGATAGATATCTTCAGACTTGCCACTAAATACTTCCAGTCTTGCAGCCAGAGCCCGCCTGTTTTTAGTTAGGTCAGAAAACCATCTTTGGTAGGTTTCATAGTTCATCTGGTTGCCGATGTATTTCTCTTCGATGCTCTTCAGCTTCGCATCCACTTCATCATATTCTTTTTTGTTCTTCGCATAGAGTTCCTGATTGTTTTCAAGCCTTTCCTTAACTAGGTTACGCCCGATGGACTCAATGTTCATGATTGTTTCTTTGGGCAGGCTCAGCTCTTTAAAAACGTCTTCCAGTTGCTCATGGGCTTTGTTAGCCGGAATGGTATTGTGTCCTTTGATCTTACAGTTGTAATAAGGGAACTTCCTGCCGGATTTGCCTGTAGATTTAGCTCCTGTTAATGGTAAGCCGCAATGGCACTTTAATACGCCCCGTAAAGGAAACTCATCGTGGATGACTCTGGTGTGAACGATAGGTTTTGCAAATCTTTGCTGTACCTGATAGAAAGTTACTTTATCGATCAGGTGCTCATGAATGCCTTCCACCCATTGATCGGGATGATCCTGATAAGCTCTGACGTGGATTAACCCTATATATACCGGGTTTTTTAGAATTTTTTGAATAGCCATTTTGCCTGTGTGGTGAAGTCCCATTTGTTTGGCTACTCTGCTGATTTCAACTATTGGGGTTTGCTGTATGTACTGGCTAAAGATATATTGCACTATAGGTTTTGTTTTCTCGTCAGGAACGATTAATGGCTTTTTGTTCTCATCCCTGACATTCTTGTATCCATATGGTGCAGAGCCCAAATATCTTCCCTGTACTACTTTGGCCGTATATATACCCATGTTAATTCTCACACGATTCCTGATGATCTCATCTTCAGCTTTAAGCAGCATGAGGCCGGCGTAAAAGAAACTTGCCGGATCATCTGCATCAAAAGTAATTCCTTCAGCTACGCTGGTAATTTTGATAGCGTATTTACGCTGAAGTTTTTTAATCAGCACCAAGCCATCACCAGAATCCCTGCTGAAACGATCAAAGGCGAATATCACCAGGTAATCCACTGTCTTGTAATTCTTATCAATGAATTGTTCCAGCCGTTTGAAATCCGGCCGGTCAAAAGTCCTTGCACTAAAACCGTCATCCACAAACTCATCGGTAATCTCAATGTTTTGTCTGTCGCAATGCCTTAAAATAGCTTCACGTTGGCCGTCAATGCTCCAATTGCTTTGTCTGTCGGTCGATTTCCTGATGTAGATTATTGCTCTTTTCATAATCTTCAAAAATTTTGTCTACGATAATGTTAACTACTAGATTTATAAATATCTCCATCTCTGTAACCTGCTTTGATGGTTCAGGTATACATTCCTTTCCTTTGATTCGAGGCTTTTTTACGCTCAATCCCTTCTTCATCCTTTCCCTCCTTGTAAAAAAATAAGCATGAGCACATGCTTAACTATCCTAAAAATCCAACACTGTTTATAAATTTAGCTTGCTTGGTTTGTCCTCCTTTCTTTATGATTTTGTATACATAAAAATAGAGATCTGCTTCCAAATGATCCCCGTTAAAATACAGCGGGGATTGTGGTTCTAGGGTTACGAAACTTAAAAAAGGGAAGCGAATTTAATGTTCAAAAAGGAACTACGCGCTCACGTCCTAAAAAATTGGGTATCCCTTCGGGAGCCTCCACAATTTTTTCATCCGTTTGCATTCCGCTTCCTTTTCGCACATTCCGGCTTTGCTTTCTTTTTTTTCGTTTTTTCTTTGTTGAAATTTATAAGGTTGGGGTGGGTTAGGCAAGAAGCAAAGAACTCATTGGTGGCAATTTGTCGGCTACTTTTGCAGCCTTAAGTTTAATTCCATGAAATGGATTATTCAAAGTAACTATACTCTTTTCTGATTTGATCAACTTCTTCGGAACTAAGCATACGGATAGTTCTGGTTCTAATCACTTTGCCTTCCAAGAAGACTTCATGAACGATGATCTCTCCATCAGGAAATTCCAGATAGGACTCTCCATCTGGTAGGTTCTCTGAAAGCATCAGGAAAGGGAGGTTGTTGCTGAAGTTTTTTAAACGTAGTGTCTTTATGGTGTTCAAATATTTCTTTTCTTTCAGTGCCAGCTCTGCTTCTAAATTTTTCATTATTTAGGATTTATTTGTTTGTAATTCTTAGCTCAATTCATGTAATCCTTATCTGATTTTATTGGCTTTTAAAATTTATATATCCTTATCATAAGTTCCAGAATGCGACACCCTGCATTCCGCCAGATGTCCCATAGTCATACAAATGGATCTGGTCACCGCAATTCACTCCGAAGTCGTAGGCGGAATAAATATTCTGCTAGAGATCTTATTGAACACAAATTGGATAAACAAGTGCCATTAAATGATGGGCACTTGTTATCGCCTTAGGTTTACCAGAACCTCTGTTTTTAATTCCTTTACCTCATGAACTTTCATTTGTTTTTTTCAATCTTGGCTTACAGGGAAACCAGCTATAATACGCATCAAGTAATTCCACAAGTGTTGTATCCTTATCTGTGATGATCTGATCTAACCATTTTATAAATTCATTGAAAAAGACAGCCGAAATGAAAAAATTATTCATTTCTTCCATGGTATATATTTTCTTTCTCTGATGGGCAGGTAAACTGTTTAACCATTCAAGCATTTGATCTGAAAATAATTCTGATCGATTTGTAATATTTATATTGTTGATGAGTGAGATATCAGGTTTCAGTCTCACACATTCCGTATAGCTGAATTTTTGGAGCAATTCGGTCATTTCATCAGAGTCTATTAGTCTGGTCATGGTCGTAATTAGCCATCCAAGGTTAGCATGATATTTTTGATGGAGTTTTGAATAGTTGTGTTTTAGAATCAGATCAGGAATCAGCTCTACGAAGAACTTAACATCTTCATAGTTGTAGAATGAATGAAACACATCAATTGCTGTTTGTTGCTTTAGTTTAAAGGTCTTTAAAGCTTTAGTTTGACTCTTTTCCATATCCTAATCAAATTGAGTTCTCAATTCCATAATGGCCATTCTAATTCTAGTTTTGACTGTACCGACTGGTAAATTCAATTTATCGGCTGTTTCCAGATGAGTATATCCCTTGAAATAAACCATTTCTAACAAAATGTTGTATTCAGGTTTCAATTGGTTGACCAATTGTTTAATCATTATGGTATCGGCATTATAAACAGTTTTGTAACGGATATCAATCGAATACTGGCAATCATTGATATTTATATTCTTTTTATTGTTCCTGTATCTTTTAGATCTGAGTATATCTATGGTGTAGTTTTTGGTGATATTCAGCATCCAGGTAAATAAACGACCTTTACTTGGCTCATAGCTGTCAGCAGAAATCTAGATTTTCCAAAATACTTCCTGTAAAGCATCCTTACTTGATTCAGGATCATTAAGTATTTTAGTGATTATCCCGCCTAGACTATCTGAATACATATCGTTTAAGGCTTGCATCGCGATGACTTCTTGCTTCTTTAGGGCAAGTACCAGATTCTCTTCTGTAAGAAATATCTTTTTTGATTTCATGTCAAATCTCATTTATGTAATTAAATGAGCCTTTGGTAAAGAGATTACCAATAATAGGGCTGGTAACTCACTTAGTCTATTGCAGCATGGTTCTGGTAAACCACCACACCTTTCGGAATGGCTCTCAACAATAAAACATAAGCGAGCACCAACCCTATTATGATATAGGGTGGTGGATGCTACACTTACGCTCGCTGAGATTAAATTTACCAGATTTAGCTGCGAGGCTCGTACGCAATCCTAATTTTTTTGACTAGAACCGCAAATTTATAACATTTAAACAAATAACAATTTTTTGTAAAAATACATTTTAATAATGTAAAACACAAATATAATAAATAATTACATTATTATATTGACATATTACATTGTTAATATTGGAAAATCAATAAAATCCTGAATATTATATTTGTTTTACATCAATTCTCATGAGTAAAACAACCTACAATCGTATTAAATCCGTATTAGCTGAAAAGAAGAAGACAAACAAAGATTTAGCTGATGCACTTGAGATTGCTCCTGAAACTGTTTCAAGTTGGTGTACTAATTCTGCACAGCCTTCCATAAAGAAGCTTTTTGAAGTGGCTTTATATTTGGAAGTTGAAGCGAGTGATTTACTGGTGTCTGTAAAGGTTAGTCAAAGCTAAATTTCTTAAATTCTGGACATCTAAGCAGATGGAACTTTTACTACTCTAGATCTTGTAAATAAAAAAATAAATCAATGTTCTATAATGCGATGACTTGCATTTGGCCAGATGTACCATTGTGGCCACAACGAATCTTAAAATGCAACTCACTCCTTAGTCGTGAGCGGGGAGATTATTTGCAGGCAAAACGGAAGTAATAAGGCATGTGCCATTCCATTCCTATTGAAAGGTAAATTTATAATTAGCTGAAATATCGACGCGCACTCCTATTCGCAGAATTTTTTAGATAACTGAAATTTATTAATATAAGAATTGTTTAAATGTTTTTTTGTGGATAATTAATATGCCAATAGGTTGTGGATAACATAAAGATTGCGAATATTTGTAGGTCTAATCAAATATAAATCATTCCCATCAAGGAAGTTACTAGGAATTTAACAATGCTGTAGAATAATCCCGGAGTGTAATCGACAGAATTATTTCAACTACAATTTAATCGAATAATCCAAGTTAGGATGCTGTTTGCTAATGATAAAAAATACGGATAATAAAATGTTATGGGTTCAATCGATTTAAAAGAAAATTTTTTACAGCATTTCAAAATTAAAGACTATAAGCAAGCTGCTCCGGGTGGTCAGAAAACAGTATTTATTGTTGAGATAGAAGACAAAAAATTTGCCTTGAAAATTATCCATTTTGCTGATGAGCGATTAGAAAGAGAGATTAAGATTTGCAAGGAGTTCAATCATGTTATTGGAATTCCATCAATTCTCCGAATTGAAGAGTTCAATGGCGATACTGTTATTCTAGAGGAATATATAGAAGGAAATGATTTGTCGGAACTTATGGAAAGCTATCTAGGTAATGAACGGAAAGTCCTAAGTCTTATTTATCAGATTGGTTTGGTTTTACAACCAGTTTGGGAAGAAAGATACGTCCATAGGGATTTAAAACCACAAAATATTAGGATAAGAAAAGATGGATCTCCAGTTGTTCTTGATTTTGGAATTGCTAGAGCATTAGATGATGAAACCATTACTGCCGCTGGAAGTCAGCCGCTATCTTGGTTTTACGCAAGTCCTGAGCAATATGAAGGCAAAAAAGCATTGATCTCGTACAGAACGGACTTTTTTTGCTTGGGTATTTTAGCATATAGATTATACTCCGGGAAACTGCCTTTTGGAAATAATAAAGAAGAGATTTCTAATACATTTTCAAAGCCTCTAACACAGTGTTCTTCCGGAAATAATTTTATTGACGTATTTTGTAGCGCCATGTTCCATATAAATCCATCCGCAAGAACTAGAAAAATAGAAACGTTTTTAAAACTAGCAGCTATATGAAAGTAACACAAGTACTTGGGCATAATTCAAATTGGAATGTGGAAAGTTATCTTGAACATGATATTGGTGATTATTTTCTTATTACAGCATTCACACACGGTGTTGATTTTGATAAGAAAAAAACAATCAAGCCTGTAATAGAGCATTCGATGATTGACTTGCAATTTTATGGTAAAAAATCGAGTGGAGATATATCGAAGGGGTGTCTGTCAGAATTCCCTTTCCATCCTGCAAATTGTGGAGATGAAGAAGTAACAAGTGTGTACTTTGATAATTGTTTAAAACAGGCTATTAGCTATCAGATTGAAAAGGGCTTCAAAAATATTATTATTCCTCACTTCTATGAAAATGAAGAAGTTACTGATATAATTGCTACAATAAAAAAAATCAATCATTATCTCAATAAAAATCGCATTGAGGGACATAAGTATTTTATGACGCTGGCGTTCGCACACCATGTAATTATTGATAAAGTAAAGGTTGAAGAAATCTTGTTTTGTTGTACGGATATGGACATTTCTTTTGATGGTTTTTTTGTTACGTGTGAGAATAAGCCCGAGACTAAGAAAAAGCTTACGACTGAGATTAAAATCCTAAGGAACCTTTCAAAAGTCTTTACGACATTGAAGCAGCAGGATTTCGAAACTATATATGCTTACGCAAATTGGGATGCAATTATAATGTTGGCTCAGACGGATATTGATTATATTACAATCGGGTCATACGAAAACCTACGGAAATTTGATATCGCAAGATTTACGGAAGATCAGAGTGGTGGAGGGTCAAAAGGCTTCTACTTTTCAGAAAAACTGCTGAATATGATAAGAGCAAATGATTTGACTAATATCAGAGATATGGGACAATTGGATCTAATACGGAATGATCGTAATATTTTCTCAGATATTATTCTTAAGTCCGGTTATGCATGGAATATCCATAAACCAGACGTTAATAAGAATTATCTTTTATCCATAGATAGATTGTTACATGAGATTGCTGAAATCAAAAATCTTGCAGATCGTAAAGCATTTGTTTTAACACTTATACAGCGGGCAATAGACAATTATAACACCTTGGAGGAGAATTACGTATATTTAGACAATGAGAGTAGCAATTATCATTTAAACACTTGGAAAAGTTACCTTGCAAGTTCATAAACTTTTATTTTTTCCGATAAAAGCATTTGCATCTTAGGATCTAAAGGCATTTCTTTTCGAGGATTGAAGTGCCTTTTAAGTTTTCCACCTACCGTAACTGATGCAAGACCAACGTTATATTTCTCAAATACACTTAAATTTTTTAAGGCTGCCTTAGAATAATGTGCATCCAATACTACAAAGGCATACTCTGCAAACCATTTATAGCGATAAGCTTGTTTTAGTGCTCTTTTCCAATCTTTGAGTTTAGCTTCAATAGCAAAATTGCGTATAAAACTCATCTGATAATTGCCATTTAAACTAAAAATATCATTGATTACTTTGATGTATCCTTGAGTAATTAGTTTTTTTATTGACTGGCTTACTAACCTTTTATGACAGCGGGTCACTTCGATTATTCCTTCTAGGGAAATTATTTTGGCATTTTTTATAACTGTAAAAATATTTATATCATTATAGTCAAGTGCATCCTCACTCAGATTTGTAGCCAGACAGTCTGTCCTCAATTCACTTATAACTATATCTGCAATTCCATATCCCAACGAGACTTCTTCCAATATTTTGATTTGAGATCTACCATAATTGGATTTGAGGCATGTTTTAAGGGTTTCTACTAAGTCACTTTCAGCTTGGAATTTCATGTTTTATTATGATATAGGAAGAGTCATCCTTATTTTTTCTCCGCTGTAAATATGATAATTTCTTTTCTATATTACCCAATTTTTTAAAATTGTATGCCTCAAAGTACTCTTTGAGGTTATTGCTCATTAAGCTGTAAAAACCATCCGTACATAATAGGAAATTATATTCTCTCAATACCTCTTTTGGACTGAAATCTTCTATTAATAAGTCTGGGGTGCCAAGACATTTCGTAAGTACATTTGGGCGGGATTCAAGAGAGTCGTCATTTGTTATTTTCTCTAAAAATTGGTTAGAAAATATATATACTCGTGAATCTCCAATATTTATGAACCTACTACTTTTTTGTGTTTTGCTATAGAATAATGCAGAAAGTGTGCTCATTCCATCTGATCCACGTTCTAAAACTTGTTTATGAGTTTCGAAAAATATCATTGCTAGGTTTTCTCCATCTGGACGTAGTAGATAAAGTTTGGATTTTAGAATTTTCGTGAAGTCGTTAATAAAAATATAGCTACTAGGTATTGAGCTTACTCCATCGAATATCAAAAATAAATAGTACTCCTCCTTCTCAACAATTAGAATCCGGTCTTGGTTTCTTTCGCGTTGAAGGCCTTTTTTGGAATGACTTAAATATTTTAGCATAATTTACTTAAAATTAGCACGTCAAACTTACAATGGATACGAATTTAATTAATATTGCTTAAATCAATTAAAAATTCTGTCCAATAATGGCGTGGACAGTAAAATTACTAAATTAAATAGTAATTACTGTATCCATCTTTAAATTCCTAATGGGTTTCTTCTTCTTCTGTGAATATGCCTTCTATAAAATATGAAGCTTTTCAAAGAAGTAAGTTTCTAAATATAACTCCATTTTTTTTTGAATTGTTTTAGTCTGAGATAAACGAAATGTTTTCTACAAAAGTTCCCCCACTATAACTGCACTTTCATCTATTATTGAAAATATTGCATTTATTCCCAGCTTAACTTTAACGCCGTTTTGGATTCTAGTAATCTCATTTTCTGATGGTCTAGTCTTCCCGGAGCTATTGTGTATTGCTAATTGTTTTGCTTCTTCATGATTAATTGGATCTACACTGACCTGTAACACCCCATGTGGCCAGGTTTCATTAGTATCGAATGTCCCCCTAAATGCACTTTTAAAATCAGAAACTATAACCGACCTTGATAAGGTATTAGAAAAAGTTGTATAGATAGGAACGTTATCGTACCAACCATTTAAAATCGAAATCTCGTCACTTTCCTCTTGGAAGTCCTTTTTTACATATAGCGTGCTATTTACAAATTCATCATGACTATATAAATCAACAGCTTCTAATAGAATACAATCGGGAGTGAATCCGCGCGATTTAAGTTCTTTAATTGATTGTGTAACAACTTTAGTTAAGTTCCCATGTATGGATAGTGGCATTGAACTTTTGATTGTATCAAAAAACTTTATGTCTATCATTCTTCCTACTTGAGCACCTATAGTATTAAGGATACTGATGTCGCCAGAATCATCATAATTTACAAAAAATTGTTTGATATCACTTATTTCTTGGTCAATACCAATAAAATTATCAGGTACAGAATCTGTGTTCTGAATAATTTCAAATTTTTCGAAAATTTCAAAAGTCCCAGATTGTTCCTTCCAACTGGCAGCTACTTGCAATTTAAATTCCTCAATTGCTTCTGCTTTCATCGCGGACACTGCAATTATATCTAGTTCAGCCTGTTTGTAATCCCCCTCAAGACGTTCAAAAAAGGAAATTACTACATCACACTTTCTTTCTAAATCCGTCTCAGTTGTTACAAAAAGAATTTCTTTCCAGTCCAGAAAATGGCCAATAAAATATGCTTTATGATTTTTTAAGTCATTGATAAGAAAGGATAGATTTTGAACCTTTTGTAAAAGTAACCCAGCATCAAATAAAGGCAAACTATATCTTCTGATTTGTTCGCACATAAAACCAAATGTCAGCCATTCCTGTGGATCTGAGAAATTAAATTCGTCTGAGTCCAGGTAGTCTGGGAATACCCAACTTTGCCAAGTAAAATATGAAATAAGATTTCCGCCCCTAAAAAATAATATGTCGTCTAATACATCCTCGACCTCAAAATAATTAAGCTTAATTGAATTAAGGAGTTCAAGGGTTTCTTGCATATCTAATTTTTTGTGACGTTTTAAATGCATAATCCATGCTCTTATTCCGAATATAGTATGCCTTTTATAAGTATCAAGAGCCTTACTTTCTTTATAAGACTTCCTTAAAATATTGATTTCTCGTAAATCTTTTTCTTCTAAAGGCTTTTCTAGAGATTTTTTGTAAAGAATCCTTTGCTTATAGCTGGTTTCATCTCCTAAAGGTTTGTCCAGTATTTCTAAACCTTTTATAAGCCTCTTATAATCTTTTACACTCAACATATAATAAAGAACAAGACCGTAACCTCTATAGGCTTGATAACCAAATTGGTTTATCATTTGGAGATTTTCAGGTCGTTTCTTTTTTTGCTCGCTAATCGAATAAAAGAACATTTCATAAAATCCGGCGGGATCAAGCGCATAAGGAATAATATCTATGTAATCCTTATCTGTATACCTTGATCTTACATAATTGAAAATTGGAGGGTAGTATTCCAGCATACTTTTAAAAACATCGATGTCAAGTAGTTCAATTGCCTTAAAGCAATTGGCTGAAGTAAAGGTGATAAGGTGCTTAAAGCCTACAATATTCTTTTTTCTGAGCGATGTTTTTAATGCCTCAAGTAAAATTTCATGTAGCCCTTTGGTTAAATTAAATTCATTCTGATGCTGGTAGGTCATTTGTAAGGAATAAAGCGAAGCAAGCCCTTGAAGCATTCTTTCAAGTTCTTTATCTTTCCCATTTTGAGCATAGTCAATAATTCTGATATCATAATGTTCTCTAAGTTCATACGCAGGCATAGTCTCCTTAATATTCGAGCTAAACCTCAAAAAACTCTTTAAGATATTATTTTCTAGAGACGTATTTTTCACATCAGGGATAATTATGTATACTTCATCCATATCTACTTCCATTCCGATAAATCTATCATGATATCGGATTTTTTTATGATCTTTACCTGCTAAGTAAGCTGAAAGAAGCGTCATATTAATATCGGAAATGTATTTGTGGGTTACCTTTTTCTTCTCAATTTCTTTGGCGCTGTATTCTGTTAATTCGAAATTAAATGGGTTATTATCAAATATTTCACCAAAATTATATTTAGTAATCCTCCTTTGTCCCATGAGCTGCTTAAAGAATTTGAGGCTATATTCCCTTACTAAGCCTTGATGAATAATCGTTCTCGCATTTGAAATCAAGGCCTCATTTACTAATTCATCGATTCTTGAGGCATTTATAAAAGTCAATGCTGAAAAAAATAATGTGCCGATCAGGATTAAGATTATGACAAAAATAACTCCAGAAGAATCTATCATGGCATTTATCCAATGTTGTCCATTTATGAGGTGACGAAAGGTACTTATGAGAATGAACGAACTCAGGGTTGTTAATACACATAATATAACAACATAAAACTTTGTTTTCTGAAAAACTATTCGATATGCATATGGTTCCTTAACAGCTATATTTCCCATTAAAAAAGCAATCACTGCAAGGCTGAAGCCAGTTATAGTTGATAGATTCCCAATCCTTTGATCTATTAAACTTGCTATATCTGAATCCTTCAAGTCAAAATGACTAAAGAAGAGAGTGAAAATTATAAAAAATGCAATGGTGATAAGCACTGTTAGGTACCATCGTTTCATATTGAATAACCATTCAATCCACGCATATTTGTTGGTGCGTTTTAATTGACTTTGTAATTCGGTATGTTTTTTATCAATTTCTTGATCGACGCGATATCGTAGCCAGGTATTGGTTTTGCGAAAGCTATTTAAGTTAACTGTGATTTTGGAATGCATTTTTGTAAAGTAAGATTTAATAGAAGATCATATATTCCTCTGTAGAGGAGAGAGGAAAAAAATGTAGGCACAATAGAGTTGAATAGATCATTGTGAAAAAAATGATTTTAATTATCCACTAAAATTCGGACTAATCTTCCAATTGCTTAACCTAATTTTCCTCAGAGGGATAGAAAAAGTGTTTGATAGAATCGAGGCATGTTTTTTTGTAGAGACGTACAAAAAAATAATGTCATTAAAGTCAAAAGTTAAAGGATAGTCAATGAGTTTGTTGTTATAATAGCTTGGTCTCTCTAAATAGTTGGTTCTGTTCACTGAAATTAGTTTTCCTCCTATACTTTCTTTAGATGGTACAAATCTCCATTCATTTTCACTTTTGAAATCAAAATCCTTAACTTTTAGGTTACTGTTGTATCCTTTTGAGTTTTTCACAAAACATTTGATGTTCATTATAGAAAGTTTAATGTTGGGCTCCAGTTGAATTAAAGCCTGTTTTCTCCTTGCAACTAATAGTGCTCCTAGCGAATCTGCGATCAATGAATGGCTATCTATATACATTACAGGATGAATTCTGTTTTTTTCTATCCATTTTCTAGAAAAGGAAATTCCAAATGCACCATATGTTACAATTTGATTGTCGATTGTTGAAAGGGAATATTCACTGAAAGAGACCATTGGATGTGCAGCCCTTGATATTTTTCTTTTTCCAATGCAAAAATCTTCCTTACAATAGTGAAGTCGTAAATTTTTGGACTCAAGTATAGCCATCAGAATATCAAAATTTTTTGTGAAGTGAATGACACTTTTCATTCGTAGCACAGCTTAATAAGTACACAAATTAATTTATCATGATCTTTCATTAAATCGATCGAGTATGAAAAAGATGACGAAATAAGGGTAGTTTTGTTCATTTTTAAAGAGCTAATTATTCAAATATATATATATATAATTATTCTTATAGCATTTAAAAATTGAGTTTTTTATTAAAGAAAATCCGGTCTATCAATACGTACTTCTTGAAGTAATGGAGTGAAAAGTAACTAGCTTAGATGTCTATTTTTTCAATCTTGAAAAATGGGATTGTCATAAATTCAGAGCTTATTTATTAATTGTGGGTGAACGTGTATTTTTTATACTTTTTAATTGATCCACACAATCTATCTCCTACTGGAAAATTGAAAAAATGCTGTTAGGAAAACTCCTTGTGTTGTATAATGACTTAATGTAAGTAATCAATATTATGGTGCACAATAAACTTATCCTATAAACTCTTTATGAGAAGTTGAGAGACCTGTTATTCTAACATCTATAGGGTTCGTTATAATCCCTCTCACCTCCCAAAACTGCTCAATATTCAATTTTCTCTTCAACCACTTTTACCAAAATATTTTCCTCATTAACCACTCTCACCAGCATCAGAAGCCGTACAAAGGGTTCGTTTAAATCATCCTCAGCTCCACACAGGCCTTTGAGATCATCTCAAAGGCCTTTTTGTATTTGGGAGATATTTAGCCAAATTTGTTAGAGGCATAAAGAAAATATTATGATCGCTGTAGAATTATCCAGAGGCTTTTTCTCAACTAACCACCGGATCATTCGTCTTGATCCTGTTTAACCGGTAAGTTAATACCATTTCAAAAGCTACATAGCCCACAAAAATGATATATCCAGGCTGTAGTGAAGTAT
>Ga0247809_1000895_pt1 | contig 13352 bp, 5 predicted proteins | sample UWRJL104311B1_FD_180951 | JGI IMG/M metagenome (GOLD analysis project Ga0247809, IMG submission 180951) | Plant litter microbial communities from Arlington Agricultural Research Station in Wisconsin, United States - UWRJ-L104-311B-1 | ecosystem: Environmental > Terrestrial > Plant litter >...
GCATGGATTGTGGCGGAAACATTCAGAGAGGATACCTGTGCCATCGTTTCATGTTCCTGAACAAGCGCTACGAAGCTTCTCCTTGTCTTCTTTGCAGGACGGCGGTTTCGACCGTGGATCAGTCTCAAGCACGAGGACATGAGTAGCTCGTATGCTCCACTATAAAGTCAATATTGACATCTGTGACCAGGGGCTAAACACAACGACAATGCTAGAAGGGCGGCGCAGATACTTCTCGAATGACAGAAACAGAATACATTAGGATTGGCATGATACCACTGCTGAGAGTCAAAGTTACACGTAACGATGACCGTCGCACCCATGAGCTCGTCACTAGTTGTGAGAGGCTAGGCTTGTGTTCGACAGCCTACAGAAAAATGCTAATAATCCATGCGCAGAGAGGTTGCGAGTAAAAAGATAGCGACTGGAACGACAATTAGTATATGTCCTTTGAATATCAACCTGTATTACACTATCCAGAGAGTTGTTGGGCACGCGCATTCCAAGTACCCAACGCTTAGCGCTGGACGCTCCGCATCAGTGCGGTCAGGGCTCCCTGCTATATGATAAGTATGAGCGGACTATTTGGAATATCATAGAAGGAACGTACTCTTCGCTTTGCCTTCTCGGCTTGCTGATAGCGTTTCCAAGAGTTTTTGCGCCAGGTGTGTTGTAGAATTCTTTGTCACTTTCCAGACTTGGGAAACATGTACATCACATCACTTAGATGTGGGCTTCATATCCTTGGCTTCTTGTGACTTTCCAGGCTTGAGCGGCTGCATCTATTCCACGAAATCAAGAGTAGGACGACTACACTGCCGCCGCCGCCCAGGTCATTCTTGGCGGGTGAGCATACCACATAAAGCCTTCTTTGTATTGCACAATAGCATCCGTCCAGATAGAGGACGTAGAAGACATGGACCTTGAATATTTTGACAGAGATGAACGAAATATCAATAACAACAAAGCCAGCCTGTGACGAATTGCGGGCCGAGCTTTCCCTGTCTGCCTTTCGGTTGAAACTGTGAAGATAGACCACAAGAAATGTGGGCGCTCATTATTACTGTTGAAACATTAGCTGGTCATAATGAGTGTATCGCTGCGTATAGTTACCTGTAGCTGCTAGATCACATTGCTAGACCTTTGCGGGGATGGGAATTCTTGCAAAAGCAATCGCAACATTACCAAGGTACGAGCTGCCCAAAACAATCGTACAAGCTAACTGCATGCATATATTGCATATCGTCAATTGAAAATGATAGTCTTAGCGATATTCTCATGTCCACCAAGTCTCCATGTCACACCGTAACTCTTGCCCGAGAATAACAAGCACCTTCGGAGGCGTGGGGGACCACTAATATTGTTGCAAGCAAGTCATTTCGATCCCAGACGTCCTGCATGATGGTGATGATCAAGCCAATAGTAAGAACTTCGTTGCTGATTTCACCGAGATCGAGGATGGAAGGATGCGTAATTGGTCCATTACCATCATTCGGGCAAAGCACACTACCCATATATTGGACTTTGCAGATACATTTGCTTGTTTGATGATCAATCCATGTCCTTCTCTACATTTTGAGATTGACAATATACCTGAGAGCCTCCAGGATTGTGGTCAGCCATGGTTGCAGCGTGGCAGGCTTCTCCTTTCAAGCTGATGCTGCTAAGGAGGAAAGGCTCCGGGCCAATCGGATACTAGCCCCAAGTTGACATACAGGCAAACCCTTTGTGGTTAAGATTGTGCTGTGTGCTGTGTGCTGTGCGGAGTCCGTAACAGAACGTGATGACCTACCTCGGGAAGCAATAATAACATGGACGAGCAATCCAAGCAAGGTCTCATTAGCAATTTCTTTGGCGGAGTCATTGTGCAGCTAAGTCGGAAATCTCTCAATAATAAAAGAAGCCGTAGGAGTCAAGGGAGATTGCAGACTGCTTAGCAGAAGTTTCTCGACCAGCCAGCCAGAATTTGTTTGTACGGCAATCTGGAGGAGTGCATAGTCAAAATCATCACACCAGTATACTTGCTGGCGAGCGAAACAATAAAGTGAAGGTGACTTCCACGTGGGCACTGAGCATGGCAAAATTCCAAACAAACCTTTAGAGAGCTCCAGTACAAGTGCTCTCATCGGGAATAAAGTATAAATCTACAGTTTTTGCCGAGAGTGTTTAACTCTGATGTGTTCAACAACCTGAGCCTATGTCACGTCACATAGTGTTAGGACGGACGAAAAAAAATGATTTTAACCATGATAACATGTTCATGAAACCTGTGGACAGGTGCAATCTGACCAAAAGTTGAAGATTTGATCAGAAAACGTACGTCTGAAGGTGCAACACAGCCGGCATTGACATTGTTTTGCTTGACATCGGTACATTTGTTCTCGCCTGAGTATCGGATGGACAGACGTGATAACATCAACTTCTACAAGCATAGTGAACCAGTCCATTTCCGAAAACAATAATATATCAACAATCCAACGTTCATCATTTTCAGTATGGTTCTACTCCCTCTTTCGGCCGTACTCTTATCAGAAAGTAGTGCTTTTATTAGAAAGCATCCAACGTGCATTGTCTGCTTGTCCTTGTGGATGACTACAAGATGCTACTCCACCATTTCTCATATATAAGTCTCATATTCCTACAGGCGCACATAGCTGCGGCGGCGCACGGCTGGATCACTCTCGTCAATTCCACTCCATATTCATGGCATTTGACACATTCTCACTCATATCAAATGCGAGCTTGGCATCCACTAAAAGCTGTTGAAGCAGGAAGTTCCCAGGAGTTTTTCTACCAGTACTCGATCAAGACAAACAAGGACGATGCAGCCGAAGCAACATACACCATCTCTAATTACACCCTGCCAGGCGTGTGTGGTAACACTTCTTTCACCATACAGGTTCGAAGTCGCGAGCACAAGAGAATCGAAGTGCAATACAATAATGGGTTATCATCGCTGGGCAATTCCGAGAACACCTTATTAAATCTTGGCCGAGAAGAGTCGGGATCGATACCATTTGTGCTTGCTGGTGATGGCAAGGACGTACCTTTTATCTCCAACAATCCCCCGGTAGCCTGGATGCAAGCCTCTCTTCCTATCATTGGGAACAGAACTTTACAACAATTTTCAATGTTGGCAAGTCATGACTCTGGAGCATCAGAGATTACGAAATCATACATGGGTATCAGGCAGAATACCTTGACCCAAAGTCAACATGTTTACGGGCAACTTGTGAGTGGTGCAAGAGTCCTCGATATTAGGCCAGCATTACGAAATGGGAAATGGTATACTTCCCACCTCGCTGTCATCAACAGACTTACAGCTTTCGGCGCCCTGACAAGAACTTTGGAGGATGTCATCAGAGACATCAACGAGTTCATGGTCAAGTATCCAGGGGAATTGATCATTCTAGACATCAGCCACGACGTGAGTCGAAGGGAATGGTCACGGTTGAGCGATGAAGAATGGACTGTATTCTACAAACAACTCTTGGCCATCAATAATCTCTGGGAGGCACCAAACCTGTTACGGGAGGATATCGCGACGGTCCCACTGTCACTCTTCATTCGGCCAGGCTCAGAATCTGCTGTCGTGATACGAGTGCCACGCTATGCACCTCTGCCTGACGAAGAACGAATTGCAAAACACCTGCCATTCTTGAGAAAGAATAAGATTGATGGGCCGGAAACGTCAGACTCTTCGACACAGCTGGATCCTACAAATGGTATCCTTGACAAAGATCGGTTAGCCAACGGATCTTTCTCAATCGCGAAACCGAAGGAGCCAACAACTGTGTCACGCCTCCCTGTCTTCCATCCTTCCTCACTGCCAATCAGCGGTGAATATTCCAATACGTTGTCATCACGACGTCTTGTCAAAAGTCAGCTCGCAAGATTACATGCTCACAAACTTAGCACAACCCCTTCCATGTTTCGCAGTGTCTGGACTTTGACACAGAATTGGCAACAAGTACTCAACGTCGGGATGTTTCGCAAGACCATCCTCTCACTAAGTGTTCACGCAAGGCGACAGATGTACAAAAGTTTATGGAAGGCGATCAAAGAGGAGGGGATTATACCAAACTTGGTTGAAATAGACGATGTTCGAGGGCACAACATGATTGCTTTCGTTATGGCTATCAACTATCTGAGTTCCAAGCCTCAATTTGACGTAGGGTACAATAATACAAATCTGGCCTTGGCTTCAAGGAGGTCAAGGAGGAAGAGAGCCATTTTGCACGTGTCTTGACAGAGAGGTGATTCTAAAGGCTAACTGGACACTTGAGTAAGCAATGCATCATAACCTCAAGATACCTTGATATTGTCAAGGTTCAAACTGCTATAACAGACTGTATTGCAGCAACAGATTGATCATGTTAACAATCAAATCCACTCCACGACCTGCATACAGATGCGTACATCTAGCCAAGTACAACATCACGCGATGACTTGCGAAACAGCAAACAGAATGTCAGCATACGTCGAGCTAGCACAATCAGAGCAAATGAACTGCGCACACCACCCTCAACCCAAGTACGTCTCCTACCCAGAAAAAACAAAAGGTATAAGATATATACACATATATGCGCCTGCGGAGCAGTCTCCGCCCGAAAGCCACACATGCATATTAGAGCGCATCTCACCGCTGCAGCAAAGTCGCTCAAATGCGCCGAATGCAAACTCCAACATCCAATAACCACCAACCAACAGAGTTCAGCTGGAAAAGAGTCTCTTGGCGCGCGTCGAGCGGAGAGTGTGCCCGAAGGATTGCAGCCGACGTATCATGACATCCCTACATCACAGGGTTATGATTGCTAGACAGCACCCGGACTTGCATGTTGCCCCGCAGCCTTGGGTAGTACAGAGATGCTTGACCAGGGGCCCCGATGATGAAGTGGGTAGGGCGAAGTGACAAGACACCCGGCCTGCATTGCCAAGATGGTATACCAGCATTGAACAGCACTGCGCAGAAACGTACGACGAAGATAGACGGGGATAAATGTGGAAGATCAACATCCATCTTGTTTTATTAAGAGTAGTTTTTTTATGAAATTACATGCCACTCAGATAGCCACCCACATACGTAACCCCTACGTAATCACCGAAAGTGAGCCTCCAATCCTCTTCTAGTCGCTCCCTCCAAGAAGCAAATCTCGCAGATCCATCATCATACACACGTCAATGACGATCGCGCATCAAAGCTGAGTGATATCTAGAATAAGCAACAACGTTGTTGGTTCCAAGAGCAAATCAGATCAAGGTTCGCCAACATTTTCCCAAGCAGGAACAATAGTTGAACAGTAAAAGGCAAAAATTCGTTAAGGGGTCGTTAAATCGTGATGTGAATTATTCCAATGCGTTCTTCAAAACTCCAAGATCATCGGGCGCTTGAACTACGCTCGACGTTTCATGGACAGACCTATGCGTGAGGATATCGGTGTTCGGTCAGTGCGGGTATGTCGAGTTTAATGGCCGAATCGATGATGTCGCGCTACCCAGTAGAAAAGTTGAAAGCAAATGTGATTAAAATAGTTAGGTCCGAGAAAGCATCAATTCGAATGCGAGAAGACTCGATCACCACCAAGAATTTCCATTGATGTAAACTCAGAAAGTCTCGGACTCGACGCTGTGTTGACTTTTAATCGTTCCAAAGGTATCTATTCCGCGCGTATCAGAGGATGAAATGTTTAAGATTCTAAAAAGCAAAACAATCAGTTACTGTGGCATACCTCGATTCTTGTTTCTCCTCACCGTTCCAGAATCTTTATTCTGCAACTCATGCTTGAGCTCTCCACTGCGACTAGCGGAACTCATGCTTCGTGGTCCTGTGGGTTTCCGCGCTGGGACGGCACTCAAATTGCCCGATGTCACTCTTGGTGCTGATCGTATTGACTGTGGAGAGTTCTGAGGCTCATAGCCTGTGCTCAATCGTCCAGTGTCTTCGACCGGTAGGTGCTCGTTACTCAACGGACTCGGCTGTGCCAGCTTTCCGGTCCCAGTTAGAACCTTTGGTGGACGCTCGGGGCCTAGAGGCTCTTTGGGAGGGCGCATTGGTCCCTCGTGAGCATATGAACCGTCGGAAATCGGTGAAAGATGGCCAGGATTGGTGTTATTTGTGGTGTTGCTGTATCGATTAGTCTGCTGGGGAGGGAGACGATTGAGACTTGTCTGAGAAGCACCCCATTCGACGGATCTCGGCGACATCGGTGAGTTGAAATCCTGAGCTTGATACTCAAGTGCCGTCTGGTAACGATGAGTCGGCCCAGGACGCGGCTGAGGATGCTGGAGATTCAACGAGTTACGATGTGCTTTGTACTTGGGATCTTCAGGCGGAAGTAGTGATGGGTCTTGGTCATCGTATTGATCAACCTGATCCTGAGAGAAGCCTGAGTGCAGCTTGTCCTCACCGTAAGGATGATGTTCATGCTCACGATCTTGGTCAGCGTATTGAGCCAGATCAGAACCTGAACGTGATGGTGGATCAAATTGATCATCGCGTTTCTTTCCGCCGCTGCCACGGAATCCACGAAGCACCGTCGAAGCAGTTGTCTCAGACCATCGTGACACCTTTGGAATCCAGCCGGATGAACTACTTGATTTGTGTCTTTTGCTTTTGTCTGTCTTTGGGGTATTTTCAACACTATGAGATGCAGCTGCAGCTGTGTGATGCTGAGGCGGAGTGCCAAGTGGTACCGAGTCGCTGCGTGTAATCTCGCGAGTTGGAGTCAACAACTCTTCATTGCGTTCGAATTGGTTATTGAGTATCTCTTGCTCGTGCTGACTCAGTGCGTCCTCATCTCCTTCTGGGACTGTGCTGATGCGATGGTCTGAGAATTTTCGAGTGTCATAGCCTCTGGCCGGAGGTATTGATAGATGTCCTGACTGACTGGCATGACTTGCAGTTGAAGCATGTCCATCTGCCTCATACCCACGATCATTCTCGTAACTACCTTCTTGACGTAGATCATCGTAAGAGCCCTCAAGCTGGCCATCTGCCTTCAGACCTTGTGCAACTTTCAGGCCCTCGACTTCTCCTAACAATTGTACAAGCATTTCTTCGATTTTACCAAGATCATTCGAGCTTCGCATGCTTAAACCTTTCAGTGCTCTTCTAAACACATTGCGACGTTTGTTTGGAATATCGTCATACATGTCGTCTTGAGAACTTGGTCTGATTGAACGCGGCGCACTGGGTGGCGGTGGTCTTGGTCCATTAATGACCTTCTGCACCGACTTCTCGGTGTTGCCTTGCACCTCTGTGATGATCACATCCTCCGTATCGGCAAGCAGTCGTTTCATATCTTCGAAAGAATTGCGCATTTCTGCTGCGGCTCGAACAAGAGTAACCAGAATTTCGGTGTCTCGAGCACTTCGTTGGGCATCCCGAACCGTGAGATGATCCATTAATGCAACAATGTCCTTTGATTGAATACGATCCATACCCGTTCCAGTCGCACTATCGTACACAGGAGAATCCATGCCATGTGACATTCCACTCATATGACGTGAATGCTTGGGTGTATAGAAGGGATCTCCTTCAATAGCCCCAGTAGCATTGCCTGGATCCTGATCCAGGAACCCGACACCTTTAGCCCGTCGTTCAGGGGTGATGCCGGCGGGAGAGCGTCCATTTGGTGCAGATGAGATGTATCCTTCGTCCTTGGGTGACATCAACCTTTCACCCAAGAATGGTGAAGAGTACTGGTTGCCAATGCCTGATTGCGCCAACAGATCGCGATCAAGTCCATTTCCAATAGCAGCTATCGGACTTGTTCCTTCGTACGGATTAGTGATAATGGTGTCACGCTTTTGATCTTTCGATGTCCTTGGCCAGTCATCGTTGTCATAACTTGTATGTCGACTGTGAGATGCCAAAGCGGCAGCACCTCCCGCAGCGGCTGCCGCGCCAATCAGGGCAGCCTCAGCGGCCTTCAGACCTGAATCAGATTTGATATCATGACCCGGCGAATGGACGGCAAGCGGCGTACGTTCTCGAGTGGGCGTTTGCAAAGGTCGTGGTGTCGACCGGCCTGACCATTGCTCTCTATCAACGTATTGATCTCCACCCTGTCCACGTATCAACGAGGGACTGGTGATATCCGATTGATCATCTCCATAACCTATCTCCGGCATTGGATTTGCCAGATCTGGAATGCCACTCGCTCCAAGTCGGACCTGATCGTGGCTAACTTGACTCATGCTGTCCATGCTATGACGTGGCGATGGTAAGTGTCCCTGATTCTCAATTGCACGCTCTTTGAATGACTTGTTTGCGGGTACCCCAGAATGCTCAGTCCTTTGCTCGTACTCGATCGAATCAGCACTAGGTTTCTTCTTTCGTCCTGCCAGCACTGCAGCAGCAGCACCTGCAGCGATTCCAGCAAGCCCTGTCTTTGCAGCTTTCGAGTGGCCTTTACTTTGCGAAATCGGTACTTTGCGGCCATATTCGTCAATGTCGTACTCTTCATACTGATCATCGCTGTCTCGACGAGTCGGAGTGGCACGACTTGACTCATAGGAACCTTGTCTGTAAACAGCAGCCTTCTGAGGGCTATTACCACGACTGGTAAATCCATCTTCCTCGCCTCCTTGAAAAGAAGCGCCAGAAGCACGACGATCCAGATAACCACGGGTCGGAGAAAACCCAGAAGTGGTCAGTTCGGAGCCGTTGACAAGTGATGCGACAGCAGATTCTACGGCTACAGGGGTATGGACATAGTCTGGATTTGCACCAATACCGCGGACATTCTGGCCAGCAGCTGCTCGGTCTAATTCTGACCCGTCAAGACTGTCATTGGTGTAATTTGACCTGTGCTTGAAGTCTGCATTCTGCTCTGAGCTGAGATAGCTACCAGTATCGGGATCGCGATATCGATCATTCTCTCTGTGCTGCTCATCCCAATACTCTCCATCTTGTGTGATCTCTGAATCCGTCAACCCACCTTGTCGAACATCTGGGAAATCGTGTCGATTGTGGATGTTGCCAAGGGAGTCTGCCGACCTGATCGATCTTCCAGTCGCGCCTTGGTGATATGGCTTGTTGAGTGAGGAGTATGATCCAGTGCTGTGTGTCATCTGTGTCAAACGCGAATCACGGTAGTGCGGATCTGGATCGCCCTCCGTGTATCCAGAAACACTTTGTATCGGACTCAACCCACGACGTTCTGCAGCGTACGGAACGTATTTGAGCGGGTGTGGAACTGACTGATTATTCTGGTTATATCGGAACTCTTCTTCTTCCATCAGGTCAGAATCTGAAGATTGGTTCCGCTTGTGAAGCAGAGCACCGACTCCGGCTGCTCCAAGCGCAGCCCCTCCAATAGCTGCGCCAGTCGCTCCAAGGGGCAAACTTCGGGATTGACTTCGACTGTTCTCTTCTTCTACGAAAGAGTCTGCATACTCATCATCTGGAGACATGGCCAGAGGTACTTTTCGTCCATGTTCATCCAGCTCATATTCGTGAGTTCGTCCCACTGGAGAATTCCCCAGATCCTGCAGACTCAAATTGCCTCGTGAGTAATTGGAGTGTTGAGTGCCCAGTCCTTTCTGAAGCGCAACTGGCGTTCGCGTCGGCGTTCTTGAGATGGGAGAGGCGACGCCCCTTGTTACCTCTCTTATCGGCGTGATTTGATGCTCACCACTGGCAGAATCGGGACGGTCAGTCTCTGCTGAGAGAATCGACGTCCGTGTCATCTCAGAAGGGTTGATCTCGCTCATCAAAGGCATTGGTGGTGGAACGTCCAGTCGAGACTCGTCATAGCTTTCTGAGATGCTTGCACTTCGACTTCGACTCTTTGTTCTACGCCTCCGTCTCTCCTTCTTCTCATCAAGCGATTCCTGAGATTCGTGCTTCTTTAGTGCAGCTGTAGTCAAAGCGCCAACTGCAGCACCTGCAGCCGCCGTTTTCAGTCCTCGGTGATCACCACTTTTCTTCTTCCGAATAGTTTCCTCCTCGACAAGACTTTCCTTTGAGCCACGATCGAGTCTGCGAGGTGACTCTGTGTTCTTGACACGCTCGATGTTCTTATCTTTCCGACTCCGGGATTTGCCTGAAAGAACTTCTGAGTCATTGAGCATTACCTTGGGTCTGGCAGAAAGATCTGTGCCTGTACCACTCTCATACTCGGAGTATTGGCGTAGACTGGATCTATCGTCACGGGAGTCCTTGGAGAGTCCACTGCCAGATGTGACCGATCCACGACGTTGCTGAAGCTTGCTGTTCTCACGCTTCAATGCTTCCAGTTCTGGGAGGATGAGCCGTTTGATTGTGGTCTCAACCATCTCCAAGAGTCTAGGGTTGTTGATGGATGACTTGTTCGAGCTCACATTCGAGCTTAGAATGCTAGACTCGGGCCCCAGCGACGACTCATGATGTGACCTCCTTCGCGGCGATTTGATCTGCTCGGTACTGACACTACGACTCCGACTCCTATGCTTTCTTCGTCGTTCCGACTTGTCGTCTCGCACCTTCTCAACAACCTTCTCCACGACCGAACGATCAGGACTTAGACTTCGGCTCCTCCTGCGGGTAAGGACAGACTTTTCCGTTTTTTCTTTCTCGGGGGATCGTGTATTGTCCAAGAAGGAATCGGCTGGCATCGAGGAGACATCGGATCCGAGAGTGGTGAATCTAATGTGAGACTCGCCAGAAGGTATTAGCGGACTGCCATGTCGTCGCGGTACGACCTCGATCTCAATCGGCCCACCTCCTCTCGACGTCACGTTCGACTCCTCGGTTGCTGAACGATACGAATTCATGCTATGATCATCACCATCTCCAACTGGCGACTTTGAGGGGTCGAGTTGTATTCGTTTCGTGTAGGAGGGTTTGCGAGCAGTCTTTGAGGTTTCGGTAATTTCGACAAAATCGTTGCGTGAGGATCGACTCTTGGAAGATGGCCGTTGCACCTTGACTCTGACACTTGGCTTCGCATCTACCTGACTGCCTGCCCCTCCTTGAAAGTACTCGATCAACAGACTTGCGCGACTTGAATTGGGTCCGTCGACATCCCTGTGCTTGCGCCGATGCTTCGTAGGTATCGTGACGGTGTTGCCCTCCTGCAGAGTGTAGGAGGTCTTCTCTGTAGCTTGGGTGCCAATATCAGTCTCCACACCAGTTGTAGAGTCCGTCTCAGTAGCCTGGGGAAGAACGAATTTCGGTTTATCTGCGCCCATTCTGGCAACAGATCAAGCAAATTCGATGGGATCGTTGCTTATCGCATGAGGAATATGTTGTTTTGTACAAAGGCTCGATGCGTATAACGTGCAATTCGGGAGAGGTTGGGAGAGAAGGTCGACTTTACGGTCGCAGGGACGGAACGCCAAAAACAAGATCAATTGTCCGCTGCGGTGTGCGCCATAAACACCCGTCTTCCGATTGTTGTAATTGCTTGCTTGCTTGCAGACGATAAAGAAAAAGCTGCGTTTGCCAAAAAGAATGATTAGATTTATTTTGAGGTGTCTGATAAGAAAGCAATCGGGAAAGCTGTCTCTTGAAATGTGATAGATGTGTTGGCTAACTGTTGTCGCTCAATCGTCTCTGCCCAATCAGGTCAAACATGGACCGTGCCTTTCACTTGCCGCCCTTTAGGATTATGTGAAGTGTCACAAACTCCCTCTGTTCGTTCTGATGTGTCTTTTGTACTTGGACTTGGTAAATTCGAAAATATCTCATCCGGAAGATCTTGTTATGGCTATTATTCTCAGAGTGGAATGCTAGCTTGTGATTGATCATTAATTCCTTTCTTCATCACTTCTTCATAGGGTCGAACAGGCGTGGCGACTTGTCATTCGAAGGCTGAGTATCATGCTTCAGCCAATAGCTCGACCCATATAGTGATTTGCCTCCCTGTAACAGCACAATCCATGGAAGCAGTGCATGATCCTCTAACAAGACCGAGTACACAGGGGGAACACATAGCCAAAACTGAGCCTCAAAGGCCTAGAATTCAATTCTCGTCTTCAACGATCTACTCACACATTCAACATAACGTTACAGAATTCAACACACAGATCTCGTTCCAGCAAACAAATTCCCAACTGCATGGGTTCCTTTCTTTTCTTCACGCTACAGTAGTATAAGGAAGCACCTAAGCTAGGGTTGATCCCGCGAACGTGGTGCTGCCGCTTTTGTCACGATCAAGGCCTGGGGCTGGAAAGTGGATTTCACGATCCGCCACCGTTGTCCTGGCTACCACAACTTCAAAACAAACGCTTAGGTCCAGCTTTCACATACATTAGTTTATATATGTATTTGTCACTGTTGAGTTTTAGAAATCGTCTGCAGAAAGTCGGTGTATAACAAATCGAAGGCGAGATGAAATCTTGGGGGGAGCATGTCATTCTTTCACAGGGGGTTCTCACAACTGTTGGCACTTCGAGCAATATCCCATTTCCAGGACCAGCACCAAGAGTGTGCCAAGTCTATATAGGCACTTGAGGGCGGATCATGCTTGTACGGAAGAGCTTCGAAATTTCGTTAGGCCATGGTAGAGAAAACCTCTGGGTGAGAGTGTCATTTCAGCAAAACTACGATCAGAAGAGCACAATGATAGATGTGACCACAACGACGTGAGTGACAAAAGCAGATATACTCAAAACCGGGTATCATTGTTTATTGTAGTAGTCTAGAGCAGTAGATCTCTACCATGCTGTACTCCTCGCTAAGCAGCAACTCCTCATACTCAAATCATACACATGTCTTCTCACAATGCCAGATTGATGGCACTCGCCGTAGAGCATCCATGATGCATGACAATGCTCTGCCGCTCTTCGTGAGCTAAAGTGCAACTCATTGATGCTCTCGAAAAGCACCATCCCTCGTCCTTCTTTCTTGATGCAAATTGGTGGCTACACAGACTCTACCATGAGTCATGTGATATAACTCAAGTAAATTTCGTGTGGATAATATCAGGATTCTCGTGCCAGTCGTCAATGCTTACCCACATCTACAATCATTAGCTTCACCATCCATATAACATGCAGATCATATAACTCACCTTTCTAAACGTGCTCAACCCAGCCAAGATACTACCACCAATCCATGTAGAATACTTTCGTTCTGGAGGAGCAAAGATCTTAATCCTCATATCCTTTACTGCCAGTCTCTGCACTTCATGTAGTAGTCGATCTCCAAATCCTTTCGTGAGCGTGCTTCCGCCTGACAATACGATATTGGCGAATAGTGACTTCCTCAAATCTAGATCTGTTCTGTTGATTGCATCCACCACGATCTGATGAATACCTGGATACTCCAATCCGATAATTTCAGGATCGAATAAGATCTCAGGTGCTCTGAACCTCTCCGCACCAATCTGTACACGGTCAATACCACTTCTTTTTGCATATCAGAA
>Ga0247809_1000896_pt1 | contig 13347 bp, 7 predicted proteins | sample UWRJL104311B1_FD_180951 | JGI IMG/M metagenome (GOLD analysis project Ga0247809, IMG submission 180951) | Plant litter microbial communities from Arlington Agricultural Research Station in Wisconsin, United States - UWRJ-L104-311B-1 | ecosystem: Environmental > Terrestrial > Plant litter >...
AGGTTAGCAATGTAGCCTTTTTAACCCCCGAGGGAAAACGGGTGCTTATCGTCTCTAACAATTCGACTGAACCCCAAACGATCAAAGTCGTTGAGGGAGATCAGACTTTTTCTTACACTATAAATAAAGGGTCTTCAACGACCCATATCTGGTGATTATGATTAAAATAAAAAAATATACAACGCTGCTGCTTCTCTTATTTTCATTGAGTCACGCTTTCGCTCAGACTAAAATTGCGAAAGATGAAACTTTGGTCACCCTTAAGGAAGGGAAAATCAGGGGCGCTATTTTGTCCAGCAGTGTGCTGGCATTCAAGGGAATTCCTTACGCTGAAGCCCCCCTTGGTGAGCTCAGATGGCGTTCACCAGTTCCTAAAAAGAAATGGAATGGAATAAAAGACGCGGTGGCTTTTGGTTCCAGGTCTCCTCAGCGCAACGCTTATGATGACATGGTATTTAGAAGCGATGAAGAAAGTGAAGATTGCCTGTATCTAAATATCTGGAAACCTCGGGTAGCGGATGGTAAGTCCTTGCCAGTAGTGGTCTATTTTCATGGAGGAGGGTTTTCCAGCGGGGATGGATCAGAGCCGAGGTATGATGGAGAGAGCATGGCGAGCAAAGGGGTTATTTTTATTACTATAAATTATAGGTTAAGTGTTTTTGGATTCTTAGCGCATGCCAGCCTGTCCAAAGAAAGCAAACGGGGAAGCTCTGGTAACTATGGATTGCAGGATCAGAATGAAGCGCTGCGCTGGGTGAAGCGCAATATTTCAGCTTTTGGAGGAAATCCGGGTCAAATCACTATTGCTGGGGAATCCGCGGGTTCTATGTCGGTTTCTGCCCAGATGTGTTCACCACTTTCCAAAGGACTTTTTCAAGGGGCTATCGGGCAAAGTGGGTCAGTGTTAGGGTTTGAGCCGCCCGTGAGCTTAGCAAATGCGGAGAAGATAGGTGCGGAATTTGCAAAAGCTTGCGGAGCAAATAGCATTGATGAGTTGCGAAAAATCCCGACTAAAGAGCTGTTAAAGCGGTCAAAAGATTACTGGTTCCCCCTAACGTTAGACGGTTACTTTTTCGTAGAACAACCACTTATTACCTACACATACGGTCGCCAGATGGATGTGCCACTCCTGGCTGGGTGGAACTCGGCAGAGCGAAGCATGAATACTATTCTTTCCAATCAGAAACCTACGGTTGAAAATTATAAGGCCGGAGTGGAAAAGCTCTTCACTTCCAAGAGCAAAGAAATATTGTCACTGTATCCAGCAACTGCAGATGAACAGGTCGCACAGTTAGCAACTGACCTTGCCAGCGATCGCTTTATTTCCTATTCTACATGGAAATGGATTGATGTGCATAGTAAAACAAACGGATATCCTGTTTATCGGTATCTCTTCTCTAGAAAACGTCCAGCTTTTATCGGACAGGGATCCCACAATGCAGACGTCATGGGCGCAGTACATGCTTCGGATATTGAGTACGCCCTTGGAAATCTCAACCTAAATAAGAGTTATAAATGGGAGAGTGAAGATTTTGAAACTTCAAAAGCCTTTCAGTCTTACCTGGTAAACTTTATAAAAAGTGGTAATCCAAATGGAGACGGTCTTCCCAGATGGTTTGGCCTTCAAAGCAGCATTCCTAAAGTTATGATTATTGATAATGATAGTAAATCTATACCTGAAAAGAATGGTAAAAGGTATATGCAGCTTGATGGAATACTGAATCCTTAGTTTACTTCTTTTGTAATGCCTTTAATTTGATTGTTATCGAGTGGCAGTTCAATCTCATCACAATTTTTTTTAGGGTTGAGTATTGGCTAAAAATGAAAATATTGTCAGCTGGATAAACCGGAGTAGATTGTCCCCATATCACTGAAAATAGATTCGCTGTAAATTTTTAATTGTCTGCACACAAATGGATTGCGAACGAGGGTGAAATCAGCTGGTTTGATCATGGTGGAAAACATCCAAAGGCTTAGTATTGATGTTAATATAGAAAGCCTATTCAGGATAGCAGGAAGCGGAAAAAGATAAATATTCCGAATTCCAGTCAAATAAGAAAGATAATTAGCATACGAAGAAACAGCAGGAACGGCAACATCGGATATTCCCCTCTATAGTTTACCACTGTTCCGCCAGAAATATTACCACCTATTCTTTAACATTCATATAAAAAGGTTCATAATTCGGGCAATAAGGATATTTGCGATTCGCGAATCGCAAATATATTAGATAAAACGCCATATTGATTATTTTATCAACGATTACGATCATGAATTCGCAATTCGCGAATTGCGAATTCATGATCATTTTATTATATTTGACTCATAAAATTTAATGGTATGAAAGCACACAATGGCATGCGGCCACACGATATCGTAATTTTATTGAAGATTATCGAAAAACAAAAAGGCTGGCTAAGTAAGGAGATTTCCGAAGAATTAAAGATAAGTCCATCCGAAATAAGTGAATCATTGAATCGTTCCAGCATATCGGGCTTACTAAGCCCTGATAAAAAAAAAGTAATGACGTCCGCTTTTTTATCTTTTTTGCAGTACGGACTTCGATATGTTTTCCCAGTTGAGCCTGGCCCTATTGAACGTGGGATACCAACAGGCCACAGTGCAGATATATTAAAAGACTACTTCATTTCTGAGGAAACCTATGTCTGGCCATCAAGAAAAGGTAAGGCAAAAGGTCAGTCGATTGCCCCTTTATACCCCAATCAGATTTTGGCAGTGGAGCAACATAAAAAGCTTTATGATATGCTTGCCCTTGTGGATGCCATAAGGATAGGGAAAATAAGAGAGTGCGAAAAATCAATGGAGTTATTACAAAACTTATTCGAAGATAATTATGCATGAAAACTTAGTAAGGATGAAAGCCGTTTCCCTCATCCTAAAAGACTTGGAGCAACAATTTGTATTTGTAGGAGACGCGTATCACTATATGCAACCAACCCTGAACTAGATGATGAGGTCAGGCCTACTGATGATGTAGATGTAATCGTTGAACTCGCAAGCTACGGCGGATAAAAGGAGATTTCAATTATAGTAATCCAGTCATTTCGGAATTTAAGGGTTCTTCCCCGAATATTCGACTAAAGAAGACTTCAATTAATTGACTGTTTTCTCAAAAAGTAGATAATGCTGCAGAGGCAAAAATGTGCCGTTTTTGACTAGTTTAAAGCCGTTGGCCGCTAGTTCTTTTGTCGCTTGTTTTACACTCATCTTATGTTCAGCTTTGATGGCCACTGCCGGATCCTCCTCTTTATACTCCAGTAACAGCAGCCTTCCCCCTGGTTTAAGTGCCTTGCTTAAAGAGGCTAGATAGGCTACAGGATGTGCTAACTCGTGGTAAACATCCACCATAAAAGCCAAGTCAATCGAGTTAGGTGGTAAGTTAGGAGATATTTCTGTACCCTTTATTACCTCAACGTTCGCTAATTTATCCTCAAGAGCTTTTTTCTTAAGATAGGCAATGGCGTCATTTTGAATCTCCACCGCATAGACTTTGCCCTTTGGGATGCGCTGGGCAACTCGGAAAGTATAGAATCCTGAGCCCGCACCGATATCGGCCACTACACTATTGCTTTTTATTGGCAGGGAAGCTACGGCCAGTATGGTGTTTTCTTCCTGCGTTCGGCTGTCGCGTTCCAGCCAATCTACACCCTCAAAGCTCATAACGTGGGCAATTTCTCTACCCAGGTAAACCTTCCCAGTACCGTTTGCAGATGGCTTTTTAAAAGTGTAGGATGATTCATCCTGGGCAAATGCAGTATGTAACGAGATGAAAAAGCAAAAGAGAAGTAGAAGCTGAGATATTTTCATAACGATGTGATTTATAGGAGAAACGAAAAGCAGCCCGCAAAAGTTTCGGTGGTTGTTGTTTTAATCCGTGGTAAGACTAATTTTAAGCTTTACTAAGAGAAGTTCGTTATTTTTTCAAAGAATGAACAACTCATCATCTTCAATCAAGGAGGGGTTGAGCTGACAAATGCTGAGAATAAATATTAAAATAAATTATTGTAACGACGAATGAATTTCTGTCCCCGCATAATACGGCTATCCGGATTTATGCAGGTTCGCTCCACATTATTGATGCGCCTACCCCCTAAGGCGAGCAGAAATACAAACCATTGATCTGCCTGATTATATTATATTTCAAATCGGGAATTACCTAAGCTCGTTCAAAACCCATATTTAGAGTAGCATTGCGATGTGTCAGATTATGTTTTGACACGTATTTGAAGCCAGGAAATCTTTATCTTCGGGTATGCTTTTTGAATTTGGGCTGCGAAGTTCGCTGTTATTGATCTTTTTTACCCACCTGTGTGTATATGCCTTTCTTTTTTTGAAGCGAGGGATAACCCAGGAACGACTTGCGGACCGGTTGCTGGGAACTTTTTGTTTCTTGTCGGCATTATTTATCTTTCCCTGGATGTCCGGGTTTGCTGGCTGGTATGATACCCAGCCATATAGGGAATTTCTTTTTTACATGCCCTTTATTCATGCGCTGTTTTTTGGCCCATTACTGTATTTTTATTTAAAGAGCCTGACCAATGCCCATTACAGATTAACGCGTAAAGACTGGCTGCATTTCTTGCCAGGCTCGGTATATCTGCTCTGGTGTTTACTTGTAGTAATCACAGACAAGTTGCTTATTGGGAATTATTACCTGATGAACGGCAAAGCCGACCCTGACTTTGACGCCTGGTACGGCTGGACATGGGGATTAAGTATTTTAATCTACCTGGTCCTGGCTATACGTTATTACCGCCAGTATATTATATTTTCTGATTTTGAGTTTTCATTTGCAGATGCTGCCAGCTTCAAATGGTTGCGCAACTTTCTATATGCCTTTGCTCTATTAACAATATTGCTCCTTTCAGAACACATCTTATCAGCTTTTATCGAACTCTTTTATGTCCGCGCCTGGTATTATTTCTTCGCTTTTGCACTCATCACCTATTATATGGCCATCAGCGCCTACAGCGCGAAACCTATCATTAAACTCAATTTCGAACCTCATCTGCTCACCTCTTACACCCAACCTTTGAAGCCTGTGGCCGGAAAGATTGCACTTCCTGCCGAGGATCAGTCCTGGATGGAAGGATGGAAAGTAAAAGTCGATGAGCTAATGGCTGCTCAGAAAATTTACCTCGAACCTGAACTAACTTTGACTGACCTGGCTAAAAAGATCGGCACAAATGCTTCTTTACTGAGCAAGGTGATTAACGGCGTTTATGGAAAAAACTTTAATGATTATGTGAATGAGTTCCGGGTAAAGGAAGCGATCCGGCTGTTGAAAACTCCCCCTTACCAGAACTTTAATCTTCTGGCAGTTGCTTATGATGCCGGTTTTAATTCTAAATCCACTTTCAACCGCGCCTTTAAAAAGGTGACCGGAAAAAGCCCCAAGGATCATATGGTGAATTAGTGGTCTCAAATCATGTTCTGAAGCGATGGGGGTAGGATATACCTTCACCTTTGAGCCATGAAAATATTACTGCTTATTGTTATTTGTTTCAGTGGTCTGAATGCCTTAGCTCAGGTGAATGGTAAAGTCACTGATGAAAAAGGACAGGCATTGCCGGGTTCAGTTATTCGTTTGTATACAAATAACCAGCTCAGCAAAACGATTTTAACCGACACCGCAGGTTACTTCAATGCTAATCTGCCTGGATTGGATCAACTTATTATTACCGCACTCGGATATCAATCTGATACTGTATTCACTGTTCAGCGGGTATTGGGCACGATACGACTGCAACCAGTGGTCAGTCAGCTTAAGGAAGTCAATATCCAGGGCAGGCAGTCCATGATCCGGCAGGAAACTGACAGGAGCATAATCAGCGTAAACGAGAGCGTAAAGAAACTGGCAGCTAATGGGCTGGAAATTGTAGGGCTAGCGCCGGGCATTACCATCAGCGATAACCAGGATGCGATTTTGATGAGCGGAAAATCCCAGCTTCAGATCATGATCAATGATAAAGTGGTTAAAATGACTGCGCGCGATTTGGCCAAAATGCTCAAGGCAATACCAACGGGTGATATTAAACAGGTAGAATTCCTAACTAATCCGCCCGCTAAATACGAGGTGAATGGAAATACAGGTATAATCAACATCAAAACTGTTGGTGCGGTAAAAGGAGTCACTGGCAACCTTGATCTGAGTACCTCTCAGGGGGTGAATAACTGGGCCGACCTTTCAGGGCTTGTTAATTACGGCGAAGGAAAACTTGCCGTGAGCGGTTACGCCGCCTGGCACAGGGGCTTCTATCTGAGCGAGAATGTTAAAGAAAGGCAATTAGACCCCGGCACACTAAATCAGCAAACCAGTAACCTGGACAAATGGAGCGATCCTGTTTTCCGAATCGCTCTGGATTACGCAATTAAGGGCAAGAGCACTCTCGGCGCTATCATTGAACGGGAGGCCAGTACCAACGTCGGCAGCTATGATACCTATTCCAGGCAAGGGGCTAACACCTATCAGACAAACAGCCAAAATCCCAATACCCGTCACTGGAATACTTACAACCTAAATTACCGTTATAGTGATACATTGGGAACCGAATTGACCCTGGATCTTGACCGTGCTGATTTTCGTAAGGAAAGCCAGATCACTTTATTGAGCTCTGGCCAGGTTCCGACTGGTTATCTAACACAGACCGGAATCAGCATTAGTACGCTAAAAGCGGATTATACGCACAGCTGGAAAAATAAACTCAAAGCGGAAGTTGGTTTAAAAATCGCTGTTGTAGAAACAGATAATAACCAGAATACAAATCAGTTTCATTACAGCGAGCAGATCCGCGCTGCATATGGTAGTTTATCCGGATCTTACCCCCGCTGGGGCTGGCAATTGGGTTTAAGGGCGGAACAAACTAATGCCAAAGGTAAAACCAGCCAAGTGATGAAACCCGATACCAGCTATTTAAATTTACTCCCTTCACTTTACCTAAACTGGAAGCCGAGTGAAAAACATCATTTCCGGCTATCTTTGAGCCGCCGGATTATGCGGCCGGATTATAGTGACCTGCAACCCTTCGTTTACCTGCTAGACCCGCTGAACCAGCAAACTGGTAACCCAGGCTTGAGGGTGCAGCGTAATACTCAGGCGGAGTTGACTTATACTTTTAATGACCGCATTACGCTTATCGGCACGTACAGCAGCGCGGATGATTACTTTAGTACCCTTTACTTTCAGTACGGTAATATTTTAACGGAGATGCCGGGTAATGCGGGAAAGATGCAAACGATCAACTTTGATCTCAATTACCCCATAAGGGTAAGTAAGTGGTGGAATATGCTGAACAAGGTTAATGCCGGTAATGATCATTTCACCGGCTCTTTATTCCAAGGGCAATTGGACCAAGATAAATGGCGGTATCAATTTTCAACTAGCCAGCGCTTTACCTTGCCGGGTAAATACCAGTTGCAAATCAGTGGCCGCTATACCTCAGCTTCCCAAAACCTGATCTATTATCAGCAGAGCAGCGCTAATGTTAGCGCCAGCGTCAGCCGTAAAATTTTTAAAGAACAGGCATCATTGCGTCTTGGGATTAGTGATATTTTTAAGACGCAGCGAAATTATACCCGCGTGAATTTCGGCAGCCTGAATTACACTGACTTTGGTACTTTTGAGAGCCGCAGGGTTTCTTTGAATTTTAGCTGGCGTTTTGGTAACACTAAGGTGAGGCAGACTGAAGTTCGCGACCGCGGTGATGCCGACGAAAAAGGGCGAAGCGGTAGCTAGCGCCTATTTAGAGGGTCGAGATCTAATATCGAGCTTCATTACTTGGCCTAACCCATTCACAATCTTCAAATAGTAAGGTAAGACCCATATCAGACCGTCTTGTTGTAAGATTCACTATTTTGCGAATCATCCATCTATCTTTATAATATGAGTAAACAACTAACTATAGAAAGCACAATAAAAGATTGGTTAGAACTTCATTTGGATTTTGTTGAGCCAGAGCTCGCGCTAGTAAAAAAAGAACTCCTTGAAAGCTGAAGTTGAAATCCAATGGTTATGTTGATTTGCTATGTAGCGATAACTACAACAATTTTGTTGTGATTGATTAAAAGAAGCGACAATTCTGCTAGGCAAATGATTTCAGAAATTTTAGAATACCATTCTTTGATAAAGGCTAACTACAACGCCAGGGAAAGTGAAATCAAAACTATTGTTATTTCTACATTGGAATGAATTAATACGTCCCTTCTCTGAAACCATTCATTGAACTAGCTTGGATTTGAAGGAATACTCACTTACTATTGACGATTTTGGAATACTGGACACAATTGAAAAAGTTGATGCCGTTCCTAACAAATTCTAAACCTAGCTAACAATAATATTTGTTTGGAGGTTAACTTTCTAACTCGAAAACTTGAAATCAAATAGTAAGTTGTTATAAGAATTAAATCTTTAATCTCCTGATCCGAGCGACCAGAAATTCTCCTCAACGTCACGAGTGACAGATAAATGCAAAGGCCCCACCTGCATTTTATCTCGGCCCTTTTTTTTGGCTAGAAGACAACCTTCAATAGCTCGGAGCATCAAATTATTCAGCGTTGTTTTTGTGCTTTTTTGAATATTAAATTGATGAAGCTCAACATAACCATAACAAGCGGTTACAAATAGCCCGGGAGCAATATTCTCCCAATTATAGTCTTTAATTTTTTTACGTAAAACTGTAATTCGCTTAAATAAGTCATTAGTGCCGCAGTCCTCATAGAAAATAATGAATTCATCATTACCGATTTTTTTTATATATGTTGCATTAGCATGAGAATAAATTATTTTTTCTAACCTTGTAATCATTGTATCTCCTGCATTTCTACCGAATTGCCTATTAATTTGGGTAACGCCATCTACATCAATGTAGACCACTTGAGAAATTAATAAGCTTTTCGAGTGGCGCAAAATAAACCCATAAGCATATTTTTCAAATGAAAGTCTTTCATGGAGAGGCATCCGACTACTAGTAGTTTTGGCTACTCGGTCCGGTTGAATAATTCCATAATCCATTGGTTTGGAATAATTATACCCAAAATAATCATCTTTTTTAAAATGATTAATCGCTTTAATTATTTCTTCAGTTATTTCAATAGGTTTCCAAGTAGGTACATGAATTCCATGAATACTATGTAATCCATACGGAATCTTGATTTGCTTGAAATCACCTATAAAAATTGGTATAATCAAATGCGTGCGATTATGTTCGTTGAACAACCGAATAGCCATCGCAATCTCCTCTTTTTGGTAGAAGGACGTTTCGGTCGACGATGTGATTAAAATAATGGAACACATTGAGCTGAACTGAGCTTCCTGAATTGTTTCTGCCCAGACACTGCTTGCTTTAAGTTCAGATTTATCAATAAATATCCGATAATTTTTCCCAAGAACATTGGCCAAATCCATCCCGTATGCGAAATCAGGGCCTGCATATGCTATAAAAAAATCATAATCGTATTTTGATGCAATGCCCATTTAATTCAGAATAATAACCGCAATGATTGTCAGACAACAAACCGTAAAGTAAAAAAAACACAGCGTAAATGCGAAGATGCTATGTAACCACGAACAAGTACCATGATTATATTCAGATGCATTCATATTGAAATCGATTGCATCTTCAGATTTTGTACGCACTTCGTCATATAACTTCCGATACTGCCTTTCAAGACTAAGGTAGTAACCATCTAGTATCCAAAATATCAAAACAACAGCAAATGTGATGCCTGCGAAAGCTGGTTGGCCCTTTGTTGCTGATAATGCACAGAGTGCTGCCACTATGGTAACCGCCCAACCTTTAACCAAAAAAGAATTGACATTCATTCTCGTAATTGTTAACTGAAGAAAATCTAGGTGTTTAAGTTTTTTTTCCATTCGAGATGTTAGTTTAAGCTAAATATAGTAACCAAAAATGGCAAGACGTTATTTTTTGACATAATTTTGTATAGTATTAAAGATACTTTTAGATATGCCATAGATCTAATATTTTTCCCAATGATTTTCAAAATTTTTCTATGGCTGGAGATTCGCTAGGACTGACCGACTAATTTCGGGTCAGCTCATTTCAGTCGAGAATGACGACCATAACTAATTGATAAATGATAGGGATAGTTGTGTTTTTTCTTGGACTGGTCAATGCGCTTCGGAATCACTTGGTCAATCAAGCCGAAATATCCATCATGAGGTCAGTTTACTATGGTTTATCCAAAAAGTGAATTATCTTTTCAAATTCCCTATTGACTTTGCGTATTTCCATATTTGTTGTTCCCAGTTTCGAATATTTTCTGCTTCAGCAAATTTTAAATTATAGCCCCTCGTGCTACAGGTATTTTTCCCCACCTGAGGCGATATAGCTTGAGGTAGCAATTAAGCCATTTTTGGCATTTTCGTCAAGGACGTCAATGTGGCCACTCATTCCTAACCAAAATGACCACCTATTTGCTCCAAAATGTACACTGATTATCGCTTAAAGTGTGCAATCGCCTGATTTTTAGCGTTTTTAAACTTCGATTTAAGTCATCCGGAATCTTCTATCATCTGGATAATAACGCGCGCTGCAGAGGTTTAAAATCGGCTTAAAAAGAAAAAGTAGCGTGAGTGCCTTAAGATGGGACTAAATTGGATGGCCTTTCAATTGGAATCGCTTCTCAAATTTTAGCAGAGCATTGAAGCTATCCTAATTACTAAAAGCAATCAGTACTCAATAGCTCTGCCTAATGCTTTAGAACGAAAACGCTTTCGATATTTCGAAATTTTCAACGATCTCAAGATACCCATCATCAAGTGATATGTTGTGAATTTGGCCAATAAGGTTCATGAGCTGACTGAAATAATCTTCTTCACGCGTAAAGTCAATGAAGACAATATCTTGAAGTAATGGGGTGAATGCATCTATTTGACTGCCTTCAAGAAGTATTGGTATTACGGAATCTCCAAATTGGCTTTTCCTGCGCAATCTCGTGTTGACTAGTGTTTGTTCTGCCTTTAAAACCGAATCTAAGGTTTTACTAGTATACTTATCCTTAAATAGTTTTGTGCCAATCGGAAGTACGTAATCTACGTCCATGATCTCATCCACAAAACCAGTGATGCTAGACCCCGGCATATTACTCCATCTATCCAGTAATACGGCAATACTAGCATTTTTTAAATCTTTTGCAAAACGATGTACCCAATTTTCATGCTCTTTATTCCCCCATGCGTAGCAAATAAATATTTTTGGATTTAACTGCTGGTTTAATTTATTTAATAGCCCTTTCACTTTGATCATTGATGTTTCAAAAACTGTACGTTTCTCTGCGATTTGCTTTTGGACGTCAACTGATTTGTCAAACGCTAAATGGGTTAAATTTTCGACAGCATGTTCGATTGAAATTTTGTCTCCACATTCATTACAGAAACAAAAATCCCTTCCACTTTCGAGTCGTTTTATGATGACATTCCGGAACACTTGTTCTTTGCATTTGTTACAAATTACTGGCATGTATCGTCTGACTGATATATCTCTACGAATTAGAAAACGCTCGAAAAGGATCTGGAAAAATTGTTTAGTATGGTCGGAGACTTGGTCAATATGATAAAGTGTGAATTCTACCTCTGCTTCTTTATCAGTATTTTGCTGAAAGCCGCAAACTTCTTTGTCATTCAATTGATATTCCGCCTGGTTTTGCCATAGATTCTGCCTGGTAAAGGTATTCGTATAACCCAATTTAACAACCAACGATGCATAAACATTCTCGATTGAGCCAGTAACCACATATGAAGCGCCTTCTGTTAGTGATTGATTTGGGCTATTTGGCTTCTTTTCATTAATTAATGAGGGAAAGACTAAAAGCGAATCACTATTAAACTGTTCTCTAAAGCAGATGGCCTTTTTCAAAAATAAGGATGTTGTCGCATCTAAAATTATCTTTTGCTCACGATTCGTCAAGTTTTCAAGCTCTGGGAAAAGAAATTCCCCTTCCAAAAGTTTATTCTCATCTAAGACACCGAGTCCTTTCGCATTTTTTCTTGCTTCTAAAATAATGGAAGAAGCTAGGTTAATGATTAGATCAGGAAAAAGTAACACAAAGGTTTCTTGTTTTGAACTTTGTATAATGGTTACATAGCCATGGTTTTCTAAATGATTAACAGCAGATTTTAATTCGGAAAGTTCAAAAACTAGGTCAGGTCTGATCTCCTGTATTTGACTATGAAGCTGCTGATAGGTGACCAGGGTTGTTTTAGCCTTGTTACTTTCTTTTAATGAAAGTATGAATGATTTTATTTCTTTGAAGGTAAGCGTTGTAATTGTTGCTGAAAAAGACTCCCAAGGAATTAAATCTTTTATTTTTTGCAGTAGTTTATTTAGGCCTTCATTTGTACTTGCACTAGTCGCTAAATAACCGCCAATAAAGCCATTTGCCTGTGCAAACGCATTTAATTCGGTAACACTTAGAGTAGCAGTTCCCCTGTCAACTCTTGAGCCTATCAAAATAGCCGGACAGTTTTTTGCTTGGTCCATTTGTAGCTGATTCAACCAAAAAATAGCGCTAGATAATGGGTTTTCTCGTAATGTAGGATCAAATAGTATTAAGGCTAGGTCGACCTTATCTAAAAACAAAGAATGAACTAGTCTATAATCGGGTTGCCCTGCAAGGTCCCATAAAACTGCTTCGCATTCGGTACCGTCTGTTCTTGTGGCCTTTAAATCATCAACAATCCAAAATTGCTGGCCATGAGTAGATTCATGTTCTTTGAATTCACCTTGCGAAAGTCTCCATCCTAATCCTGTCTTTCCGACGCCAGAATCTCCGACCAGAACGATTTTTGCAGTGGTGTAACGCACTTGTGCAATGGCTGATACATTTGACAAAATCCCCGCGGTATCAATTTGCCATACTCGGATGGCTTTATCAAAATTAGCTCTAGTTAATAAGTAATTGCCATCTCTAGAAAAATTAATGTGGATGGGAAGTGTTTTCGAATTATTTTCTACTAGTGAATATATGCATTCCCATCTATCTGTGTCCCAGAATTTGACCGAACCGTCTAGTGATTTAGAGACCATCAAACGTTCATCTGGACTAAAAGCTAATCCACAAATCGGCTCGTTATGCGCCTCGATTTCGACCTGTTCAATTGAATGGTCGAAGGCTACTTTAATGTCGATGAGTGAGCCAGTTGCAAATGCGAGGAAACTTTTGGAGCAGGCAAGGTATGAATTAGAATAATCGCCGTAGTTTTCATACAACGTCCGCTCGATTTCCTGTAATGTTTTTAAATTTATCGTGGCAAGTTCGTTGTAGGAAGAAGCTGCATGTAATGTGTCTGAATGATGCTCGTATGCA
>Ga0247809_1000897_pt1 | contig 13328 bp, 11 predicted proteins | sample UWRJL104311B1_FD_180951 | JGI IMG/M metagenome (GOLD analysis project Ga0247809, IMG submission 180951) | Plant litter microbial communities from Arlington Agricultural Research Station in Wisconsin, United States - UWRJ-L104-311B-1 | ecosystem: Environmental > Terrestrial > Plant litter >...
CAATGATATGGATGGTAGACATACTTAAAAAAATCAACCATCATCCATTAGCAGAAATTCAGGATCTTTTGCCTCACAGGTGGAAAGAGCTGCAGAAAATGGAACCTGTGTTGTAGTGTTAGCTTACATTTAATCGGATAGATTACGACTTTACGGATAGGGCTTTTCTCGTTCAGCATCTGTGTGTCAGTTCTTTCTATACGCACATTTTGGCGGGGTCACTATCGTCCGGAATATCCAATTGGGTTATCTAAACACACTAGAAGGACAAACCAAGCCCCCTTAGTTGCTCATAACCGATCCCTGGTCTTTGGAAATCTTTAGAAGTCGAAGAGCATTTTTTGCTTGTTTAATTGTTAATGCTGCTTTTCTATTAGCTAAAATTCCAAAGTTATATGCCAGCTTTCTATCAAAAGGCGTTAATTTATTATTTTCCTTGGCCCACTTGGAAATACTAAACCAATCCTCAGGATTGATTTTTTCTGCCTCTTCAATAATTTTATATTCAAGTGCTGATAGTTCCGAGTTCATATCACCGGAATTTATATTTACCAAATCTGCGACCATTTCGGCATTTAAAGATTCAATAAGAACAAACTTATCTTTCAGCGCAATCCAGCATTCAGGTTTTTTACACCACTCCCCTATATTTGTTCCTGCTTTTAATGGAGAATTGATATGATCCCAAACGATTGGCGCCATTGATTCAAGCGCTGTGACAAGACCATCACTAATTTTCTGTTTCTCCCAAATAGATGACAGTGAAATTTTTCTTGAGGTTTTATAAGAAATCCATGCTATCAGATATGCAACCATATTTGCTTTATAACCACCGTATTTTTTTTTAGCAACAAACGAATCAATTTCCCTAAACAAAATCGCTTTAGCTATCAAATGGTGGTAATATTGCTTGTCCACAGGTGTCTTGTCTATTGCCAATTCGGCAATAAAAATCTTAAAGTTGTTCTCAGCCCCTTTAGAAACATCATAAGGTTTTTGCCTCCAGCTCATCTCGTACTTACCGATGTCAGGAGTAGTAAATTTTCTATATTTGGGATATTCTTTATCGAATTTTTTGGATTCAGAGATAGAGTATTTAGATCTATCATCAAGATATTGACCCCTAGTTCGTTCAAAATACCATTTGGAAGTAGCTCTTCCTCCAGTGGTTGTTGGCACCCATTCTGATCTTGAGAATTTTTGAATGTCAACAAAAAACTCAGAATTGACTTCGAAGTCGGAATCTTTTATACCTGTTTGACTATTAGCATATTCAGATATAAAACCTACTATTTCATCCATTTTCTCGACGTTCTTAATCTTCGATATTTTAAGCTGTACGAAGACCTTGGACAGATCTATATTTTTCTCTAATGAAGTAGCAAAAATTGATGCAGTAGTCTGACCTCCATTTACAATTTGCCAATTTTCAATTTTTGTTATATATGGTATATTATTATCATATTCGATATGTACATGCTCAGCTGTCGTCGAAATACCGTTGTTATATGAAAAAAACATATCTGCAGAACCTATTATGGTTTTGCGAATTCCTCTATTAACTTTGGTCTTAAATTGAAGAAAGTTTCTAACATTTTTCTCTAAAATACCCTGACGATATTTTCCGTAAATTTGTGCTAGAATACTTGCAGGCATTATGGCAAGATATGAATCTACATTATCACTTATATCATCCATAGACAGACACCTCATCTTATAATTATGCTCTAACACAAAATCAATCTCTATAGGTTGTTTATCAGTCCGCATCAAATCCTGCTGAAATAGTCTTTCAATATCCCATAATTGAAAATCTAAAAATACGCCACTTTCCTCGCGAGGAGCAGGAATAATGTCAGCAGATGCCTGGCCATTGGTAAGAACAAATATCCTTAAATTTTTTACGCTGTCTTTGGTTTGTTCAATAATTTGAACAAGATCAAAAACGACGGTGTCAGATTCATCAACTTTAGATAACAGTTTACCGCTCCAAGCAGACCAAAAGAAATTCTGTGCTTTTGAAAAAGCATCTTCAATATCTTTATCGGAAACCTTTTGTAGCTTTTTTTCATTTTTGAATATCGTTACAAACAAATCAATTATCTCATTCTCGTCATCATAATTCCAAGCATTTATTTTGATTCCCCTCACCTTATAATGACACAATTCACCAGCTATTACTTCCCCCGCATCAATAGCGTATTCTAAAATGTCTTTAGTGATAGCATCCTCTTGAGATATGTTTTCATCCTCAACGGTAATTAATGCTTCTTCCAAAAAACTGATTGCGAAATCCTGTAGATTCATATTATATTTTTTTTAAAATGTCTGATGTAATTTCAAATGGTGCGCACGATGAAATCATTACTGTGTAGGATAAATCACCAATGCCGTTCGGTAGATTAGTGGACAACATTCTCGGAAAACCAGGTCTCACCTCATAAAAAGCGGCATTAACAAGTGAATAGCCAGTAACATATTTATCGGAATCTTTGTCATGATAACCACGTTTAAGCAGTTTCATATCGAAGCTAAAACTGGCAACTGGATCTTTTTTAATTATTTCGCGAATTTGGACTATTAAAAATGGAAGACTCTTTTCATGAAGATTATGATGATGATTCAAAGAAAATAGACCAAGGTATAGGTTTCTTAAACCCGTATCATCCAGTTGCTTTTCAGATGAAACGGTAAACTTTTTATGCTGTTTACTCGACGTAGCTTTAATTTCGACAGCTAGATCATCTATTTGGAAATCATGATTTGTCCTATCGGTCCCGGTCCAATAGTGCACTGCTAGTGTCAAAGAATATTTTTTCAGTAAATAATCTTTTATAAATAATAGCTCGCCGATTAGACCTTTCTGAGCGGATATTGAAAGAATTTCATAATCATAATTTTCGAAAAACAATCTCCATTCATTTAGAATTTTAATTAGGATAGGTTGTAGTTCATGGGGCTGTTCTATTCTTAAAATTTTATCACATATATCTGAAATAACGGATTCAAAAATATTATCTGTGTTATATATTGTCTGTTGCAAGCGTAAAAACAACTGATTTTTATATAATCCAATATTTGAATAAATAAGGGAGATATCAAGCCCTCTAAAGACAGGCAGCTCTTTCAAAAGTATGTTATTTTCAACAGGTAATTTTATATATAAGGAACGAATGCTTTTTGAGAAATCAGTAACTAAAAAAACGGAGTATACGCCATCTGCAGAAATCATCCTCGCGATTTGGTTACTGTTAACTCCTCCTGTCTTTGACTCTTCGTTTATGGATGCCCATATTCCTTTATAATCAATCATATTCATTAAGCTCAAGTTCAGAATACACAGAATTGGTTACATAATACATGGGTTCAGCCGATGCAGAGACAGGCCAGCTTATAGCAAAACCGATTGGTGGAAACTCGAAATCCTGGTCCGATTCTTTTAGATCTAGGATGTAAATTGTTAATAATGGATTTTTCTTTCTTGGACCAAAGCTTCTGATTTCCTGCTTAGACAGTTTATTATCGTGAATATATCGCTTTTGGTCATCAGTAAAATCCACTAACTCGTCATTTGCACTAATTAGTCGTTTGATAAAATAACTATCAGGTCCTTTAAGATTTATAGCCCGAGAAATTGCGTTAACTGTAAACCCCGCAAATTTAACTTGTTTTTCTTGAAGAGATTTTAAACTAAAAACTGAGACATTCCATTCTAAATATTCAGGATCGTTTTTGATCCGCTGAAGTTCAATATATTGATTAATACGAATGGAATTTGCTGCAGGAAGCCCCTTAAAGGTCTGATAATCCTTTAAAAAGTTTTGAATGATATTGACAGGCACATCGAACCAAACATTATTAGGTTTATAAAATTGGTGTGGCTGTCCTAAACTTTTAACAAAACTTTCTGCTGCCTCATAATTAAGCTTTAATACAGACTCATTGGCTGGTAACGTTGAAGTCTCCGTAATTGTACCTTGATAATTTAACCGCAACTTATCGGTAGCTCTCATTTTCATTACACTCGTAACCATCATAGCTGGGTGATCCTGGACACGAAGACCAAAGTCGATCGGTTTCAAACCCAACCTTGACATTTCTATAAATTCTTCTCTCAATGATTCAAAGGCGGTTGATATATGTCGATACCAACTGAAAAGTTCTTGCGTAGTATATATTCTGCATAAGTCTTCAAAGCCATTTCTATATCCGAACCACCGACCCATTTGCATTAAGGTATCATAGAGAGATGTACTTCTTGTAAAATAGCTAACAGTCAGCCCCTCTAATGTAAGCCCTCTTGATAACTTATCTCCGCCAATTGCGATACTCCATAGACCTGTCCTTTCCTTATTTTTATAATCAAGTATATCACCGACTGTCCCATTAATTATTCTGCATTTTGGCTCCAATTTTTTGACAACTTTACTAAAATAAGGAACCAAATCATCCCATAAAATAGGCGCATTTCCCATTAAGTGGGATGTTTTTATAAAATCAAGATCAAAAATTCGCTTTAAATCTAAGAGAACACCTGAATCATTAATAGCATTTCTGATACCCTCCATTTCATAATCAATCAAATCTGCAAGAGCAAGCTGAACGGCATTGTATCTTGTACAATGGACAAGCATTGTATTATGCTTATTTTCCTGTCCTCTAGACCATCGAATAGCTGAGGAAATTAAGAATGATTTTAGAGCCTTCTTTAAAGAACCAGAAATATTGACAGGTATATAATCAGGCTTGTGACCTAGAGGCATAAAGGTAGACGAATTGTCTTTAAGAAACTGTCCTGAATCATTGACCTCTCGATAAATCGGAAGACCATTATCTACATCATTATTTAACCCAAATACTTCCCTCGGCCCTAGATAATTTGAGGGCGAACCAAGAGTTTTAATAAATGCGGAGGGAAATAAGTCTTTACCAAGTCTGCTATGCGCCGTATTGTGTTCAATGAATATATTAGCAAAAGGTGTCGCAGTATAGCCAATATAAACCTTTTGACGGAAAAGGTTTAAGATTTTACGTATACAATGATTTATAGCAGTAGGATCAAGTTCATCACCGTCAGTATTGACTGGTGCTTTGGTATTTATTGAAGCTTGATCTGATTCATCGTCGATTATTAGTAAAGGAAGATTATTAAATTTTTTGGACTCACCGTCTTGGTATGTAAGATCATCATCAAATATATTAATCCAATGTTCAAAATACTTACGAAGATTTTCTAGGATAGATTTGTTCTTTTTTACTACAAAAATTATTGGTCGATCAAGGCTGGGGGGTGTTCCTCTAGATTTTTTAATATTAAAATCGCCCGATTTGTTAGGTTTTAAATTGGATTCAGTGAAATAATCAATTGGCACATAACTTTCTCCCGGTAATGTAGAAACACCGATTCGTTTCTGCGCCTCCTCAGGATTAGTGTCTATACCTAGTATTTCCTCGTCAATCCTTTCTTGAGTTTGTTGGCGCAAACTCTCTTGCATACCCGCAAGGACAATGATTATTCTATATCCAGAATCAATTGCTTTATTTAGAGTCCCCATAAAGTTCGCCGTCTTACCTGACTGAACATACCCAACCACGAGGCCCCTTCTATCGAATGCCCGGTTTGGTACAGTTGGGTCTTCAATATCATTCAAAATTTCGTCAGATATAATATCAATTTTTTCGACGGAAGACTCTGCCCATCCTTTTATATGTGTTAAATATTTTTTGTATCTATTCCAAAATTTGAAATTTATTTCATCATTTGCTTTCTTTGGTCTATACCAGTCAAAATGATTATCACTATTTGTTAGTGAATAATGTTCACTGTCTTCTACTATCAAATTCACGTCCTCAATTAGCTGGGTGCGAATATAATCCTCGACCTCTTTCATTGACGAAAATGCTTTGCCGGTCAACAGTATAGATTCAAAAGAAAACGGTCTACAGACTGTTTTAATAGCTTGATCCATTGCATTCTCATAATCCATCACCTTTTTAAAAATGTCAAATAGGTTTCTCGCATTCGCCTTAAGCTCATTAAATTGTATCATAATTTAGTATTCATTTTTTGAAATACGTCCATAGTGTTTAACATTCTTGCCGCCGCTTCAGTTGAAACACCTTGATTAATCAACACCTGGAGAGCTGCATGATACATGTCTTCAACAGCTCCAGATTGGTGTTGCAGCGGTGTTTCAATAATAGTTTGTGGATCTGAAAAGTCATTTACGATCAAATTAATTGGAATCGCTTCCGCCAAAAGGCTTATATAGTTTTTGAACAAAACCGAATTGGACCCCAAGTATTGATATAGTAAAGCGTACAGTGGATGCTTGTCATTAATAAGATAAGTTTTAACACCATTTTTTTGCTTTGCATTCCATAAATAAACGATCTCTTTGGTCTCACCTTTCCTTCTCACATATGCGCCTCGATGTGTATAGACACGAATCGATTTATCAATTGCATCACGGAAAATCGTTTTGATAGTTTTACGCAAAAAGTCTGGTATCTTAGCGGAAGCCTTTCTCACATCTATCTGCCATTCCTTGTCTAGAGTATTAGGTATATCCACTTTTATCCTGCAGAGTCTTTGATTTTCTTTCTTTCTAAAATCCAGATCTAACCAGGTACCATCAGAAATGAGTCTTTTATTTCTATAAAGATAAATGCCTTGATGCTCCGTCCACCCTTTAATAATATGTAGATACTTTCGTTCATCACTTGTTAGTTTTGATTCATGCGGTAGAATATATGGTTGTATAATAATTATTTCACCGTTTATAGAAAGGGACTCCTCTGGCAGCTCGGCTGAAGGTATATCTTCTGACACAACAAAAGGATTAAATGGCTTAACAATATCACCTTGAACAACTATAGATATATCGTCCTCTTCTATGAAACGATGAAAAATAAGTCCAAGGTGCTTTTTTACATTGTCGAATTTGCGAAAGAAATGCTCTTTATTATTAGCCAGTTCATCTGACTCAATTAATCGATCGAGCTTTTCCCAAAGAACAATCGTTCCTGTATCACTTTCAGAATTAAATACAGAAAGATGTCCTTCTGAACCAGCATCAACGCAATTTTTTAGTAAGATCCAATCTTTTTTGTCTGCAATAATATCAAGATCCCAGCACCGAATATAGCTTACTTTCGATTTATCTTTGGATTTGACGGTAAGTCTCCTACATTGTGAGAAAGATGATGTTTTTAACCCTAGACCAAATCTTCCAAGATCATCGTCATTTCTGGGTTCAAGAGGATTGACACTACCAACTCGCATTGCATTACGTAGTCCCTCCTCGCTCATTCCACTTCCATTGTCCTCTATTCTTACAAAGGAAGTATAATTATCAATGCCGTAGGTGATTATGATGCTAGTAGCCTTAGCTGCAATGCTATTGTCGATTAAATCCGCAATAGCTGTTTCAATTGCATACCCAAATGATCTAGAAGACTCAAATAAATTAGTTGCATTTGGCCTTACGATATCGTATTCATCACTTTTCACCATGGTTACTCTATTTATTACTTAAAATATTCTTTAGATCTTGGGCATCAAGCATTCCAAAATGCTTGTCTAGCATCCGGTGACAATTACTACATACTATTATAAAGTCTTCTAATTGACTTGGTCGTGCCATAAACTCTTCAGTTATTTCTTTAGAAAAGTGTATCTCTAATAAATCTTTTCCAAGTTGACCATATGATTGCACGAAATTGAATTGGCAGATCTCACAGCTTTTGGAATCCGGATCATTAGAGCGCAACTTATTGTACAAAATCAGAGGGTCCTTCTCTTTATTTAGATGCAAGCGAAACAAGAAAGTGGCATCTGACTTCTGAATAGACAAAAATGACGGCACGGACCCCTCCCCTTTAATCAATACACTTTTTTTAATCTCATCAGCTTTATTCTTTAATGTGTCCCTGTGAGCATGAAATTCTTTCCAAACTTCTAAATCATTCTTTGCTCCTGCTCGCATACCTTTACCTATAAAATTCTGATCGAGTTTCTTGAAGTTGGCTAGTTTAAGAGATACGCTATTCACGCTTCTAAAACTATTTAAATCACTTATGTTGTCAAAAAGATTTAGCTTCTTGAGAAGCATACTAAGTTCAATTACCTCGGAATTGGTTCCATGCATTTTGCCATAATCTAATCGAAAATAAAGATCGAGCGCTAAAATTAATTCCTCTCTAATCCAGTCCGGGTTCTTCATGTTATTCTTGAATCTTAAGGTGTACAAAAAGATAATGCAGCAGCGCATAACCCGTATTTACACTTAGTGCATTTCCTGCCTGTTTACATAATTGATGTTCACTTACACCAGCTCGAATTGCATTGTTATAAAATTGCTCATCAAAGCCCTGTAACTTCAATGCTTCTTTTGGTGTAAGTCGTCTGACGGGTTTTGTATATAAAATTTCTTTATCAGTCTCTTTATGTGATAAACCTCTTAAAATATAATCGTCTGAATAATAATTATCCTGTGAAGCACGATGTAATTTTACCATTGTCGCTGTAAGGGTCCTGGCAATATCTAAATCTATCTGTGATTTACTCCAAAAGTTTTTACTTCCCCCATCAAGAATTGTGTGCTTGATTTTTTCAGATAAATAATATTTTTTATCCACTTCCTTATCTAAGATGTCTAATACATTGGTGTAGGTCTTGAGACTATTGGTAGATAAACCATTGAAGTTGGCCACAATGGCCTCTTCCGTCAATGTAATATTAAGTGACTTTCTACTACAAACAAAGAAAATCCTAGCTCTTCTCTGTGGCAGGCCAAAATTTTTAGAATCGAGGACAACATAATTTATGTATTTATAATTATGGTCCTTGAAAAAGTTCAGAATAAGATCTAAAGTCTTTCCTTTATCATGTTTGATGATATTCCTTACATTCTCCAATACGACAAATTCTGGCTGCTTTTCTTTCAGAATCTCATGTATACTAAATAAAATTTTCCCTCTCTCATCTTCTAGACCCAACTGTTTTCCAAGAAGACTAAATGCCTGGCATGGGAATCCACCAAGAAGAAGATCAAAGGCTGGCATTTGCTCAATGTTATCTTGTGATCCGGTGAACTCTATAAGATCATTCATTTGAACCTCTTCGGTCAAATCATAATTGTTACTATACGTATTTACCGCATGCCTATCAATTTCCGAAAAGCCTACACATTTAAAAGATATGTCTTCATCTTTGGACAAATGGTCTGCCGCACTCCTAAAGCCTCCGATTCCTGAAAATAATTCTATATATTTCATATATAAAATTTTAATAATGCTTCTCCAATCACTTGTGCTAATTTAACGGGAACTGCATTCCCAATTTGTTTGTACCAACTGTTTAAGTTTCCCCGAAAAACATACTCATCTGGAAAAGTTTGGATTCTTGCCGCTTCTCTAGGGCTTAAACCGCGAGCCTGATAGGGATGGATGTACATATGACAATCGTACTTCATGTGAGATGTTATCGTTTTGGAAACCTCTGATGATCTAAGTTTAAAGTATTTGTCATGAAATATATGGTCTCGGTTCTTATATTTTGTTAATCCCTGTATACTTTCGTGTAATGAATTCTGACCCTCTGGCAATAGTCTGAAAATCTCTAAATCATTATCATTATTATATCGTGATTTATGATTGAATAAATAATCCGAACTCCTATTACTATTAATGCCGTTTAGGAATTCATTCTGTGGAACTGAGAATTTCCTTGTCGAATATCCGTGCTTGTCACTATCAGTGTCAGGATCTCTTATAGATGGATTAGTACTTATCACGGGAAGACCAAATAATGCATCGCTAAGTTTATACTTACTTTTGGTTTTCTTTTTAAGATCTATGGTTCGCTTTACACTTTCAATAAACATGAAGTCTCTACCGCCAACCATAATATAGCGATGTCTACTTTGTGGTATGTCAAAGCTTTGAGCATCAACTATAAGTGGTGAAAATGAATAGGCTTGATCAGTTTTCTGATCAATATCATTCTCAATTTCAGCTTGAACATTTTTCATACCCCTAACATTTTCCATAATAAAAAAGTCAGGTTTGATGAGACCAATTAGCTCAACAAAATATTTATACAAAATATTTCGTTCGTCTTCAATAAATGTTTTTAGATTACTAACTTCATCAATGGTGTAATTTCTTCTGTTTGCTTTCGAAAAACCTTGACAAGGAGGTCCACCTGCTACAAGCTTTATATCTTTAAATAAGTGCTGATAAATATGAAAATCTCGGAAGAGCTCTTGGATATTTCCATTGAAAAATCGAGTTAATGCCAAATTGTGATTAAAATAATACGTTTCTAATGCATCAATATAATTATCATTGATAAATGCCGGCTCAAAACCAGCATTTATTAGCCCTTGGCTTAACCCCCCTGCGCCACTGAAGAAATCTGCGAATTGTAATTTTCCTTGAGGCTCTTTCTTTAATTCTGGCAAATATTTTTTTAATAGTGAATGCTGCTCACCACTATTTATTCTGATTGTAAAATAGAGATTACTTAACTTCTTGAATAGGTCTATACCAAGTTGGGACTTGTAATCTTCTAATATATTTTCTTCATCTGAGTTTAATACATCTATTCCCTCACTTAAGAAAATAAATTCTATTTCCTTAGCAAGTTTGCTCGCCTTAATTTTAAACTGTTTAGGGTGGAATTTATAATAAAACTCTAACATCAAATATTGTTATACTAACTTTTTTAAATAAATTATTCTAAATATTGTCACCGTCTATCGGAAGAAAAATAGGAGAAGAAAAAAAAACCTCTAGGGTTGAACCAAGAGCCTTTATAATTTTTTCTAAATTGATGACCGATATGTTCCGTTTCCCATTCTCCACTTCATTGATGTACGTCTTGTCCATCTCCGCAAGATGGGATAAAGTCTCTTGCGTTAATTTGTTTGAAAGACGTAATTCCTTGATACGCATACCTATTCGTTTACGAATATCCATCTCGAAAAGTATGACCTAAATTTGGTAAAATCAATAGGATATAAGTGAACTTTCCAGATTTCTATTAATTATTGAGAAATTATTGATTTAAGTGACAAAAAAGTTTGATTAATACTCTTTTTTTTTAATTCGCACTCCCAGACTTCAATAACTTTCCAGCCCTGCTCTAATAATTTATTGGTTGCCAAGCGATCATTTGTTATATTTGTTGTAATTTTATTCAACCACCAATCTGGTCTCGTTTTAGGCACTACATAATATTTACACCCAACGTGTCCGTGCCAAAAACATCCATTAACAAAAATTACGACTTTATATTTTGGCAGCACAATATCAGGCTTACCTGGTAGTGTTTTTACATGTATTCTATACCTGAATCCTTGACTGTGTAAATATTTCCGAACAAGCATTTCAGGTTTGGTATCCTTGCTCCGTATTTTGCTCATATTATAAGAGCGTGTCTCTTTTGAATGTACGTCAGCCATAATTATTAAAGTAACACCTCAGGATTTCACTTTGTTCAGCAAAATTTTGAGATTTCACTTTGCTTGCGGCAAAACTCCTTTTTAAAAACTAAATTGCAATTCAACTTTACTAATATGAAGCAAAGTTTCTTTTCCACGGTTACCTTATGTGTCTTGTCTGTAATGGTTCCATTTCTTTCCAGTATGGATACGGTTGCACAGAAAAAGCTGAATGTAGTCGTTACGGGTTTAAATCATGATCATGTTTACTTGATTATGAACAGTTATGAAAAAGGCGAGGTAAACATCATTGGTATCTCCGAAAGCAATACCAACTTGATTAAAAGATTTAAACAGCGTTACAAGCTACCGGATTCACTGTTTAATAACGATTTAACATCCCTGCTGAAAAATCGAAAACCAGACGTAGTTCTCGCGTATAACGCAATAAATGATCATCTGGCCATTGTTGAAGCGGCGGCACCATTAGGAATATCAGTGATGGTGGAGAAACCACTGGCAACCACCGTTAAACAAGCGGAGCGTATGGCACTACTTGCAAGACAGTATAAGATTCATTTATTGACAAACTATGAGACAACCTGGTATCCAAGTAATCAACAAGCATATACAAAGATCAAAACCAATAATGAGATTGGGAAGATCAGGAAGATGGTGGTTCATGACGGGCATCAGGGACCAAAAGAAATAAATGTGAGTAAGGAGTTTTTAAGCTGGCTAACCGACCCGGTGAAAAATGGTGGAGGCGCAATTGTAGATTTTGGTTGTTACGGCGCAAACCTGATGACATGGCTGATGGATGGGCAGGCACCGATTGCCGTCACTGCCATTACACGCCAACTTAAAAAAGACGTATATCCAAATGTGGATGATGACGCTACTATTCTTCTAGAATATCCCGGTGCAACAGGAATTATTGAAGCTTCCTGGAACTGGCCATTTTCGATTAAGGACATGGAAGTTTTTGGGCAAACCGGCTACATACAGGCGATGAATCCGACTACCCTTAGAATAAAAGAAAAAGAAAGTGCCCCCTATACGGAAGTCGCTGCAGCCTCTCTTCCAGCTAACTTAAGTGATCACCTGAATTATCTGTCCTCCATATTGTTACGCAATGAAATTAAACCCCAACATGATTTATCAAGTTTAGAAAACAACCTCATTGTCGTTAAAATATTGGAAGCTGCAAAAACCTCAGCGAAGACCGGTCGCAGGGTTTTGATGAAATAAATATGTAAATTTGCTACGCTATTCCTTATCGAACATACCGAAGAAATAGTGATCAACTAATTATTTATTTTTGCTTTCTAAAATTTATCTCAATCAACTATTATAATAAATTTGAACATCATATCATTTATATCAGTACAGCAGATCATCTCATGACTATTGAAGAACTCTCAACCATCTTAGAGGAATCAAGACAATGGAATCAAGATCATGGGATTACCGGAATGTTATTATATGTAGAAGGAATCTTTGCCAGCTTGGCGAAACGCAATGTTGAATCTGCTATTGCAGGCCGTTTTATGCAAATTCTGGAAGGATCAAGGGAGGAAGTCGAAATAATCTTTAACAAGATCAAGAAAGATCCGCGGCATTGTAATGTAACTCCTATTGAAAATGCTCCCTCTTCAGGCAGGTATTTCGAATCCTGGCAAATGGGCTTTAAGATTCTTTCAGCGTCTGAGCTGGAAGCTAGTACAGACTTTTTCAATCCGGATATTTTATTTGCATCAGGAAGCGATCAGGAGCTTAGTCGTCCATTAAATTTCTTAAAATCTTTTTATCTCAGAGGCCAAAGTCAGCAAACATCCTTTCAACCTTAGGGAGAAAGTTCCTCTCCTCATACCTCCTATT
>Ga0247809_1000898_pt1 | contig 13327 bp, 13 predicted proteins | sample UWRJL104311B1_FD_180951 | JGI IMG/M metagenome (GOLD analysis project Ga0247809, IMG submission 180951) | Plant litter microbial communities from Arlington Agricultural Research Station in Wisconsin, United States - UWRJ-L104-311B-1 | ecosystem: Environmental > Terrestrial > Plant litter >...
CCAAGAGGATGGCCCACATGTGTGGAAGAGCGCTCGAGTTGATTCGCATCCATTGTGATTGTGGAATTGGCGTGGCTGAATTGATACATGTCAGTCCCTGTATCGTTCACTACAGCCAGTTCGACCTGCGAACTGTTCGTTCTTTGCGTTATGGCGATCTCTTGGAGTCACATGAGCACAAGTTCTTGGACAGTTCCCTCTTGGAACCTTGTTGCCTGTTGTCTCAGGAGTATTACAGATTGTGCTGACACTGCTGTTCAGAAGTCAGAAGTTGCATACAGATGAGCAAGTAATACTAGTCGCTAACAGACAAACGTTCCCTTCACTTCCGTTACTGAGGCATCGTCTCACATCACTTCTCATCAACAACTAGCCGAGATCCTAAACAACCTTCTGTGCACGGCTCGACTTGTATACAGGTGGCTCTCGAGCTAAAAGGTAAACATGTCTGCCGCAACATCACCACCTCGCCACAGTCAACATCTCCTTACTCCTCCCCGCTCAGCCGGTGCAACCGAATCACAGGATCCCACATCGGAGCGAGGACGCAAAAGACGTCGCTCCTCAGCTGCAAATCAAGCATCACAGCTCCCATCAAACACACTTCGAGGTAGAGGACGTCGTCGGTCGTCATCTCTTCACCTCACCGCCACTACTCAACCACAAGAGTTCGAACGACATCGCTCAAGAAGTCCAGATAGACGATCTCACCTTCATGGTAAAGAAGGACAGGCTAAGATGAAGTATGTCAAGACAAGCGACGTGTCTAAGATTGCTGAAGAAGGGAATGTGTCTGTTTGGTTAAAGGATTTGAGAGAATTTAAGAAGAAAAGGGATCAGTCGCCTAGTCGATCGAGAAGTCACGGTCATGAGGGCGACGTTAAAGCGAGGCGGAGACAGCGTACCAGGAGTCGGAGTCGAAGTCATGGACGGGGAGAAGCTGAAGAGTCTGCAATCAAACCTTCAAGTCAATCTGATGGCAGTGAGGAGGATGAGGAGGATGAGGAAGATGATGAGAACAACGAGGTTGCTGTTGAAGATTGATCAACATCACGGCGAACGAATTGTTGGGACGAGTCATTGGCTGTATATGATAGATTCTTTACCCTGGGCCTTGGTCTTGTTGAGAATGTTATGATTAAATTCTAGAATATATGACGTACGGTTCACTTCTTCCAGACCGACAATGGGTTTTCATCAGTGGTAATCACTTTTGGAGCATTCATGTGATCTACGCGTAGATTTGCAAACTTATATTCAAGCATCGCGTCTTCTATCCTCTCTTAGACCGTGCATCAATGCTCATGCACAATCCTCACAACGCCATACTCAGCGCCCCCTCTTGTTCCGTTCTAAAAAATTTCATAGCCTGCCACGGGAGCACATGCCTCGTTGCAGTCTGGTCATCCCAACTATTATGCAACCCAATCAAACCGACATCTCCCTTCTCACAACAACCTTGAACAACGGCGCCCCAGAATAACCCAAGTAAGTCCACGCATCATGCATCAAACAATCGGTCCTCTCATTATCACTCAAGTCTTGACCGTTTACCAGACCCCTGAACCTCCCCTTTGAGATCTCAAAGAGGTTATATCGTTTCTTTGTCCCTGGTACAGCGCTTTCTAGGTCTTCGGCGCCGGGCTGTCCAATGCAGTAGATTTCAATGCCGGATTTGGAAGCGCGAGGGGATAGCGAGAGGTAGCTGAATCCTGGAGGGAGTGGTGTGCTGGCAGCCCGTCTGAATGTTATGGCGTCTGTCTCGAGACCAATGATTTTGCACATGGCGAGATCTCAATGATGGTCCCAGCCCATGAGCTCCAGTAAAACAGTAATGCCATTATATGCGAGTGCCCATTTTCTCTTCCCGTCTTGAGATGTGAGTGATTCACACTCTTCTTCAGACTTGGCGAAACAATGTGCACAATAGCACCAGGGCGCTATTGTGAATAACAACTGCAGATCCCGCATGAAGGCTCGGAAAAATCAAGGTTGCTAGTAGTGCAGGAAGTATGCCAGCATGCAAAGAAGCAAACAACTTGTGTGGCGGTCGCTTTGAGCTTGTGCTGTTTCTGTCGAAGGAAGCGTAGTTCAGCTGGTGTGGTATTGGGAAATTTATTGCCTTCATTGTAAATCTTGACAAGTCTCCTAGCTTCTGCCTGAAGAACTGGGGACCATGTTGGTGGGAGTGATCCGGGTCTCGAGGGTGCTGCTGATGTGAATTCTGAATGAGATGAGACTAGAGCCATGGAATTCGGCTGCTTCGATGACGATCTCGTGACACGTGTGTTTGATGTGGTAGCATGTAATTGATTTGACGCTGGCCTCGTCGAGGAGCCGCAAACGGGAAAACATTTGGTGACGTTGACTGTGTCCTTGTTCTATGCAACTTCCATGGTACAGCATGAGACTACATCGAGGATGAACTTGTCTCTCGCACTCTTGACGGTACAAGGTATGTCTATCTCGGTGTAGGCCTCTTCCTGAGTGACCTAGAGTTTTTTGCTACGGTAGAGCGAAGTTATCCTTTCCAAGTGCTACTTTACTAGTTTACTTGACGAAGTAAGAACAAAATTCCGACGATTTAGAAAAGAGTTCTGGTCGTACATGTCATGTACACTGTTGACACTTGACATTCATCATTCTGTAAAATGGTCCGCTCTGCTGACTTATTGTCCCTTTGTCTTCTTTACAACGCAAGAGCTTGGTCTTGTTTGGCGCACGGAAGCAGACAGATTCGACCTTAGAATATTTGAGTAGGACTGTTCGTATGTCTTGAATTGTATCAAACATTGACAATCTAGCTGAACCACTCAGTGACGTGCAGTCACCTTGGACGACATGCGTATCTGTGAATTGGCATATAGGAAAGGCATACTAGCACTTTTATTGCGTATGTGTTTTTAAGTAACGAGTCTCTAGCTTTAATCTCATCGCGAAACCGCAAGACACTGGAGAATTGAGGAGCTGATAATCTTCATATTGAGGAGTGAAGAGGTGCAGTCAGCGAGATGGTACAGATTAATGATCACATGACCTTTAGCCTTAGCGCCAACTTATGAAGGAAATCCTTCAGACCGCCCACATACACCGCATCCCAATACGATACAACCATCATTTTGCCATAACAACAGTGATACATTCCATACATGATTGGAAGCGCATGTGAAGCTGCTTTTGTTTACTTTTAAGTGGAATCTTGCGCGGCTGGCGCATTTGAAGAGACGGTTAAAATGGGACGGAAACCGAATGGTGAGTTGTGGCAGTCATTCGCGCGCGCAATGCCCCTCCTCTGCTTCACCAAGTATATACTGACACTACTCAGCGTTGATCTTACAACACTTCGAAAGAGGAGCGAAATTAAACGACTCGAGTAACAGATATGAACACACATGCAAAGGATGTGGCGAGAAATTTCCCAAGGGTCGAATCGACAGCTTGACAGCACACATCCTCAAGAAATGCGTCGCGATGCGAGATCAAGACCGCCAAAAGGCGGCTATGGAGTTCAATCATATGCACGAAATGAACCATCGAGGTCATACGCATGGGAACGTCGCGATGAGAGGTAGAGGTGTTGACTTGCCATTGGTGAATGACAATTGGAGTGCTTTAGAGACTTTGGCCGAAGTGTCCCGTCAAATCGAAATGGATGAACATAATAAACATGATGCTCCGTTACATACACAAGGGATCGGAGGCCCATCGGATTTCTTTCGGGCAGATAACTTGGCCCTTCAAGAACAATACACGCTGGACAACCCACCCGTCAGTTATGAACAGCGAGTCGTGCGCGATAGAAGAGGCAAGCTTTCGAAGCAACTACAGAAGTACATGCTGACAAGCGTAGCAGCGTCGACACAGAAATCCGGACGCACAGATAATGACTTATCATTGCAAGCAGGATTTCCAAACATGTCACACTCGCGCTCGGTTTCACCAAACCTTGCGATGGCTGCAAATAGCATTGCAGTTGCCGCACAAGCTTCTCGATTCACACCAGCTATGTTAGATCCTCAATTGATTGCTGATGATTTGCTCGCACAGAGTATATCACGAGAAAGGGCTCTGGAAGAGAGGATGAACGAAGTGAACGCAGACCTGTTACGACAAGAAGCATTCTTTGCTACCGAACCTTCACAACAGCAACAGCAGCCACCACAATGGCCTTCAATGGAGTCACAAGCCACATCAGCATACCAGCAAGATGAGCTTCCTAAAGGCGACTCTCTGCCGCAGCCTGAATCAGAACATCAACCTACGCCTCCACCGCAAATCAATGATCTGCAGATTGCTATCACCACCCCACTAACAACACAATTCACTGCCGAATATGGTAGTGGGCAGAAGTCATCGAAGCCGAAAGCGAGATCAAGGTTCGATCAAGTAAGAAGAAAAGAAGTACAAGCTCTACGGCAACTTGGTGCTTGTATAAGATGTCGAATGTTGAAAAAGCCGTGCTCCACAGGAACGCCTTGCAAGGCATGTGCCAGTGTAGAAAGCGCTCGAGTCTGGAAGCAGCAATGTGTACGGACACGTATGCCTAATGCGCTGGAAATGTACTCCGCGGGCTTACATGTCGTACTTGCTTCACGACAGGTGGTAGAGGCAAAGTCCCAATCGAATTTTCAAAAATCTTCATATCGGATTGAGGCTACTCATTTTCCAGGGTCGGATCTCTCTGCTACTTTTAGTGCTCTGGAAGCGCACTCTGCGCCGACTGTGGATCCGGGTCTGAGTGGCGATTTCAGCATGGATGTACTACGATTGCTGGACGTTGAAAAAGACGATCCTCCCAAGATTATCGAAGCTTACATGAAGCAAATGCTGGGTCTCTTCATTGCAAATGAGATCTCAAACTTTATGAAAGTAACTCTGAGTACAGCACAGAATTTACTTGCTGCGAAAGACGATCCCTTGGTGACCCGTGCGTTACATTTTTGGGGTGTCGTTCATATCCTTGTGGACCACGAACTGGCTTGGACTATCACCTCTCATCCCGAGACAGAACTTGCCAATGGAAACGATCAGCAAATATCTAGAAATACAGACGAGAAGACATATGGTCGACTGTGCCTACAGCTGAATGCAGCAGCTGAGATGAAGGCTTCTGAAATGTGCAAAGCTGTGTTGGGTGATCTCGAGCGACGACTACTCTCGAAAGACTCCAGCGAGTCATTTGAGATCTTTATAGCCACAATTATTGTGCTAAATTGTATTGAGAAGTCGACTTGGCTGTTCAAGAGCTGGGAGCAACCAAGTTTTTTGAGCACATGGCCACTACCAAAGAGCCCTGAGAGCTTCGTACAGCAAGGGGAAGTTGTTGCAGATTTGTTGCATCAGCTTCTCAACATTAGACACATTCCTCCAAAGACGAGCATCAATGCAGAAGGCATTATTACGGGTGATGAGGGACATCCAGCGGCGGCTTATTATGAGCAGTTGCAACTTTCTTGTGGGTGAACATCCAGGAGTTCTGTTATGTACTAATTCTGGAATAGTTGCACACCTGCAGGACAAGCAAATGAATCATGTCTTCGATCAGAGTGATTCTAGGTGCTATGAATTACGATACTGTTCGCGATTGATACTTCCGGCAATGTAGATATGATTGGCGATAGCAAATAATTAGTCACCCGTTGCTTGTTGCATTCTCTGGAGTATAGAGAAGATTACCACTATGACTAGTCATTCATGATATCATGATAAAGGAGTACTGGGGAGCATTTGGCATGCAGGTCTTTATGTTGGTCGGCGTTATCGTGTATACATTCAGGTGTCCCATAGCGGATTTGGTGATTTTACTCAGCAAGGCTCATATAATGCTTACCTCGAAGAATGTAATATCTGGTTAAAAGCAGTACAAATTGCCACACTATCATGCGCGCCCGCTTCATACACATGTTGCGGCGTCACACCGTAAAAATGATCACCATTTGCGTTATAATATAACATCGTTTACACTTCAACAAGAACACTACACCACATATTGTCATCAAGCCTATACCATGCCCGAGTATTTGCCACCAGATTTGGGCAATATTATGTGTGTATCAAAACACATATTCTGTGGAGGCTGTGTTTTTGCAGATGCCATCCCATTTTTCGTTGCCTAGCATGGAGTATTTAGCCAAAAAGTGGCCGTCGCGTCTTTTCCAGACAGTGGTTGAAAAGTTGCTAGTTATGAGGACTGCGCCTTCTTCTCTGGCAAGGGTTCTCTGAGTTCCATGCGTGGTCAATCACACTACCAGTTATGTGCATGTGCGTGTATTGTCAGAGTGATATACAGAAATGATGTACTCGGTATGAAATATTGCTGGACAGATATCAAGACTCACTCAAAGGCTCTTCAGACCTCACTTTTTATACTTCGCTATACTTCTATTGTTTCTTACACAATTCTTCACCTTGCAGAAATACACACATATCGTCGCGATCCGGAGATATTTGCCTTTTCACAGAGTTATCTAAACTAAGAAGTCGTTCACATTTTCCCGCTTTTGAGAATGGCTTTCGCTACAGTGATGGATCAGAAATTGCTGAAAGGCATGTTACCAGGTCGTCATTATGAAGACCCGAAGCGCAGAGGCTTGCAAGATGTTCCACGAGAGACACCCCTTATCGACAATACTGCTGAACGAGGTCCTGATGTTTTTGATAACGGATCTAGTAAGTCTCTCTTCTATACGATGTCGATGTGAACTGCAAATAATGTTGTGGACGCAGTGTTTCCCAGGTAAAATTTGAATATTCGCAACAAGTCTAAGTCGGAACTGAGTTGACACTGGATAGGGAGACTGTGCTGTACAAGTCAGATGGTAGAGACTACAGTGTCTCTCATCTTTATGACAAGTCGTTGAAGATACAGCCCCCCTTCTTCTGTACGTTACGCGTCACTTCCGGACAATCGTAACTCTTAGATATCCTGCTAGACACAAATATCTTAGCACTCCGATAGCCAGTACGAAGGACTATCTACTAATAGACAAATAGATCTGGCAATCAGATTCGATAACCACGAAGATTCCGCAGAATCTGGCAAGATTCCCATCGTGCTCCATCGCGGCAGTGACAGAACCGGAGCCGTATATGGTCACGTCGAAGGCATTGAACGACACACTGTTGGTACAGTCATCCACCACGCTTTTAACCCTTCGGCTACATTCTCAACCACAAAGGTCTCCATCGACGCTTATCTTACGAAAGAATACTGTAACTTCTCCTACTCAACCCCGTCATATGAAGACCCGGCCGTCCAAATAAGTCACAACTTTCAATGGCGCCAATGTACATCCGCACCAGAAGTCCTGGATCTCTGCCGCTCTCGACCAGAAGGCTTGGAAACGCACGACTGGTGCTGGGTTGATCGCAAGAACGAAAGAGGCTATAAACTATTCTACATGAATCCCGATCCCACTGTAACGCAAAATCCTGTTCAAGGTTCAGAAGAACCAAAGAAGAAGAGAAGTCTCTTTGGAAGAGCGAAGGATAAGGCACTTGTCAGAAAAGAAGATACGGGTGTAGGTGGGAAATGCCTTGCTATTTTTGTGGCCGCCAAGACGCATAGTAAGATGAACCCGATGAAGATTGCGGGACGGGTGAGGTGGTGCGATGAGGTTTGGGATGAAGGACTGCCAGGTAGTAGAAATACGTGGGGAGAGGAAGGCAGGGTCGCAGCATTTCTGGCGTTGATGGCATACTTGGAGAAATCGTAAGTTCCTTATATGCTTTGCTGGTTGTTGACGACATGTGAGTGAGAAGCTGACTTTTACGATAGGAGAAGAGTTGGTACTTCTGGGGGAAGCATGTGAAGGAACACTCCACTCTACTCGAAGGCCTTGATTTTGGGTTCAAGGGTATTCTGTAGTTGAATTGATTTATATGAAGAACTCGCTTGCGATATAATCCAAACATTGGAAAGAAGGGCGGTGGAAGTAATGCTTGTCGAGGAGGATAATTGCCATGCTTAGTCACCATTGGATAGGTTCTGCAACACTGTTCAACGCCTTCCATTGCTTCATGTGATCTTCTCATCAACATTACACTTCTATGCGTGCCTATAATTTGTATCGCATGTGTATATACAGCGATACCTCTTACTTCCCAGCTCAGATATTTAACAGAAATCAAACATGTTATTCCATGGACTTACTTGTTTAGGTAAAGACTCTCTCACAAGAGGAGCATCCACAAAGCCTACTGCGTTGAACTATGGTCCCATCCATTACCCCTTACAAATGTGAATGGCGCGAGAAGATATTGTGAGTGTCCGCTACGATTCTCCTTCTTTCATCATGCCAGCAGAGCATATAGAAATGGATTGTGAGTCAATTGGTGTGCCATGATAGCAGACCATATCTCTTTAAAGGCTCATGGAAGCGCATACTATCACTGCTCTGCTCTAGTGTATAGGACAATTGACATTTGGCTGGATAACAGATGTATTTCTCAGACCATGCCATGCAAATTGGGAATCTATATTATGCAACCATAACCACAACCGTAACTATGTAGCCCACGCTCGGATATTCCTAACACCAAATCTCCCTTTCACGAGCATTTCCAGCCAGCACTCCACTCCACTGTTGACCCATCATTCCCCAAGTTACTTAAACAGACTCCTCAACTCTTCCAGCCTCTTCTTCGCAGCCTCCCCCTTGTCAATACGTCCCCTCATCCCCATTCCATCAGAATCCATACTCAAACTCGCCAGTCTCTTCTTTTTCTCCTGCAATTCCAACATCTTCTCCTCAAAGCTATCCCGCATGATGTAGCGTACTGTCTCAACCTCTCGTTTCTGCCCCAATCTGTGAACACGATCGATGGCTTGGGCTTCTGCAGCGGGGTTATATTGCGGTTCCATGACGTAGACCTTATTGCCTGTAGTGAGATTAAGACCTAGTCCACCTGCAGCGATCGAGACGAGGATGACAACGATAGAAGGATCTTCGCGAAAAGAGGTAATGGCATTGGCACGTGCTATGCGCGTCATTTTGCCATCTAGACGGGTATATGGAATAGCATTTTCATGTAAGGCAATCTCAATAAGATCCAGATGAGATGTCCAACCTGAGAAAATGACGGATTTGATAGGAGGCTCTGCTGGCTTGAGTTGGGACTCTTGTCGCGAAGAGAGCAAGTCGGAAATGAGAGCTTTTGTTTTCGTGTGTGGACCGCTATACCGTTCAGGTTTGATGACTTTACCATGAGACTTTGCCTTCGTCTCTGCTTTGGACTCTTGCTCTTCATCTAGGTCTTCTTGGCGGAGCGGAAATAGCGTGACTCGGATATGGTAATTGCAGAATGGACAGTTTATGGTACTGCCGCTCTGTTGCGTGAGTAAGGCTGTAAAAGAAGCTTCGAGTGCTGGCTTGCAAGTCGGACAGACGACGTGAAAGCATTGAGTCATGTATCCCATAACATCATCCTTTGGCTCATCTTCGAGATCTGATTGAGTACCAATCTTGCGATTACAGCTCACGCAAAGATCTGCATTGGTCTCTTGCATAAGTTGAAGCGTGTCGTAAGCTGATTTCTTTGATAGGGCCGCCTTGTCACTTCCTTCATCATCGCTATCAAGATCAATTGCGGAATCTTTGCTGAGACCGTCCATGACCTTGAGATCTTCCTCGCCCAGCAGGTCCCGACCATGCGCACATATCAGTCTGAGACGAAGTATAGACTGCAGAATGTGCACATATGACTTGCCGCCCAGGCTCTGTTGCCCTGCTATGACTTTGACACGATCGCTTGCGTTCTTCGCAAAGATATCGTACAAGATTTGTTCCTCGGGATTGAAGTCGAGTTTAACAAGGTGATCTCGTCGTGCTGGCAGATCGATTTTGTCTTTCAAACGCCGTAGCGTTATACTATCGACCAGAAGTCGTAACTTTGGCAGGATTTCCGGATCACACATCTTGAATGGAGCCATAATATACTGGTTGAAGCCGTTCCGCTCATCGAACGGTTTGACACGAAGGAAAACCAATAACGCACCTAAATCATCTAGGCGATTCTGTACAGGTGTGCCAGTCACGGCCCATCTTCTGTTAGCAGCCAGTCGACAAATAGCTTTTGATTGCTGTGTCGCTTGTTCTCGGATCATATGTGCTTCATCAAGTACAATACGAAACCAGTTTATCTCCTCGAGTGGAAAGGTACCACGCTTGCCTTTGCTTCTATTGTTGTACTCGCTAGCAATCGATCCGTAAGTGGTGATAACAATGTCAAACTCAGCCAACTTGTTGATATCCTTGATGCGATTTGCGCCATGGTAAATGTAGTATTTGAGCGCCCCGGGCTTGATGTGTTGCTTTATTTGCTCCTCCCAATTTGCAATTGTGCTGAGTGGTGATACAAGCAAGGTAGTTTTGCAATTTCTGCGAAGCTTTGCGCATTCCACTTTTGGAAGTGCCTTCCCCTTGCCTTTGCTCGGTCGTTCGTGATGTGCTCTCCGATCTTCGTCTTCTGTCGCGGGATCTTGCTGCTCCCATTGTTGTGCATCGGTGTCCAAAGTGGAAACAATTAGCGAAAGAATACTCAAAGTCTTGCCAAGACCCATCATGTCAGCCAGAATACCACCTAGTACCTGTGGTGGATTCTCTTTCTCTGTTTGACCTGTAATCACGTTGTAGTAGCTTTTCTGCCCACTTGCACCGATACTCAGACGCCATAGAGAGCTATTGCCTTTGTCATCTGAGCCAGAACCAAACACCCTAGGATGTTCTTTACCAGTCATGAAGTATAATCCTTGCTTCTGATGTTTCAACAGATCTGTGAGGATGCGAGGATCTGCTCCCATTTCTGGCAAGTTCTCTGATCGTTCAAGCGTATCAAACACGTTAAAGACATCATTGCGTATCTCTTCGGTTGTCCGTACTGGCCCTGATGTGCGACTGCTGCCATATGAAGCAGAAGAAGGTTTGAGCATTGAAGGAGGTAGTTTGTCAATCGCATGTGGATTATGCAATTCGAGACCTGCTTCAACAAACATGGGTGTCCGTAGCCAAACATTTTTTTGCGAAAGATGTCGACCAATTTGCGCAGCATACTTCTTTGGTCCGTAGAGTGTAAGATCCAAAGGATAGCGACACGACACAGGGTCGCCAGGCTTGGGATCGTTCTCCTTTTTCGGTCTTGACAGAATCCTAGCCGCTGTTCTGAGCTTAAAATCGGCATCCAGAAGAGGCGTCAGCGCAATGGAAGTATTGACGTCCACGCATCCTACCAATTCGCGGACTCCATCATACACGTGAATAACGTTCGTCCGATTGTCTCCTTCCCGCCGCCGTAATTGTAGTCTTACTTGAGGCCAGTTTGCAGCTGAAATTGACGTCGTTCCAGGCTTGGGCGTGGGTACTTTGTGTGTGTTGATCTCTGCACCTTCCAATCGTCCCAAGCAGACTTCCTTGTCCGCCATATTCACAATGGTCACATCATCGTCGGGTATTGATATCGCCGACACCTTCGTCCCATTCTTGAGCGCCTCTTTTCGACCTGCCTCGCGCTGCTCCTTCATATAGTTTCCCAGCACACCTCCCATACTGCCTCCATTGAACTGCACCTTGTTCTGCTCTTTCTCCTCCTCGTTTTCATATTTCCGTCGCTTTGGGGCATGCAGTTCTCGTTCAGAAACACCATGCATTCTCTCCAGCATATTTCCCATACCACCGCCATTCATATTGCCGTTCGAAGACGTAGCAATAGACGTTGCACTACTTACCGAGGGACTTGAAGTGGAATGGTAAGAGCCGCTCGGGCTGTCGAACTGGAACATCTGCATGGGTTGTGGGTGCGCGTGAGGACTGGCGAATGACTGTTGTGTTTGGGGAGAGGTGAATGCGCCGGCACGAGCAGCGCCCCGAGGATTGAGTAATGCGGAGACGTTGTATGCTGGTTGACCGAAGGTGGGTATGTTCCCCCTGCCATGAGCTACATATGATCAGCATGTATCAAGGAGAAGCACAAATCCATTGTGGCAGTTCAACGTGTATCGCAGGTTATCACATGCAAGTTGCGCTCCGCACAGCATCGTGCTCAGTGATTTTGCTATTGTCTTGAGAGAGATAATCGGAAAACGTTCTGTTCATAATCCTCATGAGTTCCTAGCTGCCACGAAGGAAGTCCAACCGGCTCAAAAATGTGGTTGCAAAGTGAAGCTTGCCACTTTCCAACAGACAAACTCACCACCATTTCTTTGATCCGCCATCTTGCCCATATACCCCTCTCAACTATGCCTTCCACAGTAGCCTTTCATGCGATCGTTCGTCTCCTCATCTCCTTTGTCGTGCAAAAGATGGTTTTCTTCGCACAGAATAGTATATATTGCGTCACGTCTATGCTCGATGAGGCTATGGCGCGATATGCTTCGAAAGGGTCCGATGGGAATGTTTCGGGGATTACAGTAAAGAATCCAGACGCCGCCGCTATGAGAAAAGTAGAAGACAATGAGAGAAAAGGCAAAGAAGAGGTCGTGTAGCAAAGACAAGGAGGAAAGATTACTAAGATTTGCAGGACGCGCTGGTGCTAGTGATAGTGAGGGTGAACGGTCGCGAGGGCTTGGCACAAAGGTTAGAGTGGTTTTGCGGCGGCGGAAGGTGAAAAGTGGATGCGTCACAAGATCAATATTGACTGTTTCTGCTTACAGATGAGAGAAGCACCACAAAGAGTATCTGTGGCCGTAAACAGTGAGATATACGTATATATATACATATGTCTATATTATATAAGCTCAATGCTGCACCTGATTTGCATGCTATGATAGATCGTGATTATCAAGCGACGCCACTTCTACATTGGAATAAAGTACTACCAAATGGTTATTGCCTTGATATTCCAGCTCCTGCACCATGCTTCCACCTTATGAACTACAGTGCATTGTTCCATGCATTCCTCCCAGCTATCAGTCCAGCCTAGATTTTATACATCGTGCTCTAACACCAACTAAACACTGGATTTCTACCCTTTACCGTCTCTAACCTCTCTACTATTACCTTCCTCTGATTTCCTTCCATATCTTCTGCAGCAGCATAACCAAGATCGCCCTCATCATCATTATCATACAAAGACGCTCCTCTCGAGCCGAATGAGAACCTTCTGTCCCTATCTCGTCGAGCTGGCAATGGTTTCCACCCATCATAACTCATCCGCTTGCGATGATCTGGTCGCGTGTCCGATGAGAACCTTATCCCAGTCTTGGTCGATGTAGGAGACAAAGCTGTTCCCATGTAGTCAGACTGTTCTTCACTCAGTCGCGGACTCGAAAGATCAAATCGATTCGGATTCGGCAATTCCGATGTAGGACTCGTCAGTCCCAAGAGATCTGACG
>Ga0247809_1000899_pt1 | contig 13318 bp, 13 predicted proteins | sample UWRJL104311B1_FD_180951 | JGI IMG/M metagenome (GOLD analysis project Ga0247809, IMG submission 180951) | Plant litter microbial communities from Arlington Agricultural Research Station in Wisconsin, United States - UWRJ-L104-311B-1 | ecosystem: Environmental > Terrestrial > Plant litter >...
TCAAGCAGCATGACCTGCTCGACGTGCCGGTAGAAATCCTGCCGCTGCCTGCAACGTGGGAAGTGGGCAGAGAAGGCTTGAAACGACTTCAACTACGCGACTCCCCTCCCGAACTGATCTTCTGCAGTTCCGATACGTTAGCCTTCGGCGTGCTCGCGGAAGCCGCCAGCCAGGGCTTGCGCGTCCCGCAAGACATCGCCGTCCTCGGATTTGGCGACATCACCAACGCCAAATTCGCCCACCCTGCCCTGTCCACCGTCAGCGTCAATGCCGCGACAATGGGCCGCGAAGTGGCTGAAGCGCTGCTCCGAAGATTTTCGGGGAATGGTGATTCCTCTGTAAGCCAGATGGATACCGGCTTCGAGCTGATCGAACGCGCCAGCACTTGATTCAATTTTAAAAAACCCGCCAAAAGGCGCTTGAAATGATAGCGCTATCTGTTTAATGATAGCGCTATCGTTGTAGGACAACTTACAACGACACATCACGGAAATCGTCGACCTGACAGGTCAACCCGCACAAAAATAATTCGTGGGAGCGTCAACTATGCAAGAACCCAAGCCAACCCGCGTCCGCTATTTGATCCTGCTCATGCTGTTCCTGGTGACAACGATCAACTATGCCGACCGCGCCACCATCTCCATCGCGGGCTCCAGTATTCAAAAAGACCTGGGGCTGGACGCCGTGACCCTCGGCTACATCTTTTCAGCGTTTGGTTGGGCTTATGTTCTGGGCCAGATCCCGGGCGGTTGGCTCCTTGATCGCTTCGGTTCAAAGAAAGTCTACGCCGGGAGTATTTTCACCTGGTCCCTGTTCACCCTGTTGCAGGGCTATATCGGTGAGTTCGGGATCTCCACCGCCGTAGTGCTGCTGTTCCTGCTGCGCTTCATGGTCGGTCTCGCAGAAGCGCCTTCGTTCCCGGGTAACGCACGGATCGTCGCTACTTGGTTTCCGACCAAGGAACGCGGAACCGCGTCAGCCATCTTCAACTCGGCGCAATACTTCGCGACCGCACTGTTCGCACCGCTGATGGGATGGATCGTCTACACCTACGGTTGGCAGCACGTGTTCATCGTCATGGGCGCCTTGGGCATCGTGTTCTCGCTGATATGGCTGAAGGTGATCTACGGGCCAAAGGACCATCCGAAGGTCAACGCCGCCGAGGTCAAGTACATCGCTGACAACGGTGGACTGGTCGACCTGGAAGATTCGAAAGCGAAAAAGGACAGTGGCCCCAAGTGGGATTACATCCGCCAGCTTCTGACCAACCGCATGATGATGGGTATCTACATCGGTCAGTTCTGCATCAACGCCCTCACCTACTTCTTCCTCACCTGGTTCCCGGTTTACCTCGTACAAGAACGCGGCATGACCATTCTGAAAGCCGGGTTTATTGCTTCGCTACCGGCCATCTGCGGCTTTCTCGGCGGCGTCCTGGGCGGCGTGATTTCAGACACGTTGCTGCGTCGCGGCAACTCTCTGAGCGTGGCACGCAAGACCCCCATCGTGTGCGGCATGTTGTTGTCGATGAGCATGATCATCTGCAACTACGTCGATGCTGACTGGATGGTGGTGTGCTTCATGGCGCTGGCGTTCTTCGGCAAAGGTATCGGTGCACTGGGCTGGGCCGTCGTGTCGGATACCTCGCCGAAGCAAATCGCAGGCCTTTCGGGTGGCTTGTTCAACACCTTTGGCAACCTGTCTTCGATCTCCACGCCGATCATCATCGGCTACATCATTGCCGCCACCGGCTCTTTCAAAATGGCATTGGTCTTCGTCGGCGCCAACGCGCTGGTCGCGGCCATCAGCTACCTGTTCATCGTTGGCGAAATCAAACGTATCGAACTCAAAGGCGTGACTGACAGCCCCACTCCCGCCCCGGCAACCACCGTGAAACACGCAGGCTAATTACCCCCAACTACAAGAAAGGTATGAACTTATGGACGCTTTGAATCAACCCCAGGCAACCACCGGTGCACCTGTAATCACCGACCTGAAAGTCGTTCCGGTGGCGGGACATGACAGCATGCTGCTCAATCTGAGCGGTGCTCACGGCCCATTATTCACGCGCAATATTCTGATCCTGACGGACAGCTCGGGTCACGTCGGCGTCGGTGAAGTGCCGGGCGGTGAAGGCATTCGCAAGACGCTGGAGGATGCCCGTGACCTGCTGAGCGGCCAGTCGATTGGCAACTATCAAAGTCTGTTGAACAAAGTCAGAAACGCCTTCGCTGACCGCGACGTGGGTGGTCGCGGCCTGCAAACCTTCGATCTTCGCATCGCGGTGCATGCCGTGACGGCTGTGGAATCAGCCTTGCTCGATCTGTTGGGCCAACACTTGCAGGTGCCCGTCGCGGCGTTGCTGGGTGAGGGACAACAACGCGATGCCGTTGAAATGCTGGGTTACCTGTTTTACGTCGGCGACCGCAACAAGACTGACCTGGGCTACCGCTCCGAACAGGATGCCGATAACGAATGGTTCCGCCTGCGCAACGTTGAGGCACTGACCCCGGAGTCGGTGGTTGCTCTCGCCGAGGCGGCCTATGACCGCTACGGCTTCAAGGATTTCAAACTCAAAGGCGGCGTGCTTCGAGGCGAAGACGAAATCGACGCCGTCACGGCATTGGCGGAGCGCTTCCCTGATGCACGCATCACCCTCGATCCAAACGGTGCCTGGTCACTGAAGGAAGCCGTGGCCCTGTGCCGCGATCAGCATCACGTTCTGGCCTACGCCGAAGATCCGTGCGGGGCTGAAAATGGCTATTCAGGTCGCGAAGTGATGGCCGAATTCCGCCGCGCCACAGGCTTGCGGACAGCAACCAACATGATTGCCACCGACTGGCGCCAGATGGGGCATGCGATCCAGTTGCAATCCGTCGATATCCCCTTGGCTGACCCGCATTTCTGGACGATGCAGGGATCCGTTCGTGTGGCACAGATGTGCAAGGAATGGGGGCTGACGTGGGGCTCTCACTCGAACAACCATTTCGATATCTCGCTCGCCATGTTCACTCACGTCGCCGCCGCTGCCCCCGGAAACATTACCGCCATCGATACCCACTGGATCTGGCAGGACGGTCAGCGCCTGACCAAAGAGCCATTGCAGATCAAAGGTGGTTTGGTGGAAGTACCCAAGAAGCCAGGCCTGGGTGTCGAGCTGGACTGGGACGCGCTGATGCAAGCCCATGAAGTCTACAAAACCATGGGCCTGGGCGCCCGCGATGACGCCACCGCCATGCGGTATCTTGTGTCGGGCTGGGAGTTCAACAACAAGCGTCCGTGCATGGTTCGCTGACCCCGTCGTTTCAATGGCCTGCCTCGCCTCAATCAGAGGCAGGGCCCCGTAGCAGCTGCCGAGCCTGCGAGGCTGCGTCCGGCCGCGCAGCGGTCGTGAAATCAGGTAGCGCGGTGGTTCAGATAAACCGAGTGCACGGGTTTACGACCGCTGCGCGGCCGGACGCAGCCTCGCGGGCTCGGCAGCTGCTACAAACGCAGGTGCTAATCCGCCATTAAGTGTGATCACGCTTTATTTTGTCTTATCCGTCGGTGTGCAGAGGGTGTGAATCTGGAACTGAACCCCTCCGAGTGATTCCTTGATCTGATCGGCTGCGTACTGACACGCCTCCATATTCTTGTACTCGGCATGATCGATCGCTGTAGCGGGCTGTGCGCCGTTGGTGCCAAGAATGACCCAGAGAATGAAGTTCATGATGCCTCCGACGCGTCCTTTAGGTGAGGGAGTATAGCCGTTGATTGATGGCCATCGTTTCAGGTTGCCACGACTGATCGAAATCCCCCCGCCTGCGAGCAAAAAGCACAGTCGTGTCAGGAAACTTTCATACCGCTGAGGTATCGTCTACCCCAGAATCAGACCGTGGTCAAAAGAATGAAGATGACATTGACTGATGGGGAGCTGGTCCGGATCGCAATGGCCAACCCGATAAACGCTGAGATCGCCTCACGCTTGCCTGCGCTCGGTTTGGGTCAATGCATGCTTACGGCCGGTTGCTTGTTCCAGGCCATTTGGAATCATCAGTCGCGGCTGCCACCAGCGTGGGGAGTGAAGGATTACGACGTTTTTTACTTCGATGAGGATCTGTCCTGGGAGGCTGAGAATGAAGTCATCCATTCAGCTCAGCGTCTGTTCCAGGACCTCGACGTCATTGTGGAGATCAAGAACCAGGCTCGCGTCCACCTTTGGTACGGCCAGCGATTTGGCGCGGCCTATCCTCAGCTTCACTCGACAAAAGACGGCGTTGATCGCTATCTGATAGCAGGTACGTGCATTGGCCTGGCCTTGAACAGCCCATCAACACGTACCGTGCCCGTGAAGTTTTCTGCAGCGCCCTTCACTGTGGGCTGAGAGCCTGCACTGTTGATCCGGATTTCGCTGGAGGCCTGGGCGCAGGCTTCTCCGGTCAAGAGCGACAACGCAACAAGTGGGGCAATCAGGGGGTTCATCGATGATGCTCCTAAGGGTGGTGAGCCGATTGCAAGGCTGCTCCGTGTGCGGACCCGTTGTAAGGGGGTTTCAGGGGGGACGTGCATTAGCGTGTGAGAAACAGTAAGCGAGCCACCGGATGGGCACTAGACGGGTAAATCGGCAAGGGTTCATGAGGTACGCTCATCAGTCTGGTCGTGGTGCGTGGATTCAGTACTGAGATGACCGGGCGCTCGACCAGCCATCGATCAGTTAAGCCTTAACGCGAACCGTAGCAGCTGGCGAAGCCTGCGTCCGGCTGCGTAGCAGTCGTGAAATCAGCCGATGCGGTGTTTCAGGCAGACCGCAAACTCATGTTTCACGACTGCTACGCAGCCGGACGCAGGCTTCGCCAGCTGCTACAAAGTGCGGTTCGGCTTAACTGATCGGCATTAGCCCTATCGGCGCCTGCAACAGTCTCAAGCGATTTTGATGACAACCTTCCCAAACGCCCCTTTCGCGAGATGCTCGTAAGCTTCTCGTGCTTGCTCGAACGGATACACCTGGTCGATTACGGGACGTATCTTGTGTTCATTGAGGAACGCATTCATCCGGTCGAACGATGAGCGCGGCGCCACGGCGATACCGCGAATGGTTGTCTGGCGGAAAATGAGTGGCATCAGATTGAGTTCAACCGTCTGCCCGGTCAAAAAGCCAATCTGCGCAATACGCCCGGATGCCTTGGTCGCTGCGACCGATTGATTGATGCCGTTGCCACCGGCCACATCGAGCAGCAGATCCACGCCCTTGCCTTCGGTCAGCTTCAGCACTTCGTCCGCCCAGTTCGGCGTCGTTCTGTAGTTGATGCCCGCCACGGCCCCCAGCCCCTTCACGGTTTGCAGGTTCTGGTCGCTACTCGACGTCGCGATCACCTTCGCGCCAAGCGCAGTAGCGATCTGCACGGCAAATATGGACACACCGCCAGTGCCTTGAACCAACACGGTTTGCCCCGGCTGAATCTGTCCAAAATCCACCAGCGAGTACCATGCCGTGAGCGCGGCAATCGGCAGTGTTGCGGCCTCTTCGTCGCTCATGTTGTAGGGCGCAGCCACGGCGCTGTCTTCGTGGATGATCATGTATTCGGCCAAGCCGCCAGGCAACGGCGAGCCGAAGCAGTAGTCGGGTTCATTGGGGCCAGGCTCGCCATCCAGCCAACGGGAGTAAAGATGCGAGTTGACCCGGTCGCCGACTTCGAAGCGCGTGACGCCGTCACCGACCGCGACCACGGTGCCGGCTGCATCGCTAACCGGGATCAGGAGTTTGGGCACCTTATGCGGCTCATAGATGCCATCAACGATAGCCTTGTCGCGAAAGTTGAGTGAGACAGCTCCGACCTTGACCAACAGCTCGCCGGCCTTCGGTTGCGGGGTCGCGACCTCTCCCAACTGCAGGTTGTCGAGTCCGAAATCTTTCAATAACCAAGCCTTCATTATGAATCTCCAAATACACGTCAATGGCCGCAAACCGGAAACGGTTCTGCCTTGGGCACATCTTTCGCTTTTGGCGAGGCGCAATAAATACGCGGAAAAAGACATGATTGTTCTATTCTGAGATAACAATCATTTTTAGCTCCGTGAGTCAGTCGGGGCCCACATGGAAACGTCATGGAATTGCTGCAATCGATGCGACTGTTCGCCAGGCTTGCTGAACTTGGCAGCTTCACTAAAGCCGCCGAGTCGCTGGACATCGGACGGCCTCAGGTCACCCGTTATATCCAGGAGCTGGAGTCGTCATTGGGCGTGCGCCTGTTCCAACGCACCACGAGGAAGGTCGCGCTCACCGCCGAGGGCGAGCGGTTCTATGAGCGGGTGCAGGAGATTCTCGCGGGTATTTCTGCGGCGACCTCGATGTTTGACCGCACTGGCGCAACGCTCGCGGGCCGACTTCGTGTCGATATCCCGACCGCTTTCGCACAAATGGAATTCATCAAAAGCCTGAAAGAGTTCACCTCCACCTACCCCGGTATCAACATGGTGCTGGGCGTGACAGATCGAGCCGTTGACCTGATTGGTGAAGGCATCGACTGTGCGTTGCGCATAGGCGATTTACCGGACTCGACATTGATCGCCCGCCCCATCGCGCTGGCAACCATGGTGACGTGCGCAGCGCCAGAGTATCTGCACGAGCACGGCGAACCCGAGACACTCGACGATCTGGTCTCCCATCGGGGCGTCAACTTCATGTCCGGTCAGAGCAACAGGACTTTGCCTTGGCACTTCTCGGACAAGGGTCACGATCGAGTGTTTGTCAGCAACGCAGGCATCACCGTCACCGAGTCGAATGCGTACGTGCAGTGTGGCGTTTCGGGCTTCGGAATAATCCAGGCGCCCGGCATCACCGTGGCCGAGCATTTGGACAGTCGCGCTTTGGTGGAAATTCTAAGACCCTATCGGCCAGCCCCTAGGCCTGTGTCGGTGCTGTACCCAAGCCGGACGCACCTGGCGCCGCAGGTGCAGGTTTTTATTGAATGGCTGCAAGAGCGCTTTGCGCAGGTTCACTCTGACTGGCTGGAATAGGTGATTATTAAATCGGTGACGAAATCGAAATCCATGTGGGAGCGAGCCTGTTTGGCCATCGAGCTGAGTTGAACGCGGTAGGTACCGAAATTGGTCAATCTCACTGAACAAAGTCCAGAGCAGCCTGACCAATATCAACCAGGTTGCGGATGTTCACTGCAGGATATCCAGACGGCGGTATGACCAGTAGCGGCGCCCAGCGCTCGGCTTCTGAATAGCGGCCGTGACCATTGCCGGTTCCTCCGTGATCGCTGGCAAAAACGACCATACGTTGAGGCATTGCGCCTTGGGCGGAGGGTGACGCAAATGCATTTTCCCACAAGCGACGAATGCGCGAGTCTGTTGCTCGCACGGCGGCAGCGTAGCCCGGATCAGACGGATCGAAAGCACCGTTATGGCCCGCTTGGTCCACAGCATCGAGATGAATGAAGGCCAGATCGGGCTGGCATGCTCGCCAGGTGGTCAGAACTTCATGCTCGACCGCTGCATCGTCCTCACGCAAAAATGCCGCATGATGTATCTCTGGCAAAGCCTGCAGATGCCCCTCGTCCAAATCGTAGAGCGGTTGCCAGGAGGTCATGAGAATGCTGCGACTATCGGCCTTGCGGCCGTGAAGGCGCTCAAACAGGGTTTGAACCTTGATTGGACCTTTGCTGCTGTTATCAACAATGCCATGTGCGCTTGCCCAGCTTGAGGTGAGCACACTGATCCAGCCAGGCGCGGAATAAGTCTGTTGCGTGCGGCCGTTGCTGACATCGACTCTCCCCCACGCCAACCCCTGGGACTCAGCCAACTGGAACAGGAAGGGCGTCAGTGCCGGGCTAACGGCGTCGGCACGCAGGCCGTCGATACCGATGATGACGACCTGCCGGTCGGGCTCTTGCGGCGCAGCATTGCATTGGCCGACTTCGTCGCTACGTGAACAGCCAAGCAGGCTCATCATGCACAGCGCTACCAACAGCGTGAGTCCCGAGCGCGGAGTGAGATTCAGAGTTTTGAAAACCAAAGCTGAATATCTCCCAAAAAATACAGAACTCGCGCGCTCTTCACTGCCTATAGGGTCAGGTGAGCTCGGCAACGGGCTGACATGTCGTCGACCGCTGAAGCGGGACCAACAGATTAGCTAAATCGTTCATTGGGCATTTCGTATGCTTAGTTTTTTTTCTTGAGTAGTTTGCTCATGTAGTACTTGAGGCTTAAACGATCTTTGGGTCTTGGCTTGTAGTGGGTCTTGTTTCGTTGTGCGGGATCGATCGCCATGGTTCCGGCGGTGTAATAATAAAGTGCAATAGACCTGCGCGTAATGTGCTCTGGCGTCGTTAAAGGCTCAGGGTGCCCATGATTGCTGTCTTTGTCTGTATTAAAGATGACGCAGCGATTGTAAATGGGCAGAACTTTTTTAAGGCACGTCTTCATATCGATATCCCACAGCTCCAGGTTACCGCCGTATTCCTCTTGCCAGTTTTCATTCAGATAAATTATGACATTCAGTCTACGTTCAATATTAAGCTTTTTGTTGAGTCTGAAGTCTGAGTGCACCCCAAGGAAACCACCACTCTTCGTTTCATGCAGCCCGCCACCGCTAAAGTACGGATCGGGTATCAAACCTTCGATACCCGTTAGCTTTTCAAGAAACTGCAACATGGGCGCCGAGTTAAAAGCGTTAAAAACAGTCTTGAGAAAAGGGGGGCATTCATTGGGACTGATTTGACGTTTTAGTTGACCTTTATAGCCACGCTCGTAGATCATTTCGTTTTGGGTTGGCTCGACTGGAAAGTGCGAGCATATACTTGCAATCAGGTCTTCATGCAAGAAGTTATCGATAACGATATGCGGAAATGGCGTAGCCTGAACATAGTGGCTGGTCAATGAGTAACCAAAGGCGCTGGCGGCGTTCTGGTCGAAATCAAGCCCCGATGAGAGGGTGATAGGTAACGTTTGAGTGATGGGTGCCATTACCGCTCCAATAACTTAATACAAATAACCTGTGGGATGCCTTGAAACAGAGCCAGACGCATTGCTCGTGTACGCCTGCTTAACTTATGCTTTGCTGTTCTCCTTGTTCACGCGCTTAAGAATGTTATTGTACATTTTTGTTCGCCTGTGAGTCGATTCATAGCCCCCAGCCGCTGCGACAGTACCAGACTGAATATGATCCAGATAGCTGAAAATTTTACGCGGCGATAACATTTCAACGGCATAGCCACGCTCGATCATGCAATCTTGGAGAGTATAACCAGGAACACGATCGTCCATCGAAAAATGCAGACCATACTGCTTGACAAGCTTGCAATTCCACAACGTACAGAAGCTCTTCAAGTACACTTCCCTGTAGGGCTTAGGTTCTCTGGAGCGTAATCCAACAGAAATTTTCAGGCGTCTGAAATGGTGTTTGAACAGTCTCGAACCAAAGCGCCAAAGAGTTCTTGTGGTTCCACGATTTAATTGCTCTACACATCCGACGGCTGCGATTTTTGGATTTTTAATGCATTTATTCAGCATCATCGGGAAAACATTTTTATCGAAAACAAATGTGTCAGTATGCATAAGGAACAAATAATCAGTTTCAACTCGCTCCAAAACCAGATCAAGTGCTTTGCCATGCGCGATATGGCCTGGCTCCGGCTCAGAAACAGTACGCTCGATTAAATTAATCCAGTCAAGCGATCTCAAATACTCAGTGCTTTCATCGGCGGAATAGTTATCAACCACCCATATTGGGACGCTATCGCCTAGATGCTGGCGCAATAGATCCAAACATATTTTGGTAATTTCTGGCGTCTTGTAATTTACTATCACTATGCTAAAGGCATTAGAGCTGCCAGCCGACAAATTAGCACTGATCATTATTTAGGCACTCAAGGTATTATTTTTAGATGTAGCGCTAATTGAGTTCGCATCCAGTTGTCGCTTATCTATTCGCACATTATTTCGCATGGCTATAAAACCTGATCTGTTAAGTCGCTTTTTCTTACGCCGAATAGCCAAATCAAACTCAAACCCTGATGGCAAGGAGCTTAGGCGATTTTCATCTTATAAGGATCCACTCTACAGGTAAATACAGTGAGTTAATTTGTTACAACGGAAGGCTGGTCAGGCGAGCTTCCTGGGACGGCGTACTGCATCTCCCTCTATTGCGAGGAGCTGGCCTTCGCCACAGAGCGTCGCGCTTACTCGGATTCCGGTGGGTTGGGTGATGGTTTGATCAGGATGTGGTGCTGACGCCGAAATCACCCGTCGCTTCAGGTGGAAATGGACCGATAGTAGCCAGTCAAGAAGTACAACATCAGCACCCCGTCGGGCTGCAAACCGTCGGTGATATGATCTGAGCGTCTATAGCTCGCCAAGAGATTGCCCATGGATCGCTTGTCTTCCTTGTTGGCGCAGTTCGGTGTGCGCGCAAAGCTTTTACAATGGCAAGCTGTGTGGCCTGGCGTCCTACGATGGTGCTGAACGGTGTGGTTATATCCACCTATTGAAAGCAGGTAGCGTCACGTTACTGGGGCCCGATCGCAATGACTTTCGGCTGACTCTGCCCAGCCTGATTTTTATGCCACGCCCCAGCCGGCATCAACTGTTTGCCGATGAGTCCGAGGGCGCTCAACTGTTGTGTGCGTCGATGGAGTTTGAGGGCGGGATCGATAACCCGTTGTCGGCTTCGTTACCCGATTGTCTGGTGCTTCCACTGGATGAGTTGCCCATGCTTGCCGATACGCTGTATTGGATGTTTGGCGAAGCGGCGGGCGCGCATTGTGGCAGGGAGGCCGCGCTGGATCGCTTGTTCGAATTGTTGATCATTTTGTTGTTTCGGCACCTGCTCGACCATCACCAGTTGCGTACCGCAATGATGGTATTCAACGGGCTGTTCCATTTAAAAATTTTCTGCCTCTGGCGCATTGAAGGCCTTACTGTAGTAGCCAGACTGGTCGAAACAGCAAACCTGCTTCTTGCCGGATGCAAGCATATCGCAGGCATCACCAATTCGTTTTGCGCGCGTCTTGAGTTGCTTGGCAGAAGTAATCCAGTGTATCCAGTCTACTCGTGCGATGGTCGTCGTATTGTTCCAAACTTTACGAGCCTCGGGAGTGGCTGCCAGTGCCTCCTGAAAATCTGCTGGGATGTCAGGCTCGGGTTCCTTCTTCACAGGGGTTAGCTCTAGTGTAACGATATCCCCAACGGCCGCACCTGCGGCTTCGTGTAACTCTCTACTGACCTGCAGCCAATGGCTCAGCTGACCATCCGGCTCAAGGGTAGCCTGGAAATGGTGACCATTGATTGTGCCTTCAACTGTCGTCCTTCCTCGCCTCGGAAGCTGTTCACTCGCGTCTCTTGGCAGTACCACGAACGCCCACGACGTATCATTACCAGGCTTTGCCGGACGAAGAAGCTTTGCCTCGAATCGGGATTTCACATCGATTGTTGTCATTGCAACTCCTCCAACTAATACGCCTGACTACTATTTGGCGACGTTCCTTGTCGTCTTGCAAGACCTTGTCTAGCCTGGAGGAATTGCAGCAAACGCGACATAGGGGGCCCACAGCCATCCATATTCCTGCTGTGCATCCGGGTCGACTACGTCACAGCCAAAATAATCCACTAGCCTTGCAAATTAATTCTCCATTGCGGGTTTGCGTTTGTTTTTGGCCACTTGTTCGGACTTCTTGTTGGCGGGGCAGCCACACGAAGCTTGAAGAGGGTTCTACCGGTGAATCGGAGCCGCGGTCCGAAAAAAAACCGCGGCGACCGATCAATCAGGCGGCAGGGAGCAAACCTTTCTGTTTCGCGACATGAGTCGCCATTGTGTCCATCAAGTCCGGGGACAGGCAGTCATAGGGTTCCAGGCCGATCGAGCGCAAGCGCTCGCGGATAGCCTTCATTTGCGCTGGCGGTGTGCCGGTTTCGATGATGGAGGACACGAACGCCGCAAACCCCGGCGCAGCCCACCCGCTCTGTGGCGAAAGTTCGGTGTGGACGAAGTCCAGGCCATAAAACGCATGCTCTTTGTTCTCGATGCGCCCGAACAGGTGGGCGTGACACTGCTTGCAGGCGTGGCGCTGGATGGTGGCGGACTCGTCGACAATCGCGAGTTTTTCGCCGTGGGCAATGACGCTGACCTTATCTCGAGGCACCACGGCGATGACGGCGAATGTTGCGTTTTGTGGTTTCCAGCATTTGCTGCAGCCGCACGCGTGGTTATGCAGAGTCTGCGCGTCGATCTTGACCTCGACCTTGTCGGTCGCACACAGGCATTGCAGGGTGCCCCCTGTGAAATTCGCGGCGGCGGGTTGGATACCATTATCCAGTGCTGGGTGAAGTTGCAAGGTGCTCATGCTGGCTTCTCCATTTCAGGGTGTCAGACAAAAGTGCCTGGGGCCGTACCCCAGACCGATAATTGATCGGAACTCGATGACGGCGCGGATCGATTTGCCGCCATTCAGCAGATCGAACCGCGGCGGATTTCGAAAAGGACACAGTGCATAAACGAATGACCTCCTTCGGTGCGACCGGTTGGTTACCCAGATCAAGAATAGTCTGCGATGACGCCTCGAGCGCGGCCGGGGCCAACGCACCGGCGATCCCTACCTGATTCGGATAATCGGGAAGGTGAGTTGGTCAAAAAGCGTCACGGCAGATCCACACTGTTGCCGCTGACGCGGCCCCGACAGCCATATGCGCGCCGAGGTTGGAATCCAGGCGTATATTGATAGTGTTGATCCAGATAGTAGAGGCGATAGTCAATCGTCGGTGGTGTGACAGGCAAAGGTGCTGGGGGGAGCTATATATCCCGGAACGTTTGGAGGTGTTACATGAGCCAATATCAACGACTCTTACTGATAGCCGGTCCAGCCATGCGTCACACCCCGGCGTTGGAGCGAGCTGCAGCCATTGCCGAAGCCACTGGCGCAGCGCTGCACATCACGGTGTTTATCGAAGACTCCAGCCTCTTGGGTTTGAAGAGTGCCGGTGCGCATTTTCGTGAGATCTGTCAGCAAGAGAATGAAACATGGTTGAAGGATGAGGCCGATCTGATCCGCGGGCGCGGGGTCATGGTGAGTACCGAAGTGCTTGTGACGCGAACCGCGCTTCAAGAAATACTTCGGCATGTGGCAGAAATGCAGCCAGATGTGGTGATCAAGGACGTGCAACACGAGTCAGCGCTAAAACGCGTTTTCATTACGCCTCTGGATTGGCACCTATTGCGCGAATGTCCGGTGCCCGTGCATCTGGTCAGCGAAGTCAGGTGTCCACTTCCGCGGGTGGTAGTGGCAGCAGTCGATCCGTCGCGACCCGAGACTCATATCACTGGCATCAACGACCGTAT
>Ga0247809_1000900_pt1 | contig 13312 bp, 16 predicted proteins | sample UWRJL104311B1_FD_180951 | JGI IMG/M metagenome (GOLD analysis project Ga0247809, IMG submission 180951) | Plant litter microbial communities from Arlington Agricultural Research Station in Wisconsin, United States - UWRJ-L104-311B-1 | ecosystem: Environmental > Terrestrial > Plant litter >...
CGGAAAGGCGTTCTCTTCTGTAAGGGTTCTACCCTCATTAAATCTATATTAGCTTGACGAACTTCAGCCTGTTTAAGACTTTGGGTCTACTGGCGTAGTGGTTAAGGATGTAAACTTCTGCTCTTTATTTTTGGTAGCTGCCTGCTACTAAAGGCTGTCTTCTATATGTAAATTATTAAGCTAAATATAAAGCTTTACTTGACATCGATTCTTCGATCTCACGAATACTTATCGACCCCGTAAAGATTCCAGGACGCGATCAAACACTTGAAGCCCAGCACGCGTCCCACAATGTGCACGCTTACCCTATAAAGTTATCGAAATCCCTTCTGCGAGACCACAAACGATGCCGGAAGATATAAGCAAGTTTACGTTTCGGAGAAAATCTCAGATGTCAACTTAGGGAAGCGTAAAGCATATGGGAATGAGCACTTGGACAAGATCATTACCGACAAGGCACATGTTGATTCTTTTGCAATATAGGTATAATTGGACACAAAAATGCTTTGCAACTTTTCGAGTTCCTTCTCATCCCAGGATCTATCTATATGCTCAGTCAAATGTGATTGGACCCTCCACTTTCACCAGATGTCAATAAGGTACCTACAAACAGTAAGTTAATATAGTTCTGTACTACAACTATAGCTGACAGCAAAGTTTGTCAATCATAAAAAGCGCGAAAATTAGTCTTCGAAGTATCATTAGCTGGGTTGAAGGAAATCGCATGGATAGTTGCACTTAACGCTGCTGTAAAACACACGCAAGCCAATTAGCAAGCTGTAAAGACTGCCTCGCTAAAGTACGAAAGTTCCCCAAAACTTCTTAGGGAAAGACTAACAGGATTTAGTTATGTTTCAGATGCTTCGACGAGACTTCAGGAGCGTGTTAAGAACTTCGAAAAGCAGGGTATGTGACAATCCGATTCCAAGTAGCACGAATACTGTCTAGCTTCAAATAAGATATTGATACCGCCCGTATTCCGCATGAGAAGTCCTTTTGCTGCTTTGACTTTTCATGCAACCATCCATGTGTCATAGGCAAGTTTATTCTTTGGGCATATGAACCTAATTATATATGTTCGTTGCTACAATATCCAATGCGAATTTTCCTCCCACCGAGTCTGCCACAGCAATCGCCAATCTCAAGTTCTTTAGTGGCCAGACTAGGCAATATGATATGAACTGGTTCTAACCAGCAAGAGCCGATAGGTCTAGTATCTATTCTAACATCTCTTGTGAGTCCCGTTTTAGAAATTTAGTGTACATTGGAAATGACCGTCTTTGAAGGATTTAGATTCATTGTTCGAGTATTGATAAACAAGCGTTCTTGAGGAGGACAAGTGTAGAGCATGGTCAGAAGGAGCAACCGACATAGTGATTGAGGAACAGACTCAGAACAGCACCAATGACTTGATAATGAAAACCATAATCAATCTCTATAAACTATAATACTCCATCGATATGCTTAAAGATTGCACGCTGACTGATAGTTATCCCATAGCTATATCTAATATATAATCGACTCGTATCCCAAATCGGGATTTCCAAAATACCATGACTTATCCCTTCCTTCGTCGTCCATGGTAGAAAACCCGTTGCCCAAGTAAGCGAATCTGTTCTTGTTCGAAGAAGTCCATTCCCAGTCCTCCCATCGCGGTGTCATAAGTGCATGGAACCAATGGAGTCGACTCCCGGGATGAACAAGAGCTGGCCCATCTTCTTTGCCTGTATAAATTTTAGCATGCGTGCACCCATGACCAAATGCTATAGTGCCTACCTCCTTTCAGCCAGGATCTGCATTTTGCATTCCAGACCGTACGTGAGAGGAATGTGTCGGCGTGTTCAATGAAGTCGTCCAGAGCCTGCTGCGACGGAACAACTGCTTTATAGCACTCTGTTTGCGCTTTGTGTAAAAGCTTGATTACATATTTTGTGATGTGCTCAATGCTAGGGATAGCGGAACCGTGAGATAGAGGTCCATTTGGCCCCATATAGACTATCGTCGCTGTCAGCCAATGTTACTGAAAGAGAACCACAAGGAGAACGTACCAATGTAGTTTGGAAAGTTCGGTACAGCAAAAGAAAGGTATGCTGTAGGTCTCTGACTCCACTGTTCACGCATATCGATACCACCACGTCCAATTACAGGGAATCGAGGTTTCCAAGATACATCAAATCCTGTCGCACATACAATCGCATCGAGCTCGATGATCTCGCCAGATTCTAGCTGTATTCCCTGTGGCACTATCCCTTTGATGCCTTCGAAGACGACACGAACATTCTCTTGTGTCAACGCCTCCAGGTAGCCAACACCAGGTGTAGGTCGCCTGCATCTTGTTACTAACTGCACAATGGCCACTTATCAGACCAGCACTTTACCTGCAACCAACTCCGAAACTGGGCATAATGCGATCAGCCAAATCAGTCCGAGCTCCTAGCCGAGTACGCATCATCTTCTGTAACATCTCTCTGGCGGCGGTTTGCTCCGGGGAATCGAAGAGCGCCTACATAAAGCAAAATGTTTAGAAACTTGCGGGCAAATCGTTAGCAAAAGAACATGATGACTGACTGATTTGAATCCACCATTGAGTTCGTTTTCCATGGCCTTTCGATATTCGAGAAGTTTTTCGGGATGTTCCAAGAATTCCTCAATGCGTTCTTTTGTGTCTATATAACATGTTAGTGTTGCTTTTCACAGCTCGACACCTGGCAAGTTGTACTTACAGTCAAAATTTGCTCCATTGGGTCCAGCGAAATCTTGTCCTAAAGTTGTCGAGATCCAGGTAGGACTCCGGATGAACGTCGTGAGGTTTCCAGCAACTTTCTCTTGTTAGCATTGTGATAATACTTAGCACGGTGTAACTTACCTGTCTGTAATGCCGTTACAAGCTGTATTCCTGAAGAGCCATTTCCGATAACTGCTATTTTCTTGCCGGTGAGCTCAGCGCCTTGATCCCAGTGAGCCGAATGTAATAAGATTCCTTTGTACGAGTCGATTCCTGGGATATCCGGCCATTTCCAGTTGCTAATACTAGTTAGCATATATTCTTCATGGCACGTTCCTGAGCGTACTTTAGAAATCCGCCACCATTTACAACAAAGTGACACTGGTCCTCTACGATGCCACCGGTAGCCCTGTTGCGAATCTTCAAAGACCACAAACCAGTATCCTCGTCCCATACAGCCTCGATGACTTCATGCTGATATGTGATATACTTTTCGAGGTCGAAGTTCTTGGCAACGTCGCGAAAGTATTGCAGAATCTCGGGTCCACTAGCATAACTAGAATTCTTGTTATTGATCAGCTATTACGTCCAATAATGTGTCTGCTTACAATTGACTCCAACGGGAGTTTGGTGCCCATTCGTATTCATATATATGTGCGGGAATGTCGCATGCACAGCCAGGATATCTGTAGTCTAGTCAATGGCTGTTCTCATAAGATTGCACCGTACTGCTACTCACGTGTTTTCCAACCAAGTTCCACCGAGGCCATCGTTCTTCTCGTAGATCTTGAACTCAAAAGATCGTAGGTGCTTTTTTAACTTATACGAAAGATCTAAACCTGAGGCGCCAGCTCCAATGCAGATGACCTTCAGTTGCTGCGGATGTCCAAGAACCTTCTCCTCCACAACATATGACAAATCCTCTATCTTGCTTGACACAAAGGGAGGCATCGCTTCATCCATGATTAATTGACTGTTGACTTAGGGTAGAAGGGCTGATTGAGCGGAAAATGAAGCAGAAGTCGAATAACAACGTTTGTGGGAAGCACTCGAGTCGTTCCAAAGAATATGATTTACATGATTGTTTAGCTAGGACTGTCTGTTATGTACCAGAACACTGAAAGCGCGAAGACAAAGAATGGCCCATCGACACAGTTTCTGCTACTGCTGTCTTCGATATACCGAATACCTCTGATCATTGCTCACCTATCTAGAGACTCCGAAGCTCCTGTTGATAGTGGATGAATCATGTGCGAGCTCGTAAATTGGGTCAGGATAAGCAAGTCAGTACTGTTACTTGGTCAGCCGTCTAGGTTAGTGCGAAGTAAGGAGAGAGTACCGCAGTCGGAGGTCCGGAAACTAGGTGAGGGGGAAATTGCAACGTCGGACTTTCCGAGAATCTCGGCCAAGGCGCTTGCTTACATAACACAACAACCTCGAAACCCGGCTGTGCTAATCGGGACATAAGGGTAAGCCACTAGCCTTCCTCTTACCCGATCCAACTTCCTGATACTGAATCATGTTGGCTTGGTGGCTTATCCTTCCGCGTCGTCATTTGTAATGACTGGTTTAAGCAGAAGCTACTCAATGATTGCTGTATCAAGGTAGGCCCCTTCTATCTGCCCCAGAGTTTCAAGCTCTTGGCCTATCGACAGGACGATCTCCACACTGGGGCTAAACTCTCCCAAATCTAGGACAGCTTATCTATGTTCTTGTTGTGTTGGTGTTGATCGGTCGCCTTTCCACGACAGCTTATCTATACTCTTATTGTGCTGTTGTCCATCGGACACTTGGGTCGGAAGTTACTCTATTGATATAGACGTATTCCGATTATATATACTGCGACCCTAAGACGCTTTCGGAGTCGCAACCAAAACTTGTACACTGAAGTTTGTTATTCCGTATCATTTTGAAGACATTATCGTTAATTTCCAAAGACATGAGTTCTGGTAGGAGCACGAAACTTGAGAACACTCAAAGTATGGCGGAAAAACCATCAGACGTGCCAGATATTGAGCCTGTCGACAGCGTTGCATCGGGTTCTGTCGATATGCATGCCAACTCTGATGATGTTGTGCTTGCTGCACAAGGTCACAAGGCAGCAATGCCTCGTCTTTTTTCGGCCTTGTCCTCTGTAGGCTTCATGTTCTGGTACGTCTCCCTGTAGGAACTCTGTTCGTGGATAAGTATCTGACAGAATCCGCCCAGCATCATGAACTCTTGGGTTGGATCCTTGAGTACTTTCGGACAGAATCTACGATATGGTGGACCTCAAGTTGTGATTTTCGCGATGATCGTTGCTATTGCCCTGCAATGGATTGTTGCGTTAGGTCTTTCCGAGCTTGCTTCTGCATTTCCCAGCTCTGGTGTAAATTTATTTACCTTCTCAGTACGACACTCTGCAAAAGCTAATATCATCACAGGGTCAATACCACTTCATGTACATGATGGCCCCAGAGAAGTATAAACGATTCAGCGCCTATGTAACCGGATGGATGACAATTTTGGCCTGGTGGCTTGCAACAACCTCGGGTTTGTCCCAAGTTGCAATCGCATCGACGGGCTTAGCTGCTTTCGCGTATCCCGATTACACACCTCAGGCATACCATATCTACTTGTGCTTCCTTGGGATGGCCTTCATTGCAGGTAAAATTAAGAACCGCAACTACAGCGTCTCAAACTAATTGTTTCTAGTGACTCCTCTTTTTCTATTTTCGAAGTCAATCCCGGGTATTACATCTACATCCATGTTCCTCAGCTTGACGGGTTTTTTTGTCTGGTTTGTATGTATGCTCGCAATGCGACAAGCGACAAACCCCGGGTCGCTTGTCACACAATCAAATCTCGGCGCGAGTGGATGGAACCAAGGAACTGCTTGGGTTCTTGGAGTAGCGAACGCTATGTACTGCTTCGCAGGCGCTGACTCGGCCATCCACATTGCAGAGGAGATCCAACACCCTGGACGCAAACTACCTGTTGTGATGTAAGCATACCTCTATCCGCAAACACGTAATTCATCTGACCCGATTGAACAGTAATCTTACCATGTTCATTGGGGCTATGACCGGTCTACCAATGATGGTTGCAGCCATGTTCACCACGACCGACTATACCAAAGTTATGAATGCAGGATTTCCCGCTGTCGAACTCATCTACCAGGCAACTGGTCATCGTGAACTAACGATGTTCTTGGGAGCTTTGCTCATTTTGGTCATGGCTTGTACGTATTCCTTTCTTTCGTTTCACGTGTTGAAAAGATATTAATCGAGCTAACCTGTAATCAAAGCTGCCATGCCCCCTCAATTCGTCGCTTCCGGGCGGATTGCCTGGGCTTTCGCACGAGATGGAGGATTGCCATATTCCAACTACTTCTCACACGTCGACACAAGGATGAAGTTCCCGGCCCGTGCGACCTTATTAGCACTCGCATTCATCGGCTTGTACGGATTACTATATCTTGCCAGTTCAACCGCTTTCAACTCCATTCTCACCTCTGCAGTTTTGTTCAGCAACATGACCTTGGCAATCCCACAAACGCTTCTTCTTCTGGTCGGCCGTGAAGCGCTTCCGGAGCGACCTTTCAACCTTGGGAGAGTGGGAACCTTCTGCAACGTCATTGCGACCCTATGGGTTCCAGTCCTGGTTATCTTGGTCTGTATGCCTCCCAGCCTACCAGTCACGGTCACGTCCATGAATTATACGTCACCAATCTTAGTCGGCATATCTGCTATCATCATTGGAGGGTGGTATACTGGTGGACGACATCGATTTGAAGGACCAAGAATCAATTGGGAGTTGTTGAATATTGGAAATCGAATGGAGGCCAGAGGTGATAATGTAAAGGCCTAGAGATGGCATCATTCTGGGCATTCCTCAAGAATAAGACCATTTGATCAGCGAAAGCCTTTGTACGAGCTAAGTAAGCATACATTAAAATATACGAATACAAGTTTTTTTTGAACGTTGATATACAGAATGCCTATTCGTAAGTTCCTGTAAACGTGGAATTGAACAGACTCGCTATATCATACCCAGACTGTGGCAGAGACATGTACATAGAAGAACATGCGTCAGGAAAGTCAAGAACTTCATAATCTGTCCCCGCTGAGAAGTCGGCATTGCCTAAGTAAAAGTTCTAAATGCAAGCATTAGTACCGAAATGTGAGGATTGCTGTCTGATAGAGATGAAAAGCGACGGAAGTGTAAGATGTGGGTAGATACTCACTATATCCATATTGTCCTGGCCTAGAACACCATTTGCAGGATTTTGAGTAGGAGTTGCAGCATCCTGAATATTGAGGTCACGACCGGTACCCTGGTTTGTGCTAACGTCCGTTGGATCATTGAGCAAACCCCTGTTGTGATCAGTTGTAAAACTGTCTACATAGAGTCGAGCAATCGCTGTGAATTCGGAGACTTTGGCATCGTGGAGAGTACCCTTGGAAGCCAGATCAAGCCTTGCGAAATGTGCTGCAACAATGTCGAGAAATGATAAGTTCGTCTTGGTCTCAGAATGCAGCGGATTCTTGATGACGAAATCAAAGATGATGAACATTGCAACCATTGGTATGGTTCCAAGTATTCTATTAATACTAAATCAGTAGTGTTCTGTGTTTGTTCTCGTGAAGTGGGATACTTACAGAACTGGAGTATATGGCTCCATTGGAATATATGGCGTTGACTCAATGACATAGCGTGCTGCCCGAAGCAGACATTCCTTGCTCTCGAGCCCACGATTAGAGTTCTGATTGATGGGTGCATGGAGGATCAACCTCGACACACATATCTGAAGATTATAGTAGGAAAAGTGAATCCTGAGAGCCAGGTCTTGCATGTGTGGTCGTCGCATGCGATTTTGTCGAAGTGGTGAGCCTGGGCGTAGATCTTCTGGGATGGTCTGCTCCCAAGCCTCGAGGTCATTCAGAACATTTTGTGTGAGAGATAACTGATCATCGACAGAGTCCTGGGTCGCACTCATCGAAAACAACGTGTCGTAAGCTCTGGAAAGGATTCGAGAATACCGTGCCCAGCACCGTAGCCAATTAAAGCCTTCATTGTCTGCTACGGGCATCACAGGGAGAGGACAGCTAATGTCAAGGTCGGCAATCAACTTTAGGTCATAAGTTAGTTCAGACCTCTGGAACTGAGTTAGTTGCTTACAGAGGCATGGCTAGAGTTGAAAGCGTATTCTTTTTCCATACAGTACACAGTCCAAAATATCCTCCTACTTTCGTCGTCAGAGTCATGATCAAAACTCTTCTTATGCAAGCTCAATGTGACGATCACCCTAGCCGCCTCGGTGATACACAACGTCTCAATCTGTAGGCTAGAATAATTAAGCGCGAAAACGGCCTAGAAAGGCAGTGATCAGCTCGAGAAAAATGTAACATATACACCTGGGTAAAGTACCATTGCCGTGATTGCCTATGAGAATGAGTCAACTGTTTGCTTCTGAAGACACACGTATCGTACCTGGGCTTTAAGTAATGAAGGGGGTGCAGTCAAAACGTCTTTGAGATTATCGAACGAGATTTTGAAAAACTGCCAGGCTAGCCCGTATGCAGGCTGGAAGGAGCCTCCATCATGATACATACATCCAAGACTCATTATGGTGTTGTATAGGGCTGACCATGTTTTCTGAGCAGATTCGGATACCTCTGCTTTCAGAGACGCAATCCGTCTCTCAAACGAGGCCTGATTAAGAAAAGGAAACAGAGGATGTACATGTTTGAAGTACGCTATTACATCATTAGTAGTCACATACCAAACTCAAGAGTGTAACTCGAGATCATACAGTTTATGTATTGAGCCTGACGCTCCGAATTTGGTGTCCAATCCTTTGGAGGCTCCATATGTTGGATAGGGGCAACCCAACGCCGTTTCATTGTCGCTTCTAGAGAGTCGACAACTTCTTTCAACCTGTGATGACCAAGCTTGCGAGATAAATGTGCCACCGCAGCATCAGAAAAGAAAGCTAGACTGGAACTCGGTACTTGATCTTGCTTAGTCCATGTCCCATGATCTGAACGAACGTCAAGTCATACGCACCGTGATCCTCAGTGACTTGTCTTGATACACTTACACCTCCTAACGCATATCTTGACCGCCCTTTCTGAGCAAAGTCACTCGACTCAATATCAGAAAGTAGGCTGTCAACGTATAAGCTTGACTCTTTGATTGGTCGTCTCAACAATGGTACGTCCTGCGACGGAGGTGCATCAATTGTTGTACTGACTGAGCCTACAACATCTATTGAACATGACGGAGAAGAGTCATCTTCGTTCATGGTGGCTGTCATTGCATCTTCTGGGACTGTTATGGTCACTAAGTGTTCTTCGCAACCTCAAAGCACGTACTCTTAGAGCTCTCTTTCCTCGCGGCCCTTGCCGTGTATGGCTTTCGTACTTTCGTTGGTGAGAATTTGCATTGTAGGCCACGTTTCTAAAAAAATAATCCAGTGAGCATCTCAAATACACTTCACCGGAATTAGAAGGAAAGTGAGAGTGATCACGTACAGTGCATGTCAAGCATGCCACGTCCTTTTCGTTCGCTTCTGCAATTATGGTTAGCGTTGAGAATGGACGTTGGTTAGCCATGGGTTCTCCAACTTGAGCATCGCACTTTCCAGGTTCTACAGTGATCACAAGTGCTGAGATATTTTGTATGCCGCATACTCGTGCCCTGAAGACTACAGATAGTAGTGATTGTCAAGCTGTTTATAAGCTACAATTGTTGCTGAGGATGAGTGATGTTAAAGTAGAGATACAGAGTTGAAAGCAGGGGCTCCCTGACAAGATAAGAATGGGACCGCACTACTGGAAGATGGTAAGACTTGGCACACGAGACCCAGAAGCCACCACGCGAATTTGGTACTTGACCATAGAAAGTTGAGGCTTGACAGTTTATAGTTTAGGAAACTTGATCAATAGCTACAAGCACAAATCACATGTCAAATGGCTAGACCTTTCGATGAATTCTTGGAAAGAATAAGTAATCCGTATGAAATTCGAGATGCTCGTAGACTACCAGCACAATCGTTAATAAGTATGCTGACTTTTTGCTTTTGGGTCACAAGATACGAGCAGCGAATCAGTCACCATCGGCACCACAGCTCGGCAACTGTCAAAGGGTTCAGTCACGTGTGACGCGGTCAGCATGCCGCATTTCCTGCTCTAGACCGGGTGTGTATGTAGTGATTTCAAGACGCTGTGCTATATAGACTCGTCTGATGGCTACTTTGCCGCTTTAGATAATAATAGTCACCTACTTTATCTAATCTTTATATAATTCTCTGCGTCCCGTTACAAGCTCATCTATAAGAGGCCGGTCATTTTTATTCCTTCTATTTATGCATGAAAAGGTCGGCTTGGGCGGGTAATGTGTTCTAGTTTCAGGTATTCATTCTAATTGCAGTATGACAGACCCCGATCAACCATCAATCTGGTTAACGCCACTCAAATCCTCAATCTCAAAGTCGTGAAACTGCACAACAAGAGGCTCTCTGGTCGTTCTCTCAGCGTCGGGTCGCGAAACGTAGACAGCAATCCAAACATCTGGTTGACCATTGACCTCATCCACGAAGCACCAAGGAACGATTCGTAAAATTCGTTTCAACTTCTGTTCTGCTTGCCCATAGACAGCTTGGATTGCGAGTCGATTGCCAAATCTCGAGATTTCCATCGTAATGTCTTCTTCACCTGTATATTCTTCGGGTATTGCATGTAACGTCCAGTCGGTCATATCATTGTGACTTGAACAGATCATATGATAGAGTTTCTTTTCCCACAGCTCGATACCAATCTTGACGAATGAAGGTGCCGTGCCCGAGGCACCCGGGTTTTCTGCCGATGGCTCAGGAAGCTCTGCCTTTGGTCGTACAAAAAGAAACCCTGCTTGATCCCAATTGCACGTGTATCCAGAGCCGTTGACTGGCCGGTAGCTCACAGTCGCACGTTTAAATTGGGTAGAAGGAACAGCAATGCGGGAAATTGGGGACTTGAAGGAGTATGGCGCCAACGAAGGATCGTTCGACAATGGCACACCGAGAACGTCGACATTGTTGATGGAAGTGAGATTTAGAAGATTCGATGTGGATTTGTGATTGACAGGTGCCAGCTTATATTTGGTCATGTTGCGCGTTGAGAAAGGTCTTTTTGTAAAAGAGCTGTGAGGTTTTTTTGCAGTAGGTAAGGGGGTGTCTTGTTGAATGACTACGTTGGAAGCAAGAGCTTGATAACTGTATTGGTAGCGAAAGGACAGTGGTTTTTCGTCCTGGTAAATAAGCACATTGTCGGACTTTCCAACAGGATCTTCACTATACATTATCAAACTCTTCACAGAGTTCCGGCGATATCCTTCCATGCCATACAACCTTCCGAGTTTCTGCAATATCGGTTACATCATTTCATGACCAATACCCAATTCGATGCCCCCCTTACGATAGCACAGTACTTTCCGAGTTCTGATGCTGTTGGTGGACCTATCGGAATGGAGCGTTATATCTCTGGAAAGTCCGTAAATACATAGTTCATCGAATGCCACACAACTCGCCAAGACAAGTGTCGGAACTTCCGCTACTTCCACCATATATTCTCAAGGACAAACTTGACTGAGTTTCAAGAGTGATTCAGTCGATAGACACTCGATATATGCTCAATATCCCGAGGATTCATCACACAAGTTGACACCTGCAGCAAGAGTATCGAACAGCCAATCAAGTTCTTTCAGAGGATTTCCTTGTAGCAAATATGGCAGTGACAACAACGCCGACCAGTCTATGTACGGCAACAGATCATGTAGTACGTACTCATTTCCCCCTAATCTGCAATTTCATGAGCTTTCTATATTAATTGTAGTCTAGAGCACGGAACTACGTCAAATATTTCCCCGTCAGGTCTTCGATGAGAAAGATCCCAACTACAAGTCTCTCCAAGAGAGCTACTGGTCGGGCAATCAAAGAGGTTTGAAGCCTCACTGCTTCTTCCAACCACATAGTGCGCAAGATCTTGCTCAGGCTGTTGCTCTCTGTGCAAAAGCGAGATGTCCATTTGGCTTAAAGAGCGGTGGTCACGGACACTTTGCGGGGCAATCATGTCTTGATGGAGGTGTACAAATGGATCTGGTTAAGCTGAATACTATATCCATCAACAGAGAGAGAGGAACCGCTTTCGTTGGATCCGGAGCCAAATGGCGGGCAGTTTACACAAAGTTGCAGGCGGAAGGATTAATCGCTGTTGGTGGAAGATCTGCCGATGTTGGTGTGGGTGGTTTTCTTGTCGGAGGTATGCAGATATGAGACTTGAAATCTGGCGCTGAACAGTTACTAATGAGGTCCCAGGTGGTCTTTCTTTCTATGCCGCGCGACTAGGCTGGGGTATCAACAATGTTCGATCATTCGAGGTGGTATTAGCGGATGGCAGAATTGTTACAGCTAGCCGGGAAAGCGAACCGAAACTCTTTCGAGCTATCAGAGGAGGAGGCTCAAATTTTGGCATCATTACAAATTTCGAGCTGGAGACATACCCATACTCAGGCATGTGGGGCGGACGCACCCTGGTGGACGGTCAACACGTTCGTCAGGCCATCGACGCTTATGAAGGCTTCGTCAGAAACAATGTGCCGGATAAGGATCCCAAAGGACATACCATAATCATCTTTACATATGATGAGGGACCTCTACAGGTGCTTCAATATATCGTATACACCGAGCCTGTCGCCGGTCTACCCATGTTTGATGGCCTCAAACAGGTACCTACCATTGAATCAACGCTTGGGATGACCGACTACCTTGATCTAGCAGGCAACATCGCTGATCTTCAACAAGGTAATGGAGACCGCGCAAATGTTGCAACCGTCACATTCCGACTCGACCTCGAGATGCTCAACTTTGCATACGACGTCTTTGTCAAGGAATCTGCTCCAATTACCGATCGCATTACTGGAACATTAGAATTTCATGCACTTCCACGCACACTTAGTCCTGTTGATAATGTCTATGGTCTCGGAGACACTGGCGTTCCCTGGATATCCTTCCTGCTGATTTTCGGCACCAAACATGAGCGCCACAACACAGAACTCATCGCCGTCCAGAAGAGCATCTGCGCTAAAGTCCAGGCAGAGGCTGAGAGGCGAGGTATCTATCATCCTTTCCTCTTCAGCAACTACGCTGGGGAGTGGCAGGACGTAGTTGGTAGTTATGGTGAAGAAACCTTGAAGTCATTGTCAGAGGTGGCCAAGGTCTACGATCCTGAGCAAGTATTTCAGCATTTACAATCTGGTTCATTTAAGTTGATTGGCCACGGCAGGAAGAAGATGCCATAGTTGATGAGTTTAGTGTGTATATGGAATGGAATCATCATTGATAGAATAGACTGATGATCATTTGTACTGTCAAGAGCCTCATCGCCTTCTCCTTGGTCAGATGCAATACTGTTTGAGATACACGATGCCACCTACTAGAGGTAATGCCAATATGGCTCGACAAGTTGTTGGTTGAACACAATCTGGATTAGATAGTATAAAGAAGCCCCCGGCTTAGGTAATAGCTTGTCGATGGAAGCAAACACTGATCCACTCTCTCAGGTTTGA
>Ga0247809_1000902_pt1 | contig 13302 bp, 14 predicted proteins | sample UWRJL104311B1_FD_180951 | JGI IMG/M metagenome (GOLD analysis project Ga0247809, IMG submission 180951) | Plant litter microbial communities from Arlington Agricultural Research Station in Wisconsin, United States - UWRJ-L104-311B-1 | ecosystem: Environmental > Terrestrial > Plant litter >...
AACATACTTATACCCAGATTCGTCGTAAACACCGCGGCACATATCGCCCTTGGGCAGGATGACTCCAGCAGATCTCAATAGCGTGTCTGCAGTTGCTAGCCCACCGTCCTGGTCCATAGCATCACCTCCTTCCCACAAGACCTCCAGCGCTGATCTGATAGCCTGCCATATGTGTTCCTTGCCACCAAGGCGAGTGTCGAAGAAGTCAATCCGTTCTTTGTCTAGCTTTCTCCTGGTCCATTTTTGGTCTTTACTAGTCCATGGCACGACTTTTAATGGCTTCGTGGAAAGTGTGAACGCAGGTTTCCCTTGCTCAGATGGATTATTTCGTGCAGATTGCGGGGACTGGATTTGTGTATTGCCACTTGATTCTCTGGCAAGTGAGGCTTGAGGATCGGCGGTATTACTATTACTTGTCTTTGCTAGTGGAGGGCCTCCTTCGAGGTTAGCATTGCTCTGGGTGGCTGAGGAAGCATGAGTCGGCTGCGAGAAACAGTTCCCCTGAAGATTGTTAGCTACAGCAATGGAGTTGTAAATAGTTGGTGGTGCACCATTATGGAAGTTTATGATAGATAGGTAGTATGCGAGACCTAAATATGGTAGGTATACTGGATGTGAACAGCTGCAAGGTTACAACAGGTTCAGTCTGCGGATCGGGATAACAGTATTCCAAAGTATACTGTCAACAAAGTATGGGTCGTTATTAGTATAGGCGACGATGATGGAAAGAAGCCGACAGGAGCCCGAGCATCTTTACCGTTCCTTGGGAGTTGCCAGAGCACGGTTTGGAAGCGGGAAAGCAGGACTTGACAGAGGAGGAGTGGCGGATGGAGACAGGAGATGATGCACAGGAAGATGGCTGCTGGCTGGACTGACTATATTGAACAGTACTAACATGCAAGCTTTCCGCTGAACTTGGCCCGTGCAAAAGCTTAATCCATTGCCCCAGGTTACAAGGATAAACTTCACGTACATACCTTCCGTACCTTTATTAGATTGCTATGTTACTTTTAACTTTTAATATAAATATATAATAGTGTATCGATACTTACTGTTCACTGTGTTGTACAGCGTTGAATCATACCCAGGCTAGGTACATTCTGTTACTGCCTCTTCAGAGCTAGCTTCCCCGTAATCAACAGGATAATACGCATAGTATTGATATGTCCCGTGAACTGAAAGGTTCCTGATATGTTAAAGTAAACAGTCGTACGGAGGTACAGCCGCCCCTGGTATCTGATGCTGTACACTCCCTTCAGTCTGCATGGCCAACAGAGCGTGTTCATTTGTCCGTATTACGGAAGATCTGCAGAGGGCTAGATTCAGCATAAAAGGCTCTTCAAGATGTTAGACAACGTATGAAGAAGTATTACTTTCTATGATCCCATTTCCCCATCCAAAGAGCTTCTCACCTCATTCTGGCCATATCAATAATTCTCAGCCTGAAGAAGAAAGCCGAAACACCCACCACTGAAGCCACCTCTAGCAGGGGAGAATATCACGTGTATGGTGGTTGTCTTCAATCTCGCCAAGATCCCGACGAGGCTGAAATATTATCGGTCAAAGAACAAAGAACTTCAGGGTCGACATTCAGCAACAAACTACCCACCATCCACAACCCACCACAAGTCCTCCCAAAATACCCAAACATGTCTCGCGAAGCATATCAAGTCCCAACTCAGGCTCCTCCCGTAGGCCGCGGTGACCAAGGTACTATGGGCATCGATGGTCCCGCCACCAATTATCTCTGTGGCGATTGCAACTCCAAGGTTCCGATCAAGAGAGGCGACCCCATTCGGTGCAAGGAGTGTGGACATCGAGTTCTATACAAAGAGCGAACTAAGAGGTGAGTTTCTCAGGCAGGCGATGTGCTAAATTGGTGTGCTGATGGGATTGCGACAGGATGGTGCAGTTCGAGGCGAGATAATGTAATAACCGAAGATGAGGAAACTGGGATGGAAGGAAGTGCAAAGAATACCACGGCTATTTAACCGCCTTTGGGGTTATTGCGGGAAATCAGGCGTTGTCGTCACATTAGAGAGGAAAATGAATGGTTCTAGGAAAGCTGATGAGAAACTCATTCTGCAAGTACGGCTTCTAAGTCTACGGATTATCGAGACACTTCCATATGGTATCAAAATACGCCTTGCAATGCCACCATCCAAAACGCCTTATTTTACCCATTATCCGTTTACATGTTCATTTGATTCGTTTTGAGATATCTCGTGAAGCTATGATCCTCGTCTGTCGCCGGTCGAGCTCCATCAGACTCAGCCAATGCCTTTTGGTATCTAGAATTCAGCCCGTCAGCGTCGTCTTCTCCCACCTCTGCTTCCTCGTCTGAAGAATCATCCTCAATATCACTCAAAGTGTCCATGTTAGGTTGCTCCTCTGTCGCTTTGGACGATGATTCTCCAGATACTGCCATATCTTTCATGAGCTTTCCGAGTTCTTTCTCCCTGTTGGCTTTCTTCTCATCGTCCCTTTCCTTTCTCTTCCGCTCTAGTTCGGGTTTGTAATCCCTATTGAACTCATCCGTTTTTTCCCCAACGGCCTCGAAAAACTCATCGATACCAGCTCCGGTCATGGAACTGACCCCAACAACACTCAAATGGCTGTAAAACTCTTCCAACATCAAACTCATGCTATTAAGCAAAGACCCCATGTACCCACTTCCACCACCGAGGCCACTCGTACCTCCCTCCGTGCCTCCAAAACTTCCTAGTTCTTCTTCCTCTTTCAAAGCTGCTTGGAAAGATTCAAAGTCGGTCATCCATTCTTTTGCAAACTCTGCATCCTTGACATCCGTTTTATTGAATACTAGGATCATAGGAAGTTTTGTCTTATATAGAATACTGCACGCATACAACATGTTGCTCATAAACGTACTTGTAGATGCTGTCCTTGGCGTGTCGATGACATATGCGATAACTGTGGGAAAGGTAGACGCCAGAGAATCTAGTAAAATGCTCCCAGATGCACTCCATACAAAAACTTCTATTTGTCCGGGAGTATCGACCAAAATGTTTTTGATAATTTTTGAATCCGGTTTCGCGGGGTCAGGTGTTGTTCGCTTTTCAAGAAGGTTGAGGATCTGGTCTATCTTTGTTGCAAATAGGTTGAGAGAAGTGAGAATTCCGCCATTAGGTCCAAGATTGTACGCTTTCATCACTTCTTTGTAATTAACGGAGTCACGGATGTCGATATTCGGAGTGAATGGAACGTTCAAAACTGCTGGGTCCAGGTTCATGACATACGGGGGTTCCTTTTTGGAATGCAGATGAGAGTTTATTCGTTGCATGAAGGTCGTTTTCCCGGAACCTGAATTATTAGAAAGCTATTGTGTGTATGCTCCAGGTGAGCTTACCTGCCATTCCAACGACGACTATGGCCGTTGGTCCCACAGCTGGCGCAGAAGTTGCCATTTCGTTATGCAATCCTAGAGGTGAAAATGGTGGGTTGTAGATTCTCAACGCGGGGTGAGGCGGGATGTTTTGAGGATGTTTAATTTTGCGTCAGCCTCGCTTGTTACCCCATATTTAAATCAACGCGCGCATTCCGCAGCTTTTAAAAACAACAACAATGGACGCCTCCAAATATGACGACCTGGGTAACTTTGAGAAGGCGCTAGCAGAGGAAAAGAAAGCTAGAGAGGAAAGTGAAAAGCGTGAGGATAAAGATCGAAAGCATAAGCATCATCACAGAAGGCAGCACAGATCTAAAGACGAGGACGGAGACCGAGATGGACATCGGCACAAACGATCAAGACGCTCTAAGGACCCTGAGGATGATGATAGCAGTCGAAGAAAGAAGCATATCAAGTCATCCGATCCGCACGAGGATTTGCCAATTTTAGATGATGAAGTACCACAAGTCGATCAACCTAAAGTCGAACGAGACTCCTGGATGACAGCGCCTAATGCCTTGGACATTGAATTCACCCAAAAGGGTGTAAAAAAGGCTGTCGAAGCGAAGCCTCAGAAGCCAGATTACAATTTAAAGTTTCACAAAAACGAGCTCAATCATATACTACGAGATCTAGCAGATGGTCAGACGTTAGATGATCTCCAAGATGAGGAATCGGATCAAGAAATATCATACACATTTGGGGATGAAGGAGCTCAATGGCGCATGACGAAGCTGAAAGCTGTTTACGATGAAGCAAAGCGCACTGGGAAGGCCGTGGAAGAGGTTGCAGTGCAGCGACTCGGCGGTTTGCGAGAATTCGATGATGCAAGGGAAGAAGAAACTGAGCTAGAACGACGAAAACTCTATGGTCAAGGTTACGTTGGAAAGGAGAAACCTAGCGGAGACCTTTTCAAAGAAAGAGAATCCAAGTTGGAGCTGAGGAAGCAAAACTCCAGAAGCCCTTCATACACAGATCTGCCACAAGGAGAGATCATGGAAGAGACTGCCCCCCCAGCCCAAATTTTAGATACCACAACTCTTAACCGTATGAAAGCCCAGCTGTTGAAAGCAAAGCTCAAGAATTCTCCCGATATAGCCAAGCTTGAAGCCGACTATAACGCAGCCATGGCCAACTTCGCTAAAACTCCAGTCTCTGGTGATCATGTGCTGGGGGTAATGGATAACAGAATGCTAGCAGGTACACGGGGAGAAGTCAATGCGGTCGATAATAAAAGGGGCCGCGAGCGGGGAACTGTAGTTTATAATGAAGATATGAGTATTGAAGATATGGTGCGTGAAGAGAGAAGGACCAGAGGGCAAGCAGGCGGAGAAAGCATGCGGGCTGCCGAGCGCATTGCGAACGATGGCAAATTTGACAACGATCTAGACTACATGGATGACAACGCCGACAAGCTCGCGAAACGTGTTCAGAAATCGGAGATCAATTTGAAGAACACTGCTGTAAGCGAGTTTCAGAAGATGAACAGGATTTTGGACAACTGCCAACTATGTACTCACGAAGATACAAATCAGCCTCCCGTTGCACCCATGATATCTCTGGCAACACGAGTCTATCTGACTCTGCCGACAGAGCCGGAACTTAGTGAAGGTGGTGCAGTCATCGTGCCGATTCAACATAGGACAAACCTGTTGGAATGCGACGATGATGAGTGGGAAGAGATCAGAAACTTCATGAAGTGCTTGACACGCATGTATCACGACCAGGGCCGCGACGTTGTATTCTATGAAAATGCGGCAGCACCACATCGAAAAATGCACGCAGCAATGCAAGTCTGCCCTTTGCCATACAGTCTAGGTGAAACGGCGCCGGCGTTTTTCAGAGAGGCCATCCTATCTTCCGATGAAGAGTGGTCACAGCATAAAAAGCTGATAGACACTGCGGCCAAGTCCAAGAACGGAATGGGCAAGCTTGCCTTTCGTCGATCAATTGCCAAGGAGATGCCATATTTCCATGCGTGGTTTGATCTTGATGGGGGACTAGGACATATTGTTGAAGATTCATTTCGATGGCCAAAAGGAGATCTTTTTGCTAGGGAAATCATTGGAGGTATGCTGGATATTGAGCCTGATGTCATCAAGCGACAAGGACGTTGGACCCGACAGGATAAACGATTGGAGCCTTTCAAGAAGCGTTGGAGAAAATTCGATTGGACCAAAGTACTTACTGAAGAAAGCGGAAGCTGAGCTTAAAAAAACTTGACGCTCGTCTATGCATGCGGTTCGTCTATCGGCTTTCACATATCCGTCTCGGAAATCGGAAGCTTGGCTGCTTGGTTCTGGTTTTACGGCCCGTTTACCAGGACAACTTTCCTTTCAACAGCAAAATGCAGTGTATTTGCAAAGCAGACTGGATGTAACTGATATACCTTGTCCCTCGCGGAGGCCGACTCAAAGTCTGTGTAATGGCAGCAAACGTGAATGCACGACAATTTTTCTGTACGTTTTCACCAAGAAGCATTAGGAGCCACTGCCATTTGGCATTTGTATAAATTAACTACATAACAAACATACTAAATAGATGTCTTGGACCGAATCTTGTGAGCTGCCATATCGTCAACTAACCAGGACCTGTAGGTCTCCGTTAACGGACTTTAATCCTTAGCCGGTGCATCTCAACAGTATTACAAGAAATCATCTAATCAAACTATTGGCAATTGCAGGTTGACTTTAGGCTCTAGAGATTAGCGACTAGAGCAGAAAGAAGTGGTTGGATATCAGAGTCCTAAGTAGAAATACCAGTATGAGATGTCAAGTGAGCTTGTCTATCAGATCCCATATTTTGTCTAGCATTGCGACTCCTATTCAATTGCTTCTCCGATATTTAAAGATATACCAGGCCTATACAGCTTGACGCTGATTTCTCTTATTACCCAGACTGGCGAAGAATCTTAGTGGTTGGGAGTAACACGAGTACACGCTGGATCTAAACAAGGCATTATCTAGTTTGAGCATGCGTTTGAGCATCGATAGAAGAGGACAGAGTGGTACAAGTGAAAAAGTCGAATCTTTGTGCAACTGCCTCAGAACCCTGCGTTGGATCGATCGCCTGCATTGATGGGCCTGGTAATAGGGTACAGCGTGGGTTTATTACCCACATGAACTGTATAACCTGCTCTGGACATTGCGGTATAACATGCTGTGCTAGAGAGGCGTCGTCTTCCGGTGACCTTCTCGTGCCTCTTTGATTTAGGAAGAATGGCCAGAACGAGTTACTTGCATCAGAGAATGGCAAAATGGCCATGGACTAGCTGCTTCGGGGCATTGATACTGACATCAGTAGCACTTCCTTTGATGCCAGCAGCGGGTTTACGGTAGTTGGGTCATCGAGGTATTCGTACGGTGTACTGTAGCTGAGTTTTACGAGGGGTTGGAGGGAGGCTTACGTTGTACGTTGTAGGCATGTCGTCGGTGAGATCACCGGCTACCTGAAATAGAAATAATGAATCCTACTACTGTATGCTGTACCTAGTATGGTTAAACGGCCCAGCAGGGTGTGATTGGAATAAAGCGGTGCTGGATTATGGTAGATGGCACTGACAGCTGAGTGATATTCTTGTTGGGTACCTATGAACGTATGAACGACGAGGATTCAAGGCTGGATACAACAAGAGATATTAGTGCTCCGGACAGCATCATTCAATGGTACAGTACAGTACAGCTTATAACTTTGATCGAGGCGTTTCTCAAGCAAACAACAATCCTCCATCCTCCACCCACCCCAGTCCTGGCATCCCCTGAAACAGTTCGGAAGGCTCGCCTGTATTGCCTCATGGGTATGGGGGCCTTTCGAGGTGCATGAACAAAAGCTTCCATCGCTTCGTAAACGAGCTGGAGATGCCGGGCTTTGGGGGTGGTCGTAAGGTTGGTCTCAGCTGGGTCGGTCATCACCACCACCACCACCTGCACCAACCACCTGCAAGAAGAGGAATGCAGGAGACATACTCCGTTATTGTACTGTACCTAGAAATTACGCAAGAGGGAGAGGGAGAGGGGGAGGGAGAGATGTAGAAGCAGGAGGAGACAAGCGCATATGTACGGAATAAATCATCCATCAGGTTACCGGTGCATCCATCCATCCTCTTCCTTAGAATACCTATTGATCACGGATATCTGCTCTCTCAGCCCAGCCTAGCCCAAAGGCGTAAGGTAAGGTAAGGTAATGTAATGTAATGTAGTGGAAATCAATAGCCAATACAGCTCATCAAATACTTCCTGATGGCGAATATTGCGTGGACGTGAGTGAGCATGAACATCATTACTGTCTCATCTTATTAAGAAACCACTGTACTGCACGGCGTTGCTTCACCAATCAGGGAGCAATCTATCCCAACAGCTTATTATTGTTATTATTATTCATTTTGTAAACCAACCCTAGGTTGCTTGCGCTGATTCAGACTCGGATTCACGCCGTATGGTACAGTGCCCTACCGTTCAAGTTGTGGTGGTTTATGTTGGTTCACGTACGAAGGACAAGGACAAGCTGGTACAAGTACAAGTACTGTCTGTACTGGACTGGACTGGACTGGACTGGCTCCACTGGGCTCACTGGACATTCTCTGCGGGAGTACGGTGACCGATACCACCTCCCCAACCCAAATTGCCAGACCACCCTACATCCTCACTCACCCTTTCCACCACCTCAATTATTACTAGGCGGCCGGCACTGCCTGAAAAATCCGCCCGACTCCTAACTCTTCCCTCCCCCCCCCCCCATCGTCGCAAAACCCACCACACCCGCAAACCCCGATCTCGTTTAAAGCATCTCGCTTGAGGTTCAAGAGGTTAGAAGCCCATCAAAAGCATTATCGCAGGTACTGCGAGTCTCTACACGTCACATCGCTCCCGCAGCGTTGCTGAATTTACAGAGGTGAGGGCCGCATTCACCTACGGCCATTGTAGCGCGTAGACCAAAACCAAAACCAAAACCAAGACAAAAAAAGCTGGCCCTGCGTCTTCTGCCATCAAAACCCACCCTCAACCCCGATCTTACCATCTTGACGCGACTTCATCATCCATGGCGCAGAACAATAACAACTCTCCCCATTTATCAGATACCGGACTACCTGCGTCGGCGGCTCCAACAATGTCGAACGGACAGCAACAGCAACAACAAGGCGATTCGCGTCAAAGCTACCCTAATCCGAACGACTTCCCTCCTCAATCACAATATGCATACCCACCACCTAACCAAGGCGCCGAACCATATCGTGCGAGCCCGACTGGGAGCAACGGTTCGTTGAATCTGCCATCGTTGCGGACGCTGGATTCCCTTCAACAACAGCAGCAGCAGCAGCACATGGCTCCGCCCGCCCCAATGGGTGGCAGCCCTTATTACCACAACCAAGTCCAGTCCCTTCCTCACCCTGGATATCCTAATGTCACATCCGATCCACAAGGCCAGAATATGCGATATGCTCTTCCTGCCGGCGATCAACGAATTATGAGTGGCGGTAGACACAAGAAGGTGAGAGTCGAGTCCAACTCGCCTCCGGGTTTTCGCTGACAGCAATTCGTGTAGGAGATCAAGCGCAGAACCAAGACAGGTTGTTTGACATGCCGCAAGAGGCGCATTAAGGTAAGCTAGGATATTTCGATAATGTTGTGCGAGGTTTTTTTTATAAATGTTCCATGTGGTGTGTCCGGGGATGCAGTCAGTCTTCTCGTCTATCAAGCGAATCGACTAGTTTGACCAGAACTCGCGAGATCTCGTTAAAAGTCGCGTATATCTTCACTAATATAACAACACATCCGCTAACTCGTGTTATCAGTGCGACGAAGGTCAACCTGCCTGCAGAAACTGTCAAAAGTCCAAGCGTGACTGTCAAGGTTACGATCCCATCTTCAAGCAACAGCCAGGTCCAGCTGCCATTCAGCCAGCACCAAGTTCTGGTCCCTCACAAGGGTCGGTCCCAGCTACTGCTCACTCCTACGGTCTGCAACCTCAGATGATGCAGGGCTACGGTGCACAAGGAAACATGAGTTACGATCCCGCCCTCTCCGCTGCCGCGAGCTCACCCAATTCGGCCCAACCGTACGATTATGCCTCAGCTATTGATCCAGCGTTGGAAGCTGTATCTGCCGCTCCAATTCCTGCTCCAACCTACTCTGTACCAGGTATGGCACACGTTCCCAGAAAGATGCAAAACTTCGAAATTGGGTTGCTATCTGGAAGTGCAAGCGCAGCCCACTCAGCTTCACAAACTTTGCGTAGGCGAAGCCGCCACGTTAATCATTCCGAACTCACTGCAGCCGAACTGTACGGTCACAAAGCTAACACACTTTACGTAGCAAAGCGAGCCATTGAAGATCTTTTTGCGCGCCATGGTGACCCCCCCACCGCACCAACCACTGATCCTTCACAATCGCCCGCAGATATTGAAGAAGCCAAGCATCTGTACTATAGCATCTACGCTCCTGGTCTCGAGAACTTCCTTGAGACAAAGTGGTTCACAGCTAAAGGTGGAAACAAACTTGTCACCAGCAAGGATATGTTGATCCAGTTTGCTGTTCTGCTTAAGCGCTTTGCCGCAACAGACGCAGGTAATCCTAAGGAGATGGAGTATACTGCAAGCGTTGAGGCTAGAACTGTATGGTCACTTGCTAAGATGGTCATTGCTGGTGCTGCCGATATTGGAAATAAGCAATCCGGTCTCGTTCCCACACCTGATGACCCAACTGAGGCTACCCAGCGGTTGGCAGTATTCGAGATTCTACTAACCGGTGCCGTTGCATCTACCAATGCTCTGACTCAACCTGTCCCGGGTAGTACCGACCATCACAGACTCCGCGAATTGGAATTCTGGTTCACCCTTGGCAATTTTGTCTGCTTCCCTTATGAAGACTCAACCTCCGTCAAGGCTATCGATGATACTCTCGCTGCTCTACGCAACCTTCTTGATGGTCGTGAAAATAGAGATGTTCTCTACTCCATCGCAGTTGTTCGTGCCCTCAGTCACCGCGTCTCTGAATACAATGATAACGATACGCCTCTCCATTTTGATGAAAACGATAACAAGAGCAAACTGAGCATCGCAAAGAAGTTTGTAGGAGACGAGGGTGAGGGCGCTGGTACAACAAATGTTATCAGACGACTATGTGAACTTGCAACACGTTCATGGACTGCACCACCTGCTGCTGCTATTGTCCCCAAACAAGATGCATAGACTAGAAGAGGCTTTTACGATAGTTTCATTTTGGCGTAGCATTGCAGGGTGTGCTTATTGCTCTTTTGTTTTCCAACTGGCATGAAAGGGGATCTTTCATGGGTGTTTTGTCGACTTTTGATTTTCTCCCCACCACCGTTTTCATACAGATACCTCGATATATGGTATTCCTTTTTTTATGTTTTTTTTAGGGAGGCCAAATTTCTTGCATGGGGTTTGGGATGGAAAGACTTTCAAGCGTGCTGGCAAAAAGCAAAACATACATGTAACCTTAGAGTGACCACAAAGTGTGATCACGGGATGGTTTTCTTATAATCTGGAAATCTCTGCTTTGATAGATCGGGGAGCTAAGTAGTTTAGGTTTGCCTTTATTGGCATGAACACAACTTTTTACTAGCTTCCCTTACGAACTGACCTCCGCTTTTATTTCACTGCAGGGGCGGGAGCAGATTGATCTTTAGATTGGTGGATTTGTGATAGTGGTTTTAGATCATCAGCTAGTGGTCCTTTGCTCTGTACTCTGTACTCTAGGCTCTTCCGCAATTCTAAATAACGAACTTGTCCTAATTTCACTACTTATGTGTGGTACTGTAAATATTACTTTGCTGCCTTGCCGCTGCTCTGCAAGAGAGTATAGCATTTCAAGCTCTCCTACCCAAACAAGACATGGGTTAATTTACAATGAATTATTGTTATTGTTACTCAAATGTGTGGATTTAGAACCCATATTTTGCATTCATATCCTTACGAACTGGCAGTAAAGGTTTAAGCTATTTGAATGGGATTGCTAAACGTCATCGGTTGTATATTCTTCAACTAGGCTTTGCTCATCCGTTATAATTCTATGTTTCTGGTTGTAAACACTCTGTCCCCCTTTCCCCCACAATTCCTTACCAAATCTATGTCATCTTAGCTAATAACTCCTTTACCGTTTCCTTCCTCACATGTCCTTCTGCTCTGAAACCGGGCTCTTCAATGCCCCCTTCTCTAACGCCATCTTAGCATTCTCAATACACCAAACCTCCATCTTGGTCTGCGTCTCTACCGTCCACGTGCCCATGTGAGGCAACAGCATGACATGCGGGTTCGCAATTAGTCCCGGGTGAACCTTGGGCTCCTCTTCAAAAACATCAAGACCGGCAGAGAGTACTTGTCCACTTTCTAGGGCGGTTACGAGAGCGGCTTCGTCGATGACAGCGCCGCGGGCGGTGTTCACTATGACAACGCCCTTTTTCATAATGGCGAATTCGGGGGTGCTGATTATGTGGCGGGTTTGTTTCTGCGTCATGTTAGCTAGGCTTTTCGGTGGGGAAACGGCAGACTTGCATTTAGAGGGAGGTTTAGGGAGAGGACGTCGCTGGTCTTGAGAAGTTCTTCAAATGAAACGTATTTTGCTCCTCCGCTTAACTCTTCCGATAGTTGTGTACGGTTGTAGTACTGAACTTCCATATCAAAGGCCTCAGCTTTCTTTTTCAAATTTCGTCCGATACCGCCCATTCCTAGTATGCCGAGCACTTTCCCTTGTGGCTACAAAAGTTTAGCAGCTGTAATGGAATTACTAGAAAGTGTAGAATTCTACGGCAGGAAACTCCCAATCAATCTCATTGCCTTGGAAGCACTTTTGTAAGAATGTGGGATAGAGCTATATGTTGCTTACATCGTGACCGAGAGGCGGCGGAGGTGAGCCTTTCCAGTGATTCTTGCGCAGCGCAAACATTGCTAGAAATATGGTGTCAGAATCTTCTCAGACCACAAATCCAGTGAACCAACAAGTGTTGAACCCTCTTAATGCCCCTAAAATAAGGAACATATTGACATCTGCCGTTGCATCGTCCACTGCCGTAGGGACATTCGAAACTCGAATATCTCTTGCTGTGCAAGCATGTACATCGATTTGATCATAACCAGCACCTGCACCATTTATCAGCGTTCATTCGTTCATCTAACTCTCTTCACATTGTCACTGAAAGAGTCTTTTGATCTAGGATAAATCCATACCATTGTGTGCAATAAACTTCAAGCTTTTTGGCAAGATAGATATGAGCTCCTCGTCGACCAATCCGGTAATAGCTACGCTTTGGAAGGTCCGATAGGCAACTGTGACTTTGTCGAAGGCGCCGGCCTTGCATTCTACTATGAATTCTTCGCGGGAGCGAGCTTTTGGTTCGACAATCTCGGCGTGTTCACTCAGCGACTGCCACTCTTTGTGTGCACTTTATGATGTCAGAATCCGTACCTGTGGAGCGAGAAATTTCGAAACAAAATAGAGTAAGAGCTTACTGTTCGATCTCTCCCAGAAGGAGAAGCTGAGGCTTAGTCATGTTGAAAATCGTTACGAGAGCAGTGTGATCAGAATGTATTGGAAAAGTGAAGTTGTCAGGGACGAGGTGGGACAATGGTGGGGTAAACTTAGAAGCTACAGCAGCTTGACCCCGCGATACTTATGGATCTGAAGAGGAGGGAACATTCCGGGACACTGATATATCATCCAGAGTGGGCCGTGAGCAGGGCAAAGATAACGTTTGGGAAGACAAGGAACGGATTGTGCATATGTATATGCATGTTCTGTGCTGGGTTCATGGATGGATAGATGATGGTAAATGATATCGGTGATAGCAAACCTCTCTGAAAAAGGAAGTGGAGCTTGTCCCTTTTGTAGCTTATATTATTTACTTCCGCACAAAAGAAGAGATATTACTAAATACTAATA
>Ga0247809_1000905_pt1 | contig 13286 bp, 10 predicted proteins | sample UWRJL104311B1_FD_180951 | JGI IMG/M metagenome (GOLD analysis project Ga0247809, IMG submission 180951) | Plant litter microbial communities from Arlington Agricultural Research Station in Wisconsin, United States - UWRJ-L104-311B-1 | ecosystem: Environmental > Terrestrial > Plant litter >...
CTCGCGCGCACCGGCGCGGCGCAGCGGCAGTGCCAGCACCACGCCCTCGTCGCGCATCGCGGAGGGCACTTCGATGGGCTCGGGCAGCGGGTCGACCGCGGGCATGTCGAAGACGGTGCCGTCGCCGAACACGCCGACCGCCCGCACCAGCGCCAGCCTGCCCAGCGTGAGCGCGGCGGCATCGATCTCGATCTCGGCGAAGCCCCAGGCGTACGGCGTGGTGGTGCGCAGCAGCAGGTGCCGCGCATGGTCCGCATGGCGCTCGCTTTGCTGCAGGTGCTGAGGCTGCAACAGCATCCCCTCGCTCCAAACCACTTTTGTTCGCCAACTCATCCGCGCTCCGTCGATGGCAGGGGTGCCTGGAAGAAACATCCAGTTTCCGGCCCAGGGACGCAGCGGCAAATCTGGCGAACGGCCTAACGGGGGCGTAGGCGACGCAGACGGTCTAGTGCGAAGGAGCTAGGGGTGCTCGGCTACTGCAGCGCCCCCCAGCGCGCTGTGGCCGGCTCCGCCAGCGCCCAGCTCCAGCCGTCTTCCGCGCGGCAGACGGTCGTCACGAAGGGGGGTGCATCGCCGCCACGCTCGCCGGCTGCCGAAAAGAGCGCTTCCTTGCACGGCGCCAGCGGCGTGTCGAAGGCGCGTGTCACGGTCACCGTTCCGCTGGTATCGCTGTACGGAAGCGGGTGCGACACGGCCCAACGGCGCCGTTCTCCGACCGCCATGGCGCCGACCGCTTCGGCGATGACCGTCTGCTCCTCGTGGCTCCAGCGGCGCAGCACGGTCTTGATGGATTCGTCGACCACCGCGTTGACGCCGATGCCGATCGCCACGCCGACCGCCGGGTTCGCCGTCGCAGCGCCCGATGCGATGCCTGCGACGCCGCCCGCCAGTCCGCCGATCGCACTGCAGCCCGCGATGGCCAGCGCCGCGGCGAGCGATGCCGAAACGCACGCCAGCCGAGACATGCCGCCGCGCGTCATTGCAGTGCGCCCCAGCGCGCCGTCGCCGGCTCGGCCGAAGCCCAATCCCAGCGGCCGCTGCTGCGACAGATCGACGCGATGTAGAACGCACTCGACGGCAGCTTCTCGCCCGCGCTTCGGTCGACCGAGAAAACAATCTCCTTGCAGTCGAGCTCGCCAGTGCTGATGACACGGCTGACGGCCACGCGGCCGGCCTCTTCAGGCTCGAGCGGCAGTGCGTGAACCGTCTGCCACGGCTGCACCTGTCCCACCTTCAGCGGACCTGCGACACGCGCGATCTGTTGCTGCGCTTCGCCGTGGATCTTGCGTTGGCCGTATTGGATGCCGGCCCGCGTGGCGGCCTGCACACCGATGCCGATGCCCGCCGCCACGCCGGCGTTGTCGGTGACGGCACTGGCCAATGCACCACCCACAATGCCGGCGCCCGCTGCCCCGCCTTCTGCCAACAACGAACTGCAGCCGGTCGATGCCAACGCCAGCGCCACGGCAGCGCCGGCCCAACATGCTCTTTTCATGAAATGCTCCCCTGGAAAAACAGCGGGCACTCTAGGGGGAGATAAGGCGCTTTGAGAACGGGCGGCAGGCAAGGCTGGATGAACTGCGACTTAGTTGGCAACACCCGAAGGCCTGTCGGCATCGCTGCCGCAGCCGGGTCTCAGTGCCTGCCGGGTTCGCGCAGTGCGGCGGACTGCTCGGCATAGCTGCTGTCGATGCGCTGCAGGCGGTTGAGCCGTGCCGCATCGTTGATCCACTGTGCCGTCATGGCGCTCTGCCGCGCCAGTTGGTAGGCCAGCTTGGCCGCCGGCAACAGCGAGCTGTTGTCGGCCGCGAGGAAACCGGCCAGATCGTGCAACGCCTTGAGGTTGGCGCGTTCGGCATCGCCGCGCGGCCCCTTCCCTCGCGCGTAGTCGACGAGAAAGGCCTGCACCTTGCGCTGCAACTCCGCCGGATAGTCGCGCCGCACCACGATCTGCGCGTGCGGGATCAGCTCCGACTCCCAGATCACCTGCAGCCGCGCCGCCTCGACCGGGAACTGCCCGCGGAAGCGCTCGAAGTCGGCGGTGTTGTTGGTGGCCACGTCGGCCTCGCCGTTGGCCACCGCCAAGGCGGTGAACTGGTGCGTACCGACCACCTCGCTCACGAAACGCGTCTCCATCGCGATGTGGTGGGGCAGGAAAAGCTGCAGCTGCGGGACGATGAAGCCCGACACCGAGCGGCTCTCGCCGCGCGCCAGCCGCCAGCGCTCCGGGTCGGCCAACAGGCCGCTCAACGTGTTCAGCGGCCCCGTCTTGCGCGCCAGCAGCAAGGCCCGGTAGCCCGGCAGGCCGTCGTGCCGCGTGACTTGGGCCACCACCTGCATGCGGCGTTGCGTCACCGCGTCGAGCGCCATGCGGCCCGACAGGAAGGCCATGTCGACCTCGTTGCGCTGGATCGCCTGTTCGAGCGCTTCGTACGAGGTGACCGACAGCACGCTCACCGGCCGGCCGATGGCGCGGCTGAGGTCGGCCAGCACCGGGTCCCAGTCGTTGCGCGACTCGAAGGCCCCGCCCAGCGGCAGAATGCCGAAACGCACCGGGGCCGGGGCCTGCGCGGCCCCGCCTTGCGCCAGCGCGGCGAGCGGCAAGGCCAGCAGCAGCACGCAGGCGCCCATCCAGCGAAACCGTGTGATGCGAAGGACAGCGGCGAACGGGAGACGAATGACGGAGGCCAGCATGGGGGAGACCGAAGCGTTGGCAGTGCACGTCAACCGAATGGCGGATGGTCGGTCGACGGCGTCGAGAACACAATTAGATACCAAGACGGCAAGGATTTCGTGACTTTCTCCCTGGCTCCAACATGAAGGCTTCGCTGCGCGCGCTGCTGCGATGGGGCCGGCTTTCGCTGGCCCAGCAGCTGGTGCTGCTCGCGGTGCTGCCCGCCGCCGTGGCAACGCTGGGCGCCATCGGCGTGCTGACGCGGCAGCACATGGCGAACGTGACCGAGCTGATGCGCGCCAATGCGCAGACGGTGGCGCTGCAGGTCGCCACCGTCGCGCAGACGCCGCTGATGCACATGGACCGCCGCGCGCTCCAGCGCACCGCGCAGTCGGGCACCTACCAGCCGCACGTGCAGCAGGTGCAGATCTGGTCGGAGGATGGCGAGATCGTCGCCAACTCCGAGACCGTCGACCGGCAGCGCGGCGAAGGCCTTCAGGTGGTGGCGCCGATCGTCGGCGACGACGGCCGCCACGTCGGGCAGGTGATGGTCGAGATCAGCCTCGACACGGTCGAGCGCGCGCGCCGTTCTGTCTGGCTGAACGTGCTGGTGGTGCTGGGCGCCAGCCTGCTCGGTGTCGGGCTCGCCGGCTGGTGGGCGGCACGGCGCATCAGCGCCCCCATCGGTGCGTTGGGCGACGCGGTCGACCGGCTGGGTGCCGGCGAGGAAGCCAGTGTGGCTGTCGCAGGCACGGCCGAAGTGCGAAGACTGCAGCACGGCTTCAACCGCGCGGCCAGCGGCCTGGCCGAAAACCGTCGGCTGCTCGAAAGCCGCATCGTCGAAGCCACCGCCGAACTCGCCAGCAAGAACCGACAGCTCGAGGTCGCCAGCCAGGCCAAGACCCGCCTGCTGGCTGCGGCCAGCCACGACCTGCGCCAGCCGCTGCACGCGCTGACCCTGTTTTCCGACGGCCTGAGCAACGGCGAGACCGACCCGGCGCGGCTGCAGCGCATCGGCCACATCCGCGAATGCGTCGATTCGCTCGACCGCTTGTTTTCGGAGCTGCTCAACCTGTCGCAGCTCGACGCCGGCGTGCTGCAGCCGCAATGGGCGGACTTCGCGCTCGACACCCTGTTCGACGAGATCAGCCGCAACTTCCGCCCGGTGGCCGAGGCGCAGAACCTGCGGCTGGTGGTGCGCAAGACCGAGGCGTGGGTGCGCTGCGACTACGTGATGCTCTCGCGCATCTTGAACAACCTGGTGTCGAACTCCCTGCGCCACACGACCGAGGGCGGCGTGCTGATCGGCGCGCGGCAACGCGGCAAGGGCGTGCGCATCGACGTATGGGACACCGGCATCGGCATTCCGCCGCAGCACCAGGCGCGGGTCTTCGAGGAGTTCTTTCAGGTCGACACCCAAGGCCTCCATGCCGAACGCGGCGCGCGTGGCATGGGGCTGGGTCTGGCCACGGTGCGGCGCCTGGCCGAGCTGCTGAACACGCGCGTCGACCTGGTCTCGCGGCTGGGGCGAGGCACCTGCGTGCGGCTGCAGGTGCGCGGCACGCTGCCGCTGATCGGCCTGCCCGCTGCGATGTCGGCCGGCGCGACGCCCGAGACCGTGCACGAAGCCCGGCTCGACGGCGTGCGGGTGCTGGTGATCGACGACGAGCGCACCATCCTCGAAGGTCTCCAGGTGGTGCTGGGCAACTGGGGCGCAGAGGTGATGGCGGCACAGAGCCGCGCCGAGGCGCTGACCCTGGCCGACGCGTGGGACCGGCCACCCGACGTCGTCGTGAGCGACCTGCTGCTGCAAGGCGGCGACAACGGGCTCGACGTGCTCGCTGCCTTGGAGCGCCATCCACGCGGCATCGGCGCCGCCACGGCGCGGCTCCTGGTCACCGGTGAAACCAAGCCCGACCGCCTGCGCGAGGTGGCGAGCGCAGGTGTCGCGGTGCTCTACAAGCCGGTGTCGCCGCGGGTGCTGCGGCAGGCGATCCTGGCGCAGTGGGCGGCGGTTGGAGCGAACACGGCCAACCACCGGCCTTCGGCCTGAGCGTTCGGCCCTCGCCCGACCCGTGCGGACGCTCGATCGGCGCCTCGGCCGGCAGGGCTCATGCGGCGGCGGCGGTTAGATTGCCGCATGCTTCAACGACTTGTCTATGCCAGCCACGCCTCCGCGACAGGTTCGGAAGACGTCGCCGCCATCCTCGACTGGTCGCGACGCGTGAACCCAGACTTGGGTGTCACCGGTGTGCTTTGCCTGCTGGACGGCGTCTACATGCAATGCCTCGAGGGTGAGGCGCAGATGATCGACCTGTTGTTCGCCAGCATCCGCGTCGACCGGCGCCATCGCGATGTGACACCGCTGCAAAGGCGTGCCGTGCCGCGCCGGATGTTCGAAAGCTGGTCGATGGCGCTCCTTGAGTGGAACGACACCACACGCGACATCTTCCGTAGCTTTTCGCCAGGCCGGAAGCTCGACCTGTACGCCAACGACCCCACCACTGCCGCTCCCATGCTGCGCGCATTGGTGCGCGCGCCCGGTTGGAAGCTGGCGCTCGACTGAGCGCGCGCCGGCAGGCGCGATCGAGCACCTGCACCGACCCGACTACGCCGTTGGCGATAGACCGCCCAGCCGCAGCCGTGTGACTTGCTGCACGCGCCGAAGGCAGGCATGGCGCCGACATAAGCCCTCTGCCTTATCGCGCGCCCGACAGTGGCTCCGTACATTGGATGCATCCTTTCCACTGCATCGGCAGTCCATGTCCGTGAACCCCTCCTTTCTGCGCCAGGCGGCAGTGCGCGCCGCGCTGTACATGGCCTTTGCCTGCGTATGGCTGTGCGCCGGCCACGCGTCGGCCGCCGGGCTCACCGTGTTGCTTGCCGACGATTCGGCGCCCCACGCCGAGTTCGCGGGCCTCTTGCGCAGCGGCGCGGGGCCGGGTGCGCCGGTCGAACTGTTGCGCCTCGCGGCGGGCGACACGCTGGCGCCAGCCAGCGCTCCCGCGACCGCCGGCGACGACGAGCGCAGCGTCACCGCCGGTGTGCGCACCCGCAGCGTCCGAGGCAACGCAGCCGCGCCTCCCGCTGCCGACGCAACCATCGCCGTGGGCCAGGCTGCGTCTCGGGTCGCCCTCGATCGCAGCGGCAGCGAGACGCTGGTGCTCGCGATGCTCAGCCGTCTCGACTACGAAGCGCTGCGCAGCCACCCGTCGTTCCGGCGCAGCGACCGCCGCATCGGCGTGCTGCTGCGCGACCCGGCCATGGTCGACCAACTGGCGCTCATCGACGCCCTGCTGCCGCAGAAGCGCCGGCTCGGCGTGGTCGCCACGGTCGAGTCCGAGCCGCTGGTGCGCGAGCTCGAACGCGCCGCGGCCGGTTGGGACCTGCAGGTGCAGTACGCCCCCGACCCCACCGCGCTCGCGTCGGCGCTCCACACCGTGGTGGCCCGCAGCGATGTGCTGATGGTGCTGCCCGACCGCATCGGCGACAGCCAGGCGGCCACGCTGGCGGTGCTTCGGGCCGGCGCCGGCGCGCGGCTGCCGGTGTTCGGTGCGAGCGACGGGCTGGTGCGCTCGGGCGGTCTGGCAGCGGCGGTATCGACGCCCGCGCAACTTGCCGTACAGGCGCGCGCGATGTTGCAGAAGCTCCATGCTGCGAGCGCGCCACCCGGCGTGTGGGTCGAGGCGGCGACGCCAGCCACGGTGCGCGTGAACGCGACGGTGGCACGCGGGCTGGGGTTGCGCCTGCCGGAAGAACGCGAGCTCACGGCGCGCATCAACGTGTCGCGATGAGCATGGGCCGGCTCCCTGCGTGGCTGCGCCTGAGCGTGGCGCGCGCCGTCGAAGCGCAACCGTCCGGCCGCGCCGCGTCATCCCAACCCGCCGAGCTATCCGACCCCTCCCACTTCACCGATTCCGCCGAACTGGCGACGCAACCGGTGGTGGTGCGCGGCACCTTGCTGCGCGACCTGCTGCGCCTGGGCATCGGGCCCTGCGCCGCCGTGGCGCTGGCGCTCACCGCATGGTTCACCCACAGCCGGCTCGACACGCTCGAGGCCGCCTTCGACGCCGAAGGCCAGGCCGCCGCACGGCAGGTGGCCGCCATGTCCGACCTGAGCCTGTATGCCGGCGACCTGCCCGCGCTGCAGAACGTCGCTGGCGCGGCCCTGCGCAGCGGCCAGGTGACGCGTGTGGAGATCAGCAACAACGCCGGCGTCTACGTGACGGCCGGCCCGGCAAGCCCCGCCAGTGCGCCGGCCGCGTCGGTGCGTGTCTTCACCGCACCCGTCACGCTGCGCGAGGCCTCGCGTGCGGCCACCTTCGCGCCGGCCGGCTCCACCGATGGCGCCGCGCCGATCGGCCTGGTGCAGGTGCTGCGCGACACCACGGCCCACACGCGCGAGCGCACACGGTCGTTGATGACCGGCATCGGCATCGCGTTGATCGCGTTGCTGGCCGCGTGGGCGGCGGTGCGACAGATGGCGCGCGCCGTGGCGCAGCCGCTGCGCAGCATCTCGCGCACCGTCGCGGCGCTCGAGGCCGGGCGCTTCGAGGTGCGCTGCGAGGTGGTCGGCCACCCTGACGCACCCGCCGCACGAGAGCGCCACGAACTGGCCGCTCTGGCGAACGACATCAACCGCCTGGCCGAGCGCCTGCAGCGCAATCAGCAGGTCAGCGAGGAGCGGGTGCGCGAGGCCACTGCCGTCGCGCTGCAGCGCATGGCCGAAGCCGAGCAGGCCGCGCTGTCGCGTGCGCGCTTCCTGGCCGCCGCGAGCCACGATCTGCGCCAGCCGCTGCACGCCATGGGCCTGTTCATCGACGGCCTGCTGCCTACCGCCACGCCGGCCCAGCGGCCCGCGGTGCAGCGTCTCCAGGAAAGCACGGGCTTCATGGGCGTGTTGCTCGACGACCTGCTGGAAATCTCCCGGCTCGACGCGCAGGTGCTGACGCCCGCCATCGCCGGTGTGTCGCTCGCGGCCCTGTTCGACCGGCTCGGTGCCCAGCACGCGGCGGCCGCCGACGAGGCACAGGTGCGGCTGGTGTGGCGCGACCGTGGCCTGGCCGTGCGCACCGATGCGGCGCTGCTGCTGCGCATCGTCGGCAACCTGGTCGGCAACGCGATCCGGCATGCGCCGCCCGATGGCTCCGTGCTGGTCATCGCGCGGCGTATCGGCAAAGGGGTGCGCATCGAGGTGCGCGACGACGGGGTGGGCATCGCGCCCATCCACCAGGCGCGCATCTTCGAGGAGTTCTACCAGGTGGCCAACACCGAACGAGACCGTCGCCAGGGCTTCGGGCTGGGCCTGGCGATCTGCGCGCGCATCGCCGCGCTGCTGGGCACGCGCATCACGGTGCGCTCTGCGCTGCAGGCGGGCAGCACCTTCGCGCTGGTGGTGCCGCACGCGCTGCCCACCGACATCGCGCCGCCGGTGGCTGAACCCATCACCCCATCGGCGCTCACCGGCCTGCGCTGCCTGGTCGTCGACGACGACCCGGCCATCCTCGACGGCAGCCGTGTGCTGCTCGCGCAATGGGGTTGCCGGGTCGACACCGTGGCGACCGTGGCGCAGGCGCTCGACCGGCTGGGAGCGCCCGGCGCGGTCTACGACGCGGTGCTGTGCGACCTGCAACTGGCGGACGCCGAGGACGGCATGGTGGTGATCGAGGCCGCAGCCCGCCTGCAGCCCAGCGCCCTCGCGGTGCTGGTGTCGGGCGCCACCGGGCCGGAGGTGCTGCAGCGGCTGCGCCGCGGTGGCGTCATGCTGCTCACGAAGCCGGTCGCGCCGGCCAAGCTGCGGGCGCTGTTGTCGACGCGGCGACGGGCGGGTTGAACGCGTGGGCGCGTCACCTCAAAAAATGGCTGCCCGCTTTGGGCCTTGACTCCAAGTGCAGCGCACTCCGGGGCCGCCGCTGAACGGGGGCCTTGCACGGGGCGCGCGTGGCGGGGTCACGACGTGGAGAGCGCGTCAAACCACGTCGCATAGGGCGTGTTCTTTACAAGCCTTCGATTGAGGTCCGGCGCGCCGTCGGTCCACCACACCGCACCGCGCTCCCCGAGCGCGCGCTTTGCGCCGTCGACCCGGGTGCGGGCGTCGCGCACGCCGTCGGCGTTTCCGGCACGGCGCTGCACTGCGACGTCACGCCGCGCCGCCATCAGCTCCCCGACGAGCGTCTCGCGCGTCGCGGCCGGGAGCGCCGGGTTGGACAGGCGCCAGAGACGGCCCCGGACCACGAAATAACGACCATCGGGAGTGTGAGGAAGTGGGGATGCCATGCAGTGCAATGAAGATCGAGCGAAGCCGCGTCGCGGCGATCAGTGTCTGGTACCGGCCGTTGCCGCCGACAACGCGTCACATGCCCTCGGAGATAGAACGATCCAACGCTGCCTCCAGCGCAGCAAGCGACCAGGCGTGCGTGACAGGCTCGAAAGGAATCTTGTCGTTCGTCGTGTCACGGATCTGCGGCGCAAGCACCCAATGGGTGATTCTCGCGTCCCACGGTTCTACCTGTAGCTCGAACCCTCCGTCCGTCGATGAAGATTGATGGGGCGGAGTGATCAGTAAAAGCCAACCCGGCGGCGGTAGCGCTCGGCACGCTCCTTGTCGTACGAGTCGGCATCGAACTGCTCGCCCTGGATGGCGCGGAAGACCTGGCCACCTGTTGGCATCGTCGTCGGGTCCAGAAAACGTTCCGGATCCCACAGGTTGGAGCGCAGGAACGCCTTCGAACACTGCGTGTACGCCTCGTCGATGTCGACAACGACGCCAAGCAGCGGCCGCTTGCCATCCACGGCGCAGGGAATGAGCAAATCTGCATCGACCGTGATTTCGGCATGACCGTTCACACGAAGGGTATCCGTGACACCCGGCACGATGAAGAGCAGGCCTGTTCGTGGGTTCGCCAATATGTTGCGCAGTGAATCTGCAAGCCGATTGCCGGGGCGTTCCGGAATGAGCAAGGTGCGATCGTCAAGAATGCGGACGAACCCTGCCGGATCACCTCGCGGACTGAGGTCGCAGTTCCCGGAGCCGTCGCTCGTGGCAACGCAAACGAGCGGCGAGCGCTCAATGAACATGCGGGTCATCGCGTTGAGTCGGTTGCTCACTTTTGCACGCGTGAGCTCGGCGGGTTCGCCGATCAGGGCGCGCAGTTCCGCCTCCGTCTTGATGACCTGGGAAGAGGAACGACGCATGGAGGGTTGGGTCATCTTTTCACTGGCAAACTGGAAAGCTTCATTGTGGCCGCGCCGCTGCAACATGGAAACTTCACTCGGTACGATTCAGGCGATGGAGATCGGCTGACATCCATCGCCGCTCGTGGGACCAGCGCTGCTGTTCGTTGAATTGGTTGATCACATCACCCGCACAAGAAGTAAGCGGCAGAATTGATCGTGCCGCCCGCGCCAACCCGTCGAGGCCGCGACCCGTTTCCTCAAGGACGTCCATGACCGATCTCACCGCATTCCCCATCACCCAGAAATGGCCCGCGCAAGACGCCGATCGCCTGCAGCTCTACTCGTTGCCCACGCCCAACGGCGTGAAGGTGTCGATCCTGCTGGAAGAACTGGGCCTGCCGTATGAGCCGCACCTGGTGAGCTTCGAGTCGCAGGATCAGCTGTCGCCCGCCTTCATGTCTCTCAATCCGAACAACAAGATCCCGGCCATCCTCGACCCGCACGGCCCCGGCGACAAGCCGCTGGCGCTGTTCGAGTCCGGCGCCATCCTGGTGTATCTGGCCGAGAAGACGGGCCGCTTCATTCCGCAGGATGCCGCCGGCCGCTACGAGTGCCTGCAGTGGGTGATGTTCCAGATGGGCGGCATCGGCCCGATGTTCGGCCAGCTCGGTTTCTTCCACAAATTCGCCGGCAAGGACTATGAGGACAAGCGGCCGCGCGACCGCTACGTGGCCGAATCCAAGCGGCTCCTCGGCGTGCTCGAAGGCCGGCTGGCCGGTCGCGCCTGGCTCATGGGTGACGACTACAGCATCGCCGACATCGCCATTTTCCCGTGGGTGCGCAACCTCGTCGGCTTCTACGAAGCGCGCGAACTGGTCGGCTTCGACGATTTTCCGAACGTGAATCGCGTGCTGGCCACCTTCGTGGCGCGGCCAGCGGTCGTCGCAGGCCTCGGCATTCCGGCGCGCGGCTGAAAGCCTCCGCAGGGTTTCAGAAGTCGGCGCAGCCGTTGCGCCGTTCGGTGTCCACGCAGTTCGTGAGGTTCGGGCGCGAGCGCACGCGCGACCATTCACGCGCCAGCACGTCGCCGCCCTGCCGCGCACCGTCGCCCTGCAGCGGGCCGGTGGCGAAGCACATCGGCGCTGCGCCGATGTTGCGGTCGTAGAGCCAGGTGGTGGGCAGCTCGCGCAGCACATCGGGCCGCGACTGCGCAACGTCGAGTTGGAGCGGTGACCTTCCGATGGTGAGCGAGCCCGGAACGACATTCACTGCATAGCCTTCTGCGGAGCTGAAGTTGCCGTTGACCGCGTAGGTGCCGGGCGGGCTCACGCGGCCTGCCGCCGTGCTTTGCGTGCCGCTGATCCCGGCGCCCGTGTCGCCGAGGACGAGTCCCGACAGGGTGTAGCCCACCTCGGGCGGCGAGGTACCCCACAGATAGCTCGCACTGCCGAGCGTGACTGTCGCGACCGGCTGCTGCGTGTAGATGAAGTGGTTGTCCGCAGCGGGCACCGTCACGCCACAGAACCCGCCGTAGGTGCAGTTGTAGAAGTTGGGGAAGACGCCGGACCCGGCCAACCCGCCGCGGCTTTCACCCTCCCAGGTACGCGCCCAGATTCGCCACGTGGCGCCCGAGATGCGGTAGGCGCCAGCATTCTGAAAACGCTCGGCCGCGACGAGGTCGGTCGTCGTCGTGCCGGTCACGTCTGCCCCCAGCGTGAGGTCCTGCGAGAAGGCGCGCACCCGCACGGTTTCGGCGACGATGCCGCTCGCGGCCAGCGAATCGAAAGCGTTCGAGAAGCTGAGGTTGCCGATAGCGAGTGCATTCGCATCGGCGAAGTCGAAACGCCCCATCGCACTGCCGGCGATCGTGCCCACCGTGTTGGCGGGACTTGTCAGCAGCACGTCCCCCGCCCTGCCGCGCGCGAGCAACGTCGTCGCGGCGATCGCGCTGTCGCCATCGGTCGACTGCAGCACGCTGCCGCCTGCGTCGAGCACCATGTCGGTGGCCGAGACGGGCGCAGCGATACGGATATCGCCGCCTTCCTGCGTGCGCAGGAAGGCGGTGCTCGTCGCCACCAAGGGCGCAACGACATTCAATGTGCCTGTCGCCGTCTCGACGCGAACGTCCGCGGCACGGATGCCGGCGCCTGTCAGCGGCTGCTGCGGGTCGGCAACGCTCACGCTGCCGATGTCGAGCGCTGCGAGGTTGAGGTAGTCGAAGCGACCGGCGGCGCTGCCTGCCAGCGCGCCCACGCGGTTGCCGCTGCCCACCAGCGAGACATCGCCATCGCTGGCCACGGCGAGCAGGCGCGATGCGGTCACGCTGCCGAGCCCGCCGACGCTGCCGCCCAGCAGCGCAAGGTCCGTGGCGACGACCGGCGCATCGACGACCAGCACGCCCCCCGAGCCGGCCTCCAACAGCGCTGTGCTCTGCGCCGTCACGCCGGACGAGACGGCCAGATCGCCGGTCACGGTGCGCACCCGCACCGAGGCGGCTTCGATACCGTCGAGCAGCGCCGGCTTGAGCGGGTCGCCGCTGTTCACGCTGCCGATGGAAAGATCGCTCGCGTTCAGATAGTCGAAGCGCCCGGCTGCGCGGCCCGCCAGGATGCCCACGCTGTTGGCAGCGTTGAGCAGGCTCACCGCGCCGGTCGTGGCGGTGGCCGCCAGTCCGTCGGCGGTGATCGCCGCACCCGCGCCGGTGGCCTGCGTCACCGACCCTGCGGCGGCCAGCACCACGTTCGGTGCCGCAACCCTCCCGGATTCGAGCACGACATCGCCGGCCTGGCTCTCCAGCACCGCGCTCGCAAGGCCGGTCACGTTGGCGCCGACACGCACGTCGCCGCTCGTCGCCGTGAGCGCCACTGCGTTCCCTAGCACCCCCGTTCCGATCGCCTGAACGCCCTGCGCGTTGCGGAAGCTCACGCCGCCCGTGGTGATTGTCCCGTTGTTGTTCAGGTCGAAGCGGCCCGTCGCACTGCCTGCGACGGTGCCGATCTGGTTGTTGGCGTTGCCGAGCGAAACGCTGCCGTTGCTGGCCGACGCGAACAGCGACGTGGCCGTGATGCCCGCCGTCTGCGTCACGCCCGCGCCGGAAAGCAGCGCGACGGTGGGCGCAGCCAGTGCGGCGTTGACGAAGACGCCGCCGAGCGTGCCGGTCTGGAAGGTGAGGTTCGACGTCGAGTTGAGGGCCGACAGCAGCCGCACGTCGCCGCCGCCCTGGCTGCCGAAGACCAGGTTCGGTGCCGAGAGCAACGCGAGCTCTGCCGTGGTCAGCGCGATCGCACCGCCCGTCCCGCCCAGGTGGATGTCGAAGTTCCCGCTGTCCGACGGGCCGGCCGCACCCACGGCGCCCACCCGCACGTTGATGCTGCCGGCCTGGCTTCGCACAGGCCCTGCGATGTCGAGCCCGCTGACACCGAACCCGGCACTGCTC